>Ga0351862_1051_pt1 | contig 23734 bp, 11 predicted proteins | sample BONcelFGM3001F10_FD_206787 | JGI IMG/M metagenome (GOLD analysis project Ga0351862, IMG submission 206787) | Enriched cells from coal bed in the Powder River Basin, Montana, United States - BONCAT cells FGM rep2 HSBNCT.FGM.300.1.F10 ...
AGTTCCGGTCGAAGGGGACGTGCCGGCAAAGCTTCACGGGTTCATAGATCGCATCGACGTCGATGACAAGCAAACCTCCTTTCTCGTCATAGATTACAAAACCGGGAGTTCCGTAAAATCGATAAAACAGGAGATACTCTCCGGCATAAAACTTCAGCTTCCAATCTACGTCGCGGCGGTTGAAAAGTTTTTATTTCCCAACTCCAAGGCATTAGGCGGGCTCCTCATAGACGTTTTGCACGCCGAAAAAAAACATGGGTTCGTGAAAAAGGAATTCAACGGCGTATGCTATTTGGTAGGCCGGGCGCATTCGTCGATGGACGACGACACCTGGAACGAAGCGCTGGCCGCTGCGCTGCGCGCCGTTTCGACATACGCGGCTTCCATAAGGAGGGGTGAATTCTTCGCAAGACCAGCGAAGGAATGCCCGGAATATTGTAAATATGACAGTATATGCAGATACTCAGGCAGATCGTCTGACTGAATCCCAAAACGCGGCTATCTACACGATAGACCGCTCCGTGGCTGTGGTAGCCGGAGCTGGCTCCGGCAAAACCACCGTGCTCATTAAGCGCTGCTGCCAAATAATAGGCGACAATTTTTCAGAAATAGACCGGATGCTCGCCATAACCTTCACGGACAAAGCAGCCGGTGAATTAAGAAGTCGCTTAAGACCTTACATACCGCCGGAGGAGAGATATCGTCTTGAATCGTCGTGGACGGGCACGTTTCATTCCTGCTGCGCCAGAATACTCCGCCAGCATGCACCACTTGTGGGACTGGACCCGGCCTTCGACATACTCGATGAAAATGCTTCGAAGCTTATCGCCTCCCAGATAGCCAAAAACACGCTGCTCACGCTGCTAGCCGACAAAAACGCCGCGGGATCGATGCTAGTCGATGCCCTAGACTTCAAAACGGCCCTCGGCGCCATCGAGGATATGCTGGCATTTCGCTGGCACGCAACCTTCGCCCTCTCGTTGGATGCCGCCTCAGAACCCGCCCTGCAGCAAATCTTAAAATCCCTCTCCGAAGTATGGAGCCGGGTAGCGCAAAACCTGTCATCCCATTTCGAACGAATAGGAGCGCTCGATTTTCAGGAACTCGAAATAAAAGCCCTGCAACTTTTCGACGAACATCCCGAAGTCCTCGAGGGATACCGCAAAAAATTCCGTCACATCCTAATCGATGAATTTCAGGACACAAACGATTTGCAGACCGAATTCGTAATGCGACTCTTCAGCCCGGGAAAAAATATCCTGTGCATCGTCGGCGATCCAAGACAATCGATCTATCGCTTTCGGGGAGCAAACACCGCATGTTTCACCAAAATGTTGGGCTTTATAAAGAAGCAAAAAGGCAGCACCATAGACCTGCTGGAAAATTTCCGTTCCGCACCCGGCATAGTCGATTTCGTAAATCGCTGTCAGAGCAAGCTCTCAGACGGCCTCTTTGGCAATCCGGCTTGCGGGGACGTCATGCCTGAAAAGGAGCGGATGATAGCGGCAAGAAAAGATTTCAAAGCTGGGCTGGCTGTCATCAATATATTGCACGGCCTTCCGGAAAAAACTTCTATCGCTTGTGTTAGAGAAGCCGAAGCCCTATCGATAGCATCGTACATAGGAAACCTTCACGACCAAGGCATGAAATATGGCGAAATAGTTTGCTTATTTCAGGCACTCACCGCCATCTCGCCCTACGAACGCGCCTTCAGGATTGCGGGCATCCCCTATCTGGTCCACGGGGGCCGCGGACTTCTCAACCGTCAGGAAGTATCAGACTTAACGGCCGTGCTTTCCTACGCAGCCGATCCAAAAGACGAGATGGCGATCTTGGAAATACTGCGTTCGCCGCTCGTAGGACTCTCCGACGATGAACTCACCTTGTTAGCTGGCGTAAATGGAAAGAGCTTTTTGGAAAATGCCCGCCTCGATCCAAAATGTCGGCTTCTTGGCGAAATCGAGGAAATGTCCAATCATCTAAGACCTTCTGAAATACTGCGCAAAACCCTTTGCCTTACCGGGTTCGAGGAGATCTGCGATAGGCTCGATCCGTCAGGGGGCATGACTGCCAACCTAGACAGATTCGTGCAGATCGCATCCTCGATAGAAAGACAGGAACCGACCCCGCTTGCCGATTACGCTTCCTTTATAAAGGAACTCAAGACGAAGAGCGCCCGGATAGGCGATCCTCCCGCAGCCAGCGACACGGTCAATGCGGTCAGGTGCATGACGATACATGCCGCCAAGGGGCTGCAATTTCCGGTCGTCATACTTCCCGACCTCATAAGAAAACCAAAAAATCAGGGCGGGAGGTGGCAGTTTAGCCGCGAGCGCGGCATCGCATTCAAGCTCAAAGATCCCGAACATCCATTCGGTGACCGGGTTGAAACCCAGCGCTTCGAATCTCTTAAATGCAACGAGCGCGAAAGCGCCGAGGCGGAATCCAAGCGGCTGCTTTATGTCGCGATGACCAGGGCCCGGGATAAACTCGTATTGCCCACGCACACAAATTTTCGCACCAAGAACACCTGGCACGAATGGCTCATGCCTCACATCGAAGATGCCGGTTTCGAAGGCGAAGTAGAAATTTTCGATGCCGGTCTGACAAACGAAGGCTTGCAGCCACGCCATCATGCGCAGGCCGGCATTCGCACGATTTTGGCAAACGACCCTGTCATAGCACTAGATACGGGACCGCATGTGTTCACAGTTACCCAGCTTGAATGCTATTACAGATGTCCCGAGGAATATCGTTTGAGATATCTTCTGGGATTGCCCTCGGGAGAGGTTTTTGCCGAAAGAAGCGACCGCCTTGCGGCGAACGTATTCGGCTCGATCGTTCACGGGGTCATTGACGAATTGGCTAAAAAACATCCAGCCGACGACAAAACCATCATACGCAAGGCCTGCATCGACAACTCCATTCCTCCGGAAGGTAAAATAGAAGCGGAAGTCATGAAGGCGCTGGAAAAATTTCGAAAGCTGCCGCTCTACGAAGAACTTCACCTTGGACGACATGAGCTTCGCTTCGATTATCTGGCGGGGAAAACGGTCGTCACAGGTTCCATAGACTGGCTGAAACCTGATAAAACCGGTCACGAAATAATAGATTTCAAAACCGACAGAATAGCTCCCGGCGAGGAGGACTGCCGCGCCGCCGAATACGATCTTCAGCTGCTTTGCTATGCGCTGGCCGCCGAATCATCGACGGGAAAACCGGTTACGAAAACATCTCTCGTATTCCTATCGACAAACGCCATTTCAAGCACGCCGATGACCGATGCCCGAAAAGAATACGGCCGACAATTGACGGAGGACATAATAAAAAACCTGCAGGAGCGAAGGTTCGATCTTTTCGAACGTAGGCCACCATGCTCGAAATGCCCCTATGGAAAGAGAGAAATGTGCACAAAAAAAACGCCCTCCGGTTGACTATTCACATTTTTTTTTCAACCTTGAAAGATATTGGACCTTGAGCCCAATGCGCGTTTTCGGTTAGTATGCCAAGATGCGTTCAAAAATCCGTCCCGACAGTACATTTTTTTTCGAGATGAAGGCCAAAACGGCCGAACGGGAAGGTCAAGAATTCCTTGAAGCCTACCGACATGCCTGCGACCGAAATTTCGACAACAACGCGCAAGACGCCCGAGATCTGTTCGGCGTATTCGGCAGATCGAACATCCTTTCGGCAAAACTCATTGCAAACCCCCTTTGGGCGGATGAAATTTGCCGGCCTCCCTATCTAAAAAAGCCCAAGTCCGCCGAAATACTCTCAAAGGAAATCAACCGGGCGTGCGAAGGTCTTGCAGGATCTGAAATAGGAGCGGCCCTCAGGAAATTTAAATACCGTGAAATGGCAAGGATCGTTGTTAAAAATATCTCAAGAAGGGCCGACGAACGCGAAATACTTCTGGAATGGAGCGACGTGGCCGACTGCATACTCGCTTTCACCTACCGTTTCGTGTTCGATAATTTAACCTCCAAATACGGATTACCCACTACTTCAGCAGGAGACATCTGCCACGGGGCAATTATATCGCTTGGGAAACTTGGGGCACAGGAACTAAACATGAGTTCCGATATCGACCTCATATTCGTCTATGACTCCGACAACTCGCAGCTTAAGACATCCCACGAACCGGCCATTTCAAATCACGAATTTTACGTAAAGCTCGCATCCGATGTGACGAAATTTTTGACGGCGTCCACCGAGGATGGATTTCTCTACCGGGTCGATCACGCCCTGCGTCCCGAAGGCGCACAAGGAACACTTGCCAATTCCCTAGACGCCGCTGAGCGCTACTACCAATATTTCGGAAGCAGCTGGGAAAGGCAGGCCCTGATACGCGCCAGACCTGCGGCGGGGAATAGCGACCTCGGGCATCGCTTCATGAAATCCGTCGAACCCTTTGTCTATAAAAGAACGATTTCGATGGGAGATCTTTCCCACATGCGCCTCATGAAGGTCAAAATCGAGCAGGAGGGGAAGTCCTCTCAGGGTCCGTTTAATTTAAAGCTCGGTTCTGGAGGGATACGCGAACTCGAATTTTTCGTACAAGCATTGATTCGACTCTACGGCGGGTCCCACCCCGAAATTCGCACACACAATACCTTTGAGGCGATAAAAAAACTTTGCGAAAATTCGTTCATATCCGAAAACACAGCGGCATCCTTGCTTGAATCGTACAAATTCCTGAGACGAACCGAAAACTTCATGCAATTTAACGAGGACAGGCAGGTGCACTCGCTGCCAAAAAACGATGCCGCTCTTTTGGATCTCGCTTTAAAACTCGGGTTTGATAATTCCGCCTCATTCACAGATGAACTGGAAGGAATCTCCCGTTCTGTACACCGCCTATTCTCTTGCCTTTTCGAAGAGGATTACGAAAGATGCGAGATGGAAGATGCGATACGCGAAAATCTCGACAGCTGTCAAAATGAAGAAGAACGAATCGACTCCCTCGCCTGGTTTAAAAAACACGAACATAAAAAACTGGCCGAAATCGATCTTGAGGAAAAAATTGCAATTCCTCTTCTTTTCAAAAAACTCTCTACGGTGGCGGATGCCGTTGTAGGCATGGCATTTGAGATCACCTCGGGATCCATGAAATCGCTATACGGCCTGCCTCAGGATGACCTGGGCCGGGCCAAATTTTCAATAGTCGCAATGGGAAGCCTCGGAAGTCGTGAAATGGATTACGGGTCCGATCTGGATCTGTGTTTTCTTTATTCAGGCGATGGGATGACCAACGGTGAAATAAAAATATCCAACGTGGAATTCTTCACAAAGCTCGCCCAGAAGATAATAGCGCTCATCTCCATGAATACCAGATATGGGAGAGCCTACAGCGTGGATTCCGAACTCCGCCCATCCGGTGGTCAGGGGGCCCTAGTTACAACCCTTGATTCCTTTCGAGAATATCACGAAAAACGCTCCGAGCTCTGGGAAAGGCTCTCCTTGCTAAAAACCAGAACGATAGCCGGTGATCCCGACTTTCTCCAAAAGACCATGGAAACGATTTTCGAACTCGCCTATCTGCGCAGCCCTCCCGGTGAAACGACGGTCAAGTCCGAAATCAAAAGACTTCGCGGCAGACAGCGGGACGAAAGATCGGCAGACGGAACTTTTCGCTACGACCTGAAGCTGGGAAATGGCTCCATTGCCGACATCGATTCGATCATAAGATATCATCAACTGATGAATTCGGGGCAATGCAAATCGCTTTGTGTACAAAACTCCTTCGATCTACTGGCCGCCCTTGAAAACGAGGGAATCATATCAGACTCAAATTACAGCACGCTTTTGCAGTCGCTCACATTCATGCACGACATACTTTCCAGATTAAGGCTTTATAAGGGAAGGTCGGCTGGCTACGTTGACGAAAAATCCAGGCATCTGGAAGAACTTGCAAAAATGTGCAAAATATCTTCAGCTGGCCTGCTCGTCTCCAGCATAATCGAGATGAGAAAAATTATATCTGAAATCTATTGCGATACTTTTTCATGCCAACTGCCCGGTAACGAATTATGACAATTCCAGATGAGCAAACCGGATTATGTAAAAAAAGAATGGATGGTTCCCATAAGTAAAAATGCTCACAAAGCGGGTGGAATACGGGAGATGATTTCCATCTCACTGCCTATGGTCGTGGCTCTTGCCTGCGATACGTTGATGATCTTCACCGATAGGGTATTTCTGTCACGGCTAGGTTCGGAAATCATGAATGCAGCTCTCGGCGGCGGGCTGACTTGCTTCATGATGGCGACCTTATTCACCGGCCTAGTCGGTTACTCCACCGCGCTGGTTGCACAGTATCTGGGTGCCGGCAAGAAAGAGTTCTGTTCAAAAGTCCTTACGCAATCCATCTTCATAATTGTAGCCGGATATCCTGTCATCATTTTGGCTAGACCCCTGGCCTACATGATGTTTGAACTGATGGAAATTGCACCGCAACAACTAGCCCCACAGAAAATTTATTTCGACATAATGATATTTGGAACGGTCATAGGCCTGCTGCGCACGGCCTTTAGCTCCTTTTTTTCCGGAATAGGTCAAACGCGGGTGGTGATGGTTGCGGCTTGCGTATCGATGGTTACCAATATCGTTCTCAACTACATCCTCATCTACGGCAAGCTCGGATTTCCTGCAATGGGAATAACCGGTGCAGCGTATGGAACGATCATCGGAGGATGCGTTGGACTTTGCATCTTGGTGACGACGTATCTGAAAAAAAAGAATCGATGCGAGTTCGCAATAGGGAGATCGATGCGGTTTGCTGGAGATGTTTTTTATAAACTCGTCAGATACGGTTATCCTGCGGGTTTGGAGATGTTTTTAAATGTGTTCGCCTTCAACTTCTTGATCATGATATTTCAATCGCACAGTCCAATCACTGCAACGGCAGCCAGCATAATGTTTAACTGGGACATGGTTTCATTTGTACCTCTTATCGGAATAGAAATCGGCGTGACAAGCCTCGTGGGAAGAGCGATGGGATCCGGGAAACCCGAGCTCGCCGATTTGTCCGTCATATCCGGGCTTAAACTCGGGCTGATCTATTCGGCAATCATCCTGATTTTATTTGTGGGTCTTCCGCATTTTCTCGTCGGTCTTTTCAAACCTGTCACCGGCGACCTCGACCTTTTCACCGAGGCTTTCCCGCTTGCCGTCTTCATGATCAGGACGGCATCGTTTTACGTGATGGCCAATGCCGTAATCATAGTATTCATAGGCGCGCTGAGAGGGGCCGGCGACACCATCTGGTCTATGGGACTTACCGTGGGATTGCATCTGATAATGGCGACATCGGGATTTTTAATGCTAAGGGTTTTAGGCTCTTCGCCGGAAGATGCCTGGATTGTCCTGACAATCGTCTTTATCCTGGCATCCTTCGCCGTCTATGCACGCTACCGAAGCGAAAAATGGAAAAATATAAAAATGATCGGACATGAACCTTCGCTGCAGCGCCCGGATTATTTTCACGAACCCGCAGAGATGTAGTTCGTAATTAGGAGTACAGCTCAAACACTTAAATTATATCAGGGCATCTCTAAAAACCTCGATTTGCGCGGTTGTCATTCTGAGCCGCAGGCGAAGAATCCCGTGTAATCAACGGGATCCTTCGCGGAGTTTACCTTAAGCGAATGAAATGAATCGAAGGGCTCAGGATGACAAACTAGGAAACCATAGTTTTTCGAGGTGCCCATCAGAAACATCCGGCAATCGAACACGCGTTCCGCGGTGAACAATTGTCAATAATTGAACCCAGGTTATTCAGCTAAATCACGGACAGCAGTGAGTGCTTCAATATAAGCAATACTCTCACGAATCTCACGAATCCTGGACCTATAGCCAATATCAATTTGTTCTTGTTGAAAATATTTTATCCAAGCCAAAGCTTTTCGTGGCTCAGCTTCTAACCTTCTTGCCATATTCGTCACAAGAACTCCTGCCCTTTTATTAGCATCAAAATATTGAAGGCTATCGAGCCGCGTTCTTAAAACATTCAATGTCTCTTGAATATTATGCAAAAATCCATCACGATGTCTTTCCATTAGGCGATTCACACGATTTATTAGATTATTTTGTTCAGAAGTTGCTATGTCTTCATTCATTGATCTTGCTGAGTATGCTCTTTGATGAATCAGGTCGCCCAAAAACCTTTTGATCTTTTGGGGATCAGTTATCGCATCGGCAAGAGAAGAATCTTCTGGTATAGTTACTCTCCATGCTGTTCCGATTTCATCCAATCCTGTAGCCCTCAACAAATCATCATCTGTTGTCGGTGGATCGGCAATAAGAAGTTGGCTCATCTTGTCTCTTAAATAAGAGATAGTGATCTCTTCTAATAGTCCGGCAAGCATAACACGGAGTCTTAATCTAATGGAGAATATTGCAAGCCGGTCTGGAGTCAACACATTAACCATTAACATTCTATCGAGTTTTTGTTGAAGTTGAACCAACCCTATCCTAAAACTAGGATCTGTTGGATTACTCCAATATTTTCTTATCAGTGTTTGCAGGTCTTCCGTATATAATTGCGTTACACTTTCTTGCCTGTGCCGCAAAGAAAGTGCGAAAGAATCTTGGTGGATGTTTTCCAATAATTCAAAAAAAGCCACCCCTACTGCTTCTTCATATGAATACAGAGCGTTTCTAATCCATCTTTTAATAGTTTTCATATCTCCTGAACGAAGAGGGTGACTTATTTGGCATGAGTAACCATTTTCCTCTAATGCATCAGCAAGATGTCCTCCCCAAACTAAAACTGTGCTGCCACGGTCTGTTTGTTTAAGGACTTTTAAAAATAGATTAATCGGAAGTGGTCTAATAGTTTCGTAATCTCTTCTAACAGTATAAATGGTAATAGATCTCGTCAGCTTTTCAAGAGTTCCGGTAGGATATAATCTTACCAATAAAGCTTCATATAATTTCTGGATATTAGTTACACCCTCTGGAATATATTCAGCAAGTGCCATTCCGGGCTGCTGTAACCTGACAAAAAGATCTGATGCAAATTCTGGGTGTTCTACTCTCATTACCCGTTCGACATCTGCTTCCAATCTCCGCGCCCATGCTATTGAAAAATGAGGATCAGCTCTTTGTACAAGTTGATCGAGCACACTTACATTCATATTTCCCAATCGAGCTCTTTCCATCAATATGGCAAGTCCTGACTGAACAGTGAAGAGCAAAGAATCAGTTTGTCTAAGTCGTAATCTTAGTTTCGTCATAAATTCGGTAAGTCCTGCGGCTTGGCGTGGAGCAGGCAATTCCGCTAAAATACCAGGCAATGCTTCCAGTATCATTTGTATGCGTCGCCAATTTTGACTTTGTTCCCAAATCTCAACAACTTCGTCTGTAGTAAGACCAATTATATCTGCATGTGCAAAATGTCTTCTAACTTCTGATTCAGTTTTTGGGTAAATACCATTTAGATAATTTGACAGCACTGTTGATGGCATCTGAAGGGCAAATGTCATGGCAAGCTGGTCTCCATGATAATGCTCCTGTAAAATTCTGATCAGTTTTCTAGTCAGCGGATCTGTCATAGTTTGCAGTATCTCTACTTCCAGGTATGCAGGATCTGTTTCTACAAGTGGGAATATCTCAGCTACTGCCTTTTCATCACTCCTATCTTTGGTTCCTTTAAGACCTTTTTCCAGCTTTCGCCTTGCATCAAATGGGTTTAAATCAGGTCTATTAAAATTATCGTATTGAGCACCGAACGCTCTGGCAAGATCAAGCTGTGCATCAAAACTATGCGTGACTCCAGCAAAATCCATCACAAGAAAATCGGTGACATCCAGTTTTGAAGGATCAAGACGAAAACCTCGGCCGATCATTTGTAAATATAAACCAAGAGATTTTGTCGGTCTTGCGATCATTATAACTTCTATACCCGGGTCATCATAACCTTCGGTTAGAACTCCAAAGTTAACTATTACATCAAGCTCACCCCTTTTGTGTGCTTCAATAATATTGCGGCGTTCTTCTGGGTTTTGTAATTGAGAACCCAAAACAACGCCTGCCCTAACCCCAAGCCGATTGAACAAATCAGCTAATTGTCGCGCTTGCGCTACGCTGGTTGCAAAACAGAGCGCTTTTTTTCCTTTTGCCTGTTCGATGTATGCTTGAACAACGGTGTTTCTAAAGCCGGGATTGTTTAATATTGTGTCGAGTTCGGAATCTCCGTAATCATCACCGAATGATAAATTGAGATTTCCTAACATGTCCAGCTCACGAGCAAGGACCAAGATACCTCGTGGCATGAGTATGCTTCCATCGCTAACGGCATCTTCGATTTTGTAATTAAATGCAATGCCTTCTGGCGTAAAAGTTAGAGCAAGAGGCTTATCATCATTTCTTATGGGTGTTGCAGTAAGACCTAGATGAATAATACGACTGTTTGCTATTGCGGCACCCTCTTCAGCCACAATTCCCATATATGCAAGAACATGACTCCATGTTTTTGCGGGTGAGTGATGGGCCTCATCAGATATGACTAAATCGTATTCATTGGCGTCGAGCTGTCTTAATCTATTTGCAATGGTATTGATCGATGCGACAACTATTCTTCCGGAAAAATCTTCCTCTCCAAGACCAGAAGAGACAGCAGTAACATTTTCCGCCCCAACCACTTCTCCAAGTGCTCCCTGAAGTTGTTTTAAAATTTCTTCTCTATGGGTTAGGATTAAGATCTTTCTTCGAACTCTTCCCTCTGCAATTAAGTCTCTCACTAATTCGCTTGCCGTAAATGTTTTTCCGGAACCGGTCGGCAGAACAATCAGATTATGCTGAAGTCCTCTGGCAAGACGTCCTTTAACTGCATTTATTGCATCTGCCTGGTACGCCCTACGGGTTTTTTTTGCAGCCATAGCAGCCATTGGAAGGGCAATCGACTCTACAAGCGATAGGTTTACCGGGTAATCATTTTGATACATAATTAAATCAATACCGCTTTCTCCAAGGATCCCACTTCTCTGCAGCCTTCTTGCCTCAGCCCGAAGCTTATCAATGCCCTCTGTGACAAGTTCGCCACTTAATCTAAATACAAGGTCTCTTCCGGTTGAGGAGGCTGATGCGGCAAGTTCTGGCATGGCAGCAACGATATCTTCTACGCTCGCTTTGGATGAGACATCAACCATGTAATGATATGTTGCAATTTGTGAAACCTGAAGTAGCGTATGTGCGTCAAACCTCGGAGCTAAAACATGAATTACATCCTGATCACCACTCACTGAGAAAAACGCTCCACCAATCAAGGACACACGGGGATCGGGATCGACGATACCTCCGTCCCGAACCTGCTGCATTTGCCCAAGTAGTTCCAACGCCTGCTTACCTTGTGGTAGTTCGCCTTGCCCGAAAAACGCCTCGCCCCTTTTTACTGTTTCATTTCCTGAAACATTTCCTGAGACCCTCGACAGATTGCGTTCTATCAACCCGGCCAAGCCGGGATCGAATATTCCGCTTGATCTTTCTTGTGCGAAAGCCTCTCTGGCGAGCAGTCTCGAACTTTGAGATATATAGTTATATGTATCAGGCTGTGCGTTTCCCGAGCCGAGCTCTTCCAGATAAACGCCAAGGGCAATTCCCCCGGGTGATGGAAAGTGACCTAACGCGTAGTCGAGCACGCCGGAAAGCATTTGCGGGTTGCCTTGTCCGCCGAGCGCTGCATAGTGCGATACACCCATCCATACCGCCGAAGCAGGAATGGAAGTAAGTGTAGCCGGGCTAAACGCGGGAAGTGTCACAATATCTCCTGGAACTCGATTCTTTATCGGCTGGGCTTAGAAAAAGTTGTCATAAAAAAGCAAAAAGGAGGCTTGGGCAACTATTTAATATCGTTGATAATTTTGGACGGAAGGCGAAAAATAATTATAATATCCATGAAATTCTTGTTTACCAACAGGCTTTATGCGGAGGATGACATGACTTCAAACCTAGGTTTTCAGGTGTCCCGCGGCAAGCAATTGTCAAGCATTGAACCCAGATTTGTACGGTTCAAAGCTGCAGACAATAAAATGAAAGACGCTCTCTAAAAATTACTATTTCAGAGATCTCCAAGAATCGCCTGGAGAAGAAGCGCGCCAAGACAGATGCCGGCTCATGTCGTACTTGAACCATACCGATGGAAAATAACGCGGCAGATGGGCGATTATTAAAGATCCCTTGAATTCTATTTTAAAACCAGCAGCTCAAACCTACATCTTTTATCTTTGTTGTAAATCTGCCGCTTTTTTCTTGGCTTTTTTCGAGTCAATTGGATTGGGGCGCTCTTGAGTCGGCTCATCGCAATCGTCACAATGATAGCCGGTTGCTCCTATTTTTTCTCCGTCATTGGAGACCGGCGGCATTTCGGAGTTGCCTATTTTCTTGGAATCTATTTTTTTAGTTTTCTGAATGGGGCGAACACCTTTTTTGTCAACCGACGAATCGGTTGCATGAAGAGTTACGACACCCGAGACCAAAACAGCAACCAAAGACAGAGACAAAAGTTTTATCGCTTTTTTTAGCATTTTTTCCTCCTGTTAAACTCTCTACTAGTCCCATCGTTAAAATTATCCAACTCCTGCAAACGCATACTATGGATAGCTGGAAGAATGTCAAATATTGTGACAGGATCTAAAATTGATTTTTAAAACTACTCGACCGGAAGATTTTAGCCCTAAAAGAGCGCGGAGATGCCGCCTAATCTACGGTATCACGACTTCACAAGTGCCGGGCGCAAACCGATGAAATTTCATGCCGATCGGCTGGCGCAAACCACTCTATCTCGGGATCCGCCCTAAACCATGTCATCTGGCGTTTGGCAAAACGGCGACTTTGCTTTTTGGTCTCCTCCAAGGCTTCTTCATATCTCATTTCACCTTTCAGATAGGCGACAAATTCGCGATAGCCCACTGCCCTGAAAGGCTGGCAATTGGGTCCGTATTTTTCGAGAAGTTCACGAACCTCATTAAGAAGGCCATCCCCCATCATTGTATCCACCCGATCGTTTATCCTCTCGTAGAGTTCTTTACGGTCAAGTTCGAGACCAATTTTCAAGGCATCATAGCGTTTCTCGGAAAAGTCGTGACGTCTGCGAAATTCACTGGCGGGTACGCCTGTTAGATGTTGGATTTCCAATGCGCGAACGATCCGGGTGCGGTCGTTTGGGTGTATATCCTTTGCTGCATCTGGATCGAGCATACGCAGACGCTCATGAAGCTCCCAAATATTTCCTGCATCCAGCTCTTTTTCAAGCGCCCCACGGAATTGATCGTCTCCGGGCGGCGCATCGCAGATACCGCGCTCAAGCATTTTAAGATACATGCCCGTGCCGCCTACTACAAACGGCGTTTTGCCGCGCGACACTATATCGGCTATCGCTGCATCAGCCAATTTTAAAAAAAATTCGGAATCGAAATGCTGCGTTGGTTCGCATACATCTATCAGATGATGTCTCACCTCGGAGCGTTCGGTAAGATTGGCCTTGGCCGTGCCAACATCGAAACCACGCCAGACCTGCTGTGAATCGGCCGAAACGATCTCGCCATTAAATTGTTTCGCAAGCCAGATGCCGACGGCCGTCTTTCCCGTCGCGGTAGGTCCGCAGATGATGATTATCTTTTTCAAGATTTTTTAGTCCCTCTTAAACCATCTTGCAATCTCAGTGGGAGCAAAGCGCACCAGCGCAGGACGTCCGTGAGGACAATGCGTAACTCCCAAGCGCTCAACATCCTTTACAAGACTGCAAAGCTCCTCCGTGCCAAGACGGTCGCCAGATCTCACCCGGGCATGGCATGCGATGACGGCAAATATCCTGTCGATCATTTCATCCACCGAATTTGCGGTGCCAAAAATCTCGAGCTCGGACGCAAATTTTTCGAAAATCTCCGAAAGTTCCATCCCGGAAAGTAGCGCCGGGACCATTTTCACCACTATGCTCGTCCCGCCGAAGGGTTCGAGTTCGAACCCCGCAGCCTCGAACAGCTGGAGATTTTCGGAAATATATCCAAAATCCCTGGGCGAAAGTTCTATCCTCTCCGGCAGAAGAAGCCTCTGGCCGGGGATATCGCCCTTGCCGTACCCTTTTTTGAGTTCCTCAAATCCAAGACGCTCGTGTGCGGCATGCTGATCTACAATCACGAAAGATCCGTCGGCGTCCTCGCAAAGCACATAGGCAAGACCTAGCTGACCTATGGTGCGAAGGGAATTTTCGACACCACAGGCTTCACACTGCACATCACCAACGGACGAAGGCAGACTCGCATGTTTGGAAACGACTTCAGGCTTTGATATAAAATCTCCGCCGGATGCTCCTGAAAAACTTTTTTTAAAACTGTCATTATCCCCCGGCGCACCAATCGAAGAACCGGTATGTTCAAAAAATTTCTCACCCGTCTGCGGGCTGACAATTTTCTGCAAAAATGCCATCCCCGGATCGTCGCAGGCTTCCGCAGGCTTGAAACATGGAGACTGCAAAGCTCCTGACAGCGCCTTTCTAACAGCAGCCTTCACAAAATCATGCACCGCACCCGAGTTTACAAATCTCACTTCCCTTTTTGCCGGATGCACGTTGATATCCACAGCAGAAGGATCGATGTTAAGCCACAAGACGGCAGCCGGACATCTCTCGCGCATGGTCCCATCGCCTAACGCAGAAGAAACGGCGTGTATGAGCATGCGATCTTTAACCGACCTTCCGTTTAAAAATATATGTATATCTTTTCCGCCGCGTCGGCCTTCGCCTGCGACAAATCCCCATAGAGAAAGTTCAGCTCCGTCCTCGCAAAGGGCTGCAAGAGAAGCGGCATACCTATCTCCAATGAGAGAGGCGATCCTGGCCACCATTCCCTTTGTATCTGACGCATCGAAAACACCGGCCGCAACGATCTTTTTTTTGCCGCCGTCTATGAGTTCGAAACGCAGGTGAGGATTTGCAAGCGCAAGCGAAATTGCACACTCCGCTATATGGCCGTACTCCACCGCGGCAGAACGCATAAATTTAAGCCTTGCCGGAACATTATAAAACAGGTCGGAGACGACTATCTTCGTTCCATTCGCCGAACCCGCCACGGAATGCTTAACTAGCTCTCCCCCCTCTATCTCGACTACAGCCCCTTCGATAATCCCCTGATCGTTTGGCTTGGATTCTATCTTCATTCTGGATACGGCGCCTATCGCCGCGAGCGCCTCCCCGCGAAACCCCATGGACCTTACCTGCCAAAGGTCCCCTTCGCTTGAAATTTTGCTCGTCGCATGGCGACGCACACACATGGCGAGGTCGTCGGAGGTCATGCCGCAGCCGTCGTCGATCACGGCTATTCGCTTTTTGCCGCCGTCGGCTAGATCAACGACGATCATCCGCGCACCTGCGTCTATAGAATTTTCGATGAGTTCTTTCACCACCGATGCCGGTCTCTCCACTACCTCGCCGGCGGCTATCTTCTCTATGACGCTTCTGGATAATTCTCTAATTATTCCCATTAGTTACAATCCTCTAAACCATTATCGAACCAGACTTCAAATCGCACACATCGGCCTTATGAAAAGGCTCAAAATGTTACAGCTATATCATCCCCGGTTCCATAATCTCATCCCTCGGGATCCCATAGAACCTGAAGACCTTTTTCAAACAAGCTCAACAAGCGCCATTCATCGCCAACGGGCCAGCGTTCCGCGAGATGCGCAGCCCAGACATCATCTTGATTAGACAACCTCAGTCCCTCCCTTGCCATCCGTTGCAATCTTGGATCAAGAACATTTTCTGAAGATGTCAGATGCCACAAGAGAGCATCAGCTTGAGGTGAGCCATCCTCGCGTAAAAATGACAGCAATTCCTCAAATGCAACATACGCTCCTCCTTCACAATCTTTAAACGTTCTCCACGGATATCCAAAAGTTGTGACAAGGGTTTCTGTCTGACGCATCGCCACTTCGCGATCGACCAAAGCGAGTTCATCAAGCGTGGAAGCCAAAACATAGGGCCATCGACTAGCTAGCAGCGGACCATCTCTATACCCCCATCTCCGTTCATTTTCATCTTCCTGCCCTTCCTCGAAACGCTTTACTGCCTTCCCGTAACGCTCACTCTCCTGTCGAAGCGTTTCATCATAGCGGAATACAAATTCATTTCCAAAAAACTCCCTGTTTGCGCGAACAAGCTCCGCCAAAAAGAACAAAGCGGCATGTTCACCGTCTCGTTTCAAATCAAAGGCATAAAGGGGCCCACCTTTATCGAGCTCTGATTGCACAAAAGCAGGATCCTTATCGGCCAGCCACACCATGGAATGCCGACACCGTGAGGGATTATAACACCTCAAGTCATCGCCTGAAGTTTTCAAAGAAAACGCCTGACGCACAAAGCCAAGATAATCCTTCACGAGTTCGACTGCCCCAAGAACATCAGGAACCTTTTCCGCATACCACAAAAGATCATGGCATGAAAGATTGCTATGTTGCGACATAAGAAGCTGTCGCAAACCTTTCAGTTGATACGATGAAGGAAGAGTAGCTAGATAATCTCGACAGTCGTCCCAAACTAAAAACGACTTGCAATTATCCTCATCAGCGCATTTCGTCTCAAATCTGGAAACGATGGCCGAGACCGCATTGTCAAGCAAGTCCGGTCTTGTCTGCGCCAAGCGCTCCCAAAATACTTTTGGATCCATGCCCATGCCATATTGGTTTAATCGGAAACGGCCTGTCTCGGAAGCCCCGTAACGAGGCCAAACATAGCTGTGAACCTCACTTAAGCTTGGATCTATTTCGGCAAGTTTCAAAAGCGCCTCGATATTTCGTTCGCGTGGATAGCGCTCGTTTTGGACGGCCCAAGGAAGCGAATGAGCTTTTGCATTAACGCACTCTACATACCCTCGAAGCGCTTTCGTAAGCAACCCGACATTTTCCGTTTGAAGTCGCGTTACGGCTTCCCGCCAGACTTCATGCGAAAGAGGATAGCGTACGAGCCAAAAAAGGGAGAGGATTTGTTCTGGTTTTGTCAATTGCTCAAGGCCTCGCAAGTTGGCCCGTTCTCCTGCACGTTTGATTTGTTGAATCCCCGCCCGGACGCGTTGATCGCTTCCTTGAAAATCATCCGGCTTCTCGCTTAACTCAATCTCCGGCGGCAAAACCTCTTTCGGCACCTGTAATGGCGGCAACCACCTGTCCACATCCACTCTCGGTGGAAGTCCAATCGTTTCCAAATCGTCGGGAGATATTCTCCGACCTGCATCAAGGATTGACAAGACATCTTCTGCCCCGCGCTTCAATGTGCTCTGTTGCCAAGAAATTTTTGTGAAGAGTTCTTTTGCACGTTCCAAATCTCGCTCTGCGACCCATATAAAATCCTCCAGAGAAAAGACTCCGTGCCGAAGTTGTTTTTCCGCACGAATGATCGCGTCAGCCGGCAATATTTCCTTGAGATCCTTCCAGATGCGTTCAAAGCCACCTGTGTAAGCCCTTGGATCTTCAGCCGCATGAGCCAGAAGTCGATCATAAATCCTCAAAATGCGCTCGCTCCAATTCGAAAGATTAGAGCCTGCCAATGTCTCGTAGGCCTCAGCCCCTATCCTTCGATCTCCACATGATGCGAGTTTTTCCAGTTCATCATAAACATCGTCCGTTGGATTAAATCGGAGCAATTCCAGGCAAAGGTCATATCTTGTGCTCGCATCAGCAAAACCAAGTGTTGGGGATGAACTCTGTTCAAAAAGATACAACCATGCATTATTGCCGGAAGACTGATTAAACGATGCCAGAATCCGTGCGGCTTCAACTTTGTGAGAGGCATTACAGTCGATCTTTCGGACAATATATTCCAATCTTCCGGTTGAGGATGTCCTATCATAGACGTTATGACAACTTTCATCACGATAAATGATATCTTCGAGATCACGAATGATATCGGAATTGAAGGAGTCATCTCGAGCATAGGGGGCTACGCGTGCAAGAACCCGATAAGCGGCCAACCTTGAATCGATAGATGTTTGCCGGTCTCGCGCTCTTTTCGTAAGATTATCAATTTGCACTTTTTGATTAGCGAGAAGATATCTCTCCCCTGATCTATGAGTGAGAACCAGATCGGTATCACCGTCTTGGTCCCAGTCCATCGTTTCCATCGAAACATACTCCGAGGACAGGAGCGGGGCATGCAGCCATTTTCCACGGGAATCGGTGATGGTGAATTCATCGCCTTCCTTCCGGACAAAAACATCAAGCCCATCGATGCCGATGCATTCATCCAGATCATTCAACCCAAGATCGATGCGCATAGAGTCCGCAGACTGCATGAAATCTGGACGATCATCCGATACGGAAATTGGTTTTTCACGAAGAATAAAGACTGTAGGCATATATATCCTCCTTGTAGGGACGTTCTCTTTATGCTTGGTAGTTCTTTGGCAGTTCTTCGGCAAGCGATAAAGAAAGTTGCTTCAAATCGGTCAAAATTTTTAAAAACCCGTCAGGCATAGGGAAATCGCTAGATTAAGCCCATTCCCAAGCTATCATGCCCTAGCAAATCATTTCAATTTAATTCAGGGTCCATATATGTCCCCGGAATTCAGAAGTTAAATAGTGCCTGTCGGGGAATGCCAAAAAAACAGCAAAAATGTCATCTATGGATCCCCGCCTTCGCGAGGATGACAAGAAAAACGCATTCCCCGACAGGCACTAAATACCGCTTGAAAGCGCCTATAAAATCTGAACACAATGCAACGGCTTTAGAGAAGAGGCCTAGCATGGTGAAAATATGAAAATATTCGACAGTATCTTGGTACTTTTGCATCCGGCATATAAGCGCCTTGCGCAGAGATTTCCCTCAAAATTTTCAAGAGGGGATGCCACGGCATTTGCGCACCCGTCATCCATGCTCATGCCCAAAAACTTCATCTATAAAACCTTGTTTCCACGATTTTTCGGGCGGATAAGCATCGATGAAGGTGCCATCGAAAAACTTAAAAATCTGGCGGCAAATTCCACCTTGATCTACGTGGCCACGCATATAGGACATCTCGAATATAGCTACTACACGCATCTGTTTGCTCAAAATGGCCTGCCGATGGCCGTCTATAACGACAAAATCACCATGAGACGCTGGGAGCCCCTAAAAGATCTCTGGAAAACGATAGCAACCCAACAGACGGAGATCGACACCTACGGCAGACCGCTTGACTGCGTAAAAGACGGGTTCCTCCCTGAACTCGTCGCAGGCGGTTCTTCCGTAATGATAAACGTCCCCCCTTCCGCGCTAAACGACGAAGAGCTTTTCATGACAGGCCCTTTAAGACCGCTTGCCCAGATAATCGAGGCACAAAGGCTTTCAAAAAAACCGATAACGATAGTTCCTCTAGATTTTCTCTGGTCTAAAAGACCTGAAAAAGCCGCAAAAAGGACCATGCTCGATATACTTTTCGGCGAAAAGGACAATCCGGGCTTCATAAGAAAGACCGTACTTTTCTGGCGTAATTTCAGACGTCACGCCCAAGCCTCCATAGGCCGGGAGATCGATCTTAAAGAATTCGTAGAAAAGCACCCCGAGGGGAAAAATTCAGATCTCGCTGTGATACTTCGCACAAGGCTTGTGGAGACGTTCAAAACCGAGCGACGAACGATCACAGGCCCGCCCATCAGGCCGCGTGGATGGTTTGTACAGGAAGTACTCTCCGACGATTTTCTCGATAGGCGCATCTGCGAAATATCGGCTGAAAAAAAATGCAGCGCCGACGACATCCGCGAAATCGCTGAAAAATATGTGAAAGAAATGGCTGCCGACGTGGATTTCACCTATTTAGAACTTTTAGACAGATTTCTTGGAGTCACCCTCTGCAAGCTCTATGAAAACTTCGACGTGGATACCAATGGACTCGCCCTAGCCAAGGAAATGTACAGCCACGGACCGGTCGTATTCGTACCAAATCACAAAAGCCACGTGGACTATCTGATCCTCTCGCATATCCTCTACAACAACGGGATGACGATCCCCCACATCGCCGCCGGCATAAATTTGAGCTTTTGGCCGCTTGGAAAAATTTTCCGAAGCTGCGGGGCCTACTTCATAAAAAGAGAATTTAAAGGCAATGTACTCTACAAAACCGTTCTGGAAACCTACCTCAAGATACTTTTAAGAGAAGGCTACAGTCAGGAATTTTTCATCGAAGGAGGAAGGAGCAGGACCGGCAAGCTAAGACAGCCCAAACTTGGAATGATCTCTCTCCTTCGCAGCGCTTCCGAAAAAGCGGGGCTTTCGGGCGTATGTTTCATCCCCGTCTCGCTTACCTACGACAGGATTATCGAAGAAAAGAGCCTCACCGCAGAAAATGAAGGCGCTCCAAAAGAAACCGAAAAAATGTTGGGACTTCTTAAACTCACCAAATACCTCGGCAAAAAAAGTTCGAAACAGGGGTCCATATACATAAGATTCGGAACCCCAGTGCATCTAGAAAGCAGCCTAAAAGATCCCGTGGTAATCCAAAAAACGGCGCTTGATATATGTCATCAGCTAAACAAAAACGTGGTGGCAACGCCAGCGGCCATAGCAGCCACCGCAATTCTTGGTTTTTCAAAACGCGGAGTTTCTCTGGCACAGTTTAACAATGCGGCAAAACTCGTTTTCGAATATCTAAGCCAAAAGGGCGTGCAGATGTCTTGTGCCTTTGGCAATTCGACAACACGCGCGTTTAACAATGCAATCTCGCAGCTACGCAAGGGACGCATGATTGCGACACACAAAAGCGCGCTTGGCCCCTACCTATCCCTGGACGAATCGAAACGAGTGGGACTTTCTTTTTTCAAAAACAGCATAGTTCATTACTTAATGACGATAGGGGTGGTATCGAAAATAATACTCTCTTCGTTTAACAGGGGGGAATCGCTAGATCATGATCGGCTGGTTTCCGAATTTGGAAAGATAAGAATTTTTTTAAGCCACGAATTTCACTTTGCCACGACCAAAGCTGTGGGTTCACACATAGATGCCGCAATAAAATTCTTAAAAACACAAGGTGCCATAAACGGCCCAGACGGTGGCACACTAACTTCGTCCGGCGCAGGGCTATGGATACTAGAACAGTTTTCATCACATATAGAACCTTACCTAGAAACTTTCTACATTGCCCTCGTCCACGCCGAAAAGATGATAAAGGGAGATGTTGAAGCAAAAGAACTCGTAGCGGGGATGCAGCGTACAGGCGAAGACCTATTCACGCTAGGGCGCATCGCCCACAAAGAGGCCATAAACAAATCCGATCTCGAGCACACCCTGAAGTCTCTAGAAACCTTTGGCATCATAGTTTCCGTATCACCAGACGGAGCAAGGTCCCACGCAAAGCATTACAGAAGGCATCATGGTACAGGGCCGGATAAAAACCTTAAAGTTGAACTTGAAAAACTCCTCTAAACCACCTTTTTAATAAGATAATCCACCGCTTACTCACAGCTGTGGAGAACGTGTCCCAAAGACGGAACTGACCGAACAATCCCATGAGAACTCATAACATATTGTTTTTAAATGCTTTACATTGACTAACAAATGGGCGTTTTAATTTCGAGGCCATTTAGACTCAAATCGATGCCTAGAAATGGAAGTTATCCACAGGTTTATTAAGCGGGTCTGTTGAAAATGATCTCAAACGGTTTCAAGGGGACGTATAAAATCTCATCAGGCATAGCTTACTACCATACGATTAATCTCAAAAACACCTTCACCCGGTTCATCTTCATCATCGCCGTGACCGCCCTCCCCGTCTTTATTGCCATCATGGCCTTCGTCATGGCCGTGGCCCTGCCCTCCCGCATAAAAAGGCGCCGGAATTTTTTGATCTTGATGATCGGTTGCCATCGCTAGGCCGAAACTCATCACCAGCCCAAGATGCGAAGGCGGAAGACCTCCGAACCCTGCAATGATATTTTCTATGCCCTCGCCCCCTTCTAAAAAGGCGACATCACCTGCGAACAATGCCAATCCTTGGCGTGAGTTACGCGGCGAAGAAAAATGCGTTGCCCCAGAGGCAGGGGCGCGACCGGTTGACAGGCTTGCCCATCCTTTTTTCCCTGAGGCTATATCAGCCGGCATGAACCGACGACGATGAGCTCCGTCTGTTGATGCCCCGGTAGATGCTCCAGCAACCCTTTGTTCCAAATGAGCAACTCGCCCGCTAGACGGTAAAGTTTCGGCATCTTCTTCACCTTCTTCCCTGCGACGTGCGCATGCGCAAAGAGCGCCGCGAATTATAAAATCGACTTCGGATGAAGTGGGAATCGGGGATCTTGTTTCGCGTGATTCGTTACCTGCGGCGTAAATGATATCAGATCGCATCATTCGCGCCATCACATCGTTCGTATCTCCTGCAAATGCTATATGATCGCCGGTTGCAACATCGAAAGAGTTCCCTATATTCACAGGTCCAGCTTCATATCTTTCATCTGTTGGCGGGTAAATTCCTTCGCCACCGTTCATCTTGTCACCAGAAATCGTAGAAACTGCTGCAGGATCCTCAACCGGACTTTCATTGCCACCTGTTGCCATTTCTATGGTAATTACAAAATCCCCTGCTTCAGGTATTTCAGAATCGGACATTTCAGAAGAAGCGACGATGGGTGCTTCGCCCGAATTTTTTGCATTCTCCCCAAGCACTTCTTCGGTGGTACCCGCAGCAGAAATTGTCGAAGAAGACAATCCACCGCGCACCTTATCGTTCTCCGCTAGATATGCCGGATCCTCGCATATGCAATAGGGATCAAAAATATCTTCTTTACAAACCTGACGGTCATCGGCTCTGAAATTTTCAACACAACCGAAAAGATTTCTGGCAACGTTTTGGCAGCTGGCAGCCCGAGTGCCGGCTCTTGGCATCACACACTGCTTATCAAATTCGTCCGGATCAAAAACGTACTCTTTTGATTGACAAACTTGGGCCTTTACTTGAGCCAGCGAAACAGCGGCAGATTCTTCGTTGACAGGCGCTTTAGGATCGGAGGCTTCAGACAGCTCCGCCTCGTAAACGTATATTTCGCCGTCTATTCTCGCAAAAACGTTGCCGTCCTTATCGATCACGGCCACGAGTTCGCCCTGATCGTCATGGAAAGAAATGGAACCGTCAGATTCGCTTTTGAGACTCAATATCCTATCTGAAAACAGGTTTTTTACAAATAACTCCGGTTCACCGGTTACCCCTTGGCTCGACGGAGCTATGGAAACGTCCGGAAAATATTCATAAGCCCTACCTGTAAGATTCATATCGCTCATAAAAGTGATACCCGTAGGTACAAGCAAGGGACACCAGTCCCTATCTATATTATCGGCACTTCTATGGCCGATGTTGCTAATATTACTCGTTTTTTCTTGGCCCCTAAGTACTTGATAACACTTGACAATGGTATATGCGGGTGTTAATTAGCGCCGCTTTCTTGATGAAAACGCAATTTAAACTGGTCGTTTTTGGCAAATTAGACCGCGTTTTTCGATTTATTCGATTTAGATGGACGCGGCGATTACGACTGCGTATCCCCCGAAGTGCGAGGCAACCGGTTTTGTTGCCCGAGCGTTTACGAAGGGGGGAGGACACCCGTGATTTGAAAAGTTAAGCAGCGTTTTCCGGGGTCGTCCAACTGGTTACGCAGACGTTGAGGCGCGGTCATCTTTAGATGGGCGCGGCGATTACGACTGCGTATCCCCCGAAGTGCGAGGCAACCGGTTTTGTTGCCCGAGCGTTTACGAAGGGGGGAGGACACCCGTGATTTGAAA
>Ga0351862_1078_pt1 | contig 22959 bp, 19 predicted proteins | sample BONcelFGM3001F10_FD_206787 | JGI IMG/M metagenome (GOLD analysis project Ga0351862, IMG submission 206787) | Enriched cells from coal bed in the Powder River Basin, Montana, United States - BONCAT cells FGM rep2 HSBNCT.FGM.300.1.F10 ...
AGCTCCGCAATCGCATACGCCGCCGCAATCTTCATATCGTCGTTGATATCGCTCGCGCGCACGTCCAGCGTGCCCCGGAAGATCCCCGGAAACGCCAGCACGTTATTGATCTGGTTGGCAAAGTCCGAACGGCCCGTGCCCACCACCGCCGCACCCGCCTTGATCGCCAGCTCAGGCATGATCTCCGGCGTGGGGTTGCTCATCGCAAACACGATGGGGTTCTTATTCATCGCGCGGATCATATCCTCTGTCACGATGCCGGGGCCGCTCACGCCGATCAATATATCCGCACCTTTCAGCGCGTCGGCAATGCTGCCCTTTTTCATCTGCCGGTTGCTGATCTTCGCCATTTCGGCCTTGGCGGGGTTCAGCCCGTCGCGCCCTTCCCAGATGGCGCCCTGCCGGTCGCACAGAATCACGTTCTTCAGCCCCATGCGCATCAGCAGCTTTGTGCACGCCACGCCCGCCGCGCCCGCGCCCACAATCACGCACTCCTGCTCGCTAAGTTTGCGCCCCGTCAGCTTGAGGGCGTTGATCATCGCGGCGGCGGTCACCACCGCCGTGCCGTGCTGGTCATCATGGAAAATCGGGATATCGCACAGCGCTTTCAGCTTTTCTTCGATCTCAAAGCAGCGGGGCGCGGAGATATCCTCCAAATTGACGCCGCCCAAACTGCCGCTGATCAGGTACACCGTGCGCACGATGTCGTCTACCTCTTTGGACTTGACGCAAAGCGGGATGGCGTCCACGCCGCCAAACGCCTTAAACAGCACGCATTTGCCCTCCATCACCGGCATACCCGCCTCGGGGCCGATGTCGCCCAGGCCCAGCACCGCCGTGCCGTCGGTCACCACGGCCACGGTGTTCCAGCGGCGGGTGAGGTCATAGCTCTTGGATACGTCCTTCTGGATTTCCAGACAGGGTTCGGCAACGCCGGGGGTATACGCAAGGGACAGATCCTCCTTGGTCTTGACCGGCACGGTCGTTACCACTTCGATTTTGCCCTTCCACTCGTAGTGTTTGCGCAGGCTCTCCGCTCGGTAATCCATGATATTTTCCTCCGATGTGTAGCGTTCATGGGCACATCTTATCATCAACATCCCACGCCCGCAATAGATTTGGGAACGGTTTATTATAAACCATTTCGGGCTTTTACGTGGTTTTTTTCAGACCATTGGCACGGCTTGCGTTGCGCCCGTGCCGCTGCGGTAGAGGGCCAGCGTTTCCGTTTCGGTGGGCGCGGCCTCAAACACGCCCAGCCGCTGCACCGAGATGGCCGCCGCGTCGTTTGCGTAGCGCACGGCCTCGGCAAGCGCGTAGCCCTTGGCCAGCGCCGCCAGAAACGAGCCGGAGAAGATGTCGCCCGCGCCGGTGGTGTCGCGCGCTTCCACAACGCGCGCGGGCACGAAGGTTTGCTCCGTGGCCGTCACGATCACCGTGCCTTTGGCCCCCAGCGTGATGATGGCTGTTTTCACGCCGCGCCCGATGAGGATTTCGCCCGCGCGGCACGCATCCTGCGGGGTTTCGATGTGCACGCCGGTCAGGATTTCCGCCTCGTGCTCGTTGGGCTTGATGATGTCGATGGCCGGATACACCGCCATGGGCAGCGGGGCGGCGGGCGCGGGGTCCAACAGCGTTTTAATGCCCAGCGCGTTAAGGCGGATCATCGCCTCACACATCTGTGCTACGTCGCACTCCAGCTGGAAGCCCACCATGAACACATCCGTTTCGGCCTGCACCGCCGCGACGATCTCGTCCGCGGTCAGGCTCAGGTTGGCGCCGGGCACCACCATGATGGAGTTATTGCCCGCCCCGTCCACAAAAATCAGCGCGATGCCCGTTTGCGCCCCGGCCACCTGCCGGATGCCGTCGCCCATGGGCCCGCCGTACTGCTTGAGATAGCGCACCGCGTCGTCGCCGTAGGGGTCGCGGCCCAGCTTGCACACAAAGCGCACCTGCGCGCCCTGCAAACTGGCGGCAACCGCCTGATTGGCTCCCTTGCCCCCCGGGCCGGTAAAAAACGTGTCGCCGATGAAGGTTTCGCCCACGCCGGGGATCTGCGGGCCCTTCGCCACGATGACCCCGTTGTAGCTGCCCGCGATGACGATTTTGGGTTGCATGCGGTTTCGTCCTTTCCGGATGTAAATGAATCGTCGGCCCCGCGCGGGCCGCTCAGCGGATGTGTTCCGGTGTTAAGAACGCGGCCCCCACCATCGGGGCCTCCGCGCCCAGCACGGCCTGCTGCACGGTAAGCCGCCCGTTTTTGGCCCACGGCGGGTAGGCGTAGGCGCGTATCTTCGCCTCCAGCGGGTCAATCAGCAGCGTTTTGTGCGCCGACACCCCGCCGGAGAGCACCACCGTATCCACCGCCAGCAGGTCGATGGCCACCGCAAGCCCGTAGGCAAGGTAATCCACGCATTACGCAATCAGCGCAAGCGCGTCCGCGTCGCCCGCGTAGGCGAGTGTGAACACCGTTTCCGCCTTGGGCGGCAACCCGCGCAGCTTGTCGGGAAAGCGCTCCATCGCCTGCGAGTAGATGGCCGTGCCGCTCACATAGCGCTCCAAACACCCGCGCTGCCCGCACACGCACGGCCTGCCGCCAAACACAATGGGCACATGCCCCAGCTCGCCCGCCGTGCCCAGCGCGCCGCCAAACACCTTGCCCCCCAAAATGACCCCGCACCCGATGCCCGTGCCCACGGTCACACACAGCATGTCCGGCGTTTGCCGCTTTTGCCCGAACACATACTCCGCGTAGGCGGCGGCCCAGCTGTCCTGCACCACGGCGGGGCGGATGCCCAGCGCCTGTAAAAACAGGTCCGCCATGGGCAGCTGCACCTCGCCAAACAGGTTGGGGCAATAGCGCACCACGCCCGTCTGCCACGTAACGGTACCAGGCACGCCCACGCCAAGGCCCGCAAGCTGTGCAAGCGTCACGTTGCCCTGCAAAAGCAGCGCCCGCATGGCCTCGCACAGCGCGCCCACAAACGCCTCCGCCCCCGCCGCGATGGTTGGCGTGGGCATCACGCTGGTTTGCAAAACAGCGCCGTTCTCGTCCAGCAGCCCAAGTTTTACCTTGGTGCCGCCCACATCGATGCCCACGCGGTATCCCTGCATGACCATCCCTCGCCTCTCGGGCCGCGTCGCGCGCGCGCGCGGCCCGTTTCCTTCTGTTTTAGGGTCGTTCAGTCGCTTTTCGCGCACGTGTCGCGGGGGGAAACAGGCACGGCAGGCCCTGTGGCGCTCCGCTGTATCGGGCCACGGCGCATTTGCAGCGCGCCGCCCGCCGTATGCCCCGCCCTGCCGCGCGCCGCGCCCGCCGCGCCGATGACGCGCAAACAGAGCGCCGCATTTCCAGCCGGAAAAAATGGGCCGAGGCGCTCACTTGCCGTGCGCCTCGTGTGCTTTTTGGCTTGCGTAACCGTTTACATTCGCTAGTAATTATATTCTACCGCATGAAAAAACCGTTGTCAATCTGTTTTGGCTGTGCTAAACTCGAAAATGCCAAAAAAGTTGAAACGGCGGACAGACGCATATGAACGCAGACAAAGCCACGGCATTGCCCCTGACCGCGCTGGACGCGCTGCCCCTCCCAAACCGCGAAAGCACCCGCGCCCCGCTGGCGGCGGCGCTTGCGCAGCTGGGCCGCAAGATCGTCGTGCTGGATGACGACCCCACCGGTATCCAGACCGTGCACGGCGTGTCCGTATACACGGCGTGGGACGCGCAAACCATGCGGGAGGCATTTGCCGAGCCCTGCCCCCTGTTTTTTGTGCTGACCAACTCGCGCGCGCTCACCGCGCGGCAAACCGAAGCGCTCCACCGCGAAATCGCCCTGAACATCGTTAGCGCCGCGCAGGCGACAGGCAAGGACTATCTGGTGGTCAGCCGCGGGGATTCCACCCTGCGCGGGCACTACCCGCTGGAAACCGAGACGCTGCGCGACACGCTGGAGGCCGCGGGCGGCAAGCGCTACGCAGGCGAAATCATTTTGCCCTACTTCATGCAAGGCGGGCGCTTTACCCTTGACAACATCCACTACGTGCGCGAGGGCGAGCGCCTGACCCCCGTGGGGCAGACGGAGTTCGCCCAGGACAGGACGTTCGGCTTTCTCGCCTCGCACCTGGGCGCGTGGTGCGAAGAAAAAACGGGCGGCCGCTACCGCGCCGCCGATATGGTCTACCTGTCGCTTGCCGATTTGCGGGCCGCCGCGCTTTCGCGGCTGACCGCCCAGCTGCTAAGTGCGCAGGATTTACAGAAGATCATCGTCAACGCCGCGTGCGACGCGGACGTGGAGGTGTTTGTGCTGGCCCTGTGCGCCGCGATGCAGGCAGGGCATGAGTACCTGTTCCGCAGCGCCGCAGCACTCCCCAAAGCGCTGGGCGGCATTGCGGACAAACCCCTGCTGAGCGCCGCCGAGCTGCTTTCGAGCCACAGCGAAAACGGCGGCATGGTGGTGGTGGGCTCGCACGTGGGCAAAACCACACGCCAGCTGGACGCGCTCATGCACAGCGACCTGCCGCTTGATTTGATTGAATTTGACCAGCACCTGGTGCTCAAGGCGGGCGGGCTTGCGGGCGAAACCGCGCGCGCCGCCGCCGCCGCGGACGCGGCCATGCGGCGCGGGCGCACCGCCGTGGTCTACACCCGCCGCGACCGGCTGGATTTGCCCGGCGCGGACCCGGAGGGCCAGCTGCGCGTATCCGTTGAGATTTCCGCCGCCGTGACCGACGTGGTGGCGCGGCTTACCGCGCGCCCGCGCTTCATCATCGCCAAGGGCGGCATCACATCCAGCGATGTGGGCGTCAAGGCACTGGGCGTAAAGCGCGCCACGGTGCTGGGGCAGATCGCCCCCGGCGTGCCCGTGTGGCAAACGGGGCCGGAGAGCAAGTTCCCCCTGATCCCCTATGTGATTTTTCCCGGCAACGTGGGGGAGGACGCTACTCTGCGTACTGTAGTGGAACGGTTTTGGTAAGCGGGCTGCTGAACAGCTCCAGGTTGCTGCGCAGGATAATCTGCGGCTCGATCAGGGTGGTGTCCGGCTGCTTAACGCCGTCGGCAATGCTGTGGTAGAGCATCCGCAGGCCTTTTTTACCCTGCTGGTACTGGTTTTGGAATATGGAGGCGCTCACGGTGCCCTCCATGATGTACGCCCGCAACTCCTGATAGATATCGGACGTAACCAGGCAGATCTTGCCCGCCAGCCCGCGTTCCACCACCGCGTGGATAACCCCCAGCGAGTTGAAGGAGTTTACGTAGATGCCGCCCAAATCCGGCACCGCGTCGATCATGCGCAGGGTTTCCTCGTAGGCGATCTGCGGGTCGTCATAGTGGGCGTAGACACCCGCGAGCTTGAGCGGCGTTACGGCCAGCTGTTCCTTGAAGCCCTCCACCATGTCAAGGTGGATGCTGTAGAGCGGCTCGCCGCCGGAGGCGATCAGCACGGGGCGCGTTTTGTCGCCGTAGTGCCACAAAAGCTCCGCCGCCACGCGGCCCGCCACATGCCCGTTGTACTTTACGCAGAAGCTGCGCATACCGGGCGCGATGTCGTTGATGGCCGTGGCGACCATCACGCCCTTCTCGCTCATGATGCGGGTCTGATCCGACGTTTTGCCCGCAACCAGCGCGCCGTCGTAATGGGCGGCGGCGATGCGCGTGTAGGTGTCGTTCAAAAACGCCACGCCCCGCGCGGAGTTGGACGCGCCCTGATCGAAGCTGAACGTATCCACATGGACGTTGAAATCGCGCAGCTCCGCAACCGAGGCCTTGACCCCCGCCAGAAAGCTGTTGTGGAACTCCGGAAAGCTGGTGAACGCCACGGCGGCCAGCCGTATGGGCTGGCGGGACAGCGAGCGCGCCAGCGCGTTGGGGGTAAAGCCCATGTCCTTGGCGGCGTGTAACACCCGCTGGCGCGTTTCCTCGCTCACGCGGGGCTTGTTGGTCAGCGCGCGGTTCACCGTGGCAATGGAAATGCCCAGCTTGGCCGCAATATCGTATATGGTGACGCGTTTATCCATGCGCATACCGTCCTTGCCCTCATCTGCGGGCGCGCGCACCCCCGTGCGTATGCCCTTACGCATGGATTATAGCAGTTTTCCGAGCATTTCACAAGGATTTGTTCTTCCTTTTGTTACCATACATTGCCATTGAAAAGGGGTTGAGATGATGGATTTCATGCGGCGGGTGCGGGAAACGGACGTTGCGGCGGGCAAGGTGGCCATCTTCTGGCTGGGGCAGGCCGGGTTTCTGCTCAAAACCCACGAGGGACACACAATCATGATCGACCCCTATTTCAGCGACTATGTGGCGCGCGTCTTCCCCGAAATCGGGCTGGGCTTCAAGCGCCTGATGCCCCCGCCCTGCCGCGCGGACGAAGTGATGGCGGACGTGCTGCTGATCTCCCACGAGCACGCGGACCACTGCGATTTGGACGCCATGCCCCAAATGGCCGCTAACGGCCACACACGGGTGTTCGCCAGCGCCGCCGCCGCAAAGCAGATCGACACGCTGGGCCTTGCCGGTGTGCACCTGACCGCCGTGGCCAAGGGGGAAACCGTGCGCGTGCTGCCCGAGTGCACCGTGCGCGCCGTGGATTGCGACCATGGCGAACTTGCGCCCGAGGCGCTGGGCTTCCTGCTGGATTTCGGGTTTGAAACCGTCTACTTCGCGGGCGACACCGCGCTTACGCCCGCGCGGCTTGCCGCCGCGCTGGACGCAAAGCCGGACGTGGCGCTGCTTCCCATCAACGGCGCGTTTGGCAATTTGAACGGCGCGCAGGCCGCGCGCTACGCGGCCATGCTGCACTGCAAGGTGCTGATCCCCTGCCATTTCTGGACGTTCCCTTTGCACCACGGCGACCCGCAGGACCTGATTGACGCCATGCCCGCCGAAGCGCCCGCTGTTGCGCTGCACCTGCTGTGCCAGGGGGAGTGCTACGTGGGGTAAGGGCGCAGCGCCGTTCCCCTTGCGCCTGTCCGTTATGCCCGCTGCGCGCCCCAGCCTGCCTATCACGGATGTGCGGGCTGGGCAGCGCGCAACCGGCAAAGCGTGATACCGCAAGCCTTTGCGGCAACGCGCCATGCACCGCAAGCGCGCTTGAACATGGCACAGGTAGCGCCGCCGCCGCTCGCCCCATCGCGGCGCAGGCGGTATACGCGCAACCGGCAAAGCGTGATACCGCAAGCCTTTGCGGCAACGCGCCATGCAGCGCAAGCGCGCTTGCCTCACGCCCCGTGCACGCGTCCGCGGTGCTGCCCGCCCGCCGGGGCAACGCGCAAAGCCTTCCCGCGCAAGGGTTTGAACTTTGTTCACTTGTTTGATAATTAATAAACAAAACGAATTTTCACCTGCCCTATTGACAGCCCCAACCATGCCATTGTATGATGTGGTCAACTGAAAAGAACAGCCCGGTCGACACCTGTTTGAGACTTTGTAACTTGCTCGATGCGTAAGCGTTTACGCGACAGTGGTTCTGCGAAACAGTGCAAGTGGTGTTAATCGGGCTACATGTATACAGCATGCGTAACCGCTTACGCCTTTTTCATCGCGCCCCTTTGCTATTATACCCCTGCGCAAGATCAGGGTATAAATAAATTAAGGAGGACCCACCCATGAAGAAAATCCTGGCTTTCGTTCTGTCTCTGGCGATGCTCCTGACGATGGCTGTGGCCGTGGCTCAGGCGGCGGACTTCAACCCCGCGGATTACCCCGTTGCGATCGGGCAGGGCGTGTATAACCATCCCGTGCACCGCATTGTGCAGCTTGGCTTCCTCAAGGCCGCGCAGGAACTGGGCTACACCAACGCCAAGGTCATCGGCACCGAGGGCGGCGACCAGTCGGAAGTCTACGCTGCCATCGACGCGTTCGTAGCCGAGGGCGGCAAGGCCTGCATGGTGTGGGCCGGCGACTCCTCCTGCTTTGAGTGCGTTGCCAATGCCGCCGCCAACGGCTGCATCACGGGCATTGCGCACTTCGACCTCCGCCTGGAAGACGGCAGCCTGCCCGAGGGCCTGACGTTCAACATGGCGTGTGACCCGGTGCTCTACGGCAACCAGTCCGCCACGCTGATGGCCACGAAACTGGAAGGCATGACCGGCTCCATCGCGCTGACGCAGAACACCAAGAACGTGACCGAGAACCGCGCCAATGACAGCTTCCGCGCCACGTGGGCGGAACTGGCCAAGACCATGAAGCTGGACGGCATCAAGCTGCTGGATACCGAGCTGGAAGGCGCGCAGGTCGACTCTGCCACCGCCGTCAACCTGGCTATCATCCAGGCCAACCCGGACATCATCGGCGCGTTCGGCACCACCGGCAACAGCCCCATCACCTGGTCCGATGCCGCCACCAAGGCCGGCAAGGCGGACGGTGAAATCGCCATCATCGGCATGGATGCCACCGAAGGCAACCTGAACGCGCTGGAGGCCGGCAAGGTGCTGGCGCTGGTTGCGCAGCCCCTGTACCAGGAAGCCTACCTGACCATGACGTACTTTGACAAGGTTCTGCGCGGCGAAACCGTGCCCGAGTGGACCGACCTGGTCGCCCCCATCGTCACCAAGGACGGCACCGGCGAGAACGGCATCGAGTTCCATCGCGGCATCGCGGCGGAAGTGGGCACGTTCTTCAAGTAAACCGGCCGGATAAGCACTGTCAAACCCAAACGGGTGCGAGCTTGCCTTAGCCTTAGGGCAAGCTCGCACCCATGTCCGAGGGGCGGCGCAATCTGCAAAGTAAAGCAAGGTGAGATAGGGTCATGGACTATGTGCTGGAAGCTATCAACATCACGAAACGGTTCCCGGGCGTGCTTGCCAACGACAACGTTTGCATCAACGTCAGACCCGGCGAAGTGCTGGGGCTGATTGGCGAAAACGGGGCGGGCAAATCCACGCTGCTCAAAGTGCTCAACGGGATCTATCCCCACGGTTCCTATACCGGCGTACTGAAGATACAAGGCAACGAAATCAAACCGGCCAACCCCCACGACGCCATGCGCTTTGGCATCGGGTATGTGCCGCAGGAAATCAATGTGCTCAAATTCAGCTCGGTCGCCGAAAACATCTACATGGCCGATTTGAAGCTGGACAAGCCGCGCGCCGACGCGGGCAAAAGCCTGCGCAAGCGTGCGCTGTTTGTCAACTTCCGCGAGATGTACCGGGCCACCACAGAGCTGCTTGATAAAAACCACATCAGTTTAGACCCCCGCGCCGATGTGCGCAAGCTTTCCATCGGCCAGCAGCAGATGCTCATGATCGCCCGCGCGCTGGCGACCGACCCCAAGGTGCTCATTTTGGACGAACCCACCACCTCGCTTTCCAACCACGACGTGCGTCAGCTGTTTGAAGTGGTGCGTATGCTCAAAAGCAAGGGCACCAGCATCATCTTTGTGACGCACAAGCTTATGGAGATCATGGAGCTTACCGACCGCGTAACCATCCTGCGCGACGGGCGCAACATCTCCACGTTTGAGCGCGCCCAGTACGATGCGGGCGCCATCATCCACGACATGATCGGCCGCGAGCTCAAAAACCTGTACGTCAAGGAAAAAGCCGCCATCGGCGCGCCGGTGCTGCGCGTGGAAAACCTGACCATCGCCCACCCCTACATCGCCCACAAAAACCTGGTGGAGAACGTGTCCTTCACCGTGCACGCGGGCGAGGTGCTGGGCATGGCGGGGCTGGTGGGCGCGGGGCGCAGCGAGGTGTGCATGGCGCTATACGGCATGTTGCCCATCCACAGCGGCGCGGTGTACATAAACGGCCACAAGGTGGCCGTGCGCTCCTCCAGCCACGCGGTGCGCATGGGCATCGGCATGGTAAGCGAAGACCGCAAGAAATACGGCCTAAACTTCGTGTGGGACATCAAGGACAACGTGACCATCTCCAACCTGCGCAAGGTGAGCGTGGCCACCATCGTCACCAAAGCCAAGCTGCGCCAGCGCGCCAAAATTTACTACGACAAGCTGCGCGTCAAGTCGCCCTCCATCCGCACGATGGTCAACACGCTTTCGGGCGGCAACCAGCAGAAGGTCGTCATAGCCCGCTCGCTCAACGCCGAGCCGATGATCATGATTTTGGACGAGCCCACCAAGGGCATCGACGTGGGCTCCAAAAACGAGATCTACGGCCACATAAACGAAATGGCCAAGGAAGGCAAAGCCATCATCATGATCTCCTCCGAGCTGCCGGAACTCATGGCGATGTCCGACCGGTTTGTCGTGATGGCGGAGGGCCGCGTGGCGGGTGAGCTGGACGGCCACTGCGCCAACGAAGCGGCCATCATGGCACTGGCCGTGAAAACGTTCAAGACGATTGCGTGATACGATTTCAAATCCTTCATGCGCCATAGATCGCCAGCGGTTTCGTTCTATGGCGAGGCGCGTAAGGCAGCGGCCCAGCGGGGCTACGGAACGCCTTCGCGACGGAGGCGGCGCGCAAAAGCACCGCGAGATGGAAGCGTTACGGGTTTGAAATGGTATCAGGAAACCAAGGAGGAACGACCGTGAACAGCTCTCAGGCGACACGCGAAATGAAGAAACGCAACGGCGACGTGGTGATTCGGTTCTTCATGACGCCGGAAATCGGCATCCTCATACCGATCATCATCATCATGGCCGTTACGGCCAGCATGAACAGCAGCCTGCTTACCTGGAAATACTTCTCCACCATCTTAACGGGCAGCATCTTCATCGGCATGGCGGCGCTGGCGGAGTCGCTGGTCATCATGGTGGGCGAGATCGACCTGTCCATCGGCATGTCCGGCGCGCTTTCGGGCGTCATGTGCGGCATCGCAGCGGACAAACTGGGCCTGCCGCTGATCCCCTGCATCATTGTCACGCTGGTCACGGGTATGCTGGTGGGCGCGCTCAACGGCTTCATGGTTACCCGCTTTGGGCTGAGCTCCTGGATCACAACGCTTGCGACGCAGTTCATCTGCCAGGGGCTGGCGGTCACCTTCAGCGACGGGCTCACCATTTCCATCTCGTCGCTGGGCACCAAGGTGTTTACAAGGCCCAAACCGCTGGGGCTGTCGTGGCTGTTCTTCGTGTTTGTCGCAATGATCATCGTGCTTGATTTCGTGGTGCGCAAGACCACGTTTGGCTACCGGCTGCGCGCCGTGGGCGGCAATAAGGAAGCGGCGCAGATGGCGGGCATCAACGTAAAGCGCATCAAGCTGCTCGTGTTTATCCTGGCGGGCGCGCTGGCCGCGGTCAGCGGGCTGTTTGACGTGCTCAACAGCCAGTCCGCATCCTCCACATACGGGATGGGGCGCGAGTTTCGCGCCATCATCTGCGTGGCCATCGGCGGCATCAGCATGTCGGGCGGCGCGGGCTCCGTCTACGGCGTTGGGTTGGGCGTGCTGCTGTTCCACGTGCTGTGGAACTGCCTGCGGCTTTTGAAGGTGGAAACCAACCTGCAGCTGGTGCTCATCGGCGCCATACTGGTGCTGGCGGTTTTAATGGACATACAGCGCAAGCGCATGGAAGCCAAGCGCATTACGCAGTAGGGAGAGGAGGAATACGATGCAAAACAATCAGCCGCTCGCAAGGGCAAACGCGTCTGCCTTCCGCCGCTTCCTGCGTTTGGACGAAGTCAGCGTTACCATACCGCTTCTGGTCATCATCTTCCTGACCACGGTTATCCGGCCGGATTTTTTCACCATTAGAAATTTCTCGGCCATGTTCACGCAGATTCCCTTCATCGCGGTGTGCGCGCTGGGCGCGGCCTTCCCGCTGATGACGGGCAACGTGGATATCTCCACCGGCCGCGTGGCGGGTTTTGCGGGCATCATCACGGCGTCGTTCGTGTGCGACCTCGGCTGGTCCACCGAGGCGGCCATCCTGTTTTCGCTGATCTGCTGCGTGGTGATCGGCCTTGTCAATGGGCTTCTGGTGGTGCATTTCGGCGTGCCGGACTTCGTGGCCACCATGGGCACGCTCTACATCGTGGGCGGCGCGCGCTACCTGTTTATCAAGGGCTACCAGTTCGCGCTGGACAAGGTGCCGGGCTACCAATACACCGTGTTCTTCAAATCCTCCTTTCTGGGCATGCATCCCCCGTTCTGGATCATGGTCGTGCTGTTTGCCGTAGCCTTTGTCGCCATCAAAAAAACGCTGTGGGGCCGCAGGCTGCTGGCCACGGGCGACAACCGCGAGGTGGCGGTGCTGGCCGGCATCCCCGCCAAAAAAATGCGCATGACGGCGTATATCATCTCCGCGGTATTAAGCGGCGTGGCGGGCATCATGCTCACGCTGGATTTGGGGCTGGGCCTGCCGGAGACCGGCGACGGCTGGGAGTTCCGCGCCATCGCCGCGTGCGTGGTGGGCGGCGTGAGCTTAAGCGGCGGCAAGTGCTCGCCGATGGGCATCCTCATCGGCGTGCTGCTGGTGTTCGCGGCGGAAAACGCCATCATTTTCCTTGGATTGCCAACCACCATGCGCGTGGCCGTGCAGGGCGCGCTGATGGCGGGCGCGGTGCTCTTTGACATCTATAAGCAAAAGCGCAAGGTTGCCGCATAACACGTGGAGGTAGCGTTCCTGTGGTCCAAGTAGACGATCTCAAGGGTAAAGTGGTACTCATCACGGGCGGCGGCGGCTACATCGGCAGCGCCATGGCAAGGCAGTTTGCGGCAAACGGGGCGCGCGTTATGCTTGCGGATCGTAACGCCGCTTCGATGGACAGGGTCGTTGCCCAGATTACCGCCTCGGGCGGCGAGTGCGCGGCCGTGGTTACGGATGTGAGCGACAGGCAAAGCACGCAGAACATGGTCGAAACCACCGTTGCCCGTTACGGCAGGCTGGACTGCCTTGTGAACAACGCGGGCACCAACGGGCTGGCCAGCGAGCGCTGCCCCATCCATGAATACGACGACGAGCTGTGGCAGCGCATCGTGAACGTGAACCTGAACGGTTTATACTTCTGCTCCAAACCCGCCATCCGGCAGATGGAAAAGCAGGGGCAGGGCGGCAGCATCATCAACATCGGCTCCATCGCGGGGCTGACGCCGCTACGGTATCAGTGCGCCTACACCGCCACCAAGGCCGCCGTTTACAACCTGACCAGCGTCATGGCGCTGGAACTGGCACCGCTTCGCATCCGCGTGAACACCATCGCGCCGGGCTCCATCCTGACCGAGGGCACAAGGGCAATTTTCTACGGCGATGCGGCCCTTTCCGAGGCGATCATGTCCCACATCCCGCTGGGCTATCCGGGCGAACCGGAGGATATCGCCGCCATGACGGTGTTTCTGGCCAGCGAGGAATCCCGCTACACCACCGGCATGAACGTGGCCGTGGACGGGGGCTGGACCTGCGGCTGCACCCGCGACCTGTTGCAGTAACGGCGATAACAGGGCGGCCACGCCGCAGCCCCTTGCCGCACAGGCGGGCGAGGCGGCGCGTGCGTGGCTCACAGGGAAGACGCGGGTTCTCTTTTCCGGGCTGCCAACGACCCTGCGCGGCGCGGTGCCGGAGGCACCGACGGCGAATGCTTGCGTTGTTTGACATCGATAAAACCGAAGCGCTAGGTAGCCGCTTGATAATGGGAGGTTGTAACACTATGGTCAGGGTAGACGATTTACAGGGGAAAGTGGTTATCATCACGGGCGGCGGCGGGGCAATCGGCAGCGCCATGGCAAAGCAGTTTGCGGCAAACGGGGCCAAGGTTGTCGTGGCCGGCCGCACCGCGGGCACGCTCAATGAAGTGGTTACCACCGTGCGCGATGCGGGCGGCGAGTGCTCCGCGGTCATCACGGATGTAAGCGATAAGCAAAGCGCGATGGACATGGTCGAAAAAACCGTCGCGCTATACGGCAGGTTGGACTGTTTGGTGAACAACGCGGGCATCAACGGCGGCGCGGAAGACCGCAAGCCCATCCACGAGTACAATGACGACCTGTGGCAGCGCATCATTAATGTGGATTTAAACGGCGTGTACTACTGCTCCAAGCCCGCCATCAAGCAGATGGAAAAGCAGGGGCAGGGCGGCAATATCATCAACATCGGCTCCATCGTGGGCTTGACGCCGCTGCGCCTGCAGTGCGCGTTTACCGCCGCCAAGGCCGGTGTGTTCAACCTGACCAAGGCCATGGCGCTGGAGCTGGCGCCGCTCAACATCCGCGTAAACGGTATCGCGCCGGGCTCCATCCTGTTTGAGGGCACGAAAAAGCTGTTCTATGCCGATCCGGAGCGTGCGAAAGCGCTTACGTCCCACATCCCGCAGGGAAAGCCCGGCCAGCCGGAGGATATCGCCGCCATGACGGTGTTTTTGGCCAGCGAGGAATCCAAGTATACCACCGGCGCGATCGTGACCATCGACGGCGGCTGGATCTGCGGCTACACAAGGGATTTCTAGAAATTGCAACGGAAATGAGGCACGGACTATGAAGGTATTGCTGGCATATGAACCCGGCGTGCTTCGCGTTGTCGACATGCCCAAGCCGGAGGTAGGCCCGCGTCAGGTGCTGGCGAAGGTGCGCTACTCGGGTGTGTGTGCGACGGATATCTCCATCATGAAAGGCACGCTTACCCTTGGCGACGGGCTGGAGCCCGTCTACCCCGTGCGGCTGGGGCACGAGTGGAGCGGCACGGTGGTGGCGGTAGGTAGCGAGACCAGCCGCATCAAAGTGGGCGACAACGTGATATCCGACACGCAGTATTCCTGCGGCGAGTGCGAGTATTGCCTGAAGGGCGAGTACGGCAGCTGCGTGAACGGCAGAGCCATCGGCACCATTGGGGATTGCTGGCCCGGCAGCTTTGCGGAATACATGCTGGTGATGGAGCGCACCACCTTCAAAGTTCCGGCCAATGTGCCGCTGGATCAGGCGGCGCTGATTGAGCCCGCGGCCATCGGCCTGTACGGCCTCACGCGCGCGCCGCTGGGCCCCGGCAACAACCTGCTGGTGATCGGCACCGGCCCCATCGGGCTGGGCGGCATGGCCTGCGCCAAGGGCATGGGCATGGGCCGTACCATTCTGGCGGGCCGCAAGGACGCAAAGCTTGCCATCGGCAAGCAGCTGGGCGCGGACGTGCTGGTAAACACCACGCACGAAAGCCTGTACGACGTCGTGATGCGCGAAACCAATGGCCGCGGCATGGACGTTGTGCTGGACACCACAGGTGATGCGGCCATCTTCAACGACGTGCTGCTGCTGCTGCGTGCCAGCGGCCATCTGGTCATCCCCGGCTTTTATGAGCAGGACCTTGCAAACGTGAAACTCGACCGCATCATCGCGCGCAACTGCACGCTGGTGGGCGCGGCGGGCACGCCGCAGATGGGGCCGCTCATTCTGGACATGCTCTCAAACGGCCACATCGACCTGGGCCCGATGATCACCGACCGATTCCCCTTCAGCCGTGTAAGCGACGCTTTTGCGGCCGTGACCGCCCGCAATGACAGCCGCGTGAAGGTGATGGTAGAGTTCGAACCGTAAGGCAAGCCCCGCGCGGCACTGGCCGCACACCCCTGAGCGCAGCGCGCGGCAGGCGTTCTGCCGCGCTGTAATCGACCATTGTTAATGGAAAGGATGTACCCGTTATGAATAAGCTGCCCTGGAAACTGGTCCATGCCGAGAATGTGGAAGCCTTTGTGTGCGACCATACCTATTCCTCCAAGCTGCTCACCGGCGACGAAATGGCGGGCCAGCAGGTGATCAACATCAACGAAGGCACGCTGCAGCCCCACTGCCGCACCGAGGGCGGCGAGCACGACGAAACCGAGCTGTACTACATCGTGTCCGCCAAGCCCGGCACGCTCGTATGGCTGGATAACGACTGCGTGGCCGTCAAAAACGGCGATATCATCGTGATTCCGCCCCACGTGTTCCACTGGATCGACAACACCATGAGCGACGAGCCCTTTGTGCTGTTCACCCTGTGGCCCAAGCAGGAGCAAAACGGCGTGTTTTTCGCCCGCCAAAAGGCGTGGGGCACCTCCGTGCGCGTGAAGGACGCGGACTACACCCACAAGCGGCTGGCCAAAAAATAACGCGGTCGACGCGCCGCTGGGTGGATGGCCGCGCGCGGATTGCCGTTTGCGATCCCGCGCGGCTCTTTATACGATTTCATATCCTTCATGCGTCATAGATCACGAGTGGCTTTGTTCTATCACGAGGATCGGAAGGCTGCGGCGTAGCGGGGCTACATCGAGCCTTCGCGACGAAGTCAGAGGGCAAAAAAGCCGCGAGATAGAAGCGTTGAGGGTTTGAAATCGCATTGTGAGGAGGTTGAATCATGGGCGAGTTTCAGGGGCAGATCGTCGCGGTCACCGGCGCGGGCGCGGGCATCGGCGAGGCATGCGCCGCGATGTTTGCGCGCGAGGGGGCCACGGTGGTTGCGCTGGATATTGACGAGGCGGCGGCACATCGGCTGGCGGATCGCCTGTGCGCCGAGGGGTTCAGCGCTTCTGCCATGCGTGTGGACATCTCCGAGGAGGCCTGCGTGCAGGACACGTTCGACGCGATTGTCCATAAGTATGGCCGCCTGGACGTGCTGATCAACAGCGCGGGCATTATTTCGTTTGAAAAATTCCCCGACCACGCGCAGGCGGGCTGGGATAAGGTCATGAACGTAAACATACGCGGCACGTATTTTTGCAGCCGCTTTGCGGGCATCATCATGCGCAGGCAGCACGCGGGCGCGATCGTCAACATTTCCGCGGGCGCGGCCAAAACCGGCGGCATGAACCCCTCGCCCGCCTACGTGGCCTCAAAGGGTGCCATCAACTCGCTAACGTTCCATTTTGCGGTGCAGCTGAGCAAGGACAATGTACGCGTGAACGCCATCTGCCCCGGCCCCATCGACACCAGCATGATCGATAAACAGGCGCACCTGCCTGGCGCCACCGGCAACGGGCGCGACAACATCATCGCGGCGGTACCCTTAGGCTTAGGCGTGCCGGACGACATCGCCTACGGCGCGCTGTTTCTGGCCAGCGCCAAACGCGCCCGCTACATCACCGGCGAAATACTGGACATCAACGGCGGTCTGGTGATGGACTGACCGCCCAGCGGAGGCAACCATCATGAACAGTAAGGATAGGCTGGCCCTGTACGAAAACATGCTGCTCTCCCGCCGGTTTGAAGAAAAGGCGGACGAGCTGTACAAAGAAGGTCTGGTGACCGGTTCCCTACATTTATATATCGGCGAGGAAGCCATCGGCGGGGTTGCCATGCAGCTGCGCGAGGCGGGCGATCTGTTTACCAGCACCCACCGCGGCGTGGGCCATACCGTGCTTTGCGGTAGCGACCCAAACCGCATCATGGCGGAGCTGTTTGGCAAGGCCACGGGGCTAAGTGGCGGCAAGGGCGGCTCCATGCATATGTTTGACCACGCGCACGGGCTGCTGGGCACCAACGGCATTGTGGGCGGCGGCACGTCGCTGGCGTGCGGGGCGGGCATCACGCTCAAACTGGTAAACCATACCGACCGTGTGGTGTTCTGCTTTTTGGGCGAAGGTGCCTGCAACGAGGGCGTGACCCACGAGAGCATGAACCTGGCGGCGGTGTGGAAGCTGCCCGTGATCTTTGTGGTGGAAAACAACGGCTACGAGGTGTTCACCACCGCGCAGGAAAGTTGCGCCGTAACCGACATGGCCGTACGCGCGGCGGGCTACGCCATGCCCGGCGAAATCGTGGACGGCAACGACGTAGCGGCGCTGGAAGCCGCTTATACAAAGGCCATCGCCCACGCGCGGCAAGGGGGCGGCCCGTCGCTGATCGAGGCCAAAACCTACCGCTGGAGCGGCCACTGGCCGGGCGACGTATACAGCTACGGCGGCTACCGCACCCGCGAAGAGGTGGACGCGTGGAAAGCCCGCTGCCCCATCGCGCGGCTGGGCAAGCTGCTTTGTGCGCAAGGCGCAGCCACGGCTGCGGACTTGGACGGTATCAGCCGCAGGGTGGACGAAACCGTGGCCGCCAGCGTGGCATTCGCCATGGAAAGCCCGGACCCGGACGACGATAGTCTAACGCGGAATTTGTTTGCGTGAGGGGAGTAACATGGCGCTGATCAAGTATGCCACAGCCATCCGCGACGCCATTGCCGAGGAAATGCGCCGCGACCCGAAGCTGTTTTTCATGGGCGAGGATATCGCCAAGTTCGGCGGGGTGTTCGGCTGCTCGCTGAACCTGCCGGAGGAGTTCCCCGGGCGGGTGCTGTCCACCCCCATCTCGGAGGCGGCGTTTGTGGGTGCGGGCATGGGCGCGGCCATCACCGGCACGCACGCGCTGGTGGAATTGCAATACGTGGATTTTATCCTGTGCGCGATGGACCAGCTGATTAACCAGACGGCCAAAACGCACTACATGTCCGACGGGGCGGTGCAGGTGCCCTACACCATCCGCGTGCAGCAGGGCTGTGGGCGCGGCAACGGAGCCCAGCACGCCCAGTGCTTTGAAAGCCTGTTTGCGGGCATCCCCGGCCTCAAGGTAGCCTGCCCCGCCACCCCCGCCGACGCCAAGGGATTGCTCAAAACCGCCCTGCGCGACAATAACCCCGTGGTGTTTTGCGAGCACAAGATGCTTTACGCCGTGCGCGGCGAAGTGCCCGACGGCGCGGATGTTACCGTGCCCTTCGGCGTGGCCGCCGTGCGGCGCGAGGGTACGGATGTTACCCTCATCGCCACGGCCTACATGGTTCAGCGCGCGCTGGACGCGGCGGAAATGCTAGCCGCCGAGGGCATCAGCGCCGAGGTGATTGACCCGCGCACGCTGGTGCCCATGGACTGGGGCACGCTGTGCCAATCGGTCATCAAAACAGGCCGCTGCGTGATCGCGCAGGAGGCGCAACCCTTCTGCTCGTTTGGCGGCGAGATCGCCTTTGAGCTGCAACAGCGCGTGTTCCGCTACCTGGACGCGCCCATTGAGCGCGTGAGCCCCGCGCAGGTGCCCATGCCCTACGCCCGCAAGCTGGAAACCTTAAACGTGCCCACGCCGGAGCGCATCGCCGCCGCCGCGCGCAAAACCCTGTGGCGGTGAGCGCACCGCTTTGAAAGGAGCCCATACGATGGAGGAAGTCCAAAACATCCACACCGCGGGCATCACGCGGCCCGTATACAAGAACGTAAGCAGCCTGCCGGTCATCAGCCGGTATCACACGCCCATGACGGACGCGGATTTACACGATTTCGCCCTGCAACTGCGGCGGGATATCATCGAGATCACCTACTATTCGGGCACCCAGTCCAGCCACGTGGGGGGCGAGTTGTCCAGCGCGGAGATACTGGCCGTGCTCTACGGCGCGTTTTTAAACCTCCGCCCGCAGGAGCCGGAGTGGCCGCTGCGCGATATCTTTGTGATGTCCAAGGGGCACTGCTCGGCGGTTTTGTACGCGGCCATGGCGTGGCGCGGCTTCTTTGGCCGCGAGATGCTCTGGAACGAGTTCAACCGCGCGGGCGGCATTTTGCAGGAGCATTGCAGCCCCTGCCTGCCCGGCGTGGAAGCGCCCACCGGCTCGCTGGGCATGGGGCTTAGTAACGGCGCGGGCTACGCGTGGGCGGCCAAGCACAACAGCCAGCCTGACAGGCGCGTGGTTGTACTGCTGGGCGACGGCGAATGCACCGAGGGCCAGACGTGGGAAGGCGCGGCGCTGGGCGCGCAACTGAAACTTACCAACCTCATCGCGCTGGTGGACTACAACAAGTACATCATCTCCTCTACCACCGCGCAGGTGATGGATTTGGAGCCCTTTGAAGCACGCTGGCAGGCCTACCGCTGGCACACCCAGCGCGTGGACGGGCACGACGTGGCCGCCCTGCGCGTCGCGCTGGCGATTGCCCGCGACCCCGCCACCGCGCCCGGCCAGCCGCGCGTGATCATCTGCGACACCAAAAAAGGCGCGGGCATCTCCTTTATGGAGCAGGACGCCATCCACTGGCACGCGGGGCACCTGAACGACGAAAGCTATCACCGCTGCATGAAGGAGCTTGGCCTATGAGTCCCAAAATGATGTACGGCGTATCCCTGAAAGGCTTCCGCAGCGCGCTGGCCGATACGCTGGTGGCCATGGGCGAGCGCTACCCAAACATGGTTGTGGTGGACGCGGAAACCGGCACCGCCACCAACGTGCTGGACTTCCGTGACGCGTATCCGGATCGCTATGTCACCATGGGCATATCCGAGCAGGCCGCGCTTTCGTTCGCGTTCGCCCTGTCGCGCAGCGGGATGCTGCCCGTGGTGCCGCTGTTTAGCTGCTTTATGAGCCACCGCGCGTGCGACCAGCTCTATGTGCAGATCGGCTACGCCCACGCAAACGTCAAGCTGATCGGCTGCTACACAGGCATCACCACGCCCAACACGGGCGCAACGCACCAGTGCATGAACGATATCGCCATCCTCCGCTCCACGCCCAACATCCGCGTGGTGGAGTGCGCAGACCCCACCGAGCTTTCACAGGCCATCCAACAGGCCATGGCGTATGAGGGGCCGGTGTACATCCGCATGATACGCGGCGACATCCCCAAGTACGACGTGCCCGTGGTGCCCGAGGGGCACAGGTTTGACCTTGCCAAATCCACCGTGCTGCGGGAGGGCACGGATATCTCGCTGGTCGCCAGCGGCATGATGGTAGCGCGCGCGCTGGAGGCGGCGGATATCCTCGCCCGCGAAGGCGTAAGCGCGGAGGTCGTGAACATGACGGCCATCAAGCCCGTGGACGCGGACACGCTGGTGGCCACCGCACGCAAAACGGGCCGCGTGGTCACGTGTGAAAACCACAACATCTTTGGCGGCGTGGGCAGCGCCGTGGCCGAATGCCTGTGCGAAAACGCGCCCGTGCCCATGCGCATGGTGGGCGTGCGCGACCGTTACGGCTGGAGCGGCCCGCTGGAAGACCTGTGCGAAATGTTTGGCCTCACCACCGAGGAGATCGTCAAAAGCGCGCGCGAATTGCTGTAACCCTCCCCCCTGTCCGGCGCGGCGCGCGGCGGCGGCGTGATGAGCCCGCTTGCCGCCGCGCGTCGCCATTCGGCCTGTACAGATACCCCGCCCATGTCATTGCCTTGCGTCTTTTACGGTACATCGTACCGTGCGCCGTGCGCCGTGCGCCGTGCGCCGTGCGCCTTGTACTGTGCGCCTTACGCCTTACGCCATGCGCCTTGTGCCGTGCGCCTTGTGCCGTGCGCCTTGTGCCGTACGCCTTGTGCCGTGCGCCTTGTGCCGTGCGCCTTACGCCATGCACCTTGTGCCGTGCGCCTTGTGCCGTGCGCCTTGTGCCGTGCGATACACGCCACGCGCCGTGGCACGGTTAGCGGGGCAAAGGCGGAATTTCCGCCGCGCTGTTTGGTAAACCCATTTGCGTAAGCGGTTACGCCACTGTGCGCCGCCCTGTTCGCCCGCCCAAACAGGCGCACACGCCTGCTGTACCTCACACCTCACGGCCCGCCCGCGCGGCGCACACCAAACCGTCAGGAGGGAAATGACGTATGCCTGCCGATTCACGAAATGCCATCACGGCGCTGTTTGAGGGGAAAAACTTCACCCGCATGGGCCTGCGCGACGTGCCCTGGCCGGAAACCCTCATTAACTGGACAGCGCAGGGCTACCCCACCACCCCCGTGCGCTATGTGGACGACTACAGCGGCAGCCCCGCGTTTGAGGGTTTCGGCCTTTCCCAATACCCCGTGGACGCCATCGACCACTTCGGCATGGACTTGGTCAAGTGCGGCTTCTACTGGGATGTATACCCCTTTCGGGGGCGCAGCGTGCGCGTCGCGGAGGACGCAAACACCTACACCATCGAAAACGGCGCGGGTGCGCGTTTCCGCCACGTATGCCCGGAGCACATCGCCTTTGACATGACCACCCCCGAAACGTGGTATAATGTCTACAAACCCCAGCTGCTGCCCTTTGACCCCACCCGCGTCAAAGCGGACGTGATGAAGCAGAAGTTTGACGCGCGCCGCGCGCAGGGCCAGTTTATCTACTTCAGCACCATGTTTGTGTGGGAGTCGCTGCGCTCATCGCTGGGCGACGTGTGCCTGTACGAGTCCATGCTGCTGGAGCCGGAGTGGATGCACGACTTCTGCCGCACGTATACCGACTTTTACAAGCAGTACATGACCTACGTGTTTGACAACGTGGGCGTGCCCGACGGCGTGCTGCTGCTGGAGGACATGGCCTACAAGAACACCCCGTTTTGCTCCCCCAAGACGTATGACGAGATCATCTTCCCCTATTACCGCGAGATTGTGGCGTTCCTAAAGGCGCGCGGCGTCTATGCCATGCTGCACTCCTGCGGGTGCGTGACCACGCTGCTGCCCTACATCGCGGAGATGGGCTTTCAGCTGCTAAACCCCATGGAGGCCAAGGCGGGGTGCGACCTGGAGGCGTTTGTCAAGCAATACAAGCACCAGTTTGTGTTCATGGGCGGCATGAACGAAATGCTGCTGGAAACGGGCGACCTGCCGCTGATCCGCCGCGAAACCAAGAAAATACTGGACATGATGAAGGCGGAAGGCGCGCGCTACATCTTCGGTACCGACCACTCCGTGTCCTCCAACGTGACCCTGGCCAGTTTTCAGGCTGCCGTGGACGTGTTTCACGAGCACAAGTTCTACTGAAAGCGAGGTGCCCCATGATCACCAAGTGCCTGCTCCTGATCGAAAGCTCGCTGGATGCCGCCCACAACCTGGCGGTGGAGAGCGCGCTGCTGGCGCGCGCGAAGCCCGGCGAATGCACGCTGTACCTGTGGCAAAACCGCAACACCGTGGTGATTGGCCGCAACCAGGACGCGTGGCGCGAGTGCCGCGTGGCCGACTTGGCGGCGGACGGCGGCACGCTGGTGCGCAGGCCCACGGGCGGCGGCGCGGTGTACCACGACCTGGGCAATTTGAACTTCAGCTTTATCGTGCCCAAGGAGGACTACGACGTGCCCCGCCAACTGAGCGTAATCACGCAGGCCCTGCGCACCTTCGGGCTTGCGGCCGAGGCCACGGGCCGCAACGACATCACGCTGGACGGGCGCAAGTT
>Ga0351862_1095_pt1 | contig 19968 bp, 20 predicted proteins | sample BONcelFGM3001F10_FD_206787 | JGI IMG/M metagenome (GOLD analysis project Ga0351862, IMG submission 206787) | Enriched cells from coal bed in the Powder River Basin, Montana, United States - BONCAT cells FGM rep2 HSBNCT.FGM.300.1.F10 ...
AACAACTTTTCCTGGGTTATCCTAGACAGCCTGCTATTAATGGCCATTTGAAACTTATGGAGATTGCTTTTAAAATCACCTGTAACGCGACGCTCAATAGCAAGAAATATAAGACTAAACGTAATTCCTATGATTGACGTTATAAAGGCAATGCCAGCACCATGCAGCAACTCTCCCATACGTGGTTGCCCTACTTCACCACCAATAGATTTGAATAGAGCAAAGAGAATACCAAGAAATGTCCCTGCGATTCCCAACGCTGTAAACACCCCTGGGTAGTGTTCCAGTTTTGATTCATCCGTACCCAAAGATCTGTAAATATTATCCTCTGAAAGAATTAATTCGCAATTCTGAACATTGCAGCCATTTTCTGTTGTTAACTCCTTATATTCCTCAATTAATAATCTCAATGCAGGCAATTGCTTACCAACTTCGCCCAAGTCCAAAGAATCACATTTCTCAATTCGTTGAGATTCTTCCAATAGAAGGTGTGAATACTTTTTTACTTCTTTGAGACTGAAGCAACCCCTAACGAATATATATACAACCAATATGGCAAAGCCTATTAAGACAACATCAGGTGGAATGCTAGCTAGGCAATATCCAAGAGCATCTGTCAAAGTACTATCTGGGCGTATCTTCTCCACAAAGCTACCAATAAAACCCATATCACCCCCATGTAACTGCTAAATACATCATGTTTCTCTTATATCAGTGACCTTACCCCCAAAAACTATAACACGGCGAAGTTGAGTAATTCGGCAATTGTCCGCTCTTCGATATTCAAACCATCTTTTCCCAAACAGATCATCTAAAACTTTGTTTTTACACTGACATCCCACAACCAGTTCTATACTCCCCCAAGACACTCACGTTCGATCATCGCTGAAAGCTTTTTGAGGGCATTCAAATGTTCTTGAGCTATTCGTCTGTCCTCTTCGACATCGCCGCTGGTGACATATCCGCGATGGGCTGTAAGGTTGTGACCCTCTATAAGGCCGCGCATCTGGGAAAATTCGGCTGAACTGTAAAGATATCTGAGGCTGTCAATGGTGTCCTCCTTCCTGTATCCCTTGGCATAAAAACATACAGTATCGTCATTCGGATATTTTTCATTCTTCTCAAGCTTGATGACTCTGGAGTAACCCGGGTTTCTCACCACGCCGCGCACGGCCATCGACAGATGAATTAAAGCATCGGCCACGTTGCCAGAATTCGACCAATAGTTTGGGAGATCGCTCAGGAGAGATTCGCAGGTGGCGATGTCGATCTTCGCCCTTTCAAAGATCGCCCTGTGTCCGGAACGTTCCTCTGTGTCTTTCTGTATGTCTTTCTCTGTGTCGCATTCGGACCCATCATAGGATGAAGGTATGAAAACACGAAGAGGTCTTTCAGGTTTTCCGCTGAACAATCGTTTGAGTTTTGACAAGAACATGTGTTCCCCCCTTGATAATCACTCTAGCCCGTTTTGCACATGAATCTAGCCATCTGGAATCCATCGTGATATCTGCGACCGATTTTGAATTCCTTTTTCAAAGTTCCTTCTGATAGGAACCCCAACTTTTTGTAGAATTTTATGGCGGACTCGTTGCCGGTCATGACGGTGAGCTTTATTTTTTTGATACCTGCTTTCAGGCACCACTCAAAGAGCCGCTTCATCATCGCGGCACCCACTCCCCTTCCTCGCCAGCTATCAAGAACCGAGATGCCCATGTCGATTACATGTTTGTTTCTTTTTCTGGAGCCGCCGGTTGCTCCCAGAACTCCTATGATGGAACCCTGATGTTCCGCAACTATGAGGATAGAGTTTTTTTGGGAATGATTTTTGATGAACGCCCGTTCATCTTTGAGATTTGCAGGAACCTCGTCAGGCTCGCTCAAAAGCCACTTGCTGTCACGACTAACGCTCTTGAAAAGTTTGAGGAGTTCCTTCGCGTCCTGAAGTTTGGCCTTCCTGACGACAAATTCATATTTAAACATGGAAAGCCCCTTTCAATCTGTTCGAATTTCAATCTGTTCGAATCTATCAAACGGAAATGATAGTGCAATCGTGCAATTCCGGTCCCGGAGCAAAGGAGGACGGAAATCGTGCCAATTCATTATTTAATTTTCACACTCATTCCCAGCACCCTAGATATGTTTAATAAGTTTGAAAATTTGATATCTTTACCGCTTTTGAAATTGCTTATTGTGACCTGCGTCAACCCCGTCTTTTCAGCAATCTCCCTGATAGTTATCCCTTTTTCTTCCATTTTTTTGAACAAAATTTGGGAGGCCTTGGCCACACTTTCGATGCTACAATCGCTCAGTTTAACCCCAATTTTTTCTGCTATTTCCAAGACAGAAGGATCTAGTTCAACCATTTTCAATATATTTTCCTCATTCATCCTCGTAAGCAGCAAAAATAGAGTGAGCTTCGGCCAATTTAGTTTGTCGTTCTTGTAAATCACAAATTCCGTTCTATCATCGTTCCAACGACTGTCAAAAAATTGCAAAAACCTATACAAGTTCACATCTTCATCAGAAGGCCTTTCAAAAAAAATCACAATGTCATCATTGCGTCTTTTTACGTTGATGACCTTGGTTTCTATGCTCAGCTGTAGCGCATTTATGAACTCGCTTAGTTCTTGTTCTGAGGGTTTCATCTCTTGCTCCTGTATAGATCCAATAGATCTTGTATCGTATTCATCCCATCCAAGGCCCGTTTCCTGTAGGCAAAGGCATTTGCCTCATCGGCATTTCGAAGCGGTACAATCTTTTTTAGGTTATCTTCAGAAAGTTCACCCAGTCTTTTTTGAGTGGGCGTGCTAATCCTCCTCTTGAGAATAGCCGGACTGCCGATCTCAAATAGATGCAAGTAATCAGGCAAACTCCCTTCGTATTTCAAAAACCCGTGAGCTGAATCAACCGGAATGATCAAGCCGTTCCTGAAATCGTATAAATAATTGGCATCGTGGCGATCGAGCTGGCCCGTCACCCAGTCAAAGGTGCTACAATCAAAAATGTTTCTTGCATCAAGCACCATTTTACCGGTGCTTTTTTTGTAGGTACGCCCATCCGGACAATCAAACCAAACTTGAACAGTTGTAAGTTCATCAAACAGCCAAAGTTTTGGGGCAGGGATGCCTATCGAAGACGCGAAACTATAGGCCCAAAATTCGCGCTCGGCCAAGGTGCCCGATTGCACATCAATTTGACATTCAACGTGGTTTCTCTCCGACACACGTTTTAGGAAAAATTTGCCTTTTTGGGTCTGGTATAATTCTTGAACCGCTGTTTGCCCTCTGGATGGATAGCTATCCATCGCTAGAGGCAGCCTCTCTCCATTTGCTATCAGTTCCTTTATTTCTGAAGTGGTAATTAGGTTCTCAGCCATATATAAAGTTTACTTTATCAAGTTTACTTTATCAAGTTTAATTTGTCATACCCTAACTAGCTTATTTTAAAGGAATTTTACCTTGTTCATATTTGCTCCGTCAAATCGATTGTTTTCTGTCCTCCGTCCTCCGTCAGATCGATTGTTGCTCTGTCTGCACTTGCCCCACCCAGACGGATCTCAGCGAAGGCAACAGTTTATACTTGCGCTCTATGCCTTTTCTTTACCTTTGCCCGCCCAGCTTCAAACCAAGTCCGGCATATTCTTCATACATTTCATCTTTGCCGCGCTTTCTTGCGCCCTGCGCCACTATTGCCGTTCGGCGCGCTATCTCGGATTTGACAAGCTCACGATGCTCGTCGCCGAGGCATGGGTGATCGAGTATCTTCCATAGCGCCTTTATGCGATAGACATCGAGCCCCCACTGTTTTGAAAGCTGCCCTTCGTGGCCGCCGCGTTTTACGATGAGCGCATCATCCATCGTATAGATGGGATACTGAAGCGCCAAGCGAAGCCACAGATCGTAGTCCTCACAGGCCGGAAAGGATTCATCAAAACCACCGACATCCTCAAAAACAGTTTTTTTCATCATGACGGCCGACGGCGAAACGATGCAAAGAGGCAGACATTCCCTAAAAATCCAGCCGGAACACTTTTTGTGTTTTTTCATGGGATTCACACGCCTGCCGTGCCTTTCCCATAATTCTTCGGTCTGACAGATCACAATCTCCGATGCGGACTTCAAAAAGGCCAGTTGCATTTCGAGCTTTCGGGGAAGCCACAAGTCATCTGAATCGAGAAACGCAATTTTATCGCCACGCGCAAGGTTAACGCCCCTATTTCTTGCAGCCGATACACCCTTGTTATCCTGTCTCTCGTAGATCAATCTGGCATCATCAAACGACAAGACCGCATCGTGAGTATCGTCGCTGCTGCCATCGTCGATTATTATCAATTCGAAATCGGCAAAGGTCTGCAAAAGCACGGATGCAATCGCCTCCTTCACAAAAGACGACCTATTGTAGGTGGGAATTACTACACTTACCTGCGGATGTTTTATCTTCATCAAAACGGTGCCATGTCGTCGGCGTCTTGCATATGCGCAACGGGAGGCTCGACATAATCATCAACACCGACGGCAAGATCGTCAAAACGGGTATAGGAACCGCGAAAAGCAAGCATGAATTTGCCTGTCGGACCGTTTCTTTGTTTGCCGATTATAATTTCGGCCTTGCCGGCATCGGGACTTTCACGATTGTACATTTCATCGCGATAGACAAACATTATGACATCGGCGTCCTGCTCTATAGCTCCCGATTCGCGAAGATCGGAGAGCTGGGGCCTCTTATCCTGTCTGGCCTCCACTCCGCGGTTTAACTGGGAAAGGGCCACCACCGGAACCGAAAGCTCCTTGGCCAATGCCTTGAGCGCTCTGGATATCTCTGAAATTTCACGTTCGCGGCTTTCTATCCTGCCTATACCTCGCATGAGTTGGAGATAATCGACGACGATAAGACCAAGACCGTAATTTTTTTGCAGACGTCTCGCCTTGGCCCGCAATTCCAGTACGTTGATGGCAGGGGTGTCGTCTATGAATATCGGGGCTTCGGAAATCAACCCGGCTGCACGCGTAAGCTTTGGCCAATCGCTTTCAGCAAGAAAACCCCCGCGCAACTTGGACGCATCAACTTCCGCCCTCGAACAAAGCATACGCTGAACAAGCTGTTCTTTTGACATTTCAAGCGAGAAAATCGCGCAAAGAGTTCCGCTCTCTATGGCTGCATGCTCGCAGATATTGATGGCAAAAGCTGTCTTCCCCATACTAGGACGACCGGCGACTATTATAAGATCTGATTTTTGCAGTCCGCAGGTCAGCCGATCTAACTCTTTGTAGCCGGTAGAAGTTCCCGTTATGAGTTCTTTGCGCTCGTAGAGCTGTTCGATCGCCTTGAAGCTGTCTTTGACGACATCGCGCACGCAGACAAAACCCTGCCTGAGTCTTTTTTGGGCGATATCGAAGATAATTTTTTCAGCGCTATCGACGCATTCATCGACGTTGCCTTCTTCCATGTAGCCGCGTTCGGCTATCTGCGTGGCACCTTCAATGAGTTTTCGAAGAATGGCTTTTTCACGGACTATGCGCGCATAAGATCCTACGTTCGCAGCGCTTGGCACTTTATCCACAAGAGATGCCAGATACACTGCGCCGCCGGTCTCTTCGAGACTGCCGTTATTTTTAAGATGCGTCGTGATCGTAACCAGATCTGCCGGCTCGTTTTGCTGATAAAGCGCTATAATGGCATCGAAAATCCTGCGATGGGCGGGCCTGTAAAAATCGTCAGACGAAATCTCCTCGACAACTCTATTTATCGCATCGTTGTCGAGGAGAATTGCGCCGAGAACCGATTGCTCTGCATCCTGACTCTGCGGCGGAACCTTCAGATTTCGGGTTTCCATCAAGGCCGTCATCTAGTTCCCCATCACTTTTTCACCACCCAGATTTTAACGATACCGTTCACCTCGGAATGAAGGCGAATACCGACATCGAAGATGCCTATCTGCTTTATCGGCGCCTCGAGCTTGATGTCGTGCTTATCTATCATAAAGCCTTCGCCACGAAGGGCATCGGAGATGTCTTTGGTAGTCACCGAACCAAATATTTTATCCTCTTCTCCCGCCTCGCGACCGATGGTTATGGATAGCTGCCCAAGCTTTGCAGCAATCGCCTCGGCCTCGCCTTTGCGCTTTTGCTGTTTTGCGACAACGATGCGCTTGTTGTGTTCGAACTGCTTCACGTTCTTGGTGTCGGCAACTACAGCCTTTTTGCGGGGAAGCAGGAAATTTCTTCCATACCCTTCCTTGACATTGACTATATCTCCGGCTCTTCCAAGATTTAAAACGTCTTCCTGTAAAATTACCTGCATGATATTCCTCCTACGGATTTTGGTGACCGAACTTGAGCTTACGCGTCCTGAAGTTGATCCAGACATCGGCAAGCCCTAATGCGACTATCACCACGCTGATACTTTGAAAAAATAAAATGATCAAGACATAGGCGGCCAACCTCAAAAGAGGAAAGCGCACGCCTTGTAAAACATGGGCTATTACAGCCAAACCCTGAAAAAAATAAAGGGCCAGAACTGTTATAAGTCCGTTTGCGACAAACATCTTCACCCATGCGGAACGTATTAGATATGAATCGGCGAAAAAAAATGCGCCGCAGGCTATCACCACCCAGACCATGTAGTCGGGCATACGAAATTTCGTCATACTACCGGAAGCCTTTGCGAAGCGGCGTTTTCCGGCAAATCGTCTGCCCATGACCAGATTTATTACCACAGTGAACAGGGCATACACGAAAACCATAGAGGGCATGATCCTGACTGCAAAGGCGGCTATGGCATCTTTGTTGCTTTCGAGCACATCTAGGTAAGCACTATCGACTCCGGCAGCCCTGTTGACCGCCACGATGTCGCCTATGACTCCGCCTATATACCCTTCCGCTTTGAAGACGACATTTCCGGAACTTGCAGACCATGCTACAATGGCCACGAGAAACAAAACCGCAAGGGAATATGCCAAGGCCCTTGCACCGCTTCTGACATCCGGATGGCCGATCCTACGCCCCTCTCCGAGAACAAATCCAATGATTGCAAAAAAACAGAAATAGCCGGAGCCAGAGACCACCAGAGACCACGAAGAAAGATGGCCCTTAAGACCCACCACAGGAAGCGGGATATAGGACACGACCACACTTCCCAAGGAAGAGACCGCAAAAATATAAAAAGACATTACCGCCAATGCGGCCATTATCGATGCCGAAACACCGCCGCCTGACTTGTCGGTAACGCATGCGTACAAAAGCGGTAGCGGAGTAAGGATCACCAGAAAGCCGCTTGAATAAAGCAGCAAGGCTAGTCCAGCACATATAGCGTTCTTTTTTGAAACAGCGATCATCATCTCGAAAGCGCCCTTTCGGTTCATCCAACCATCTGAAGCTGGGTTGCTGTGTATGGTATGAGAGCCATCATTCTGGCCCTTTTAATAGCAAGGGTTATTTCCCTTTGGTGCTTGGCACAATTACCTGAAATGCGCCTCGCCACTATTTTACCACGCTCGGTAATAAACGGAGAGAGGAGCCTTCCCTCCTTAAAGTCTATCGTAATTTTTCTATCGGCACAGAAACGGCATACGCGGGGACGGCTGATGGTACGCGGTTTTTTCTTGCCTTTGCCTTTCATATTTTTTCTAAAAGCCATACTATTCCTCCTTCATCTTGGATGAGGACGATTCGTTTAGTTCTTCACCGTCCTGTGATTCTTCGTCAGCGATCCCCACCGTGGGAACTGTTCCAGCTTCGATGCGTCGGTCGGCCTCTTCGCTAAAAGGCAAACTCGCATCTTCCCCGCGCGCGGCGATCTCGGCGATCCTCGCCTCAATATCGACATTTTCATTTTTGACGACGGTGAGGTATCTGATCACATTATCTTCATACTTGAGGTATCTTTCGATATCCCCAATTGCGGTTCCACTCGCTGCAAAATCCACACAGGTGTAGATTCCCTTGCTCATCTTTTTTATCGGATAGGCAAGGGTCCGGTTTCCCATGTTACGGGAGTAGAACAGTTCTCCATTGTGTTTCTTGACAAGCGAAGTGATCTTTTCGCTTATCTGAGTCTGTAAAGACTCCGTGATGCTTGGCTGCGTGATGAATACGGTTTCGTATTCTCTCATGTGGCCTCCTTTCGGTTCGTTTAGAAGCCCCGGAATCATTCCGGGACTAAGGAGTTAGTTGGCGATCAATAAATCGAATATATTTTCAATGATACCTCATCTGTGTTTTTTCAAGCCCTGCTTCAAGGAGCATCTCCACGGCATCGGCTGCATCGGCCACCAGTTTTTTTGCTATTGCCGCTTCCTCTCTGGAAAACGGTTGAAGGACATAATTTGCCGTATCCATGAACTCCGGCGGCCTGCCAACCCCCATCCGTACCCTATAAAAACCGCTATCTCCTAGCGACTCCGCTATCGATTTGACACCGTTATGCCCGCCATGCCCCTGCCCTCGGGCTATCTTCATCCTGCCTAAATCTATATCGACGTCATCGTGGATTACGATCAGCTCCCCGACTTCTATTTTGTAGTAACCAAGCAGAGGCGCAACTGCGTCGCCTGAAAGATTCATAAACGTCTGAGGCTTCGCGAGCATGACATCCTCGCCTGCAATTTTGCATTTTCCAACGAACGCGCCGAACATCCTCTTGGTGATCTCCACTTTCAGACGTTCGGAAATAAGATCGACAACACAAAAACCGACATTGTGCCGATGCGATGCGTACAAACGACCAGGATTGCCAAGGCCTGCTATTAGCTTCACGAATACACCCGAATGTCCTATTTTTTCTCTGTCGTCTTTTCGCCTTCGGTGGATGTTGCAGCTTCACCCGGCTTGGCACCCTCGACAGGAACAGCTCCCTCGGCACCTTCAACTGGCGCCACCACAGTTTCGACGATCTTCGTGGGAGGAACCACCGAAACGACTGCATAATTCGCAGCGTGTGGAAACTCCACGCCTTCCGGAAGATTTATCTCGTCAGCATGTATGCTGTCGCCAATATCGAGTGCGGAGATATTCACCGTAATACCGTCGGGAATTTTATTGGGCAGTGCTGCAATATGCAACGTGCGTCTTCTAAGCTCGATAACTCCACCTTCCTTAACGCCGATGGAATCACCTTCTATTATAAGCGGCACCTCCACCTCGATCTTGTCATTTTCGGAAATGGCCTGAAAATCGACGTGCACAAAACGACGTTTGAAGGGATCGGCTTGATAATCGCGTATCAAGGCAAGCCCGGAATCGCCATCCGCCACGGTAAGATCCACCATTACGTTCATGCCGGATTTACCCCGCACTATTTTTTCGAGCTCAAGCTCGCCTACCAAAACAGGGATCGGATCTATAGCCCTTCCGTAGAGCACGCCCGGTACCCGGCCGGTGGCGCGAAGCCTTCTGGACGGCCCTTTGCCGATTTCTCTTTTTTCAACAGTCAGTGCAACTCTTTCCATTTTTCCTCCTCGACTCCTAGCTTCCTCGCTGCTTTGTTTCCTTGCAAAACCAACTCTTTAATTTCCCACACCAAAGTGCGGAACATGATCAGAGTTGACGCCAAGCGTGCATCCGCTCCACTATGAAGAGACAAACCCGGTGCAATCGAAGCATCAAGTACTATACAAACAGCCAAGACACAGAATCTGCGTTGTGAATTCTCCTGATGGCCTCTCCTAAGAAATCCGCCACCGAGAGAACTTTTATTTTCTTACATTGGATGCCGTGTTCATTAAGCGGTATTGAATCGGTAACGATAAGTTCACCTATGACCGATTCACTTATGCGCTCGATAGCCGGACCTGAAAGCACCGCATGCGTAGCACACGCGCTCACGGTCTTTGCACCCTTTTCCATCAGTGCATCTGCAGCTTTCACGACGGTGCCTGCCGTATCTATGATATCATCGATGATGATGGCGTGTTTGTCTTTAGCATCACCTATTATGTGCATAACTTCGCTCTCGTTTGGCTTCACCCGCCTTTTATCTATCATGGCCATGGGCGATTTCAGCAGCTTCGCGAACGAACGTGCCCTCTCAGCACCGCCTGCATCGGGTGAAACCACGACGACTTCATCACCGACAAACCGTTCCTTCAAATATTCGATGAGCACCGGCTTGGCATAGAGATGATCGACGGGTATATCGAAAAAACCCTGTATCTGACCGGCATGCAGATCCATCGTAAGAACCCTATCCGCACCGGCCGCCGTGACGAGATCCGCCACGAGTTTTGAACTTATCGGAGTTCTGGGACTCACCTTCCTGTCCTGCCTCGCGTATCCATAATAAGGCATGACCGCAGTTATTCTGTCGGCGGAAGCGCGTTTGAGGGCATCGATTATTATCAGAAGCTCCATTAAATGCTCATTCGCGGGATGACAAGTCGGCTGAACCACGAAGGTGTCCGCGCCACGGACATTATCGAGAATTTCGACCCAGGTCTCGCCATCGGAAAAACGAGTTACGTTCGCCTCGGAAAGCTTGGTATGTAAAGCAGTGGCTATAGCCTCGGAAAGCTTTCTGTTGGCATTGCCGCTTATGAGTTTTATGTTGTCGTTTCCGAACATGTATTCTCCAACGCAAAATGCGCAATAACAGCTGCTGGGGCGGGAGGATTCGAACCTCCGGATGCTGGATCCAAAATCCAGTGACTTACCGCTTGTCGACGCCCCAATTAAAAACCGCCATCAAAAATCCCTATGGGCGACTACTATTCGTGTTCATGATCTTGATGTGAGCCGCCCTCTTCAAGTGCTTTTTTATATGCGGAAAGCACTTTTTCTTCGATGGCGGAACGCATCTCGCTGTTTAGCGGATGAGCAATATCCCTGTAGGTGCCGTCCTTGCGTTTTTTGGAAGGCATGGCAACGAACAAGCCGCTCGTTCCGGAGATAACTTTGAGATCACGGACGACGAAACATTCATCGAATGTGATCGTCGCGTAACCTTTAAGTTTCTCCTCTTCAACCGGAAAAACACGGACCTCGGTTATCTCCATCGTCCACCTCCAAGCTGTCAATCGATCGAAACCGGACCTTCCGCTTTAAAGATCCGCCAGTTCTCGATTTTAATCCGATCAAGCGCCCGGTCGCGCAGTTCCATGTTTTCAAATAAAGCAAAGACGGTCGGACCACTCCCTGACATCAAAGCGCCCGCCGCTCCCGAAGCCAGCAACCTATCCTTTATTTTTTGAATCTCTGGATACGCCTTTATAGTCACCGCTTCCAGATCGTTTTTTAGGTGTGCCAAAACATCGCTAAATACCTGAAAACGCGGCGGGACCCTAGCATCTGACGTTTTTTCAGTCAACTGAAAACCAAGCTCCCGGTACACCCAAGGAGTGGAAACCGAAAAACCGGGATTTATCAACAAAAACGCAAGAGTAGGGAAGAAATCATAGGGAGTTACTTTATCGCCTATCCCTTCTACGTATGAAACCCCTCCATAACAAAAAAACGGGACGTCCGCTCCCAGCTCTTTTCCCAGCAGAGCAAGTTCCTTTGTCGATAGATTGAGGTCCCAAAGCTTGTTAAGCCCCCTAAGAACAGCTCCGGCATCCGACGACCCTCCGCCAAGCCCCGCTGCTATGGGAGTTTTTTTGTCGAGCAGGATTTTTGCGCCCAATTTAATCTCAAACTTTTCTTTTAAAATAGCTGCTGCCCGGTATGCGAGGTTTTTTTCGCCCGACATTCCCTCATCTCCGCAACCTATCAATTCAAGCTCAATTTTATCGGAGGTTTTTTTTAGAATGATTTCATCGGCCAAAGTGAGAGGCACCATAACCATTTGAAGATCGTGATAACCGTCAGGACGCTTTCCAATGACTTTTAGATGCGTGTTGACCTTCGCGGGGGCTTTTATCTTGATTGATTCCATAGTTATTTTGCTAAAATAATTGTATCCGCCAAGTCAACTGATTAATTGTCAAATATTAGAGCCCAATAATTTCAAAAACTTCAACGAATTATTGACAAAAATGCCATTCGGGGATAGCTGCCGACTGACATGTCAGTCTAGTTTTGACACGCGCGTAAATTTCAACCTCAACACTATCAAAACGATAAAACAGATGAAAAACGAAAATATGCTAAAAACAACCCACCAATCTTTTGGCTTAGACGTGGGCGCGCTGGCGGTGAAGCTATGCGTCGAAGAAAATGGCAAAATCATATCGCGATATAAACTTCACAAAGGGCATCCTGAAAATGCAATCGTAGAGCTTGCCGATGAGCTCCAGACAAATCCCTCATGCGCAGCGGTTACCGGCGGAGGAGGAAAAGGGATAGCCGAAAAATTGGGACTTAGATTCGTGGATCCAGCCGTGGCACTGATAGCCGGAATAGAAGATCCGGGAAAAATAAGGCACATAGTTGATATAGGCGGCGCAAGCCTTTCCATCGTGGATTTAGACGAAGACGGAAGGTTTCAGGGTTTTCGCACGAATTCACTTTGCGCGGCAGGAACGGGTTCTTTTTTAGATGAGCAGGCCGGGCGCATGAATCTGTCTCTTTCAGAAATGTCAGCTGAAAGAAACGTCGCTTCGCCGCCGCGAATAGCCGCCCGCTGCGCAGTTTTTGCAAAATCAGATCTCATACACAGGCAACAGGAGGGCTTCACAATACCAGAAATGTGGTCGGGACTTTGCAAGGGCATGGTATCGACAGCGCTTAACACCCTTTTTCGCGGAAGAAAACCGGCCGGCCCTACGCTCGTCGTTGGAGGAGTAGCGCTAAACCGGGAAGTTCTAAAATGGCTTACCGGAGAAATCGACGCCGAAATTATCGTGCCTCAATCGCCTGAAACTTTTTCCGCCAGAGGTCTTTTAAAAGCCACAAGAAAATTATCTTCTCCTATCGATTGGAATCTGACCCTCAAAAAAACCGATGAACGCACGGAACCCAGAAGACCCAGACTCGAACTTTCCCTCTCACAATATCCTTCTTTTGAATGTCCCAAAAATTATTTCGACGATGAAACGCAAACGGAAGTGCGGATACACCGTGACCTCAAAGGAGATGTCGTTGTAGGGCTGGACATCGGTTCGACGAGCACCAAGGCGGCCGTTTTAAACACAGCCGGCGACGTTGCGGCAGATCTCTACAGAAAGACTTCCGGAAATCCGATAGAGGCTACAAAAAAGATCTTCGCTACCCTCGTCCGCGCAGCAGGTGAAGGAAGTTTTCGCATAGTCGGCGCAGGGACCACCGGCTCAGGACGAAAAATGATAGGCTCTATAATAGGCGCAGATCTCGTGCTAAATGAGATCTCCGCTCACGTCTGGGGCGCCGTAACCCATGATCCGGACGTGGAAACCATCTTCGAAATCGGCGGACAGGATTCCAAGTTCATCTCCATTAGAGAAGGCGTACCTCACGACTCCAACATGAACTACGTCTGTGCCGCAGGCACCGGTTCTTTCGTCGAAGAACAAGCGGGAAAACTGGGGTTTAAACTAGACGAAATCGGAAACTCGGTAATGGGAACGTGCCCACCCTATTCCACCGATCGTTGCACGGTGTTTATGGAACAAGACGTACACGCGCTCATCCGCAAAGGCTTTGATAAAAACGAGGTGATGGGAAGTGTGCTCTATTCCGTGGTTCAAAACTATCTAAATCGCGTCGTGGGCAGACGCACCTTTTCAAAAAAGAAAATCTGTTTCCTTGGAGCAACCGCCAGAAACAAGGGACTTGTCGCGGCTTTTGAAAAACTAATCGAAGCGCCGATATCGGTATCGCCCTACTGCCACGTCATGGGCGCCTACGGCGTGGCAAAAAGAGTTTGGGATGACCTCCGCTTAAACAACCTAAAAACTTCGTTTGCAGGACTTGCCGCAGTCTTTGGCGAGGTAGAACTCGTGAGAGAGACATGCGAGCTGTGCGCAAACAGGTGTGCAATAACAAAAGCTCTCGTTACAGGAAATTCGAAGTCTGCACCCAGCTGGGGATATCAGTGCGGACGCGACCCGCTTGAAAAATCAATTCGCGTAAACGCCCATTTCGAGCCTTTTCGCACAAGAGAAAGGCTGTGGCTGACATCGGGATCTGTAAAAGATCTTCCCGAAGATGCACCGACCATAGGAATACCAAGAGCGCTTATGACCTACTCGCATCTGCCGCTTTGGCGAAAATTCTTCGGCGAGCTCGGCATAAAGGTGATACTTTCCAAAAGGACGCACGAAGGCACGCTGCCGCTTGCCGAAGATTTCATAGGCAGCGATTATTGTTACCCGATAAAACTGGCACACGGACACGTCAGGGAACTTGCAAAAGACGACCGCGTGGAATCAGTATTTTTGCCCTATGTAGTGCTTGGCGAACCCCATGACGATAATTTCAAAAGAAGCGTTTACTGTCCCTACAACATTTGTTTTGCCGCGATAGCAAAGCAGGCCGGACTCACCGATGAAGAAGGCAAGAAGATCATAGGTGCTATCGTCAATTTCCAATACTCCAAAAATACGCTTGTCGAAAAACTTCATGAGGCCATAGGACCTGTGTATCAGAAAGACAGACTCGCTATATCCGCGGCTTGGGACGCAGCACTTTTCGAGCAGCACTTGTTTGAAAAAAAACTGGTCGAAGCCGGAGAAAAATATCTGGCGGAAATGCAGGAAGAAGGCCGAGACGGCGTCGTAATACTTGGCCGTCCCTACAATACCTCTGATCTGGGCGCGAACTTAAACCTCCCCCGAAAAATAGCCGATCTCGGATTTACGGCCCTGCCCGTAGAGATGCTTCCTCTTTCAGATACGGTGATAGACGATCGCTTCAAGAACATGTACTGGAAGCTCGGACGAAAAATACTGCAGGCAGCTACCCTCGTCGCCTCGAATCCCAGACTTCACGCGGTCTTTATGACGAATTTCGGATGTGGCCCGGACTCTTTTCTCCAGACCTATGTCGAAAGAATAATGAAGGGAAAACCCATGCTAATGCTGGAACTAGACGAGCATAGCGCGGATGCAGGTTATATAACCCGGCTAGAGGCCTTTCGCGATGTCATCGCAAAAGCCGGCAACAATTCACGCGTAAAATCTGCGATAACGATAACCCGCAAAAGACCATCTAAAAAAGATTTCGACAATCTATGGCTGCCGCCCATGCATCCCTACGGTGCGCCGATGTTAGCCGCAGCCCTTAGAAGCGAGGGATATCCGGCAAAAACACTTCCCCAAGAAACGCTCGAGACCTTTGAACTCGCCAAGAGATACTGCCGCGGAACCGAATGTGTGCCTGCCCCTTCGACCATAGGCGCCTTTCTTGGCATCCTTAAAAAATCAAACGATCCCGCGCGCGAATGTTTCTTCATGCCAACTGCCAAAGGGCCTTGTCGTTTCGGACAGTACAGCACGCTGCACAGGATCATATTAGACGAGGCGGGATATCGCGACACGCCTATCGAATCGTGGGACGACGGCAGCGGAGACTTCGGACTTACGCTAAAGACCAGCAGAAAATGCTACAACGGCATAATCACCGGAGACCTCCTCTACAAAGCACGCTGCAGGTTAAGGCCCTATGCCGCAGACCGCGACGAATTCGACCGGAGGATGAAGAAAAATTTCGACACTGTCGTCGGCGTCATGGAAGCTGGCGAAAATCTGGATCAGGCACTAAGGAAAGTATCCAAAGACCTATCGTCGATTGAATACATCAAAATCCGCAAACCACTTGTCGGAATAGTGGGCGAAATCTACGTGAGAGTTAACGTCTTCACCAACGGCAATCTCGTTGAAACTATAGAAAATGCAGGCGGTGAGGCTTGGATGGCGCCGCTTGGGGAGTGGTTTCAGTATCTGGCATACATGGACAAGATACTTTCCCGCGAACGTGGACAGAAAATTGGAACGAGGATCAAAAACCGCTTAAAGAATGCCGTCATGCAAAAACGCGATCGGGTTTTAACCAAATGTCTGGAAGAGATCATAGCAGACCGTCTGGAACCGACGATCGCCTCCACAGTGAAGGCGGGCGAAGAAATATTTCCGAGACAGTTCGAAGGGGAATCGATACTCACCGTGGGTCGCGCCATCGAATTTGTCAATCAAGGCGTGGATCTCATAATAAACTGCGCACCTTTTGGCTGCATGCCGGGCACACTCACCTCGGGAATCTTTCAAAAACTCGAAGGTCGGCACGGAGTACCGATAGTGAGCCTTTTCTTCGATGGCGAGGCCGATTTAAGCCATCTTGTCAGGACATATTTGGCAAACCTTATGCGATCACAAAAATTTGGGAGGAACGTATAAAACCCGGGGACAGAAAACAGCAGCTAGTGGATGCCGCCGTGAAATGTTTTGCGAGGCACGGCTATCACGCTGCGTCCGTAAGCCATATAATAGAGGAAGCCGACATCGCACGCGGAACTTTTTATCTATACTTCAAGAGCAAACACGACATATTCAAAGAAATACTAGATGCTTTTATATCTCACATAAGCGCCCAGATCAATCTGGTGGATATGAAAAGCGAGACGAGCCCTCTTTTACAGATGCGCGCCAACATAGATCGGACGTTGAACGCGATAACGGAAAAACCGGAGCTGGCAAAAATACTCTTCAACGAAGCGGTGGGACTAGATGACGAAACGCAGTCAAGGTTAAAGGAATTTTATGGCCGGCTCATATCTATTATAAGGTCCGCAATTGAACGCGGCGTGGAATTTGGCATAATCCGCGAAGTTGATTCTGCAATAGCGGCTTGCGTAGCACTAGGCGCCATCAAGGAAGTGGTCACGCAGACAGCGATACTGGGCAACCTGAAAATTGCCAAATCGAATTTAATCGATGGCATGATGGACATATTTTTTGGGGGCATAGGAAGTAAAAAACTCTAAAACGGATTTTGAATGTTTGCTTTTTTAAAAAAATCCCCTCTCAATAATTTGCTTTAAAAAACATTTTGAGATAATAATTACTTCATGAAAAAAACCAACGCCATAGGCATTTTCTTGTTCGCTATCATGTTTTTTTTCATGATTGCGGCTCTTGATCCGCCGGTCGCCAGCGCGCAGGTGGGTTACAATCCGGAATTCTTGGGAAACGCCGCAGGTCCACCGAGGCCGGGTTTCAGTCCTAAAATATTTTTCGATTATTTCAATCAAAGCAGCGTGGGAGGAGATGACGTAGAAATAGCCCTCGAACCACAATACTGGATAAGGGGATTTACCGGCAGCATCGAGCAGGACTACATACAGTTTCTTGCACATCTGCCATTTGGCTATCGCTCACAAAACGACCATGGCACGCGCAATCCGGGCTGGGGCATAGGCACGCTCAATGCGAACGTGGAACACTTCTGGAAACTCATCGACGATGAAAATTCTACTTGGTGGTTCGACAACGGGCTTTCGGCAGGTTTTCCCACCGCAAGCGGCAAGGATGGGCTCAGGATAGGCGGCAATTCTTACTCTGTAACCTGGTTTCAGGAAAACTTCTTTAAATTAGACAGATGGATATTCTCCATATCCCCCATCTCGGTATCATGGACTTTCCGGGACAGCAAAAACAAAACCACCCCCGGCCTATCACTTAACGTGATGAACAGCGCTTATGGATATCAAGTGACCGACATGCTGGCCCTAGGGGTCACAACCGCATGTCAGCTGGGAAATCTCGTCGGCACAAGTGACGGCATCGGAGGAAGGCTTCCAAAGTCAAGACGCATCTATGTTGGGCCTGCGTTTCTTTTCGCCTTCAAGCACGACATGTCGCTTCAGATAAGCGGACTCATCGACGTCAACACCAAAAACGTAAATCGGGGACAAGGCATAAGCGTGGCCTTCTGGCATATGTTTTGACGTACAAAATCTCAAAACCGGTGCGATCAGTTAATAGTCATTTTTTTGACGCAAGAAGGGTTTTGTTTCACCCATTCAAGGATTTAAAAATATTTGTAATATCCTGTTTTTAAAAGAATTATCCTTTTATCATCGACTGGCACAAGCCTTGCTGTAATCCATCCTTAGCATACGAGTTCGGTATCATTTTGTAGAAGGGGGGTATCTGGTGAAACTAGTTGGTCACTTTATCCTATATGCTGCGATGCTGGCAGCCTGTAGTTGCGTAGCAAGCCTTGATGGGCCTAGCGGACCTACCTTACTTTCTGTATCTCCCACCTCGGGAGCCACCGGGGTTTCGGTGTCGGTTCAAATCGTGGCTGAGTTCTCCGAGAATATATCCCCTGCTTCGGCAACAACCGGAACGTTTTACCTCCGGGAAAATGGTTCGGATTCCAATATCGGAGGAACTATAACTGTCAGCGGCAGCACTGTTTCTTTTCAACCAAGCGAAAATCTAGACTATAGCAAAATCTACAATGCAACTTTGTCCGGAGATATAAGCAATCTTACCGACACCTCCATGGCCAGCGATTATGCATGGTCTTTTGAAACCGCCACTGGAACTGTGACCAAGTGGATAACGAGCTATGGTAGAACCTTGCCAGAAATTTTTTATAACGGCATCCAAACAAGCGACGGCGGATTCTTGGGAGTGGGCAGTGCCGAAGGCGATGATGGTTTTCTCTACGGCTTGGCCGTAAAGCTTGATTTAAGTGGCGAGATTGAATGGAGCTATTCTTACGGTAAATCCATAGCCGATCAAGTGTTTTACTCAGTCATCGAATCAGACGATGGATTTTTGTTTGCCGGCTACACGAATTCCTACAGTGCATTTGGTGACAGTAGCGCTTGGGTTGTCAAGGTTGACCCGGCAGGAGAGATTGTCTGGCAAAATGCATATGATATCGCTCTAGATGACGAAGAATTCAGGTCGATAGTTGAAAGCAGCGATGGGGAATACTTTGTATCTGGATCTACTTTTAGCGGCGCTGGAGGTCCGGCGTTACTTGCCAAGATAGATTCGAGCGATGGTTCCATTATTTGGGATGCTTCCTACGCTACCGGTTCGAATTTCAGCGCAGCTAATTCTTACCCCACCTCCGATGGAGGGATCGTTTTTACCGGCTTGTCCAAAACAAGCGGCATCGAGGGCCCTCTTGCGTTAGTTGCCAAGCTCGACATGAACGGCCTTGTGGTTTGGGATCAGGAGTATGGTGATTTGGTGGCTAAAGAAGAAACCGGCGTGGCTATAAGACCTATCACCGGCGGCGGATATGTCTTTGTGGCACAGTCCGATTCTTTCGGTTTCACAAACGGCGGTGGACTTATCGTGGAAATCGATGCCACCGGCACGATTCAAAGACAAAAGGTTATCGGAAGCGATGATGGAATTTTTCTAATATCGGATCTTGCGCTAACCGACGATGGCGGTTACCTTGTTAGCGGGGCTTATGACACTAATTACTCCTTTTATCACTCCGTTCTCTTAAAACTCGATTCTTCATTCGACGTTGATTGGCAAAAGAGTTATGGTTTTACGAATTTACACACGAACTCGCTTTTGGCAGGCATAGGCCAGACCGATGATGGCGGCTACATGTCCTTTGGATCTACATCTCAATACGGATATGGTGATTTCGACGCTTGGGCGATGGTTATCGATAGCGACGGCAACTGCGGAGACGACTGTGAGCTTATTGCCGATTCTAATTTTGTGGTAAATGATGTGGCTATTAGTTCCAAAATGTTGGGATTATTTAGAATACCATCCGTTCTAACAGAGATCCCGACAAACGTCATTCTAGGCCTGTCATCGCTCGAGAGCGAAACGCAATGTTTTGACTTTGACTGAGCCGTAAATTTTGGTTTGTTTTGCGAATCAGTCGTCTGCAAACTCAAACACCGGAAGTCTTCCAATCGCAAACGATCGCCGGGTTCATCCGTTAAAACTCTCCCTTGTTTTAAAAAAAATCAGCGCCGGAACTAAAAAAAGGTAAAAATCATAATGAAGGTAAGTATAATCGTCGATATAACCGTAAACCATGAGATCGCATTCCATACGCGTCCGTTGACATAGTCGCCCATAATATCTTTGCGATTAATTATGAGAATCATAAAAACGAGGATGGCTGGAAG
>Ga0351862_1099_pt1 | contig 19586 bp, 15 predicted proteins | sample BONcelFGM3001F10_FD_206787 | JGI IMG/M metagenome (GOLD analysis project Ga0351862, IMG submission 206787) | Enriched cells from coal bed in the Powder River Basin, Montana, United States - BONCAT cells FGM rep2 HSBNCT.FGM.300.1.F10 ...
GGAAATCTTTACCTCAACAGCCTTAGAGGTGAACGACGGAACTCAACCGGTGTTAACCTTTCCAAACCTTCCTGCTCATTTGCCCGTGGTAGAGAAGCGTACTCTGTTTTACGGGCAGAGTATGGGGTATAAAGGTGAGAAAATATACAGAGGGGTCTCTATTGAGCAACTCATCGGGGAGTCTCTTCCATTGAATAAGACTAGCCTCAGGGGAGGTATTGTTTGCATTGAGGCAACAGACGGTTATAGGGCATCATTCTCTCTCTCGGAGCTTATGAACAGGGCAGACTTCAAAGAGCCGCTTGTAATGTATGGCGGAGATGAAAAAGGTCGTGACGGCTTCTCTCTGTTTTGCCCGGGAGATATGTTTGCAGACAGAGCAATCAAGAGTATTAACAAGATAACACTTACCAAATCAAAGCAGGAGCTTACCGGTAATCTTATAATATTTCACGCAGGCTCACTCTCGATGCCCTTTAAAGCCATTGCAGATTCATTTATGATAATGAATCCGGGGGTAAAAATTCTTGCCGAAGCCTCCGGGAGCCTGGATGCTGCAAGGAAGATAACGGAGTTAAAGAGGGATTGCGATATTATGGCATCTGCAGATTATGTAGTGATTGATAATCTGTTAATACCGGAATATGCCGAGGAGAATATCAAATTTGCCACCAATGAGATGGCACTGGTCTATACCGAAAAGTCAAAATACTCTAACGAGATAGACTCCCTAAACTGGCTCTCATACCTCTCCCGAAAAGATGTTGCAATTGGCAGGTCCGACCCCGACTCCGACCCCTGCGGGTACAGAACACTACTCACGCTGGAGCTTACAAAACTGCAATCAGGGAAAAACCGGGAGGTTATTGAACAGATTGAGACCATAATCGCAAAAGACAGACGCTTTATAAGGCCAAAAGAGGTAGATCTCCTTGCGCTTTTAGATGCCGGAGCGGTAGACTATATCTTCCTTTACAAAAGTGTTGCTGTCCAGCATAATCTTAAATATCTGGAATTGCCAAAAAGGGTTAATTTGGGAGATCCAAATTATAACTCTACATATTCACAGGCAACGGTATCTGTGAGAGGCGCAAAACCAGGTACCAAAATAGAAATAAAGGGTGAAGCTATGGTTTATGGGGTTACAATTATGAAAAAAGCCCCAAACAGAGCTGCTGCCGAGGCATTTATTGAGTTCCTTCTTGACCAAAACGGTGGAAGAAAAATATTGAGAGAGATGGGTCAAAACCCGTAACCCTTCTTAATCTGCCCTCCAGATTAACTCATCTAAATCTCTTTTAGGCACGTGGTGCACCTGAAAGGAGTCTCTCCAGTATTTGATATCTCCATCCTTAACCTCATCTACAACCACAACCTCTTTAGGTTTGCCCAGCGCAATTACCATAATTATCTCCAGATGCTGCGGCAGATTTAGAAGCGGAGTAAGAACATCTTTTTTAAAGGTGGCAATCATACACCCCCCGAAACCAAGCTCAACAGCTCTTAAAAGGATACTCTGGGCAAAAATACCGTGGTCGCAGGAGTAACCCTGGGAGATGTTTTTATCGTGCAGTAATACAATATATGCACTTGGCTGCTCCCCCTCACCGGGGCCGTCCCAATCTTTAAGATAACCGGCCCAGCCCAGATTCGGGAATATTTTATCGTTCATCTCCCTGTCGTTGCAGATATAGAACTTAATAGGTTGAATATTTCTGGATGATGGCGACAACCTCGCGGCATCTACCATAGATCTTAGATTTTCAGTTGAGATATCTTCACTCTGATAGAATCTTCTGTAACTTCTGTTCTTTGAAAAGGGTATCATAATTTTGCTGTTTTTAGTAGTTATCGGTAGTGTCAAAAAAATTTGGAATCTCCTCAATTGAGCTGCCTCTTACTAAGTTCGGATGATCTATCTCATTAACAACCTCGTGAGCCCATATTATATCCGAAGGGATATAGATTGCATTGGCTCCAATCTCAAGAACCGGCAGAATATCAGACTTAAATGAGTTACCCACCATCAGAAAATTGTGGGGCTCTATACCGTGTCTTTTAATTATTGTGAGATAAGACTCCCTGTTCTTTTCGCTCAATATCTCTATATGAGAGAAGTAACTCTTAAGACCGGACCTTTCAATCTTTGACTCCTGCTCTTTAAGATCTCCTTTTGTGGCCAGAAGCAGCGGATAGTGCCTGTTAAGTTTGCCGAGAACATCCTCCACATTTGGGTAGAGCTCAATCTCTCTGCCTATGGTATCTTTGCCTATGCTTATGAGTTTTATAATCTGGTCATTGGTGAGAGCCCCTTTGCTTAGTTCAACTCCGCACTCAATAAGCGATATTATAAAGGCTTTTGAGCCGTAACCCAGCAGAGGAAGATTATCTTTCTCAACTCTAAGCAGAACTCTGTTTGCAGTCTCATAATCGCACCAGGGTGCCATAACATCTGCAAAGCGCTGCTCGGCATTGCGGTAGTGGTACTCATTTACCCACAAGGTATCATCTGCGTCAAATGCTATAAGCTTTATGTTGCTGTTAAATCGTTTACTGGTTTGCATAGTAGGTCGTAATTGGCTCCAAAGATATAAAGAACTATCTGACAATGGAAATATACTCTCCTGTAGATGTAGTTCCCTCAATTACAATATTTAAGCGTGTTTTTCTGTCGGAGGTGTAAAAGAGAATTTTAGCAATACCGTTATCATCGGTTCTAACTGCCGGGTCCCAGAAAAGGGTAGTCCTGGTGTCATATTTTATGGCTTCATTATCTTTGGACAGAGAGTAATCGGGAGAGTAGAACTTAGATGGTTTCTGCCAACCCAGGGGGGAGAGGAGCTTTGTGTTGAAATACCAGTTCACATCTTTGTTTTGGGCGGCATATCTGAGAGTCACCAGAATCACTCCGGAGAGGGTACGGAACATAAACCCGTCGTTGCCTTTTAGGAATGCGACATTCTCTACATCGTCCACAGTGTACATATCCAGGTCACCCGTACTCTGCACCTGGGCTCTGTTTATAAAGAGTAAGGGAACCCCGGGGTCTCCTGTAATATTAAAACTTCTGGTAGATATAACTGTCCTTTGACCATCGTCGCCGGTAGGGCCGTACATAAGGCCCGGGAAGTTCCCTACAATATAATCCAGCAGAGACATCCCGGAGTAGAGGTCCAGCTCGCTCCTCTCCCGTAACTGCCTCCTGTCGAAATACTGGTTAAAGGGAGATGGGTTATATTTAGGTGCGACCTTAGGGCTGGAGGAGATAACTGCAGCATTGAGAGTTACAGCCTCAGAGCCGCCGGTGTCGTAAAACATCTTTGTATAGATCATCATTGAACCTGGGTCTAAAACGCTCTCTCTCTTTTTAATAAAGCTATATTGACCGACCGGGGGAAACTTCTGCTCCTCAATATCAAGATAGTACCCCTTTTGACCCTCTTTACCGGTACAAGAGAGAATAAAATTTGTGCTGTCCGGGAAATTAAGATCTGTTACGGTAAATTTTCCCGTTTTGTTTAGTGGTTCGCTCACTGCGAGCCCAATCTCTGGTGCCAGTACAGAGAGGGTAGATCTTTTTGTGTTACGAAAGGTGCTGGTTGCCCTGCCGGTTATTTGTTGAGTAAACTCCTTTTCGTACCACCTCTTTGCAGAAGAGCTCTGTGCAGATAGTATTGCAGGCAAGTCATAATATCTCCACCCCTGTACCATCATCAACAGATCCATAGCTCTCGCTCTTTGCAGAGAGTCATCCATAAAGTAGTATCCGGGATTCTCAATGGCCCCCCTGATCTCCGAAGAGAGGAGCATATAAGATTTAAAGTTGTCACACAGGCTATCGTAGGGAGATAAAAAACTATCTGTTACAGATACCGAGAACTCTCCCTTTAACGGATTGCCCAGGGAGTCTTTCAGCTGCAGGGTGTACCAGGCACTCTCTCTGGTACCTGTAGTCTCATCTCCATTTTTTGAGACCAGGCTTACAATGACTTCGCTCTTAGGATAGACAAAAAACAGCCTCTCACTAAGAATTTTACTGTTTCTGTCAACTATCAGAATGTGATTTATACCCGGTGCAAGGCTCTCCTGCTTTAAGATAAAGGTTTTCTCCTGCCGGTTAATATCTTCACAAAGGAATAGACTATCTCCGTTGTGGATAAGAATTGTCACTCCTGTTGTTGCAAAGAGATCTGAAATATTGGTATTTATAAAGATCTTACCATCTCTGTTGCGCAGGTTAATCACCGCCCCTTCGTTCTCTGGCTGAGGCAGATTAAACCTTACTCTATCTCCTTTTCCGTTGGATGCCAGGATGTAGTAGCTCTCCCCGGAAATTGGAAGGAATCTTAAAACACCCATTCCGTTGTGCTCTGTAACCAAAGGAGCTATTAATGAGTCCTTTCCGTTATAAAGTGCACCCTCAGTATTAAACCCCCTCCCATTTGTATCTGTGGCCTTAAAGGCTATAACGGCAAAACGATCTGCCAAGTATCTGCCGCTCTCCGGAAAAAACTGAACTGAACCGAGAGTATCTGCACTCTGTTCGCCTGCCTCTCCTGTTTGCTTGACCTCTGTAGCTTTAATGTTTAAGAGTGAGCTGTTTGTAGTTGTGCGGGTAACTCCCGGAGTGGTTACCAATCTGCTGCTCCTCTCTGTGGGGTTGATAAGAGAGATCTGCTTATGAAACATAAACTCAGGATTGGAGTTCATCATCCAGGTTGTATAGCCTCTCAGGGTGTACTCGCCCGATTTTAGATTGTGGGCCAGAGGCAGTTGACCGGCAAAACCATCTTCGCTTTTTTTAATCTTTACCCTGCAGATGAGTGTGTCGCTATAGAGCTCTACATAGATAAAGTTGCTTTGAGCCATTTCGCTCAAAGCAGAGCTATTCTCCAGATAGCCCCGGAACCATATGTACTCTCCTGCTATATAGAGAGATTTATCTGTATGCAGATATAGTTTTTCCGGAGATGAAAAGCGTGAGTAATTTAAGTACCGGTTTGTTAACGAGTCTTTTAAATCCTGCGAAAAGGCGTTGATGCAACAAAAGTTTATAAGGAGCAAAGCAGCAATGGCAGCTCCCTTTTTTCCGGCTTTCATACTCATATAGTTAAGGTGTTTGGATAATTATTTGACTATCTGCAAAACGGATGAAAAAAGGGTGCCAAACTTGACACCCTTTGTAGATTTTTTATGGATTGTGAAATACAATCTCCTTTATTTGGCAACCCTCTCGAGCCACTTGAGCATTGCAAGCATTGTTCCCATTGAGATGAGACAAGCCACAACAAATACTCCCCAAGTCATCCATACAGGAATACTTTCATAGAATATTGCTCCGATGAAAAGTAGCTGATTACCAACTGCTGTGGCACCCAGCCATCCACCCTGCATCACACCCTGATACTGAGGAGGAGCTACTTTCGAAACAAATGAGATTCCCAGAGGGCTAATGAAGAGCTCTGCAACTGTAAGTATAAAGTATGTTCCAATCAGAAGGAAAGGGGTAACTTTTTGAGCATCTTGCAGGCCACCCATAGCCAGAACATCTTTCTGAAGTGGAAGACCATATGAACCGATAGCCATAACAACGAAACCGAAAGCGGCAATAAGCATACCTATTGCAATCTTCTTAGGGGTAGACGGCTCTATACCTCTTGCCCTTAACCATCCGAACAGACCCATTATTACAGGGGTAAGAAGAACAACAAACAGAGGATTAATAGACTGGAATATCTCTGCACCAACTATTTTTACAAATCCTAGATTGATTTCAATTCCGCTCAGGTCTGTAAACTCTTTTGCAAACATTGTAAGAGTAAGTCCGTTTTGGTGGAAAGAGAACCAGAAGAAGATTACAACTCCGAATACTGCGAAAAGTGCATAGATACGTTGACGAACCTCCTGTACAGACATCTTTATCTCATTAGGATCTACAACCTTAATACCACCTTTAGCCTCAAGACCAGGGAAGGTTTTCTTGTTTGAAACGTAGATTGCAAGAGAGATTAACATTGCAATAATTGCAACGCCAAATGCGTAGTGATATCCTGTTGTAAATACACTCAGATACTGATTTGCAAAAGCTGTAAGGTCAGCCACAGGAGCTCCTGCAGATGTGTTTGCAAGTTCGGCAAAACGGGTTGCAGCCTCAGGAGAGAGGGTGTTTCCCAGTTGTGCGTGACAAAGAGCAGGAAGGTCTGCACTGTATTGGAAACCATTATGGTTAACCCACCAGTTACGGATACCTACTGCAAAGAATGGAGCGAAAATAGCACCTACGTTAATAAACATATAGAACAGAGAGAAACCTGAGTCTCTCATTTTGCTGTACTGATTGTTATCGTACATTTTACCCACCAAAGCCTGAAGGTTTCCTTTGAACAGACCGTTACCAAAAGCAATTACGAAAAGTCCGATACAAACCAGAATAAGGAAAAGTGTTTTGTTAGGAACCGGAGTAGGGGTAGGTATTGACAAAAGAAGATATCCTACTGCCATAATGATAAGGCCGGTAAGAATAGTACCTTTGTAATTCCTGGTTTTGTCTGCAATTAAACCGCCTACAAGCGCAAGGATGTAGATGGATGCGTAGAAGATGGAGTAGATTATACCTGCACTGGTTCCGTCAAGACCAAATTTTGCCTGAAGAAAGAGTACAAGAATCGCCATCATCGTGTAAAACCCGAAGCGCTCTCCCATATTTGCCAGGGCGGCTGCAAGTAGTCCTTTTGGATGATTTTTAAACATAGTAAATTATTGTATTAGTTAAAAATTAGCTCACAACTTCGCAAAAATAGTAAAAATTGGATAACTTTGTTGAAAAGCTTAAGTAACCGATGTCAAAAATTATCTTTTTATTACTCGCAGGCCCCTTTTATCTTATTTCACTACTACCGCTGCGGTTACACTATTTCATATCGGACAGTTTACTTTTTATAATCGGCAAAGTTTTTGGGTACAGAAAATCGGTTGTAACGGTTAATATATCACGCTCTTTTCCAGAATTTAAGTACGATATGGTGGAGAGCACCGTAAAGGGCTTCTATAGTCACCTTGCAGAGATAATTGCAGAGAGTATGTGGATGATCTCTGCCTCAAAAAAAAAGTTGTCTAAATTGGTGAAAATCGAAAACTCCGAGGTGTTGAGAGCTTTTTTTTCGGCAAAAAAGTCTGTAATTGTCGTGGGCGGCCATATAGGAAACTGGGAGCTTCTTACAAAGATGGACAAATTTGACGCGGGTTTACCTTTAGGTTATAACGGAGATCAGCTAAAATTCATATATAAAAAGCAGCACTCGAAATTTGCGGACAGGTTTGTGAGATGGATACGCGAGAGCAACTCCGGGATAGAGCTTATTGAATCCAACAGTGCTGCAAGGCATATACTAAAAAACAGAGATAAAACAGCCTGCTACTTCCTTTTTGCAGATCAAGCCCCCCTGCCTGGCTCAAAATTTGTGACAAAAATTTTTAACCAGCAGACCCTGATGATTAACGGACCGGAAGTTATCTCAAAAAGTGCCGGCTTACCGGTTGTTTTTCTCAATATGGAGAGGGTAAGGAGGGGAGCTTACACGGTAAAATTAACCCTTGTAACCAATGACGCATCCAAGGAGGATGAGGGGTTTGTCACCGAAAAGTTTGCTTCTCTACTGGAGAGTTCTGTAAACGCCAACCCCCACAATTGGCTCTGGTCTCATAAGAGGTGGAAAAGAACTGCTCAGGAGAACATTTTGAAGAGTTAGAGTGTTTAGATAATAATATATATGCCAAGAGGAATTAAATGTATGCCGAGAGGAATTAAAAAGAAAATGATGAAGAATATTTTAAAAGCACTCCTGCTAATTGTTATGATTGCCGGGGCAACTGAATCAAGGTCGCAATTTATCAATCCGGGCGATAAAATCCCCGCTGGTGCAATAGTCTATTCCCTCCCTGTAACCTCTCTCCATTTTATTGTTGAGGTTACATTCGAATCTTTTACTTCAGGGCCTTACGCCAGGTTTTCTCAAAAGTATTTGGGGGTTCAGGCAAGAGAGGAGAGTGGAGATTCATATCAGATTAGCAATGTAGAGGTTATTCCCTATATTGAGGCAGACCCATCTGCAAATATTGCCCTTAACCTGGGAAATAGTAAAAACGCTTCGGCAAACTTTCTGGAGATGATAAATCAAGGTCTTATAATGTGGTCAGATTCATATGCAGGTAAACAGGAGAAGATGAGATTCCCGGATATGCGCAGTAACACCCTTTTTGTGAAGGCTATCTCTACATCAAACCTGACAAGCGAGAAGAGTACCTTATACAGAACCGCTTCCACTCCAACCGGATCTGAGAGATCTGCAGTTCAACAGAGCCAGGTTGTGGAGAAGAGCATTGAGAAGAGGGCAGAGGAGAGTGCCAATATGATATTCAAATTAAGAACCAAACGACTCGAAATTATTACCGGAGAGACCGATGCAACATTTAGCGGAGATGCTCTCAGAGCTGCTATTGACGAGATAAACAGGCTGGAAGATGAGTATCTGAGTCTTTTCTTTGGAAAGATCAGGAGCGGTTCTCAAAAGATGTCATTTGATGTTATGCCAAAGGCAGATAATGAAAAGCAGATTTACATTGCCTTTCGCCTTTCGGACAGTCAGGGATTGCTCCCCTCAAATAACCTTGCAGGTCGTCCTATAGTGCTGGAGCTTCTTAAAGAGACAGAACAACCGGGGGTAACAATGGATGTAACCTCAGGCAGAGGTCGTGTGGTGTATCGCAAACCTGCAATGATGAACCTTCGGCTGATGGATGGACAAAATGTAATTATGCAATCCAGAGTACCTGTTTACCAACTTGGAACCCTGCTATCTTTCCCGTTAGATATAGCAACCGGGAAATTATAATGATTATTAATTAACAATTAAAACATAGAGTTATGAATATTAAAGATCTTAAGCCAGAAAGAGTGTGGAACCACTTTTACTCCCTTACACAGATTCCGCGCCCATCCAAAAAAGAGGAGAAGGCTGTTCTTTTTCTGGAAAAATTCGGCAAAGAGCTTGGTTTGGAGACAATCAAGGATGAGCTGGGCAACATTATCATCAGGAAACCTGCATCCAAAGGGATGGAGAACAGAAAAGGGATAATCTTCCAGGCACACATAGATATGGTCCCTCAAAAGAACAGTGATAAGGTTCACGATTTTGAAAAAGATCCTATTATTCCGAGAATTGTAGACGGATGGATGTACGCAACAGGAACTACTCTTGGAGCAGATAACGGACTTGGAATTGCTGTGGCAATGGCTGTTCTTGAAGATAAAAATATGGTACACGGGCCTGTTGAGGCTCTCTTTACTATTGACGAAGAGGCCGGAATGAATGGTGCCAGAGGTCTTAAGGGCGGTCTTCTTAAAGGAGATATTCTCATAAATCTGGATTCAGAGGATGAGGGCGAGCTTTATGTTGGTTGCGCAGGAGGCTTGGACGCTACAGCGATTTTCAACTATAAAGAGGAGAAGACACCTGCCGGAATGGAGGGTTACAAGTTGAATATAACAGGTCTTAAAGGTGGTCACTCGGGAATGGATATCATTCTTGGCAGAGGCAATGCAAATAAGGCCCTTGTTAGAATACTGCTTCCTCTTATGAAAGATCTTGGAGTTAGATTATCTTCAATAGAGGGTGGAAGTCTTCGTAACGCAATCCCGAGAGAGGGTTTTGCAACACTGGCAATTCCATCTGCAAAGGTTAAGGATGCACAGGCAATTGTAGAGAGACATTTTGCCGAAATGGTTAATGAGCTTGCTGCTCACGAACCTAACCTGAACATTGTTCTTGAGAAGTGTGACACTCCGTCTGTACTAATAGATCAAACCACAGCCCTAAATCTTGTTAAGTCTGTTTATGCTTGTCCTAACGGAGTTGAGAGAATGAGCGATGCAATGCCGGGGCTCGTTGAGACATCAAACAATCTTGCAATTGTAAAATCTGCAAACGGTAAAATAGAGATCAACTGTCTTTTGAGAAGCTCGGTTGATTCTGCCAAGGATGTGCTGGGAGCAGCAATTACATCTGTTTTTGAACTGGCAGGTGCAGAGGTGAAACTAGCCGGAGGGTATCCCGGTTGGAAACCGGATGTTAACTCAGACATACTCAAGACTATGAAGGTTGTATACAAAAATCTTTACGGAAATGAGCCGGAAGTTAAGGCAATACACGCAGGTCTTGAGTGCGGAATCCTGGGCGGGAACTATCCTAATTGGGATATGATCTCTTGTGGTCCAACAATCCGCTCTCCTCACTCACCGGATGAGAGAGTAGAGATTGCAACTGTGGAGAAGTGGTGGAACTATGTTGTAGAGGTTCTCAAAAATGCTCCGGTTAAAAAATAGCCACTTTTAAGAATTATTTGGAGGGCTGAAAATATTAAGTTATATTTGCAGCCCTTTTTTAATTATTTATTTTAATATAAAAGTATGTTAAAACAGTACGAAACCGTTTTCATTGCAACTCCCGTTTTATCTGACATCCAGATAAAGGAAGCGGTAAAAAAATTCCGTGACTTCATCACCGACAATGGTGGTGAGATAGTTCACGAAGAGGATTGGGGCCTAAAGAAACTGGCTTATCCAATTCAGAAAAAAACAACAGGTTTTTACCACCTGATTGAATTCAAAGCAGATCCTGCCAATGTCTCAAAACTTGAGATTCAGTATCGCCGCGATGAGCGCATAATTCGCTTTTTGACATTTGCCCTGGACAAACACTCAGTGGCATACGCAGAGAGAAGACGCAACAACAAATCAGAGAATAAAGCTAAGGAGGTTTAATTATGGCAAATCAGGCAAACAACGAAATCCGCTATCTGAATCCTCCTACAGTTGAGGTGAAAAAGAAGAAATACTGCCGTTTTAAAAAATCCGGTATTAAGTATGTAGATTACAAAGACGCTGAGTTTTTAAAGAAATTCCTGAATGAGCAGGGTAAGATTCTTCCCCGCCGTTTAACAGGTACCTCTTTGAAGTTCCAGAAAAAAGTTTCACAGGCCGTTAAACGCGCAAGACACCTTGCTTTACTGCCATATGTAACAGATTTATTGAAATAAGCAAAGGAGAGATACAATGGAAATTATACTAAAACAGGATGTGCCTAATTTGGGCCATAAAGATGATCTGGTTAACGTGAAAAACGGTTACGCCACAAATTATCTCATACCTCAAGGCTTTGCTACAATGGCTACACCTTCTGCAAAGAAGATGCACGCAGAAAACCTCAGACAAAGAGCTCATAAAGAGACTAAGATAAGAGAAGTGGCTTCGGCTTTGGCAGCTAAATTGGAGGGATTCCAGGTTACTATTGCAACCAAAGTAAGCTCAACGGGTAAAATTTTCGGCTCTGTAAATAATATTCAGGTTGCTGAGGCACTAGCCGCAAAAGGATTTGAAATTGACAGAAGAAACATTACCATTCAGGGTGAAGAATCACTGAAAGAGGTTGGAATTTACGATGTTGTCGTTAAGTTTCACCGTGATATCAAGGCCAATATCAAGATTGAGATTGTAGGGGAGGAGTAACAGGACCTTAACAAAAATATTAAAAGGCCTCATTTTGAGGCCTTTTTTTGAATAATTAATTATTTTTTTGTACATTTGAACATTACTACCAAAACTAACTTGTTATGATAAAGAAATTATTGACTGTTACAATTTTACTGTTCTCTGTTGCAGGTTTTGCACAGGAGCAGAACGAGGGCAATAAGTATGGCCCTTTCCTTACCAATAAATTTTTTGACAACTGGTTTATCTCTGCAGGAGGCGGTGTACAGGTTCTTTACGGAGAACACGATAATGTAGCTTCTTTTGGTAAGAGATTTTCACCGGCTCTCGATTTTTCTGTAGGTAAGTGGATTACTCCTTCAATTGGTGTTAGAGGTCAAATTGCAGGGTTCTCAGCTAAAGGATTGGTTAACAATTCTACAGCAAAATTTATTGAGGGAGCATCTAGTGATCACGCCGGCTATTGGGATGAGAAATTCAGTTTCTTTAATCTGCACGGAGATCTTTTATGGAACATCTCAAATAGTATAGGTGGTTACAGAACAGATCGTACCTGGGAATTTATCCCTTTCCTTGGTGTAGGTTATGCCAGGTCTTGGAAAGAGAATGTAAATCCTGTTTACAAAGAGGCTGCGGCATCTACAGGAATTATCAATAAAATCAGACTTTCAGACGCTTTCAACCTCAATCTTGAGCTAAGAGCACTTCTTGTAAATGACAGGTTTGACGGATTTGAAATTGGTCAGGGAATTGAAGAGATTGTATCTGCAACTGTTGGGTTTACCTACAACTTTGCAAGAAGAGGTTTCGACAAATACAAAGAGCCTATCATTCCGGACTACACTCCTTATACATCAAAAATCTCAGATCTTGAAAAGCAGATTGCAGATGCAGATGTTAAAACTAAGAAATTGTCTTCGGATCTTGCAGCTGAGAAGAATAAAAAGCCGGAAATTGTAAAATCTGTTGAGTACATTGCCTCTCCACTTGCAATTTTCTTCCCTATAAGCCAATCAAGGCTTACAGATATGGACCTTATCAACCTTGGCAACTTTGCAGAGGCTGTTAAGAAATCCGGCAAGAAATACAAAATTATGGGTTCTGCAGACAAAGCAACCGGCAATAAAAAGCTAAATATGAAGATTAGCCAAAGTCGTGCGGATGCTGTTTACAATGCTCTTGTAAACAAATTTGGAGTTAACCCTTCTCAACTTGAAGTTATTGCTAAAGGTGACGAGAACGAGCCATTCGGCAAACCAGTTCTTAATCGCGTAGTTATACTCGAATAAGCACATAAATAATAGTTAATCTAAGAGGCTGTCTAATTTTAGGCAGCCTCTATTTTTATATACTGTCGCCACTTATGCGTGGAAAGCTTACCGGCAGCAACGCAGTTTTTTCAAACGCTTTTTTCTTTGTGTTTTTCGGGGCTTCGAAAACGCCTCCCTACGGTCGTTGAACGGTCCTCAGCCTTTTTCCGAAAAACCCTTCAGAAAATAAGCTAAAAAAAAGATGTTGATGCCGGTGAGCTTTCCACGGAATATAAACTTAGCGACAAATTTATAATGTGAAACCTTTCCAAAGATTTGGCGAACTAGAAAATATAGTTGAATAACTATTAAAAATAGTTGCATAACTAAAAAGTATAGTTACATTTGCATCAAATAACAATTTTTATGAAAATTCAATCTAACGGCTCTTCAAGATTAACCTCCAAAGAGGAGGAGCTTATGAATTTTTTCTGGGCTAAGGGTGCTCTCTTTGTGAGGGAGTTGCTGGATTTTTACGATGAACCAAAGCCACATTTCAACACTCTCTCTACAATTGTAAGAGGGTTGGAGGAGAAGGGGTTCTTAGATCATAGGTCTTTCGGTAATACTTACCAGTACTATGTCGTGATAACTCAGGATGAGTATAAGAGTGGCGCTCTCGACAATGTTGTGAAAAAATATTTCAAGAACTCATACCTTGGCGTGGTATCCTCTCTAATTAAAGAGGAGCAGATATCTTTGGAGGAGCTTCGCAAACTCATAGACTCTGTTGAGAAATCCTCTAAAAAGTGATAGCTATGGGAGAGTTTTTTGTATATATATTGAAGTCTTCACTATGTTTGTCTGTCTTCTATCTTTTTTACAAACTGCTGCTTAGCAAATAGACTTTTCACAGCTTTAACAGAGTGGTACTTATAGCGATTTTTCTCCTTTCTGGGTTAATACCGTTTATAGAACTTGCTCTTATTAAAGAGAGCCGGATATCGGAACTCTCTCTTAATCTTGATGCAATTATTGCAATGGCCGGTAACGCTCCTGCAGATGAGGCTGCGTTGAATGGTTCAGAGAGTGTAATTTACTTGCCCATTATTGCTCTTATTATATATTTAACAGGAGTCGTATTTACATCCGGGTTCTCTATCCTGTCATTTGTAAGAATGTCTGCGCTCCTTACAAATAAAGACTCTCAAAGAAAATCTATCGGGGGAGGAGTTACACTTATTATTCACAAGGAGTCTGCCTCACCTTTCTCCTGGATGAGGTATATTGCAATAAGCGAGAAAGATTACAACGAAAATGCAAGAGAGATACTCTCTCACGAGATGGCTCATATAAAAGGGGTGCACTCTGCAGATATAATTATCGCAGAGTTAATGAGGATACTCCACTGGTTTAATCCTGCAGTGTGGTTATTGAAGCAGGAGATTAGGAATATTCACGAATTTCAAGCAGATGAAGCAGTTATAAACAGCGGCATCGATGCAAAACAATACCAACTATTATTAATTAAAAAAGCTGTTGGCGACAGACTCTACACTATGGCCAACAGCTTTAATCACAGCAAACTTAAAAACAGAATTACTATGATCACAAAGAAAAAATCAACTCGTTCGGCATCACTTAAAGCAATGTTTGTGTTGCCTTTAACTCTTTTTGCAGTTATCTTGTTTGCAGATGAAAAGGTAACATCTGCACTTGAACCGGTTTCAGATGTCAAAATTACAGATTTAATTCAAAAAGACACAATAAAAGAGGTCTCAAAAAGCGTTAAGATTATCCTAAACGGAGATAAAGCAGCATCTGCAAATGGGGATATAGTTGTATCTGCAAAAGGGGATATAGTTGTATCTGCAAAAGGGGATATAGCAGATTCTACAAAAAAAGTCAAAGTCAGAATGGTCGTAAACGGCAAAGATACTTCGACAATGGTTTACAATATAGCTTTGAAAGATAGCCTGAAACCTTCTGTTATAGTTATTGATAATAAGATTATTAAGGCAGAAAATAAAAATGAGATAAAAGTAGTTAAGGGAGAGATGACTGTTTTGTGGGATGCAACTTCAGATGATAAAAACCCACTTATTGTTGTGAACGGAGAGATTCAAAAGCCCACTTTTGATATATCCAATCTATCATCCGAGTCAATTAAATCAATTACTATCCTTAAGGACAAAAGCGCATTATCGCTGTACGGAACGAAAGGAAAGAATGGCGTAGTTGTGATTACATTGAAGGATGGTGCACAAAAAATCGATGGTAAGACTGAAGTAAAAAATGAGATTAGGGTAATAGGGATTAACAAAATTGATAAAAACAGTCCCGATTCGGTAAAGAGTGAAATCAGGATTAAAAGCTCAGGAAATGTTCAAAATCCTCTTTATGTTATTGATGGAAAAGTTATAAAGGAGGGGGGTGACATTAATGCAATCAAAGCGGAAAACATTGAGTCAATCAATATATTGAAAGACAAGACGGCTATTGAAAAATATGGAGAACGAGCTAAGAACGGAGTTATTGAGATCACCCTTAAGAAGGGTGTTAAACCAGTCGCATCCGACAACCATAAGGCACAAGAGAGATCTGCAGGAGTGGCAAAATCCAGGGGGATAATTAATCCAATCTATGTGGTGGATGGAGAGATTATGAAAAAGGGCTTTGATATTGCTAATATTACACCTGAGAGGATAGCCTCTATGACAATTCTCAAAGATAAAAGTGCTATTGATAAATATGGCGAAAAGGGTAAGGATGGAGTCATTGAGATCACTTTAAAAAAGTAAAACAGGGCAATTAACTGAAAATATTTTGTACCTTTGATGACTTTTTATTAAGCATTTTAAAGACAAAATATAACATAATGAAACAAGATCTTCAAATATCCGAACTAATTAAAAAAGAAGAGAACCGCCAGTTACACGGGATCGAGTTGATTGCATCGGAGAACTTTGTTACTCCTCAGGTACTATCTGCCCTTGGCTCCGTTTTAACAAATAAATATGCCGAAGGGTATCCGGGAGCAAGATATTATGGTGGTTGCGAGGTGGTAGACCAGGTGGAGCAATTAGCTATAGATCGTCTTTGTCAACTTTTCGAAGCTGAGTACGCAAATGTACAGCCCCACTCAGGAGCCCAGGCCAATATGGCTGTTTTTATGGCTTGTCTCAAACCCGGAGATACATTTATGGGGTTGGATCTTGCACACGGCGGACACCTGACACACGGCTCTCCCGTTAATATGTCCGGTATCTGGTATAATGCGATAGCATATCAGGTTAGAGAAGAGACCGGCCTTATTGATTACGATGATATGGAGCGCAAGGCTCTTGAATTCAAACCAAAGATGATAATCGGCGGAGCTTCTGCCTACTCAAGAGAGTGGGATTGGGAGCGGATGAGAGCAATTGCAGATAAAATAGGTGCACTTTTTATGGTTGATATGGCTCATCCGGCAGGACTTATTGCTGCAGGTCTGCTAAAGAATCCGGTTAAATATGCACATATTGTAACCTCTACAACACATAAAACATTAAGGGGTCCTCGCGGAGGTATTATTCTGATAGGGAAGGATTTTGAAAACCCATTCGGAATTCTGACTCCAAAAGGGGAGACAAAAATGATGTCGGCAGTTCTTAACTCAAGTGTATTCCCCGGAATTCAGGGTGGCCCACTGGAGCACTGTATTGCAGCAAAAGCTGTCTCTTTCTTTGAAGCCCTGCAACCGGAGTTTAAACTTTATCAGACTCAGGTTCAGAAGAATGCAACAGCTATGGCAGCTGCATTTATGGAGAGAGGATATAAAGTAATATCGGGTGGAACAGACAACCATCTGATGCTTATAGATCTCAGAAGCAAATTCCCGGAACTTACAGGTAAGATTGCAGAGAAGGTGCTGGTAACTGCAGATATAACAGTTAATAAAAATATGGTACCATTTGACAGCAGATCTCCTTTCCAGACATCCGGCATACGAGTGGGTACACCTGCAATTACCTCTCGCGGTCTTCTTGAAAAGGATATGCCTTTCATTGTTGAGCTGGTAGATAGAGTTCTCTCAAATATAGATGATGAGGCCATTATTGCAGAGGTGAGAGAGCAGGTGAGAAAGAAGATGCACGGGTTACCTCTTAATATCTGGTAGTTACGAGAATATCTGGTAGAGGTTCAGAGACTATGCCGGAGTTACAATGCGGAATCGACTAAAGTAGATTCAACTTGAGAAGGCGGAGCGGTTATTACCGGCTCCGTCTCTTTTTTTGTGAATATCTCAAAGGCTGGTAAAGCAGGAGTTTTCCCGAAAAGCTGATTTGTATAGAAGAAGCCGGGAAGTTCAAGGGTAGAGACATACTCTCTCGATGACGGAATGACTGACCTTGTTGTAACCTCAAAGCGACTGGCCGGTCTCTCGTTATACCTTAACCGAAAACCTTTTAGCCTCTTTTTTTCCGGTTCAACATCTATAATCGGATAGAGATCACTCTGAACAGTTTCAAAGTATCTGACTCTTTGAACGCTCTTCTCTTTAATTATGGCGGTCATAGTCTTACACTCCTTCTGATTCATAGTTGTGAGGATACTGTCCTCCGCGAAAAAGAAGATTACTGTTACCCCACCGTAAGCATCAAACCTGGTGAGGTCACCCTCAGTAAAATGGGCAACAATATCTGTAGCTTTAATTTGATTGTAGTGCAGAGAGTCCTCTTTTGTAGCAACGAAAGCACCGGAGATAAGCTCTGTTTTGCTGAGCTGTTCATTAGAGGTAATAAGTTGTATACTGTCTGCGGTAAACTGATTGTTCTCATTCCAGAGCACAGGGTCTTTATATAGCCGGATAATTGAGTCTATAGAGTTGAACATTAAAGAGTCGCATCTGCCCTGAATATTGCTTCTGTAGAAACGGATGTTTTTATTTGCAGATATTACTCTTATTAAGGTTGTATCTTTTGGAGTTAACAAAAGCGAGTCCTTGACCGGAATCTTGAGTGAATCTTTGAGATGATTTGAGAGTGAATCTTTGACCGGAATTCTGAGTGAATCTTTGAGATGATTTGAGAGTGAATCTTTGACCGGAATTCTGAGTGAATCCTTTGCGGTAATCTTTAGAAGGGAATCTGCTGCGGCAGTTTTAAGCAAATCTGTAGCAGGGGGTTTAACAGCGACCACCGTTTTTTTTGCGGTTGAATCTTTGGGTAGCGGAGTAGGTCTGTTGTACATCTCTTTAATGGGGTCTTTCCGGCTAAGAGAGTACCTCTTTTGAGAGAGAGCAACTGTTGCGGAGTCCATCTCAAACTTTGGTAACATTCGGTAGTGAATTGTATCAGCAGCAAAAAAGAGGGTATCCGGAAGATCGTTCTCCACTGAGTAGTATGCTAGTGAAGGGTTTTTATAGAGTTCGGCAAAAACTGGATTCTCGCGGTATCTTACAAAATCCGAAAAGAGCAACATAGATTGTGCCGTATCCAGAATCTGAACATCATCGTAAAGCTCTGCTTTTGGCTCAGCTCTTTCGTAGTATATTCTTTTTGCCCAAAGTTCATTTTGGCCGTTGAGCATATAGGCGTTGTCATCAAAATTGTATATCTCCTTCTCACGGTTGTACCAGCCACTGTTGGAGCTAAGAAAGCTGTTATTCTGCCACACCTTTACAGAGCCAAGAAAATCTACACGCTTATCTTTACTCCAGTATGCGAGTGAATCACTCTTAAGGACAAGTGAGTCTGAGTTAAGTTCTACCCGTTCTATAAACTTAAACCGTTCAATTTTCGAATGGTAGTACCCCCGTATGCTCTCTATAACCTTCCCCTTTTTATCCATCATACTTCCGCCGTTGAAGAAGTATGCGATGCTATCTTTTGTATTATAGTCCAGATGTAGTGTCCTGAGACGATTGCTATCCTTGTCTATAAGCTCAACTAGGTTACCTCTTACACGAGCAATAGAGCTGTCTGCAAGATAGTTAACTCTATCACCGGAAAGAATGGTGCGATCCTGAACTATCTTAACATTCCCGATAGCATCAACAATATTGTAGGTAAGATCCCATATTGCGGTATCACAAATTATTAATGTGTTGTTATGAAGAAATTGTGCAGGGCCTGTAACTTTTCTTATATTTCTGAATTCATTTTGGTAAATCTCTGCTGTTTTGGCACTTAACAGTCTAACAAGGCGATCTTCGCCCTGTGTCTGTTGTGCATTCGCAGAGATGGAAAAGAGTATAGTTAATATTAAAAATGACAGACTATGTCTCATTTAATCCAACCATTCTTAAGGAATGGGCAATGTTGAAATACAGGATCAATTCTGATAAATGTACTCTCCTTCTTCTTTTTAGTAAAGGCTTCAATAGCCTCCATTGCAAGCTTATTTCTAGCCTCGTTTTGAAGAACGGAGAAGTCATCCCTAAAAGTTGCCACGTGAGATGGTATTATCTTTTCGAGTTTAATAATCTTATAAACAGTGTTTCCGCTTCTTCCTTCGTTATCTGTAGTCTCAAAAGGCTCCGATATCTCACCCTCTTTAAGGTCTTTGATTATGTTATAATCTACAGGTTTTAGCTGATCTTTCTCAAAATATGCAGAGCCACTCTGCTCATCGGCTACAAGACCACCGTTTACATAAGATTTGGGGTCGTGTGAGTATCTTTGCGCTGCTGCTTCAAAATTGATAGTGTCAATGAGGATAAGGTTCCTTATGCTGTCCAGTTTATTGAAAGCCTTTGCACGATCTGCATTTGTATATTCAGGTCTAAGCAGAATGTGGCGGGCATTAAA
>Ga0351862_1107_pt1 | contig 19059 bp, 16 predicted proteins | sample BONcelFGM3001F10_FD_206787 | JGI IMG/M metagenome (GOLD analysis project Ga0351862, IMG submission 206787) | Enriched cells from coal bed in the Powder River Basin, Montana, United States - BONCAT cells FGM rep2 HSBNCT.FGM.300.1.F10 ...
CGCCTTCCGCCAGGGGAAGGCTCATGCAGAGCATTCCCCTCTCATGGTCTTCGTTCAGCCAGCCTCCGAATGACGTTACAATGAGCCTGGCCATGCCGGTTCCAAGGATGGACTCCTTCACCCCGGGGTTGATGTTGTCGTAGGAGATGGTAAGGCACGCGGCCCTGTCCTCGGCGGTCAGGGTCACGGAGATCACCGAGCCCGGGGAAACCCGTCTCAGTGCCTCTCTCAGAAGGTTGTCCATCGCTTCTGTCAGTCGTCCTGCGGAGGCTCTGACCAGGATTCCAGGGTCGAGGCTTACCGCCATGGAAACGCTGTTGGCGCTGGCGTCGTCCATTGCTTTCTGTACCGAGTCTATGGCCACCGCATCAAGCTCGACAACCGGCAGTTCACCGAGTACGGGGTCTTCGTCACCCCTTGCCGCCATCTCCTCGAACATCCCCAGAATGCTCGTTATCGAGGCGATCTCGCCGGAAAGGTCGGAGAGGCTCTTCCTGATGGCTTCCGGAAGGTCTGCCCCCTGTGCCCTGAGCCTGTCGGCGGCTTCGGAGGCAGTCTGAAGGGGAAGGGACAACGCTTCACCAACACGGCTGAGAAGGCGTGTCTTGAGAAGTTCGAGTGAGGCGAGCTCACGCGCCAGCTCCTCGTTGCGGGCGTGCAGCCTGGTTATGGTTTTCCGTGCCCTGTCGTCACGCCTGTGAAGTGAGCCAAGTGCGAAAAGCACAAAGGCCAGGATCAGGGCGGCGATTGGGGTTGGTATTCCGTTCATGGGCGCCGGTCCATCCTTGTCATGGCTGGATTGGGCTCATCACTCCAGTGAGAGTGCCCTGGCAAGCACGGGATCCAGGGCCGCCGCCGCGTCGAGTTCGGCGGCCGCATGGCTGTCGCGGCCGGTGAAGGAGTAAACCTTCGCAAGGTTCACGTGAAACCCCACCATGGACCGCGTATCACCCCCCGCAAGGGCCATTCCCTTGCGGAGATGGTCTTCGGCCTCATCGTAGCGCTGCATGCTGAAGGCACACCTTCCCAGCATCTCACGGGCGCGAAGCCTGAAGCTGGGACTGGTGAGAACCTTCTCGAACTCGGAAACCGCCTCGCGGAAGAGCCCCATCTCCATGTAGGCTATTCCAAGGTCAAAATGCGTCTTGTAGTCTTCGGCGGGGATGTAGGCGTTCACCCCTTCCTTGAACTCCCTGATCATCCCGGCCAGGAAGCCCTTGGAAGAGTCCGTCTTGACCCGCTCGATGTCGTCGAGGATCTCGGCCATGTCGGCGAGGTTCCGGTGGTCCTTGTAGTCGGGGCAGATTCCCGTCATGAGGTTCCTGGCGTCGGTGTACGCCGGATCGACCTCGAGGGCCGTCTGGAGGGCCGCCATTGCCTCATAGTTGCTGCCGTTGAGCAGGTACGCCACTGCCAGCCTGTAGAACGCCCTGGCCTGACCGCTGCTGCCTATGGTGTGCCTTATGCGTATGAGTTCCTTGGCTGCGGACAGTGATTCGGGGCAGATGTCGAGCACGCCCTCGAGAAGCTCGAACACCATGTAGTCGCGGTCTTCGTTGCGGTAGATGTCGGCCGCCTGGAGGTACGCGCTCACCGCGCCGTAGAAGTCGCCAACGTCGAGAAGGAGGTTGGCCATCTCAACATGACCCAGGGCATCGGTGGGATTCTTGGCAAGGTTCGCCCTTATGTCGGCGACCTGCCTGGAAAGGGCCTCGCGCACCTGCCGCACCGAAACCAGCCCCATGGCCACAAGAACATCGCCCAGCCTGGCTTCCCGCATCTCTCCGGTCTGCTTTTCGAGGGCTCTCAAAACATCTCCCGCCTTCAGAAGCCCGCTGGCCACGAAGTACTCGCCTATTCGTCTTGGGCCTTCAGCGAGAGCCTTTTCAAACGGGGTTTCGCGGTCGGGGTCGGGGTTGACCCCGATTATCTCATCAACGACCCTGCGTTCCTGCTCCACCTGTTCGCTTGTGCCGAAGTCGGCTTCGCTGAAATCCAGCGATTCGAGGAGGCTCTCCTCGGATTCAGGTTCCGGTTCCGGTTCAGGTTCAGGTTCCGGTTCTGGTACCGGCGCGGGTCTGGGAGCCGGCTTTGCCTTCCTCTGGGCGGGAGCTGCGGTTTTCAGAGGGGCCTTCTCGGCCCTTGACGCCGCGGCTGATTCCAGGCTGTTCCTGATCTGGTTCTTCCTGAGAGTTGTCAGCATCTGGTGCATCTTCTCGTGCTGTGGAATGTCACGCTCTAGGGCAAGCCCCACGGCGTAGTCGAGGAAGGCCTCGTTCTTCTGCTTGTACGCGGTCTTGGCCAGAAGCAGCACCCATTTGTCCTCTTCCGGATCAAGTGTCGTCAGTGCTCTAAGGACTTCGCCGACGGTCTCTTCGGTCTTGCCGCCCTCGATCGAGAGGAACTTCACGAACTCCTTGCGGGCCTGGTCGGCCTTGTCCTGAGCCTGGTAGCACTTGCCCATGAGGTAGTGTGCCTGGGGTATCTCTTCCGATGCCCTCAGTATCTTCCTGCACACGGAGAGGGCCACCATGTGAAGCCCCTCTCTGTAGTAAAGCTCGGCACTCGTCAGAAAGTGCGACAGCGCTTCCGATTCCGAACGGGTTTTAAGAAGGATGTCCCCCACCTTGTTGTGAACGCTGGCATCCGTGGGGTCCGACTCCAGAATGAGGGTGAAAGCTCTCAGGGCGCTGTCGAGCTTGCCCTTCTGAACAAGGTCATGAGCCTTTTTCTTCAGTACTTCCACAGTCTCGTTCACAAGAAACTCTCCCCGGTATTGCGAACCGCCAAGCCGCAGTTAACGGCGCCGATGTCCGGCACGGCCATATGGTAGGGAATGCGCCTGTAGTCGTCAAGATTCCACACGATGAAGTCCGAGTCATGGCCCGCAACGAGCGAGCCCTTCCTGTCCGGCAGCCCCAGCGCAGCCGCTCCGTTGGCTGTGGCGGCCACAAGCGCCTCTTCAACCGTGAACCCGCAGGCACAGACCGCCAGGGTAACCATGAAGGGCATGGATTCGCAGAAACAGCTCCCCGGGTTGAAATCAGACGCCAGGGCAACAGCGGCACCAGCGTCAAGAATCTTCCTTCCCGGCGGAAAGGGCTTGTTCAAAAAGAGCGCCGTCCCCGGGAGAAGTGTCGCAACCGTCCCGGAAGACGCAAGTTTTGCGATGTTGAGGTCGGACACGGAGAGGAGGTGGTCCGCGCTCATGGCGCCGACATCGACGGCAATGGACGCGCCGTCGGTGTCGTGGAACTCGTCTGCGTGTATCCTGACCCTGAAACCAAGGGCTTTCGCGGCCAGGAGGTGCCTTCTGCTCTCCTCCGGCGTGAAAACCCCCTTCTCGCAGAAAATGTCAACAAAGTCAGCCAGGTCGGAAGCGGCAACCGCCGGCAGGACTTCCGACCCGAGGAACTCAAGGTAACTGTCGGGCGCCCCGGAAAACTCCAGAGGAACGGCGTGTGCCCCCAGAAAGGTCCGCAAAATGGTCTGGGGAACGGTTCCCCGAACACGGGTGAGTATGCGCAGGCAGCGCAGCTCGGTTTCCAGGTCGAGGCCGTAACCGCTCTTTGCCTCGACTGTCGTTGTGCCCAGGGCAAGCATTCGGCCAAGAGCGTCGCGAAGGTTCATCTCGATAACGGCATCGGAGGCTTCACGTGTGGCGCGAACGCTGTTAAGGATGCCCCCGCCAGCCGCGGCAATCTCTTCGTAGTCGGCTCCGGCGGCGCGCATTGCGAACTCGCCGTGACGGGTAGCCCCGAACAGCGGATGGGTGTGCGAGTCGACGAAACCCGGCGTAACGACCCTTCCCCCCGCATCGTGATACTCAAGCGCGGCAAAGTGCGAAGGCAGCCCGCTTTCAGGTCCGCTCCAGACGACTTTGCCGCCTGAGCAAACCAGGGCCGCCTTCTCAACAAGACCGATTTCCTTCGAGAGGGCGCCCCTTCTGGGACCCGAGGGTCCCTTCATCGTAAGAAGCTGCCCTATTCCCCCGAGCAGGTAACCGGCACCAGGATCCACTACGCCTGGATGTCTGGAACCACGGAAGCGACTTTTCTCGCCCCCATCATATGGAACTTGACCCTGCCCTCGACCTTCGCGAAGAGGGTGTCGTCATGCCCTTTGCCAACATTCACGCCGGGGTGGATGGTCGAACCCCTCTGGCGGATGATGATCGTTCCCGCGCTGACAAGGGCGCCAGCCGGGGCTTTGACCCCAAGCCTCTGTCCCTTGCTGTCGCGACCGTTCCTGGAACTTGAACTGCTTTTCTTGTGTGCCATGAGACGTTGCCTTTCAGCCTATTCCGCGACCACAAGCCTCGTGGATGCGGATTCCCCTCCGGAAGTGTACACCACAGTGTATACCCCCGCAGGGACCGTTCCCGCCGCATTCCAGGCGTAAACGCCGGTTTGTGCGGACAGGGTCGCCTGGTGAACCATACGGCCCGTAATATCGTATATCGCAAGCCTTCCCTCAAGCCCCTGTCCGGAAAGGGCAATAATGCAGTTCCCGCGAACCGGGTTGGGGCTGGCGGAGAGGGAAAGAACAGAAGTGATTCCCGAGCTGACATCCTCTATCCCCGTGGAGAACACGAAGTTGACCTCCACCATCTGGGCGGCGCCAACGACCACGCCTGTCTGGGTCTGGCTGCCTGATCCGGCAACGGTGGCGGTGATGTTGTAGGTACCGGCAACAAGGCTCTTGGAGTACCCGCCATTCACAACGTCGCTGCGCGTGAAACGAAGGGGTGTTGAATCGGAACCGTCGGGAATGGAGATGTCTATCTGAGCATCCAGTGGATTCCCAAGACCGTCCTTGACCGTTCCGTGAACGCCGTAGAGGCAGCTCACCGCCCACTGCAGGGTGGGCATGTAGTTGGCGTTGGCCACGCCGGGCCAGTCCGCCGGAGACTTGGCGTTTGAGACCTCGATGGTGTGGTCCACGGTGCCGCACTCGCCGTAGCTCCAGTCGTTCACGTCGCCGTTGGTGGGGTACCACGACGCCCCGGGGATCCAGATGTCCCAGTTGCCCTGGCCGTAATAGGCAACGATCGAGGGGTGCAGGGCGTACGCATTCGCCTGCGCAGTGACAACGGCCAGGTCCTGAATCGGCGCGCTTACGCTGTAGTTCCACACCGTATTCACGCACTGCGCGCCGTCGTGCCCCGAGAACCCGCCCGCGAACACGTTCCGAAGGTTCACAAGCGATGGCCAGTCCGGCTGGGTGATGTTGCGAAGGGCCTGGGTCTCGGGTTCACTGAAGGGGGACGGCCCTCCCCCGCTCTGCCACATGTAACTGCAGTTCCTGTTCAGATCAACGTTGTTGGCGTTGTACCGGGAATTGTTGTAGTAGCCGTCGGGGTTCATCACCGGGATGATCCAGGTCTCGGCGTTGTTCACCAGGTAGGTGCACATGTCGCTGGTGCCATAGTTGTCGGTCAGAACCGTAAGGAAGTTCAGGACGGTCATCCCCGAACCCTTCTCGTCGCCGTGGATGTTGCCGCAGACGCGCACCCTGGGCTCGGCCTCGTTCTGGGTGATGTTCTGCGAGACCACCACAGCGTAGATGGGCCTGCCCCCAATAGTCGTGCCGATGCTTTCAAGGCGGCATATCGAAGGATGGTCGGAAACGATTGTCGCGAGGGTTGCGTTGACCTCGGTTATCGACGGGTAGGGAACCAGTGGCGTGGGAACCTCAAGAACGACCGGGCTGTACCCGAGGCCGCGAAGCATCGTCATCCGGTCTTCGTTCACGTAGACCCTTGCCCTGTCTCCGAACACCGCCTCGATGTCGAAGCCCTGTTTGGACATGTATGTAATGTCGGCCATTGACAGCTCGGGAACCATCACCGAGAACCATCCGTCGGCCGACATCGCCAGAAGTGCGAGTAACAAAGCGGTCATAAAGAATCCAATCTCACGGGGGATACCCCCGGAACCGGGTTTGGGTAAGACAGTGCGACAATGCAAACATTTCCCGAAACCATCCTCGGGTCAAGGTTGCAGCTTCCTATACCCCAGTGTAGAATAGCAGTTCCGGTCGGGGCGTGGCGCAGCCCGGTAGCGCACCTGCTTTGGGAGCAGGGGGTCGCTGGTTCAAATCCAGTCGCCCCGACCAGTTCCACACTTCAGTGAAGGCATCGCCGCATACCGTAGTCTTCTTCTTCCAGACCAGCCTCTGAATTGACCACTCTCAGTGATGTGAATATCATTGTGACATGAGATCATCTGTTGAATAGATAGTACAGGATGCCTTGGCTCTTTCATCTCAGGCACGGGCGTACATTGCCGAACAACTCATCGAAAGCCTCGTTGCCTCATCCGAAGCCGAATTGTCAGAAACCTGGCGGACCGAGCTGCGCAGGCGTTGCCAGGAAATTGATGAAGGTGCAGTTGAACTCAGGGACGCGAATGACGTTTTCGCCCGTGCGTTCTCCGCAATCAAGTGAAACCTCTTCATTGGACCGGATCCTTCGCTTTCAACTGAGTTTTCCATCCCCATTGCTCGTCGAAAACAGCCCATTCCATGATCTTCCAGAACAACCCGGAGGCCACATGAAGAACCTCTACTCAGTATTGCTTGTGATCGCTGCAGCCTCAACGGCTGCTGAGCCCGTTCTGATTGCCGCAAACCTCTCAAACTACTATCCGGGGTACGTTGTACTTCCAAACGATACGGTTATCTACAGGGACACAGACGGGTACCTGCATTCGATGGATCCGACGGAACCCGCTTCCGATACCATTATCGAAACGGACTGGGACCCGGCCGATCACGGCTGGGAACTCTGCGGTCAGGAAGGCCTTCTACGAGCAAACCCGGACGGCTCGATGCTTCTCTTCACCAGTAACCTCAGAATACCCGACTCTCTCCAGACCGGTGAGAGCTACGTCCCGGGCCCGGCCGGTGTCTTCGTCACACGGCCCGACGGAAGCGGTACAAGACTTGTCGCCCTCTCCATGGAGGTCGGCGGCGGCCCGGACTTCCAGTTCTTCCGGAGCGGCGAGCGGTTCTACGGCTCTCCCATCCTTGAATGCCCCGCCACACCCGGGGGAATGCTCGAATACTGGTTCAGGGAGGAAGAGAGAACGGATATTCAGGGATACATTGTGAACCCGAGTGACGGAAGCCGCAGCGGAGGACCGGCAGGCTTCCTGGGCGACGGCTTCACGGCCAACCCCTGGTCTGATCTGGTGGCCTGCGGAGCCTGGCCGCCCAACCTGATAGCGGACGCTGCAACCGGAGAGATTCTTCTTGAGTTTCCCCTTTCGGAAGACACGCCCTCAGGGATAATCGAGCAATGGGTACTTCCCGACGCTGGCCTGACCAGGGACTCAAAAGGTCAGTTCCTTCGCTTAGCCGACGGAAGGACAGTCCGCAACCGGGGACCTGAGATAACTGCATGTGGAAGGCTTGCCGACGGAAGGTACTTCCTGTCTGGCGGTTACCGGGAACCCCTGCTCCTGGCGTGGGTTGACTGGGAAACCTTCGGGGTGAAGGTCACAGACAGGTTTCCCGAGATAGGCGCTTTGATGGAACCCATGAACGAAGCAGTCGAACTGCCCTCGGGCAGCGCTATCCTGTTCCGTTCAAGCGAGGGGCTCTACTTCGCGGAGTTGTAGCGCAGGATCGGGAAACACAGGGTTTGCTGAAGCTCCCTTACCTGGACTCTTCTCCGCCCCCCAGGTACATGTCGAACCAGCGCAACTGCTCCCACAGCACGTGCTCCACACTCTCCCGCGCAATGTATCCATGGTCTTCGAAGGGCAGGAGAACAAGTCTGGCCGTCCCCCCCGAACTGCGCACCGCCTCGTAGAAAACCTCGGACTGGCTGGTGAGGGTTCCGGGGTTGGAGTCATCCGCGCCGTGAATGATCAGGATGGGTTCATCTATCCGGTCCGCGAAGAAGAGCGGCGAGACCTGTATGTACACGTCCCTTGCCTCGTAAAGCGACCGCCGCTCCGACTGAAAACCGAAGGGCTGGTTCGTCTTGTTATAGGAACCGCTTCTTGCAATGCCCGCGCTGAAGAGGTCGGTGTGGGCCAGCAGGTTGGCAACCATTAGTGCTCCGTGGCTGTGGCCGATCACACCTATCCTCTCCGGATCGGCCACCCCCATCTCCACGGCCTTTGCCACCGCAGCCTCGGCATCGGCAACCAACTGCTCGGTAAAGGTGTCGTAGGTGGTTTCGGGATCGCCGATCATGGGCATTGCGGTCCGGTCCAGAACTGCGTAGCCACGCAGGAGGAAGAAGAGGTGTGAGGAGCCGTAGATGCGCATGAACCGCCTGTCGGAACCCCTGGTCTGGCCGGCAGTGGACGCATCGGAGTACTCAAGCGGGTACGCGCTGACCACCGTTGGCAACAGCGTTCCCCCTGTATACCCGGGGGGCAGGTACAGGTTGAAGCTCAACGGGACGCCGTCCGCCCTCTCGTAGTGAACGATGCGGCTCGTGATCTGCCGAAGCTGCGGCGAGGGGTCTTCAAAACGGGTTATGGGTATGCTGGTCATGCTCCGGGTCGCCTCACCCTCCTCCGGCTCTATCTCCCCGCCCAGGGTCGCCAGATGGTAGTTGGGAACCTCGGTTGGTGATTCGGAACGGAACACGAAGCGGTCATCGCTTCCGGCGAAAGCCTCGAAAAACTCGTAACGATCCGGGGCACAGCGGAAGAGTCGCTCTGCCTCCCCGGTCTCAAGGTCACGAAGGTCCAGAAAAGGCCGGTCACCATCCTCCGTGGCGCCGGTGCCGCTGAAATACACCCCGGTCCCGTTCTGGCGCATGACCCATTCGCCGTTGGGCAACTGTGTGAAGACGGGATAGCCCGGGTTGCCGTAGCTGTCCCCTGCGTCCAGGTCGTACCAGAGCCGGGCCGTGCCCTCGTCAACATCCAGCAGCCAGACATGGTACCACCGGCGCATCCTCTCGTACTGGCCGAGCATCAGCGCACCATCGGTGCCCCATGCCACATCCCAGACCCGGTGTTCGGCTCTGAACACTTCCGAGGGCTCGCCGGTGAAGGGTTCACGAAGAACCATAATCCTGTCCCGGTGGGGAACCTCGGCCACGGGGTCACCGCCGTCGATGGCCTCGATCCAGTAGAGATCCTGGGGCGCGGTGGCCCTCCAGAAGACCATGCGGGGACCGGTTCTCACACCGTGCACTGGCACCGCATCCGCCAGGGGCAGAACCGCCACTTCAGCCACCGGTTCGCCCAGAGCGTTCCAGACCTCTATCTTCTGTCCGAACCTCCAGTACGCAACTTCATGTGACCAGGGACCCACCAGCCGTTCCACAAGGATGTACTCCCCGTCGGGCGAGAAATCGACTTCAGTGTAGAAGCCGGCCTCCCCGATCACTGTCGCACTGCCGTCTGCGGGGTCAACGATGACCGGCTCTGAAACGAAGTAGTACTTGAACAGCTCGTCGTCGTAAGCGGTCTGAAGAAGGTTGCGTGCCTCATAGGTTGAGCGTGCCGACGCGCCTTCCCCCTCGGCAGTTTCAGGCCCCGCTGGAATGGCGGGAGGTTCCGGGGTCGGCCCCCTCTCGGGAACCCGCAGGCAGACAAGATGTTCCTGGTCGGGCGTCCAGCTCACTGCGTCGGCGATCAGCGTATTCAGTGCCACATCCTCCACCTCGCGCAGGCGCTCATCCACTCCCCCGACCCACAGGCCGATGTGATCCGACGTGGCCACGGTAAGGGCAAAGCGCCTCCCATCCGCCGAAAAATCAACCCCGAGGACCTGAAGGTCGGGGGGGAGCGCCAGAGGCACAACCCCCCCATCCTCCACCCTCACGAGCCGCGGGGATGTGGCGCCATGGCGACCATGAATGCTGTTGAGAACCGGGTTTACCCTGATACCCGCAAGTTTGTGCATGGGCGCGGCCAGAGCCTCGAGGGATGGATAGTAAACGGGGTCCGCGAGGAGCAGGTACTCACCGGTCGGCGGGGTCCACACCCATGGAAGCTGCGGCGCGTGCAGAACCTCCAGTATGTCTTCGGGGGGAGATTGCCAACCGGTGGCGGGCTCGCCCGAATCGGATGAGACTGGTGCTGCCAGGATGCAAATCAACCCGGCAAGCAACTTGAAGGAACCGGTAGTTCTGAGCATTTCGCAATCCTCCTGCACATCGAGAAGCGTGAAAGCTAATTAATGACTGTCTTATGCTTCAGTTGCCAGAGGATGTAACATAATCATCGGGGAGTGCTGACGATAACTCTCCGGAGTTCGAGGAGACCGACGGCTGTGGAACGTCGGTCTCATTCAATCTGGAGGAGCCAGGCCAGGTGACTGAAGAAAACCGCGCTCAGAGCTTCCCGAAACCGGGAATGGTATTCAGCTCATTCACGAAGTAGCTCCTGTTGTCCTCTTCGGCTATGGCCTCACCGGCCTTTTCGGCAAGACGCATGTACTTCGAGACACCGGAAGCATCTCCGGCAACGGAGCACGCCCTTGCATGGGCCTCGTACGCGAATGCAAGGTCGAAGTCCCCTATCCCGCCTGCCTCGCAGATCTCAAGGCAGCGGCGGGCATGGAACAGTGCTCCCTCAGGGCGCTTCAGTACCGAATACACACGAGATATCTGCCACTCCCCGCGTTCAAACTCCAGGGGCGTTCCGATCTCGCCCCAGTGAAAGCGCGATGCGTGGGCTGCATGAAGCATCCTGTCGTCTTCCTCCGGTGTTCGGACTTCCCTGTCCATAAGGTCCCAGACCAGGTTGAAAAGCTCGATGGCGAACCTTTCGTGCAACTCCCGTGCCTGATCAGCGTTCTCCATATGCTTCACTCCTTCAAGGTCCTTTAACAAAGCCGATTCTGCCACGTATTCTCACCCGGACAAACCGTTTAAGACCGCAGTTCACCCAAAGGTTCCTGTTAGCTGAAGGCAAAAAGGAACAATCTGTGTCTCAATCGCCTTCCTCTTTCAGAAATACCCGCCCCTTGCCCGTAATTCGATATTTCTGTCTGCTGCTGCGAGGTTTGTCGGGAAAAGTCATTTCGATGAGTTCTGCCTCCATCATGGGTTTCAGTACTTGGTTCCTGAACTTGGTGAGGTCCAGTCGCCCGATTAGCTCCATCAGATCTACTAATGAGCTTTCGATCCTGCACTTACGCAGAACATCGACTTGGTGCCTACTTAGTGCCAACTTGGTTCCGGCCAACGTGACAGCTTCCTGGAGAACTGGCAAAGTTCTGCGTCTTATGATCGTCACAAACCCGTCTGTCAGAGCAAACTCAGGTTCCGCCAAACCGACTTCACGGCAACGAGTGATCATGTCCCCAGTACCGGTGCCCATTCGCTCGATGTACTTCATAAGATACAGGGGCTCTGCCAGCAGAGGATTGTGCGGAACAGAGCCATGCGGATGACGCAGCTTCTCAAGAGTCAGCGACGGTGGCAGTGTTCCGGGGTTCCATATCTCCAGCCGGTCTGAGAACAACATGACCTGTACACTGCCATTACATGTGTAGTCACGGTGAGCTACTGCATTTACAATGGCTTCAGCCACAACCTCACGGGGTATCTCGTAGATGGTGGGTGCTTGAGCACTTTCTGCGCGTGTGCCAACCCATCGGTCTATCTTGGACATCACGAAGTCAACAGCCTGGTCAACAAGCTCAAACACAGTTCCTTTGTAGACCTGGTACGATGGAATGGGCTTGGCAACCACTGTTCCATGAAAGTGGGCACACTTCAATTCGGATGAGATCAGGAAACGTTGAGGCTGCTTTCCGAACAAGAGAACTGCAGCATTGGTCGGCCGCCCTGAATCGAGCAGATTCATGTGAGTCAGAACATCAAGTGGCCTTGAATCATCAGGCAGGGGAAAGCCCCGCGCACGACGTGCAAGACCAACGAAAGAGACAATACGGTCCCCATCAAGGTCGTCGAGCGTGGCATTTCGGCAGAAGGTTCCATCAAATGGGCCAGTGCGGATAAGCTCCTTATCCACGAGATACTGCACGAGGCTGGTGTAGACTGCCGATATCAAAGCAGCTATTGTGGTGAATCGCCGACGGATCAACTGATCGCCAGCCTTAAGAACAAGTGTCGTCATCTTCGGATGACGACCGGTGTCAACGGCACCTTCACGAAGATCAGTCGTGTTTTGCCCTGCTCGGTAGCACGGATGAACTCAAGCTCGGTGGGCGAAAGACCATCGACGTTCTCGAATCCGTACTGGTAAGCGAATATTCCAAGATAAACATCACAGCGGTCCACCTGTTCCAGATAGACATCATCTGCGCAATGGTCAGTGGCTGGAAGGTCTTCGAACAAAAAAACATCGAAGAAGCGGCGCAGAAGAGAATCACCTTCGATGTAGTTTTTCAGGGCACGTCTTTCATCAGCCAGTTCTTTCTGTACGCTGCTGACGAAAATCGTTGCCATTTTCTTCACTCGCTTGCTTGATACATCAGATGAAGGTTCGACAGACTCAGCCCCTTCTTCGCATCCAGTTCACAAGGAACAGGGCGCTGATCACGGCAAGGCTCCCGGAAATGCTTGCATAAGCGCCCCAGTGTTCCCTGCCCCTGGTGGCGACAACGTAGAACACCGCGAGGGCCGCGAACAGAAGCGCCCCCACCCATTCCCTCCGCCATGACACAACGAGTATCAGGGCGATAAGGAACACCGGAGCAAGATGGATCATGAGGCCGAGGAGCGTTTCACCCGCTCCCCTCCCCGCTTCGAAGACGTCGAGGGAGAAGAGGCTCAGGAACACTCCGAAAAGGATGCACAGTATCCTTGGAGCCCAGTAGAGGAACTTCTTCACGACACCCTCCCGTCAGGCCAGCGGTTTCTCCGCCGCCAGCAGATCGGTGAGAAGGGCCTTCTCCTTCAGACGGAGCAGTGTGATCTTGCCCTCACCCTCAAGCATTTTCTGGGTCTCGAGTATCTCGAACATGGTCTCGGCCACTTCGGGGTCGGCGCTGATCTCGGCCATGGCCTTGCCGACTATGGCGGGGCGCACCGCCGCCGCCTTGCCGAACTCTACGGCAGCAAGGCGTTCCGCCGTGCTCCTGATGATGTTGACCTGGTTGGCGCCGTCCTGCTTGATCGCGGCAGTGACCTGGCGAAGCCTGTTCACGACCTTGCTCTCGATCTGCGCTATCATCTCCGGGTCGCGGAAGTGCACCTTGCGGATATAGATGGAACCAAGCTTGTAACCCCACTCGTTGGACTTCGGCGTCACCTCGTCACGAACAGTGCGGCTCATGGGATGGCGGTCCACAAGCATCTTTGCCAGGGGCAGGTTGCTCAGGCAGCGCACCGTGGAGTTGCTGACGTTTGCCGCCAGGGAGCCCCTGGGATTCCTGTTCTTGAAGAGGTAGGCCACGGGGTCGCTCACGAACATCTCGAACCAGATGCCGATGCCCATGGGCGCGCCCTCTTCGGAGTTCACGGGCTGGCTTCTGAGGTACTGCTGATCCAGCCTCATGTCCGTAATGTGGCAGCGTCCCAGCCAGTTCACGAACAGGGCCCTCCACCCCAGTTTTGTCCACAGGCAGACAAAGCCCGGCTTGTCGACTATCCCTATCACGTTCCCGAACAGGACGTACACGTGGCACCTGCGCTCACGCACGATGGCGTAGGCCCCCAGCATTCGAACAAGCCCAAGCACGATGGGCATACCGATCAGAAAGCCCAAAAAGGTTATCAGAGCGTTTATCATCGGGTTCACGGCTTCACCTCCGTGATCAGACGCTGGGCCTTGGAAAGAAGCGCCAGCCTGACGGTTCGCACGTAGGCTTCCATGGCGCCCATCCCGTTCTGCTTCAGAAGGGAGAGTTGTGCCGCCAGGCGCCTGAGCGGTTCAACATCGGCCTCGGCCTTGAGCGTCTCGATCTCGACTGCCCTCTTCGACTCCACTATCCTCTGATCGGCGGCCGCCGTGGCCAGGCTTATGTCGGAAGAGACCTGGTTGTGCGCGGTGTTGATGGCCGCCAGGGCCGACTCGACCTCGGGCGGAGGGTCGATCCCGGTTATAAGCGAAGCGTCCAGCAGTATGCCGTACCTGGCCTGAGAACACCTGCACTCGGTGTCCATGTGTTCGTTCAGGTCACGCAGGTTCTTGCGAAGGTCGTTGATCGAGATGCCCTCGACAGAGACCGAGTCTGTCCTGGCATCGGCTTCGGCCTTCCCGGGAGCCTCGAACGTGGCTATCCTCTCTCTCAACACCGACACGAAATACCCCATAACATGGGCAATTGGCTTGGTCACCCCGAAGATGTATGCGTACAGGTTCTTCTCGGATACCTGAAACCTTATCTGCCCTGTAAGGCCCGTGTTCAACTGGTCCTTGGTCACGGCCTCGAGCATGGTTCCGTTGTGGTTCGCAGTTGGCGACTCGGGGTCGAAGGCCATGTTCGCGGTCTCTGTCGCGACCGATACCTTGTAGATCTTCTCCCACGGCCACTTGAAGTAGGGCCCGCCCGGCATGATCACGTGCACCTGCGGGAAGCAGTAGCGCTCCTTCTCAGTATCGCGCAGCATGTCCGAAATGGGGTCATCAAGCGTGGTGAGCTTCCCCACCCTCTTCGCCCGGCCGAAAACCGTCTTCACGGCGCGCTGATGCGGCGCAACCGTATAAAAGCCCGTAAGAACGACCCGCACAATGAACCAGGCGAAAAACCCGGCCCATACTCCGCTCGGAATGTCCATTCACCCTCCGTTCCGTGAAGCGTTCAAGGACAATTAAATCGCAGGCCAACTGATAAGGGCGGCGGACAAAAAGGTCAACTGTAAAAGAATCCATCGAGCCGAATGAGACAGGCCTGCTGTCTTTCCCTGTCTTCCCTGATCACGGGCCACTTCGTCGGTGGTTATCTCTGCTCATCCACCAGTTCCATGATGTAAACCCGGGGGTACCCTGAAGGCTGCATTGTGTAGGCAAGGAATCCGTGATCGTTTATACCGAACCGAAGCATCTCCGATGTGGGAAGTCCCGAACAGGAGCAGGTGAACTCAATCCCGCCATCCATCCCGTATACATCGAATTCCGGCTCGAAGTACGACCCATGGCAAGCCCACAACAGCCCTTGGGAATCCTGTACCTGGAGTTGGGTGATCCCTGGTTCGCGGTCCGAAGGGCTCCAATCCCCCATTCCCCCATCCCGGAGCTTTCTCCATATCATCTCCAGCTCGATCTCTTCCGGGCTTCTCAAATCCCTTTCATGCACTGTACACAAGGTGTCAAGAATGGCTCCTTCAGCGGAATACACAAGGATTTCAAATCCCCGAAGGTCCGGGACCACGAACACCAGGCTGTCTCTGAGTGACTCCACGCAGTGTTCAAGAGAAACGAACTGCCCGTACCCGGATCCGTATGAGGTCAGATCGACTGAGTTCGAAAAGAAGACCCGCTCCCTGATGCCACTGTGAACATCCCATGAGCAGACTTCAATACCCATGCCGGGAACCCCGTTTCTCTCTGCCATCCAGCCGACGCTTCCGATGATGGAAGAGTTCCCGAGAAAACCAGGGTTCATCAGGGCACTGGACTCGTGCAGGGTGACCGATGATACCGGTGTGACCGATCCGTCGAAAATGACGCACCCAGGTGGTTTGTCAAACTCAAACACGCCGAACAGTGTATCAAGGAATGAGATGCTCGAGGCGTACTGGTATTCCAGCGGTCCATTGCCCTGAAAAGACCTTGTCAGGATGTGATTGCCTTCCGAGTCGAAGGTTCGGAGATTCTGGTAAGCCTTGTCGAAAACAACGAAGGTTGACTCGTCAAGGAAGTACGCGCCGTTCACATCACCGAAAACCTCTTCGGGATCTCCGAACTCGACGCCGATGGAATCAACGACTGAAAGGATCAGGTGAGGAGGAAATGAGGCAGGGTCTTCCCCGGACGAACAGGCCGACAACAGAATTCCACAAAGAAATGGGCCAGCGATCTTGTTCATGAGTTGTCGCTTTCAGGATTATCGGAAGGGGCGAGGGGCTGACGCGTCGATTCAATGGCGGCACGCAGCATATTCCGCTGCTTGCCGTTGCAGGGTGGCAATGCTTCTGGATCTCGGTCCCGGCATGAAACGATCGCATGACGCCCGGTGCCCTGGACGAAGGTGTTGCCCATCAGCGGCTGTCCAACCGCCCCAGGGTGCTGTCGAGGGAGCGCTTCAGCTTCTCTACAGCCCCGTATACGGCCTGCTGCAGAGTGACCGCTCGATGGTTCACCGAAAGCGGCTGGAGACCGACAGGACGGGCCTCCAGCAGACAGCGTTTGTCTTCGATACCGGATTTCTTGTCGCTGTTCTCGTCGCTCAGGTGGATTTCCACCCTTGTGATTCGCTCGCTGAGGTGGCCCAATGACTTTCTCACGACGGCTTCGACCTGTTGAGCCAAAGCATCATCGCCTTTGATGTTTTTATCTGTGTTGATCTGAATGTGCATCTCTTCATCCTTTCTGGCGTCCGCCGACTGACAACGGGGCGATGTGAGGAGATACGCCGGAGAACTCTTCTTCCTGGCCTCCTGCCCCATTCCCTCGGCATCCATCGGAGCTTTGGCCTCAATAACGGTAGATGGCAGCGATTCCCGTCTGCGTCGGCATCCGTTCGGTGGGAACGACGATAACCTTTCCCCCCATCTTGAGGGCCATGACCCCAAGGTCGTCGAGCACGTCATCAACCTCAGGGTGTGCCAGGTCGGAAAAAGTGATGTCGCCGGTTGCAGAATTGATCCGGCCGGGCACTTCGCGGCCTGCTTCGATCAGAAGTGTGGCTACCCGGCCGCCTGCGACGGCCTTGGCGACCTGGGCAAGTGCGTCGTCACCGAGCCCCTTTGACATGGCGTTGCCGAATTCCTCGACCAGTGAGGCAAGGCGCGTCAGATAGCGAGGCTCCAAAAGCTGCCAGGCACGCTGGCGGAGTTCGTCCGTCGACGATACGGCGTCCGGGTGGATATCGATGCTGTCCGGCAGCAGAAAAGGATTGCGGCTGACGTCGTGAAACACATGAACATGCTCCGGCAGTGCCGCGATGATCAACGGCAGGCTTGACGGCTGGGAGTGGTGCTTCAGGATCGCGCGGTCGACGGCACGGAAGAAGCGTTCCGTGTCGATGTCCACCTCGGTCTCTTTCCCGCCGTGGCCATGGCGCATGGGCGCGCGCCCGCCACCTGCTCCGCCGTACGAGGCGACGGTCTGGTGTGGCTCGGTCAATTCATCCCCCAAAGCCTGGGTCATCGTCCTCGGGACACTCGGGGCCGGTTCGATCTCGTCAAGGACATCGCGGTTGCCCTCGAAAAGCCTGATCGCCTGCCGGTCAATGCCGAGCACTTGAAAACGGTCGGCCGACTGCCGGATGCGCATCAGGGGTTTTACGTGGAAGCTGTCCGCCACGATGGCCAGTTCGGCGACCGGCCGCTGAAGGGTGTATACGCGGAACATGCCTTTCGCACCCAGCACGGCCAGCCCATCAAGCGTGTGCTTCCAGAACTCGCGGTCGGCCGCCAGGACCAGGAAGGGTTCCAGCAGGGGCCGGATCTCCTCCTTCCGGAATTGCCGCAGGAGAGACTTCTCCAACGCCTTTACAAGGTTTCCGAACCGGATCGGGTCCTGCTGATTGTCCGGATGGTGCCGATGGGTCGGCTGGTAGATGGAAAGGCAAGGGGGATGACAATCGTCCAATAGTTCCGCTGAGAAGTCCTTGTCAAGTGTGTTCACAGTATCCCCTCTCTTCTGAGCAGTGCTCGTCACCGCCTGCGTGCCCGAAAACGATGCTTTCCGGCGTGCTCATAACCTGCTGGGCGGTTTGACGCGAACCGTGCATTCGCACGATGAACCGTCTGTTTCATTCACGTGTTGGTCTTCTTCAATGATTCTATATATGATCCTATTCTTCGTACTATTCTTTATTTCATACATTAACCTGTCTGCTATCCCGAGAGCTTCATCAGAATTCCTGGGCAGGTGTTCAAACACGGCAACACCAGTGCTGAAGCCGACGGGCCATGAATTGCGATGCATTTCGCTCAGAAGGAGTTGATGCAGTTTGTCAAAAAGCATGGTCGCGCCCTTGCTGTCGGTATCGGGCAGGAGTACAGCGAATTCGTCACCACCGACACGTCCAACGATATCGCTGCTGCGAACAGACGATGACAGGATTGCACCAACAGTGCGAAGGACCTGATCTCCAACCGAATGCCCCATGGTGTCGTTGACTTCCTTGAAGTTATCCAGATCTATGTATCCCAGTACCAACGTATGCTTTATCCGTGCGGAAACAGACAAGTAGTGATTCAGGCCTTCCATGAACGCACGTGAGTTGTTGATTCCCGTGAGAGAATCGGTACGGGACAAGCTCTCTTCCTGTTTGATGTGATTTCTCAGCATTTCCAACAGTGAGGACGTGATCAGAAAGAAACCAAGACGAACTATGGTGTTCCATATGGGGATGAAAAAACTTGTGTATTGATGCCCCGCAAGCAGATCGAAAAGCACCCACGCGGCTGCTGAAACAAAGCACGTCATTACAGCGAGGTGCCTGTGGCTGTACCAGCTCGCAAGTGCAATGGGTATCAGGTAGAATATGGAAAAAGAAAGCTCATATCCGGATATGTAGTCAACTATACCAAGCAGTGCAATGATCAATAAACATAACAGAAAAACCATGAATGGGTTGATGGCTTCCAAACACTTGTTGACCTTTTGATACGCCTTCATGCTCCTGTTTTCTGGCCCAGCGCTTTGGATCAGCAGACACCTCTTGCATTGACTGTGATGCTATTCATCATGGCTGTTTCTTTACGACATTGAAGATGCCTGTTGCCGGTAATCATTGTTTTGATGTTCTCCTTGAGCTGGCACCTCGGCCTCATCAGGAGTCATCCCTGTGCTTCCCGTGACACAAGAATCATCTCTCCGATATCGGTTGATGAGAGTGAAGTACATCACGGGAACTCCAGCAGTACCCTCAGAAGCAACAACGATCTTCGTCCCGGCCTTTCCATGAAGGGCATTGCTTATCTCTTCAGCGATAACTATTTGCCCATAGGGTTTGCGGCCATAGTGGGCGGCACATTGAGCATGGTGGGATCTGGCCCGC
>Ga0351862_1113_pt1 | contig 18300 bp, 19 predicted proteins | sample BONcelFGM3001F10_FD_206787 | JGI IMG/M metagenome (GOLD analysis project Ga0351862, IMG submission 206787) | Enriched cells from coal bed in the Powder River Basin, Montana, United States - BONCAT cells FGM rep2 HSBNCT.FGM.300.1.F10 ...
TGCAGAAGGCCATGAGAAAAGCGGTCATCGCTTCAGGAATTGCGCGGCATGCCACTGTTCTCACTCTCAGACACTGCTTCGCAACCCATCTGCTGATGGCCGGCACGGATCTCTGCGAGATACAGGAGTTGTTGGGCCACAAGAGCCTCGAGACAACTCGGATCAATCTTCATGTCGCTGTGGGTATGAACTCCCGGGCGAGAAGCCCTTTGGACAATCTCGCCTGAGCTGAGTAGAGCCACTATCCGATGCGCCTCAGCAGCTTCCTTAGAGCTCGAACAGGTGCGCCCTGTTCAGGAACTCCACGAGCAGTTCGACCGCAGTCTCCACATCGTGTTTGTGCACAACCGAGACGGGGCTGTGACCGTTCCGTGTGGGTATGGAAAGGCATGTGGCGTGGGTTCCACCGCCGAACTTCTGCATCGAGCTGGTGTCGGTGCCGCCGGCGAGAAGGATCTCCATCTGATGGTCGATCTTCTTCTCCTCGGCGATCTCCCTTATGAATTCCACGAGGCTGGTGGAGCTGATGACGCTCGAGTCCTGCACCTTGATGGCGACACCCTTGCCCAGTTCGCAGATCCGCCGGGAGTTGGGCCAGCCCGGTGTGTCCGCTGAACCTGTTATGTCAGCGGCGATTCCGATGTGGGGTTCTATGGACATGGCGGCAACGGTGGAGCCCCTGAGGCCCACCTCCTCCTGGGAGGTGCCGACGCAGTAGACGTCAATGTTGGGGTTGTCGTAGCGCCTGAAGGCCTCGGCTATGATGTAGACCCCGACCCTGTCGTCAAAGGCCTTGGCGAGAAAGCAGTCCCCCATCTCCCTGAAGGGCGTGTCCATGCTGACCCAGTCGCCCCTCTCCACCATCTCCTTGACCTTGTCGCCGGGAAGGCCGAAGTCGAGGAACAGCTTCTCGATAACCATGGGCTGTTTCGCCGCCTCCGGGGTCAGTGCCGGGTGGTGGCATACCACCGCCGGGAGTATGCCGGCCTTCCGGGTGTGGACCCTGACGCTGTGACCGAAGATGCTCGTGGGCTGCCAGCCGCCCACAGGGGCCATGCTGGCGTAACCGTTGTCGTCGATGTTGTAGATGAGGAAGCCTATCTCGTCGATGTGGCCGGCAAGCATCACCCTCATGTTGTCTTCGCCGCCGTCGCCGTGCTTCACGGCAATGAAGTTCTTCATGGGGTCGGTGTAGGTCTCGTCGGCTATCTCACCCAGTTCGGTTATGAGAAGGTCGAGTACCGCGTCTTCCCTGCCGCTTATGCCGTCGGTCTCACACAATCTTCTGAGAAGCTCCATGTCAGTGTCCCCCTTCAGTGGCGCCCGTCCAGGAAAAACCTGCGGCGTCATCGAAAACCCCGGGTTTTTCGCCGGCGAAAGAGATTGATGCCAGAACGGTCTCGGCGGCCCTTTCAGGCTCGAGGCCGAACTCGAGCATGAGGTTCAGGTAATAGATCTCGATTATGCCGCTTGCGGACCAGTCAACAGATCTGTCGTAGCCCGAGATGAAGATGTCTCCCGAAAGCCTTTCCACAAGGACGGGAAGCCTTCCGCCCATGATCTCGCACGCGGAGAAGTGTATCATTCTGGCATTCCCTGAAACGGTCCGGATGCACTCGATCAGAGTCGCAAGGGAAATGGTGCCCTCACGGCAGCTCACGCCGTCAACCGTTGCGTGGGATGCAATGAGCAGGTAAAGGTCGCCCTGGAGCATGGAGGCTTCGGTGCACAGGCTTCTAAGGTCTTCCGCGCTGTGGAACCAGCGGTGCCTGACCTGAACTCCGGGAACCCTCCTGAACCACTCGGTGAGCATCCACCCGAAGGAGTACTGGGGTTCGTCGAGGAACTCCTCCCACTCAGCCTCGAAAACCACAAGCCATTTCCCGCCGGCGTTGGAGCCGATGAGGAACCCCTCCCACGGTGCCCAGGATGCTCCCCCTTCCGGGCGCCACATTCCGCTTATCCTTCCGTCGGCAAGTTCGAACCATCCTTCACCATGTGCGTCGGCCTCGGTGTAGGTGAAGACAAGCCTTCCGGAGGGTTCGACGGTTCCCTCAATGGTGCTGATGCCGCCGTAGGAGTAGTAACCCGTGACTTCAGTCCCGTTCTGGGTAAGCACCATCCTGCCGTAGGTGGTGTCCCAGGAGCCCGAGAAATCCGCTGTGGCAAGGAGTGCGACAAGAATCAGCATTGCTTCTCCTCAAGGATTGCCCGAATTCTGCGTACGCCGCGTGACGAACTCTTTTCCGACAGGATATGGAAGCCGACCAGCTCAGATGTGTTGCTGACATGGGGTCCACCGCAGATCTCCTCGGAGAAGTCCCTGATGCAGTAGACCTTGACCTTCTCGCCATACCTGTCCTTGAAAAGGCCAAGAGCACCCGCTTCCAGGGCGGCTTCAGGCGCCATCTCGCGCACGGTAACATCGAGCCCCGCCCTGATGGCTTTGTTCACAAGCTCCTCGACCGCATGTATCTGCTCGGGCGTCATGGGGTCGGGGTGGCTGAAGTCGAACCTGAGCCTCTGGTCGGTGATGTTCGACCCCTTCTGGGCCACGTGGTCGCCAAGGACCTTCCTGAGTGCGGCGTGAAGCAGGTGGGTGGCTGTGTGCAGCCTTGTGACAAGGTCGCTGTGGTCGGCGAGGCCGCCCTTGAATTTCTGTTCGGCGCCCTTCCTGGAAAGCTCCCTGTGCTTGTCGAAGGCTTCGTTGAAACCCTCCATGTCTACAGTCATGCCCTCTTCGGCGGCAAGGTCGGCCGTGAACTCGACCGGGAAGCCGCAGGTGTCGTAGAGCCTGAATGCAACCCTGCCCGGGATGACTTTTGCTGGGTTCTTCTGAAGGTTGGGAAGCAGTTTCTGGAACTCCTTTACCCCGGTCTGGAGGGTCTTTCCGAAAAGCTCCTCCTCCCTCTGAAGCTCTTCCCTTATCCTGCCGGCGTTCCGTGCAAGCTCGGGGCAGCACCCGGATTCGTTCCTGATCACGTGCTCGGCCAGCTTCCAGGTGAACCCCTCGGGTATCCCCAGCTTCATACCGTGCCTGGCGGCAAGCCTTATGAGGCGCCTTAGAACGTAGCCCTGGTCGAGGTTCGACGGGGCAACGCCAAGGTCGTCACCGAGGATGTGGGTGGCGCTTCTTACGTGGTCTGCGATGATGCGCATGCTTCTGAGCTGCTGGCTTGTGGGCTCTCCGGTTATCCCGGCAAGTTCCCTGATGCCCTTGAAGATGTCCTGGAACTCCTCGATCCCGTAAACGCTGTCGTGCCCCTGGAGCATGGCCACGGTTCTTTCAACGCCCATGCCGGTGTCAACGCTGCGGAGCTCCATGGGTTCATAGGTGCCTTCCGGGGTCTTGCGGTACTGCATGAAAACATCGTTCCAGACCTCGAAGTACTTCCCGCAGGAGCAGCCCGGTCTGCACGATTCGCTGCATGGAGGTTTGCCGGTATCGTAGAACATCTCGGTGTCGGGCCCGCAGGGACCGGTCCTGCCGGTGGGACCCCACCAGTTGTCCTCCATGCCAAGGTAGTGGATGCGGCTTTCCGGGATGCCGGCCTCCTTCCAGAGAGCCGCTGCCTCGTGATCGGGCGGGACGAGCGCGTTGCCGCCAAAGACAGTCACGGAGAGCCTGTCGGGGTCGAACCCAAGCCACTGTTTCCCCGTGAGGAACTCGTAGCTCCAGGTGATGGCCTCGCGCTTGAAGTAATCGCCCAGCGACCAGTTCCCCAGCATCCTGAAAAAAGTAAGGTGTGAGGCATCACCCACCGAGTCGATGTCGCCGGTCCTGATGCACTTCTGGACATCCACGAGACGGCGGCCGACCGGGTGCTTCTCGCCGAGAAGGAATGGTACGAGCGGCTGCATGCCGGCGGGTGTGAAAAGGATGGTTGAATCGTTTTCGGGTATGAGGGAGGCGCCCGGTATCACCGAGTGCCCCTTACCCCTGAAGAACTCGATGTAGAGTTCCACCAGGCGGCTCGTGGTCATGTTCTAGAACTCCTTCTGGAATATCCTGTACCGCTTGTAGACGTCGGCCTTGATCTCTTTCTCAAGAATGGCCCGCATGGGAATGTTGTTCTCCAGCACCCAGGAAAGCTCTCCCCTTGCCATTCCCAGACGGTGGCTCTCCCTGACCATGCTGTCAACGATGAGGGCTTCAAGACCCCTTCCCCTGAACTCCTTCTTCACACCCATCAGCATGACCCTCACGCGGTCGATCTTCACCTTGAACGGGGGTACCTTGAGGGCAAGTATGGTGGGAAGAAGCCTTCCGCCACCCTTCGCTATACCCATGTTGGCGTCGGGGATCGCGACCCCGAAGGCGACGGGAACACCGTCGAATTCCACCACCGGCGCCATGGAGGGTACAAGCATCATCTTCATCTCCTGGGCCAGCCCGTCGAACTCCCTGGCGGTGATGGGAACGAAGCCCCAGTTCTCGCACCAGCATTCGCGGTAGATGTCCATCACGATCCTGAGGTCTTCCCTGAAACGCTTCATGTTCAGCGGACGAAGCGTGACATTCTCACGGCGGCGGACAAGCTCCGCCACCCTGGCGAGTCTGTCAAAGTTGTGAACGCCCTTCTCGGCCCAGTAGGCCAGAAGGTCCATCTCCTTGTGAAAACCCGCTCCGAGGATCAGTTCTTCGTACCAGGGAGGATTGTGGGGCATCATTATCATGGGAGGGGTTTGAAAGCCGTCCACCAGGCAGCCGCATGTCTCGTTGGTGCTGAAGTTGAAGGGGCCCTGAATCCTCTCCATGCCCCGTTCCCGCACCCAGTCAGAGGCGGCGTTCAACAGGGCCGATGCGGCTTCCTGGTTGCGGAACGTTTCGAAAAAGCCGAAGTGGCCGGTCTTCTCGCCGTGGTAGTCCACAAAGGCATGGTTCACGATGGCGCAGACCCTGCCAACCGCCCTGCCCGAACCATCGCGGGCCAGAAAGAACTCGGCATCGGCGTGCTCGTGGAAGGGGTGGCGTTTCCTGTCCAGACTGTTTTTGGCATCCATGAAGAGCGCAGGCACCCAGTTCGGGTCTTTCCCGTTCACATGGAAGGGGAGCATGATGTACTCACGCTTCTGCCCCGAACTCTCAACCCTTTCGATGGTCAGCGGCATCTTGTCCCTTCAGTTTCAGCTTCAGATGAGGCCAAGCCCTCTTCCCACTGTTTTGAAGATACCAAGGGCCCTGTCGATCATGCCTGGCGTATGGCTTGCCATGTAGCTGGTTCTGAGCATGGCCTGCCCCTGATCGACCGCCGGGCTCACCACGGCGTTCGTGAAGACGCCGTTTTCGAAGAGTTCCTTCCAGAACCTGAAGCAGACCAGGTCCTCCCCCACGATTATGGGGACGATGGGAGCCTCGCTGTTGCCCACGTTGAACCCCAGATCGCGAAGCCCGGTTCGGCATCTCTCAGCAGCATCGTGGGATTTCTGCACAAGGCCGGGCTCTTCCCTGAGTATTTCAAGGACGGCAAGCACCGTGGCAACAGCCGATGGCGGAAGGCTTGCACTGAAGATGTTGGTTCGGGCAACGTGCCTTATGTAGTCGATCACGGTTTCGGGGCCGGCGCCGAAGCCGCCGATGCAGGCGAATGACTTGCTGAAGGTTCCCACGAGGATGTCCACCCTGTCCTCGCAGCCCAGATGTTCGGCGGTGCCCCTGCCGTGAGCGCCCATTGCCCCGACGCCGTGTGCGTCGTCAATCATTACCCTTACACCGAACTCGGCGCCGAGGTCACAGAGACCGGGTATGTCCGCCAGGTCTCCCTCCATGCTGAAGACGCCATCGGTGATGATCATGCCGGGGTGCTCCCTGTGCGTTTCAAGCATGTGGCGCAGGTTATCGAGATCGTTGTGCCTGTACTTGACTACCTTGGCGTAACCCATTCGTGTGCCGTCGATTATCGAGGCGTGGTTCTTGCGGTCTATGAACAGCACGGTCCCGCGGTCACCCAGGGTTCCGATGACACCCAGGTTGGCCTGAAAGCCGGTGCTGAAGGTGACACACGCTTCCTTGCCAAGAAAGGAGGCCAGTTTCTCCTCCAGCTCAAGGTGGATGTCCAGCGTTCCATTAAGAAAACGGCTTCCGGTACAGCCCGTTCCGTACTTCCTGATTGCCTCGCAGGCCTTTTCCATTACATAGGGGTGGTCAGTAAGGCCCAGGTAGTTGTTGGAGCCCAGCATGATCACCTTGCGGCCCTGCATCTCCATCTCCGCGCCCACGTGGCCGGAAAGGGGCACGAAATAGGGGTAGAGGCCAAGGGCTTTCACTTTGGCCGGTCTGTCGAACTCACCGCACTTCTGAAAGATGTCCATCACATGCGAACCTGTTCTTCTGGAGTGACTGTCTTCCGGAATAACTTTGCGGAATCTAACACCCGGCGGGGTGAATGGGAACAACCCCATCTGTTATCTTCGGGGAAACGATGGGAGGATCGTGCGAACAGTGTTCCTCACCGGTGCCACCGGTTTCGTGGGCAGCGCTCTGGGAAGGCTTCTTTTAAGCAGCGGCTTCAGGGTGAAAGCGGCCCTGCGGGGATCGTCCAATTCGGACAGGGTGCCGAAGGGGTGCGAAGTTGTCCGGGTGGATTTCCTTGACCCGGGGAGCATGGTACACCACCTCGAAGGTGCGGATGTCATTCACCATGTGGCGGGTGCAGTGAAAGCCAGGTGCCAGGAAGAGTTCGATCTGGCGAACGCCGCTTCCACCGCCGCCCTGGTAAAGGCCGCCAACATGGCGTGCCCTGACGCCCGCTTCATACTCACATCCAGCCAGGCCGCCGCGGGACCGTGCGGCACAGGTCCGGTGACCGCATACGGCAGAAGCAAGCTTCTGGCTGAGAGGGCGGTCACAGGCTTCCGAGATCACACGATCGTAAGACCGCCTGCCGTTTTCGGTCCAGGCGACGAAGCCACGAAGGGGCTTTTCAAGTGGGCGAAACGGGGCTTCTTCGCAAGCCCGAACACGGGAGGGGCCTTCTGCGCAGTGTTCGTGGACGACCTGGCCGAACTGATGCTGAAGGTCATTGACCATCCGGAAACCCGGGGGAGGACCCTCCAACCCTCCTACCCGGAGAGGATCACCTGGAAGGCGTTTCACAGCGCCCTGCAGCAGGCAGCGGGCAGGAAGATCATTCATATCAGGGTTCCCAGGCCCCTTGTTCACTTCGCTGGCGCCATGTCCGAGGCCATGGCCAATCTTTCCGGAGCCTGCCCCATGGTTACCCGTGACAAGGCCCGGGAACTGACCGCAGGCGAATGGGTTTTGAGGCAGGATGAGGTCATGTCCCTGTTGGACTGGCAACCCCGGGTCACCCTTGTGGAGGCACTGCGGCGGTCGCTGGGATCAGACTCCCCGTAGCAGAATCCATCCGAACAGCACCGCGATGTTCATGGCGGTTACCAGGACTCCAGACCTTGCGTACTCGCCGAAAGATATCTTCACACCGTTCTGTCTGGCCTGCTCGATGACTATCAGGTTGGCCATGCTGCCTATGGTCAGGAGGTTTCCCGCATAGGTGGTGGCCAGGCTCAGGATGTACCAGAGAACGGTTCCGCCCGTGGGCATGTGGGGGCTGAGAAGGACTGTGGCGGGTACGTTGCTGACCACATTGCTCAGCAGAACCGCCGACAGCGCGAGCGAGAAGGGGTTCGAGAGTGAAACACCCCGATTCTCAAGAAAGCCCAGGAACTGCTGGGGAAGCCCCGTTGCGTTGAAACCGGCCACCACAATGAAAAGGCCGCAGAACAGTGTTATCAGGTGCCAGTCCACAAGCCCCAGGATCGATCTGGTGTGCATCTTCCGGCTGAGGAGAAGGATCCCGGCCACCGTTATGACCGACCATTCACGGGGAAGCCCAGAGAAAAGCAGAGCGACCACAGCAACCGCCGCCGCAAGCCCCTTCGCGGTCTGCCAGCGGTTGAAGTCGGGCCACTTCTTCTCCTGCATAGGCTCATGAATGGCTTCAAAGAAGCGTTTTCTGTAAAGCAGTCGAAGGACGACGTAAGTGAGAAGAAGGCAGACCAGGGATGGTGGGCCACACCAGTACAGGAAATCCCTGAATGAGAGACCGGCGGTCTGTCCGATGAGCATGCTCTGGGGGTTGCCTATGATGGTGGATGCGGAACCCAGGTTGGTTGCCATGGCAAGACCCAGAAGGAACGGCACGGGGTTCATTCCCCGCCGGCGCAGCGCCACCGCCAGGACCGGCGTGAAGGCAAGGCAGATGATGTCGTTGGCAAGCACCGAAGCAAGCAGGCCGCTAGTGATCATCAGTACGAACAGGAACTTCCCGGGGTTGCCGGCCATGGACGCAATTCTCACCGCCAGCCAGGTGTAGAACCCGCCCAGCCTCAACTGGGCAGAGACTACCATCAGCCCGTAGAGAAGAAGAAGGGTTCCCAGACTGATGGAAGCAAGCGCGCTCCCGGGGGAGAGCACACCAAAAACCACCATGGCTATCGCCCCCAGCAGCGCGATGCCTGTGCGGTCTATCACTAGCCTTGGAATGCCCCCCAGCGCCACCCCGGCATAGGTGACGAAGAACACCAGTGAAGCAACAGTAGACGAATCCATCAACCCTCCCCCGGATTTGCGGATTATAAGGGCAAACCAACCGGGGCCACACTGTCTGGAAACCGTTATAAACGGGTATCAAGCGCCTTCTCCCGCAGCTGCCGCTGCGGAAGGCATAGGTTGGGGGAAAAGTGAACAGATCTCTTGGCGTTGCGGCTTTCGTTCTTTACATCGCTGTTGCCTTCATACTTGTGAGAAGATATCGTGGAACGGGTGACAAGGGTTTCCTCCTTCTCGGGTTGCCGCTGGTTATCTCACCTCTGGTTGCGCTTCCACTGGCGATGTGGCTGCAGACGGGTGTGGACCGCCTGATAGCGGGCCGGGAAGTCAACAGCTTCCCCTTCACCCTGGTCCAGCAGGGCCGCCTCTCCATGGGCGCGCTTCTCACCGTACTCAACCTTGTTCAGCATGTGATCTGGGGAGTCAGTTCACTGATGGCTGTTCTGGTCCTGAAGGGCGGGCGTGAAAGGAGCTGACCCGTCAAGGTGTCAGCCCGACAAGTTCAGAAACAGCAAGGATGGTATTGACAAAAAAAGAGTGATGTATATGTATGGTGTATACATTGGCAAGGAAGTGCAGTGTGATACGGACTCAAATCTATCTCACCGATTCGCAGCGGGAAAAGCTTGCGGTAATCGCGAAAAAGATGGAACTGAATCAGAGCGAGATCATTCGCGAGGCCATAGACCGCCTGATAGATCAAGCCAGTCAGCTCCAGAGGAAAACCGCACTTATGGACGCCGCCGGAATCTGGAAAAACCGGAATGACCTTCCTGATTTCAGGATGATGCGTTCTGAATGGGACAGGTAGTCGGCATGCCGAACTGGATGCTGGTGGATACTGATGTACTGGTTGATTTCCTTCGAGGCGATGAGAGAGCGGTTTCATTCATTTATGAGAACTCGTCCCGCATCATTCTTTCGCCAATTGTCATAGCTGAGCTTAATGCAGGAGTGAAGGGTGATGCGGAGTTATCCGCTTTGAACAGTTTTGTCTCGTTTTTCCGCGTGGTACAGATAGACTCCGAGATAGCAAAGTCAGGGGGACTGTACAAACGTGACTTCGGCAGATCTCATGGAGTTGGGCTGGCTGATGCATTGCTGGCTGCTACCGCCGACAGGGAGAACGCGGATTTGAAAACGCTCAACGTCAAACACTATCCCATGATAAGTAACCTGAAACCGGCTTATAAAAAGTGACTTGTCAATGCAGAAACCCCTTTCCTCACGCACTGTATATTACTGACGCAGTGCCGGAACAGCCTCCCGATGGCGGCTGGCGCGCAAACGACCCGTAACGGTTACTCATTCTTGATGCAGAGAGGTGAATGAATCATGGCAAAGGGACAGGACAAGGTTAAGGAAGTCAAGAAGAAGCCCGAGAAGACCCTGAAAGAGAAGCGCAAGGAGAAGAAGGAAAAGAAGGAGAAGAAGTCCGTCATCTGACCCGTCTCAGCCCGACTGGTCCGCCGACGACGCGAGATGCTCAAGCACCGTACGGATGACTTTGTCCCTTTCGCAGTCCCTGAACATCTCATGATCGGTCTCTGAGAACATCACTACACTTTTACGATTCTCCGAAGTGGCGATGCCTTTTCGTATGATCTCTGCACTTTTCCAGCTGACCCGTCTGTCCCGCCTGCCCTGCAGGACAAGCGTCGGTGCGGTTACCTTTGGCAGCTTCTCTCTTGTAGACAAAACCAGCTCTATCATTGTGTTGATCGAGGACATGGGTGCCCTGCGGTAGTTCCTGTCCGACGCGAGCATCTTTCTATCTGTGTAAAACGGTGTCATGTCCCAGCTTTTGAAGACCCTGCCCAGCACATGCTGAAGAAAACCCAGGAAGTGCCCGGGGGTGAAGGGGCTGGCAAGATGAATGGCGGCCCCGGCAAGAACGAGAGCCCTTACCTTCCCCGGATTGTCCGCCGCCATGCTCAGCGCGAGAAGCCCGCCCATGCTGTGACCCACGATCACTGCGCGTCCATCCTCTCCGGTTGCTTCTTCCAGGGCCTTCCCGGCGTCTGCCAGCCAGTCCCTCCATGTGAAACCGGCAAGCTTCTTCCATGAGTCGTGGCCGTGGCCGCGAAGTGTGGGAACGACGGGCGAAAAACCCCTCTCCCTCAGGGCCGGTATCAGGAACTCGAATGCGAAGGGGCCCGATGTGAACCCATGGATGAGAAGGACTTTTCCGGGTTTCACTTGCCTCCCACCAAAGCCAGCAGCTCCTGTATCGTGGCCCTTCCAGCCTCAACAACTTCCATGGGCTTCCTGCCGGCGTCGGTAACCGCCTGAAGCGCGTCGGAGGGGGTAAGCCCCCTGGCCCTGCACAACCAGGCCGCCAGGACTATTCCGGTGCGACCCATTCCGGCGTAGCAGTGAACCACGACCGGAAGGCCCATCTTCTCTGATTCTCTCAGGAACGGTATGATGTGTTCATCCATGTCGGACAGGCTGATCAGGCTGAAATCCTGAACGGGGTTCCACAGCGTGTTCTCAGGTCCGAAGAACTTGTGGTAGCTCTCAACGAGGGGAGTCTCGTAATCCTCAAGCTGTGATGAGGACAGAAGACACACCACCCTTCCGATTCCCTTGTCCCTCATGAACGACAGCCAGCTCTCGACCTGGCCGTTCCCGTAACCGGGCTTGCATGCTCCGTGAACGATGGGTTCGCCGGGCCGTGCCGGGGCAAAATTGTGTATCAATGCGCCTCCCCTTTAACCTTTTTCCACGCCAACGCCAGAAAATAGCAGACGCCGGCGGAGAGTATCACAGCGGCGCCCGAAGTGAGATTCCACTGCCAAGCGGCCATCAGGCCGGCTGTTGTGAAAAGGATGCCAAGGACAACTGCCCAGACCATCATGAGGGAAAGCCTTCTGTTGAACATGCCCGATATGGCCGCGGGAATGGTTAGAAGGGCGATGACCATGATAAGCCCCACGACCCGCATCATCATCACCACGGATACCGCCACGAGGCACAGAAGGGTTATGTGCAGCGCGCCCACCGGCAGGCCCCTGACCTCGGAAAAGACTTCGTCGAAACTGACAGCCTGAAGCGGTCTGTACAGAAGCGCAACAACAAGCAGGACGATGATGTCGAGTACCACCATCGCGGTGATCTCCCATGGGGATACGGCAAGTATGCTTCCGAACAGGTAGCTCATAAGGTTGGCCTTGTAGCCCGGCGTCAGGTCGATGAAAACAACACCCAGAGCCATCCCGATGGCCCAGAGCACCCCGATCACGGTGTCCGCCCGCTGCCTGTCCCTCCGGGTAACGAACCCCATGACGACGGCCGCTGTGAGGCTGAAGAGAAGAGCACCCGCAAGCGGCCACATCCCCGGCCTTGCCGCAGCGGCTCCAGTGCCCGCAAGAACTGCGTACTGAAGCCAGTAGCCCAGCCCGACCCCGCCGTAGGCCGCATGGGCGATACCCCCGCTTATGAACACGATGCGGCGCACCACGACGAAGCTGCCGATGATCCCGCAGGCTATGCTGACGAGTATGCCTGCCGCAAGGGCGTTTCTCATGAAACTCATTTCAAACGCTTCAAGCATCCCCACCCGCATTCCGGTGAAGAGGGAGGACCCTGTGGGGAACGTCCCCGTGTGTGATGATGTCAACAGGGCACTGGTATGTTCTACCTATCGATTCCGCGGAGAGCTTCTCCCTGCCGTGGTAATGAAGGGTCCTGTTGAGGCAGGCAATTGTCTTGACCTCGGAGAAAACCGCTGTCAGGTCATGGCTGGTCATGATTATTGTAACCGTGTCATTGAGCTTCTGAAGAAGTTCGTAGACCGATAAGGCTGCCCCGGGATCCATGCTGGCAGTGGGTTCGTCGAGAAGCAGGATCGAGGGACGGACGGCAAGAGCCCTGGCAAAGAGCACCCGCTGCCGCTGCCCCATCGACAGCTCCCCCATGGGTCTGTCTCTCTGGTCGAGCATGCCGGTCTTCTCCAGTGAGTCGGCGATTGCTTCCCTGTCATCGGTCGTGGGCTTCCGAAGCAGGTTTCCCCCATGGATACAACCCATGGAGGCCACCTCCCAGACGGTGACAGGGAACTTCGGGTCGTGCCCCCCGCTCTGGGGAACGTAGCCGATATGCCTCCTTCCGCCGGCGGGCGGCTCCCCCAGGATGGAGACCGACCCGCTCCTGACCGGAACAAGGCCCAGCAACACATTGAGAAGGGTTGTCTTGCCGCCCCCGTTCGGGCCAATGATCCCAAGGAAGTCCCCGCGCGGAACAACGAGGTTCACCCGGTCGAGTACCACGTCCGAACCGTAGCCGGCGGTGACGTCCTTCAGAACAATTGCTTCTGTGATGTCATTCAACTGGCTCTCCCGCAAGGGCTTCAGTGATTTGCCGCATACTGCCGGCCCAGTCCTCAGACAGGGGACTTACTAGAACCACCGACCCGCCGATCTCCCTGGCGATAACACCGGCCGCGTCAGTTGAAAACTCGGGCTGTGCGAAAACAACAGTTATTCCATTCTCCCGTGCGAAACCAATGAGCTCCGCAAGCTCCGAAGGGCTTGGTTCCTGCCCCCCCCGTTCGACCGATATCATCTGAAGGCCGAACTCATCAGCAAAGTACCCCCAGGCCGGATGGAACACCAGAAACTTCGTGGCGCCCGACTGGTCGAGAATGCTGTGGGTCTCGGCGCTCAACAAGTCCAGTTCAATGGTGAATGCCTCGAGGTTCGCCCTGTACCTCTCGGCGTTCCCAGGGTCGATCTCGGCAAGGGCCTGACAGATGTTTCCGGCCTGTATCTTCACAAGGCCCGGTGCCAGCCAGATGTGGGGGTCAAGCGCGCCTTCATGGTGTTCATGCCCGTGAACCTCATCAGGCACGCTTTCATGCGCATGCTCATGACCTTCCTCACGCATGACCCTGGTGATTCCGGCCGCGCTGTCCACTATCCTCATCTCCCGATTGGAAGACGCGATCCTCTCCATCCACACATCCTCGAAGGGAAGACCAATCGTGAAGTAGGCCGATGCGCCCTGAAGCGCTGCCATCTGGGCGGGTCTTGGTTCGTAGGTGTGGGGGTCGCTTCCAGCCTCGACCATAACGGTCACATCCACCAGGTCCCCCGCTATCCTCTCAACGAACTGCTTCTGGGGAACGATGCTCACGAAGACGGAGAGCTTCCCGGGGGAAGGGCCTGGGGAATCCCCACAGGACACCGCCAACGCAACGAGGAGAACCACGCAGACAAACAAAGCTTTCATTCCTGTTTTACCCCGCATTTCGCGCAGTCCGGGCAGAGCCCGGTGATCTCAAGGATATGACCGGTTACTTCGTATCCTGTGCGCGCCCTGACATGGGCGAAAAGGGGAAGAAGGCCGCAGCAGGGGAACTCTGTGACGCGGCCGCATTTTGTGCATACCACGAAGTGGGTGTCGCCGAAGCTGGCGCTGTAGGACTGGCAATGCCCTCCGGAGTGGACCCTTCGGATCACGCCCAGCTTCTCGAAGAGCTCGAGTGTGCGGTAAACCGTCACCAGCCCCAGTCCGGGATGGGAGATCCTGCCCAGTCTGCAGACCTCTTCGGGTGTAAGACCCTCCCGATTTTCGGTGAGAACCTGGAGCACCGCCCTTCGTGGGAGCGTCAGCCTGACTCCGAAGGTCTTCAGCGTCTCCACCCAGGGCTTGTAACTGGAAATCTTTTTCATCTGATATGGATAGCACCGGGCTCGAAGCTTGTCAACAAGGAAGGGGACACTTTGGTTTTTCTCCCGTCAGGAAGAAAACTAAGTGTCCCCCAAAGAAGACGGTTGGTTTTTGGGGGACACTTAGTTTTCCCTTCGGAAAAACCAAAGTGTCCCCCTGCTGCTATTCCTACCTTACCACCATGAAGCGGGTCGTGGCGGTGGTGCCGCCTCCGGTGAAGCGGGCGACGTAGAACCCGGCGGGAACTGGGCGGTTGCCCGCGTCCCTGAGGTTCCAGACCAGGTTGTGGATGCCTGGGGCGGTCTCACCGTTCACAAGGGTGACCACGCTTCTGCCGGCAAGGTCGAACACCTCGAGGGTGACCGGGCCTGTCTGGGCAAGGCTGTATCCCAGTGAAACCAATTCCCGGGCGGGGTTGGGCGTTGCGGGGGTGATACCGGTGACCATGGCCGGAGAAACGGAGTGTTCGATGGCGGTGCCGGTGACCGCGATGGTTCCCTGGTAGGGAAGCTCATTCCTGGCCCATACTGTTACGGCGATGGTCCCCGTTGAAGCCGGGTTGACGTAAACCTCTGCCACTCCGGAAGCGTTGGTGTACTCAACACCGTAAACCTCACCGGTCTGCCAGTCGCCCTTCTGAAGGCAGACCCTGGCGTTGGCCACGGGAGATCCGCCCTGGGTGACCGTGACCGTGACTGTTGTGGCCTGGTTCACGCTGGCGGGGTGGGTCACGGTGAGTTCCGCAGGTACTTCCGTCCAGATCGGAAGTTCGGGGTCGCCGAACAGGTTGTACTCCTTCAGGCACCAGTCCATGTACGTACTGTCCGGGGGGCAGTAGAAATCCATGCTCGTGCCGTGGGCGATGCCGAAGATGTAGATGTCGTTGTCCCAGTGGTCCTGGTAGAACCTTATGCACAGCATTTCACTCGGGCCGGTGCAGGGGCCCGCGAAGTTCCCGAAGCCGTAACGGCTGTTGAAGCAGCCGAACCCGCCGCCGTTGGGGGATGCAACCCACGCATCGCCGCAGCAGTCCGACCCGTAGTCAAAAGCGCCGATGAGGCAGGAGATGGATTGCCACAGTGCTGGAAGGCCGCCGCTCTGGATGTTGGTCTGGGCCATGATGTGAGCAACGGTGTAGTTGCTGTTCTGGGATGTCCACATGTAGTCCTGGGAGCCGTGGCTTGCGTGGTACACATGGTGGGGACCGGCGTTGATCATGTTGATCGTGTTGGTGGCGTTGTTCGTGCCGTTGGACTCGTAGAGCTTCTCCTCTTCCCAGGTTGCGGAGGGAAGGAAAGTGGAGATGGATTCCGCGCTGGCGCTGCCCGGGATGTAGGGGCTGTACCACAGGATTCCGGTGGTGTAACCGATCCGGAGTTCGCGGGGAGCGGTCTCGAAGTAGTCGGTGCGGCCTATCCCCTCGTACAGGAAGACCTTGTTGAGGAAGGTCTGGGCTTCGGCAGCGGTACTGACGCTGGCCCTGCCAACCCAGAGGTCGGGGTGGTAGTCGACCTGATCGTACCCGGCGGGCTGGGGGGACTGGTACGGGTAGGGAACCTCGCCCCAGATTGTGTTGCCGTTAGCGTTCCAAAGGTCGGCACCAGGTGCGGTATCGTTGATATCAACAAAGTAGAGGTCTGAAGGGCCGATCTCGGTGTAACCTGAGCTGCCCACGAGCTGGGCCTGGCGGCATGATACCTTGTCGTCGTCTCCAAAGATGAGAACGTAATCGGTGCCCTGGTCGCGGCATTCCGTAAGGAACGCCCTGATCTCCTGCTGAAGGTTCGCCAGCGTGTACTGCGACTCGATCCAGGTCGTGGTGTAAACCTTTGCAGGAATACCCTTCGCCGTCTTCCAGTCAGCGAGCTGCTGGGCTTCACTCTCGAAATCGGGGCTGGTTACGATCACGTACTGCCCGTATGTCAGCTCACGGGGCGCAACCAGGGTCGCGCCGGATGGGCTGACCATTTCCGGGTTGACCACGAGCCTGGCGGCGATCTCCATGGCCATGGTTTCGCTGGCGCTGGTCCTTCTTGTGATGAGGTTCACGGATGGGTCTTCCCTGTACTCGACCCTGAGCGTGAGCTCGTTCAGCACCTGAAGGGTCCTGTCAGCCGGGTTCCAGCGTACGGGATGCACGGTCACGTAAGCCAGCGGGATTCCCCAGTATACGCTTGAGCTGGTGAGAACGGCCTCCCTTGCCGGAAACGCCGTATCCCTTCCGTAGAAACGGGGGTCCGGCATGGCCTGGGTGTGGTCCATTGGCACGCTGAGTGGAACGGGAGCGTTGGCGGGCTGGATATCGAAGGCGCCTGGAAGCGCTGTGTAATCGGCTCTGATCACTTCAATCCCCGTGGCGATGCAGCCCGTGGGCAACGCGATCTTCACCGGCATCAGCGGAAGCCAGGGAGCGCCTTCCGTGAACACGGTGGGAAGTCCGGGTACCGAAACGGCATCGTACATGCCCTCCCTTGTGATGCGGACGGTGTTTTGATCGAAGGGAACGGTTACCGTGAACTCCCCCGCCGCCGCCGTCACGGCGACGATGAGCAGAAAGGCCAATACGGATCTCATGTTCTTCCTTCTTTCTATCCGGGAACACCTTGCTTCGTCGGATTCGACGAAGTGTGAGGTGTCCGCGACTGGGCACCTACCTCTTGTATCCGAAGCGCTTCAACAGTTCCAGCCTGGCTTCGACATCCTCGCGGCACTCTACTGCAGTGGGCGGTTCGCCGTCCACCACCCCCAGTATCCCTCCGCCCTGTCCGGTCCTTGCCACGATGACCTCCACGGGGTTGGACGTTGCGCAGAATATGCGACAAACCTCCGGGACAGCTTTCACCGCCGGAAGGACCTGAATGGGGAACGCCCTGGCAAGCACTATCATGAAGCAATGACCGGCGGCTATCCGCAAGAGGTTGTCTTCAGCAACCTTCTTCAGTTCGAGGTCGTTGCCGTCGCTTCTCACCAGGCATGGTCCCGAGGCTTCACTGAAGGCAAGGCCGAAAGGTGTGCCGGGCAGCGTGCCTGTGATGGCCTCGTACAGGTCTTCGACGGTCTTGATGAAGTGGGACTGACCCAGGATGATGTTGCACCCGTCGGGAAACTCGAGCCTGATGCTCTGAAACTCCATGCCCGTTCCTCCTTACCGGTATATCCCCTTGAAAACGTCCTTCATCTCCGGAACGCCGCCCTGAAGTATCAGGTATCCGTCCGGGGGCTCGCTCACGGTGATGTCGCCTCCGATGGGGGTCTGCATGAGCTGCTGGACACCTTCGTGGGTGTCCTCCACCGCCAGGGCCCAGCAGAGTTTCACGTAGGCAGCTTCGGGAAGCATGTTGGCAAGGGGTACCACGCCCCTTTCCATGAGAAGCCTTCCCGTGTCGTAGACGTACATCTGGGTGAAACCCCAGAGCGTCTGGACCGTCATGAAAACATGGACACCCGCTTCAGTGGCCCTTCTGAGGGGCTCGTAAAGGGGCTTGTTCACATGGCCCAGACCGGTGCCCGCAATGATTATTCCCTTGTAGCCGTTTTCCACAAGGCTGTCGATCATGTCGGGCTTCATGTTCGGGTAGTAGTAGACGATTGCTACCCGGTCATCGAAGACGGGCCGTATCAGAGGTTTCCTTGTGGCGTCCCTTCTGCGGTAGTCGTCCTTCAGATATGTAAAGCTCTCCCTGTCCACCATGGCCAGGGGACGGTCACCGATGGTCCTGAAGGTGCTTCTGTAGCTTGAGTGCATCTTGCGTACCCTTGTACCGCGGTGGAGAAGGCCGTAACGGTCGCTGGTGGGGCCGAACATGCACACCATGACCTCGGCGGCGTCGCAGTATGCAGCGGTCCGGGTGGCATGAATGAGGTTGAGGGCCGCGTCGCTTGAGGGCCTGTCGCTGGAGCGCTGGCTGCCCACAAGTACCACCGGGACAGGAAGGTCCTGGCACATGTAGGAGAGAATGGCCGCAGTGTGGTGAAGGGTGTCGGTGCCGTGTCCGATCACTATGCCGGCAACGCCCTTCTCGATCTCCCTGGCAATGCCCTCGGCAAGGGCCTTG
>Ga0351862_1120_pt1 | contig 17611 bp, 15 predicted proteins | sample BONcelFGM3001F10_FD_206787 | JGI IMG/M metagenome (GOLD analysis project Ga0351862, IMG submission 206787) | Enriched cells from coal bed in the Powder River Basin, Montana, United States - BONCAT cells FGM rep2 HSBNCT.FGM.300.1.F10 ...
CGACCCGGTGTTTCAAGTGACTCAGAAAGGAGGTGACAGAGATGCTCGAAACAATTCTGATAATACTGGTAGTGGCATGGGCTTTGGGGTTCTTCGCCTTCAACATCGGCGGCAGCCTCATACATACTCTTCTTGTGATCGCCCTTGTAGTCTTCATTTTCCGTATGATCCGCCGTCGGTGACCACAGCCGGTCTCTGACGGAATGGCCGCTATCACCCGCAGGAAAAGCCTCCGATCACTCGACGAGAGTGATGGAGGCTCCCGGCGGAAGTGTTCCGGAAACTCGTTCAAGCAGCCCGGACACCCGCGCGGAATCTCCTGCGGGCGTGACGAAGATATCGACATCGGGGAATCCCACCACCACCGGGCCGGTCATGCCAAGCACGGCCAGCCTGTTCCATGAGTCGGGGATCTCCTCCCTGAAGATGCTTCCGTAGATCATCACCAGACCGGCCCCGTCAGATTCGACCATCCTTTGCATCCATCCGGTTCCCCTTTCGAGCTGGTGCTTCCTTGATTCCTCGTTGGCGAGCCCCCAGAGGTCGAGGACATGGTTCGGATTGCCGTAAGAGACCCACCCGATGTCGTTCACCGCAACCCTGTCACCGTACTGCAGCACTATCCTCCTCATCACACCGTGCTGCAGGAAAATGACCCTGGAGGCCAGGGGTGTCTTCAGTGTCGTTCCGATCTCGGGCAGCATGAACAGGGCAAGGGGCAACAGAAGAAGGCACGCCCTGCCAAAAGGCTTCCCTGAGAGCAGAAAGCGCTACAGGAGATCCCTGAAGGACCATGCCGATGCGATGATAAGTATGACCATGGAGTAGACGTGGTATCTGCCGAACCATCCGAACCTTCCCAGGATGAGATGACCCAGACCCACCGCGAATCCGAAGAGCGTAACGAGACGGTCCCCTTCCGTCCGGCGGACGAACCAGACCACGGGAAACATCAGAAGAAGGGCGGCAAATCTCATGGCATCCATGTCGGTTGCGTACATGCGAAGCCGGTTTGCCACCGACCCGGCCAGACCGCCCGTCAGTCCGCCTTCGGCAAGCTTCGAAAGGACGGAACCGGGCAGCGGCGGCAGCCCCCGGGACAGAAGGAAAAACGAGAAGACCGCGAGCGGAATGATCGATACCGCAGGGAGAAGAAAAGCCTTGCCCCGTCTCCCCCGCAGAAAGAGAACAAGGGCGGCTGCAAAGGTCACAGCCAGCATCTCGTAGCGCACCATGGGACCCAGGATCATTGAGACGGCCATTCTCCGGGGCATTGGCCCTCCCGAAGCTGTAACAGTGACCCCCTCAAGCACAGAGAGAGACAGAGCGACCTGAAGGCTGTGCTCCATCCCCGTCATCACAAGGCCGAAAAGGTTGGCAGCGAGAGCGAAGCAAACCGCGATAAAGCCAGTGACAAATGGGTCAATGCCAGAAAACACCCCAGTGACAAGCCTGCTCAGAATGAGAACCGACCAGAGCAGAGCGGCAATGTTGATCAAGAGCGGCAGGACGATGTGGAACGGGGTGCCCGCAAAAGGCGCCAGAAGAAAATCCCAGATCACCGATGATGACGGGGCGCTGAGTTCGCCCGGGTTTATCCCGTAGCCGCCACGGGCTATCTGCTCGCTGATGCTGAGATGGATGTATGCGTCATCGAGGCTGTATACCAGTGACCCGTTGCACAGGATGATCGAAGCCCCCGCGAGGGCTGCCATGAGAAGAAGTGCCGCCGCCGCAACCGGAAAGTCTTGAGAACGAAGGAAAAAGACCTTCATATAGAGCCGCCGGGAATTCCCAGAATGAACTCACCATGGGTGGAGACGGTATCAAGGCTCATGGAGCAGGAAGACCCGGTTCCGGTAAGCACCATGGGCATCACCGAGGCTGGCGCGGCTGTTCCGAGCAGTGAGCCGAAGAACGGGTCGGGATGGACGTCGAAACCCCTGCCGGAAAGGCGGTTCACCACACCCGCGGATACCGGCCAGAGTTCCCTCGGATCGGGCTCGAGGAACCAGCTCCGCCCGCTGTGAGCGTTGAGAAAAGCCTCCGTATCATCCGAAAGGCGTTTGACCCCTTCATCGTGGTACGACAGAGGATCGAAAACACCCCTGTTGAAAAGCCCGAGACGTCTCACCACCGAGCCTGAGATGGGAACCGCCAGCAGGGCAATGATCAGCGGGAGCACCCTGAAGCGGAAGAGCACCCCCGGGGAGAACACCGCCAGGGAGCCGGCAAACACCAGCAGCGAAAGTGGAGATGTCACCGAGAACCAGCAGAAAAGGTACTCATGAAGGTCCCCCCTGACCTGCAGTATCCCAAGAAGCATCACGAGGTGGGAAACCATCAGAAGCACAGCGAGGGCACCAATGAACGGGCTTTTCCCGGATTTGCGAAGGATGACCGCGCAAGCAGTGATGAGGAACAGTCTGAAAAGCGCCACCAGAAGAAAGACCTCATACAGGATACCATGCGAACGGAGAAAACGCGGGGCAAGGAAACCTGTTTCGGACGCCGTAAGGGCTCCGGACCACTCCCGAAGCGCGGCCTTGAACCCGACTCCGGACGGGTTCTCCTCCATGAACCGGATGATCCTGGTCACGTTCCCATCACCCGGAGCAAGTTCCTGAACAAGAACGGGAAGCCAGAGCGCAGCGCCAAGAACCAGCCCCACCGCAACGGGTCTTGACATCCTGCCTGCCCTTCCTGGCATGGCAGGGCCGAAAAGCCGGCGCACCGGAAATGTGAAAACAAGCAGGGCAAGGACGACGGGTGCCCCCCCGAGGTGGGTTTGGGCCACCATGGAGCCGCAGATGACAGCCGCCGGGAACCATCCCGGTCTTCCCGAAGCCACCGCAGCGCAGGCCAGGACGAAAAGGAGAAAGGGAAAGATGATCACGAATGGGTTCCAGTCCCGAAGCCAGACCACAGGCGATGTCTGCACGAGATAAAGAAGTGTCAGAAGGCAGAACACCATTGAAACAGTGTACCCGCACTGCCTCCTCACGAGTATGAACGCTGCGGTCAGACACACCGCGATGATAAGTGGCACGGTGATGTACGGGGCCGAGCCGGAGCCCCCCGTGATCAGGAAAAGGGGCATTCGAAGAATAAGGTGGGCGGGTCCCGGATGGTTGAACCCGAAACGGGAGTAGGGACCCAGCAGAGACCTGCCTTCGGAGAGGTTCCGGGTGGAGATGTCCAGCATGGCCAGATCCCCCTCGACCGCCAGGTCAGGCGTCCCGGACAGCACCACTCTGCTGCAGATCAGCAGCAGCGGGGCCAGAAGAACCCCAAGGGCGATCCACGAAAACACACTTCTGCAGGAACCGCAGGCTCTGTTCATGCTGCTTGAATATCCAAAGGGAGCCACCCGGTCAAGGAACCCGTGCCTCCATGTATCAGCTTTGGAGCCGGAAGCTCACGAAACACTTGTGAGGATAGGGGTATCCCCTGTCCATTGGAATGATCTCGGGCTGCGAGAACCCCGCCCGCTGAATCATGACAGCAAGCTTTTCAGATGGTATAATATTTATTGTAGAACCCTTCGTAATTCGGAATAATTTGACCATAATGTATTCTTATACTTCAATAAAACGGTATTTCCAACGGGGAGTTGTCACCAAAGCCTTGATGACAAGTCTCCCTCCCGGCTTTAAAACCCTTGCGCACGCCCTGAGGAGCGTTTCCTTGCCCTGATCGGGCAACAGGTACAGAACATCGACCATGGACAACGAATCAATGGTCTCCTGAGGAATCTCCTCCAGTGAACCGCACCGGAATTCAGTCCCCGGCAGCTCGGCTTTCAGTGCCTGCGCGATCTTCCTCGGATCGATGTCAAAACCTGTATTCGTGCCTGAAGGGTTGTTTCGATGCCGGAGTGCCAGCAAAACACCATGGCCGCAGCCGATGTCCGCATGCATTCCCTCGTCAGGAACAAGACCAGCAAGCCTGTCGAAAGGGCATGTCACCCTTCTGATCAACACGTGAAGCCTGTGCGGGAGAGGTGTCCTGCGGTAGACCCTGGCAAGGTACAGAAGATCCTTCATCGGGAAAGCGCTCACAGGATACATCCCTTCTTTCCGGCATCCAATGCAAAACGGTTGGCTGATTCTTGTCTGACAGCGACCAGCGGGTCAAGGGGCAGGGCGCGCGGAGAATCAGGGGGAACTGAACCCCGGATTCCCGGGCGTTCATATATTCTCAACTTATACTGCGCGAACCAATGGCAACCGAAGGGATCTTTATGAGCGACGTGAGAGTTCTTGGCTGCGGAATGGTCGGCAGCGCCATAGCCAGGGATCTGGCCGCATCGGGACACGCGGTCAGGGTGTTCGACAACTCGCCGGAATCATTGAAGCGGGTTGCCGATGAACCGGGGATTGAAGCCGTCGTTCTCGACCTCTCCTCCCCGGGATCGGCGTCGGGTGCACTGGCGGGAGCGGACATGGCCGTGAATGCGGTTCCGGGGTGGATGGGGCTTTCCGTTCTTGAACAGGCCATTCATGCCGGCGTGGACATGGTCGACATCTCGTTCATGCCGGAAGATCCGGCGCACCTCGACGGGTTCGCCCGTGAGCACGGGGTTCGATGCATCGTTGACATGGGCGTGGCACCGGGACTGAGCAACATGCTCTTTGGTCGTGCCCTGACGGCCCTGGGTACGATGAGGAAGTTCACATGCCGTGTGGGCGGCCTTCCCGTCGAGCGGAAACTGCCGTGGCAGTACCTGGCCCCGTTCTCTCCCATTGACGTTCTGGAGGAGTATACCAGGCCCGCGAGGATCGTCAGGGACGGGCGCGTGGTAACGGTCCCAGCCCTCTCCGAGCCTGAGGTTTACGATCTTCCCGGCGTGGGCACTCTTGAGGACTTCCTCACCGACGGCCTCCGCTCACTCCTCCGCTACAGCGACCGCGTCCCAGAAATGGAGGAACGCACAGTAAGGTATCCCGGCCACAGGGACGCCGTGCTGCTTCTCAGGGATACGGGTTTCCTTTCAACAACACGGGTTGAACTGAGGGGGGGAGCCGAGGTCACACCCCTCGACCTCACATCGAGACTGCTCGTGAAATCATGGCAGATGAAGCCATCTGACCGCGACATCACCGTGATGAGCGTTGACGGCGAAGGCGCCGACGGAGTCTCACGAAAGGGCTGGCGCCTTGTTGACCACTACTGCGGAAGGACCCGAACCAGCTCCATGGCCCGCACCACCGGCTACACTTGCACGGCCGGGGTCGAGCTGATCCTTTCGGGGCTCCTTTCGAAGCCCGGCGTCATGTTCCCGGAAGACCTGGCCGCTCAGACGCCATGCTTCGATCTGGTGAAAAGCCATCTCGAACAGAGGAACATCCGTCTGGAAGAGGTCTGAGAAGAGTATGGGCGAAGGGCGCCGGGTTGCCCCGGCGCCCTTTTTTCATATGCGTATGACTAGAAGTTGTAGGTGGCCGCGACCTGGCCAAGGAAGCCGTTGCCGACTCCGCCGACCATGTAGGGACCGTCGTGAAGGAAGTCTTCACCGATGGTGGCGTCGAGGATGAAGTTGTCCCACTTGAGACCGACGCCGAAGTTGGTGTTGAAGCTGGTGCTGAATTCGTTGCTGTCGCCCATGGACCAGTACTGGGTGTTGCTGGTTGCGCCGGCGCGAAGGATGAACCATTTGCCGATGCTCTGCTCCACACCACCGGTGAGCCTGGGGATGGTGATGGTCATCTGGGAGTCCATGTCTTCGTAGTCGCCGCCGTAGCTGAGGCTGGAAACGCCCACGAAGGCGCCCGCGACGAACTGGGTCTTGGGGGCGATCATGTGGTTGTGGCCCGCGCCCAGATCGAAGCTGATGGTGGAGATGCTGTAGTCGTTCTCATCGTCGCCGTTGCTGCTCTGGTTGAGGCCGACGCTGATGATGGGGAACAGGTTGAGGAAGGCGTCCTGGTGACCGCGCACCGAGGCGCCTGCAGTCAGATCTCCTTCGTAGGGGTTGATTTCTTCGATGTCGATGCTGGTCTTGCCGTAGCCGACACCCAGAGCGAGGTCGGTGTAGTCGCCGAAAAGGGCGATCTCGGTGCCCCAGGCAAGGCCGATGGCGGTCTCCTTCTGGTAGTTCTGCTCTTCGTTGGTGCCCTTGTTGTAGTCGATGGAAAGGATCGCACCCCAGCCGCCCGGGCTGAAGATGAACTCGTGCATGTAGTCGTTGTGGTTGATGGTCAAACCGAAGGTGGTCTCGCCGAAGTTCTTGGTCATGCCAAACCAGCCGTCGGAAACGGATTCAGTTGATTCGCTGCTTCCGGTGACGAACTCGTAGTCGCCGATGACGCCCGGATAGGCCCACATCTCGAGATAGTCATCAAGCATCAGCCTTGCATCGCCCCCGAGAACGATCAGCCTGGGGTCGCTTGCGAACGCGGCAACCGCAAGCATCACGAGAACGGTGAGTGCCTTCCTCATCTCTCCTCCTTGTTTGCATTGCACCCCTTGAAGGGGCCTTCTTCTACACCCCGTGAATGCGGCGTGCGCCGCAGTTGGCGGGAATATAGGAAACAGCCCGTGCAGTGGGAAGTCAACCCCCGCAATGGCGCACGCAGGAAGAATTGCCTTAACCCTCCCTTAACATCGCCAGGTTATGTATACGGATATGGGACAGGAGGTTGCCATGACAGAAACAACCGGGTCCAGGGCGGACCTGCATGTTCACAGCATGCATTCCGAAAGACCGTCGTTCTGGGTCCTTCAGAAACTTGGAGCGCCTGAAAGCTACACCGACCCCCATGAGGTGTACAGGATATGCAAAAGCCGGGGAATGGATTTCGTCACCATAACCGACCACAACAGGATCGATGGCTGCCTTGAGATAGCGGACCTTCCGGGCACTTTCACCGGCGTCGAGGCGACAACGTACTTCCCCGAGAACGGCTGCAAGGTACACTGTCTGGCCTACGGTTTCACCGGAACGCAATTCGAAGAGATCCAGAGGCTGCGCGAGAACATCTACGACCTCAGGAGCTATCTTCTGCGGGAGAGGATCGTTCACTCCATCGCCCATCCCCTCTACAGCATCAACGGGAAACTGGACCTGGGGACCTTCGAGAAGCTGCTTGTCCTCTTCAACCGTTTCGAGGGACTCAACGGATCCAGACATCCCAGGGCAAGCGCCATCGCAACGGCGATACTGGAAGGGCTTGACAGGGAAACCCTTTTCAGGCTGGCTGAAAAGCACAACCTTGAACCCCATGGCGGGGAACCGTGGAAAAAGAGCCTGACGGGGGGCAGTGACGATCACGGAGGGCTCCACTGCGCTTGCGCCTGCACGGAGACTCCGAAGTGCGAAAGCCCTGATGAGTACCTGCGCATGCTTTCATCGGGAGAACATGTCAGCGGGGGAAGGGGCGGCACCAGCTTCAGGCTGGCCCATACCATTTACAGGATCGCGTACCTGTTCTACAGGTCGAAGCTCAGCCCGGCGTCGGCGGGCACCAGCTTTCTGGGATCGGTTGTCAGAAGGCTCGCTGGCGTGCCTGTTGGAAGGCGTCTGATAAACGGCTACAGGACGCGGAGCCTGTCGAGGAACGAAAAATTGATCCTGAAGGCTTTTGAAAGCCTGTTCTCGGCTGGGGGTTCCGAATCGGCGCAGGGCGATGAAAGCGACATGGAGAGGTTCGACCACGCCTGCGAGATAAGCCAGCAGGTGGCCCTGGGCTGCGCAACGACGATGGTGGGAAGGTTGAAGGGCGGCAGGTTCCTTGAGAGCTTCCAGTCCCTGGCATCACTGGCGCCCGTGGCTCTCGCGGTGGCGCCCTACGTATCAGCGTTCGCCGCCCAGCACAAGGATGAAGCGCTATTGAAGAGTGCGGCGGCAGTTTTTCCGGCATCCCGGCATCTTGTTGAAAGGTCAGGAAAAACCGTTTGGATAACCGATTCGATGCCCGGCATGCCGGATATCCGGCGGTCGATACGGACACTGAGGGGGCAACTTGCCGGTCACCCCCCGGACGTGATGTGCCTGGGCGAGGACAGCAACCTGCCGGGAAGGGTTTTCCGGCCGGTGGGCCGCCTGAGGGTACCCGAACTGAACAACATGATCATAGGTTTCCCGCCCTTCCTGAAGATGCTTGGGGAGCTTGAAAAGGCCGAGTACGATCGCATGATGATAGCTTCACCGGGTCCGGCGGGGCTTGTCGGCCTTCTGGGGGCGGAGTTGCTTGGCATAAGGGCTGAAGCGCTGTTCACCCGGAACCTGGTTCCAACCCGGAAGCATGGCGCGGAGGACGACGGCCTTTACGAACTGGCCTGGAGGTACTACCGCTGGTTCTACTCCCGGGTTGAAACGACCTGGTTCCATTCGGAGCAGACGGGGCTGCTGCTGAGAGAGCAGGAGATAACCAACGCCCGAAGGCTGAAGGCTATATCACGCCAACCGTGATGTTCCCGTTCACCGTCCCGATCTTGGCCGAGGGTTCTCCACGAACGGTGACGCCCGTCCTTGATGAGGTTGTGGTGCTGAAACCCTCGATGGTCACACTTCCGTTCACCGTTTCAGCGGAAAAGGCAGCGTCAGCCGGAAGCGATGCCCGAACACTGCCGTTTACCGTTTCAAGCCTCATGCCATCGGTAAAACCGACAAAAGACGCGGTGATGTTCCCGTTCGTGGTTTCGGCCCCTTCACCGCCCGCGGCGCCATCAATTGAGATGTTGCCGTTGCTGGTCTCGAGGTTCACGATATGAGGGCCGATCGCAGTGATGTTTCCGTTGGTAAGCTCCACATCGGTCTCGAGCGAGATCTCAGAGGGCACCCTGATGACGAAACTCACCGACATGTTGTTCGACCCCCGGGGATACTCGACATCGTAGACAAGGGAGGAAGGTGTAGCGGCCGCCCTTGCTGAGAACCCATCGGGAATCCCCTGGTTCGCGTTGCCACGGATGGCCATCTTGACCTCAACGACCGAGCCGTCCCATGGTTCGATGCTCAGATTCCCGTTCACGTTCCGTATGGACAGGCTTCCGCCCTGTTCGAGGGAGAAGGTTTCCGTTCTCTCCTCCAGAAGATCATCGCCCAGCGTGATGGAACACGCCGCCCACGAAAGCAGCGTGGCAGCAAGAACTACCCCTGACCTCATGAATCATCCTTCCTCTTCGGTGGAGCATCCGCGCAGGAGGTCCACCGCTTCCCCGACACTTATCTCACCGTGATGAAGGTCATCCAGTATCTCAAGCGGGTGCTTCCCGAAACCGCCCATGCCACGAAACAGGTCGTCGATTCGGGCCCTGACCGTGGGGTACGAAACCCCCAGCTTCCGTTGAACCGCCTTCAGGTTCCCCCGGGCCTCGAGGAATAGGTCGAAGAGAACGCGGCTTTCACCCGTCAATGTGCACACCGGGCAAAGCTTGTATCTCCCCGCGACCTGTGTTCCGCACTTCGGGCACTCGAGCCTGATCACCAGAAGGCCTTCACCACAAGATGGACAGCCCGTTGGCGTGGGATTGTTACACATCCTCTCCGCCCCTGATCGTCACACCACCGCCCATGGTCTTCACCACCAGGATCGAGGAACCTTCGTCTTCGCCCATCGTCACAACTTTCCGTGATGAACCGGGCGACGGCTTGTCCTCGATCACCCTGACGCCGGTAGCCTCAACGGATCCTCCCATCGTGGAGGCGTCCACCGTGCCGGAGAACCCTTCGAGAAGTTCGACAGACACGCCTCCGCCCATGGTCTTGGCCTTGGAGCCTCCGTTCCATTCCCGTCCCAGCACCAGTTCAAGACCGCCACCCATCGTCTTGACCGAGAAATGGGCGCCGGGTCTTACCAGGTGAACGCTTCCGCCCATTGTCCTTGCCTTCAGGGGACAGTGGAGGTCGTTCACGGAAATGCTTCCGGCCCTGAGCGTGAGTTCCAGCGAACCCGCTGCCTCAGGCACTTCAAGTTCCACGCCGCCTTCGCCAATGAAGAGCTGGAGTTCGTCGCCGTCCCGTTTGACCTTGAGGGTCTCGCCGGCCAGGGGACGGGCCACAAGCCTTCCCGAAGCGCTGCGGGTGACCTTAACGCTGCCCGAGGACCCACAGAGCTTCATGCCCGTGCTCTTGACCCGCACGGAAGTTCCCGCGGGTATCTCCTCGTCGAAGGATTGTGTTTCGGCGGCATCGGCAGGTATCTCTTCCCTTCCGAATCCGACCCGCATCTCCTTCATGACCTCGCCCATCATGTCGCCCATGGTGTGAAAAACACCGTGAAAAGCGCCGTGCCTGGGCGGCTTTGGGGGATGGGGCGCATGGAAACGGTGTTTCGCTGTGCTGTCGTTCAGGGCGTCAAGGAGTTTCGCGGCGTCATCGGCGGAAATGGTCCCGTCAGCGACCATTTCAAGCACTTTCATTCGTTCTTCGTTCATTTTAGTCAATTCCTTTCATTTTGTGGTATTGTGGAATTGCCAAAATGATATTACGATTTTACAAATTGTCAATACCAGACCTGGAAGCCCCTTTTTCAAGGCTTGCCCTGAGACTGTCGACCTGACGGTAGATGTCTCCCATCTCCTCCACCAGCTTCTTCTTGACCTCGAGGAGGCTGTCCTCGAGGTCGGAGGCGGCTTCCCTGAACCTGTTCACGAACCGTGAGTTCTCGGTTTCAAGGAAGAGGGAGAGGAGCTTGTCCGGCGTAAGGGCTTCGTTCCTGGCGTCGCCCCGGACTTTGTAGGTCCCTCCGCTTGTGCAGTACGGGCGATTCCTTCCCGCTGGGATCTCAACCCTGAGAAAGGGTTTCTCTCCGTCCCCGTTCTCAAGGATTACCCTGACCTCGACCGGCGGCACACAGCTTTCCGCCTTGCCAAGGATGTTAAGCTTGGCCTTGTCGCCAACCTCGCAGCCCACGATCTCCGCGAGCTGCATTCCGCGTGAGTCCCTGAGTTCACGCACTCCCAGAAGAACGACCCCCCCGTGCTCAGTGTTGGCGAAGGCGACAAGGTCCTCGGCTGACAGGGCGTTCACGGACTCCTTGAAATCGAGCCCGGTACCCTCCTGACTGCCCAGCAGTTCCCCGGCCCGTTCGGAAAGGCCGGAGTGTCCGGCCGGTTCCTCGCTGCTCACTTCAGTTAAGCCTCTCCTGCCAGGGATGGCCCCGCGTCCAGCCCGCCTGATACCCGTAGTCGACGTAGAAGACGCGAAGGTCGGACTGGTATTCGTAGTCACAGAAGTACACCGATACATCTCCCTGGTACTCGTAGTCACAGAAAAACCACAGGGAGTCCTCTTCATCGGCCTGGTACTCGTAATCCACGACGTAGACGCAGAGGTCCGCCTGGTACTCGTAGTCAACCACGTACACGTTCAGGTCGGCCTGATACTCGTAATCGACCACGAAAACGTTCCCCGCGTGAACCATGGCCGCAATGGCCAGCACGATAACCACTGCCTTCATCTCTCCTCCAATGCAAGGGGACGGACTTAGTTTGCTTAGTTTGCTGGCATATATGAAAGGTGGTATTCACTTTATAGACTGAGCACTTATCATTTCAACTGACTCTGCTCTCTTTCCACGATACTTCAGCCGACTTATAATGTGAATGATAACGAAAGACCGATACCCGAGGTAAGCAACATCTTCAAAGGGAGCTCGCATGAAGGCGATTACACCTCTCATTCTTGTTCTATTCCTCGGCATCGCCCGGGGAGAGTGGCACGATTTCGGAACCGACGGCGCGATCAACGCCAGGGTGAGCCTGCTTGAAGCCTCTCCAGGCGGGATGCTGCTGGACGTGACTGTTCCGGGGGTAGAAATATCCCCAGTTATGATGAACGGTACGCTCTTCCACCACATCGAGGTTCCGGGAGGCACTCCAGCCGCCCTCGAAACCGGCGCCCCCATGATGCCTTCACTGGGATTCCTTGCAGCGATACCTGCCGGGGGTCAGGTGCAGATCGTGGTGGAGGACGCCCATTGGGTTGATCTGGGAGTCGTCAACCCCTATCCCATGCAACCGATTCCCGCCGACAACTCATACGAGCCCATTCCTTTCAGTCACAATTCCCGGTTTTACGATTCTGGTGTTCACCCGTCCCACGAGGCGGCAGTTGTGGTCGACGGCATCCTTCGGGGGGTCACGATTGGGCGATTCAACATAGCACCCTTCCGGTGGGACGCTTCCACAGGGCTTCTCAGCGCTGCAGCCCGAATGAGGGTTCGTGTGACCTTCGACGGCTCAGTCACCATTGACCAGAGACTCTACTCCCGTTTCTGGGAACCCACGTTCAAATCGTGCCTTCTTAACTCCGGTGTTCTTGGGGAGCCAGTCCGGACGATATCGGCCTGCCCCACCCCAGTCATCGCCTTGAACGCTCGTGAGGCAATGGAGATAGACGCGGCGGACCTTCTTGTGATTGCCGGGGATGATTTCGCCGATACCATGATGAGCGAGCTCATAACCAAAAAGACCGCTCAGGGTTACCTGACGGCGGTGGTCGCTGCAGGCTCCTGGACAACAACCCAGATAAAGGACTACATACAGAACGCATACGACAACTGGAGCATCCCACCGAGTTTCATCCTCTTCGTGGGCGACGCCCCCGAGCTGCCCCCCTACAACGCCAACGGCATGTACGGCGACAACAGGTACTGCTGCGTGGACGGAACCGATTATCTGGCCGACATCTTCAACTCAAGGTTCGTCACGCCAACCAGCCACTACCCCATCGCCGAGGCCAAGGTGCTGAAATGGCAGTTCGATCCTCTGATGGACGAGAGTTTCTGGGGCAACGTGCTCACCGCGGGGATGATCCAGACCAACGGAGGCACGGTTGCCACCCGCTGGTTCTGCTTCACCCTTGAAACCGTGCGCGACACCTACATGAACATCTTCGGCAAAACGGTTCAGCGTGAATACGTGAAGGACACCAGCCAGCCGCCACCCTACTACTACAGACCGGACCTCCCAAGCGCTGGTCAGATGGTCCCGGCCGACATCGTGTGGGACGGAAATGCTGCCGGAATAGCGGAGTCAATCAACAACGGCGTTTTCCTCGTGCAGCACAGGGACCACGGGAGCGTGAGCGGCTGGGCCGACCCCCCATTCACCACTTCCAACCTCTCCTCACTCACCAACGGAGACAAAACGCCAATGGTGATGAGCACCAACTGCCAGACCGGTCAGTTCATAGACAACTGTTTCGCCGAGAATCTGTTCAGAATGCAGGGCGGTGCGGTCGGAGTCATTGCTGCCGTTCAGGTCAGCTACAGCTACTTCAACGACTACCTGACCTACGGCCTCTACAAAGCGTTCAACGACGAGTACACCAGCCCGCCCTTCACCTATACCGAGCCCGGCGGCAACTACCTTGCCGGTCAGGCCCTGATGTGCGCCAAGCTGGAAATGCAGGCAGCCGCCCCGTTCAACCCCTATGGCAGCTGGACCGGTTACGCCGAGGACGAATGGGACCTTTTCCACTGGTTCGGCGACCCGACGATGGACCTTCGAACCATGTTGCCCGGCGAGAACACCGTAAGTGCTCCATACACCCTTCCCGCCGGTTCGACACAGGCTGCCTTCACTGTAAGCGGGGTTTCAGGACCTGTCGAGGGCGCCCTGGTGTGTCTGATGCACGAAGACGGACTATGGGCCAGCGGAATGACCGACGCCTCTGGAAGCGTCATGCTCTCCTTCGACCCGATCGGAGCACTCAGCGACATCACCTGGATGGTCACGTCACACAACACCCTTCCAGCCCAGGGAGTGGTGAACGGTGTGGGCATCGAGGCCGCAGCGGCCGGTGTCATGAGTTTTTCGGTCTCGCAACCGCGCCCGAATCCTGCTTCGGGTCTGGTCCGGTTCCCTGTTACAACGCCTGACGGCGGTGTGCTTGAGATCACGGTGTTCGACACGGCTGGCAGGGTCGTGGCCGTCGTGCACAACGGCGAGGTCACGGCAGGCAGTCATACGCCCTCCTGGAACACGGTGGGAGTCCCCCAGGGCGTCTACCTTGTCCGCATCTCGACCCCCGAAGGCTCCGCCACCACCACCCGCCTCGTGGTCGCCCGCTAGGGGACGGACTTAGATAGTTCAGTTTGTTGGCATATCCGAATGGGGGCGTTCACTTTGTGTGCGCCCCCATTTCAAGGCAACCCCATAGTCTCTCGAAAGTTCGCCTGAGCTTGCCGATGTCCTGATCGAATGAAGCCAGGACCTGAACCCAGCCTTCCTCCATGGTCAGCGGCTCTTCGGTCGAGAAAAGACCCTGTTCGATGAGAAATGCTTCCAACTCGTCAACAAGAGCTGTGCGGAATCCGGGCACCTCTTTCGCACGAAGCGCAGTGAGAAGTGCCATGGGATCGTTGTCGCATTTCTGCGACATCACCCATGTCTCTTCGAAAAGCTTTGACCTGCCTACGGGGGATTCCTCAAGGTTCTTACGTGTCAGCGGTGCGAACCTTCCAACTGCATATGTGGTCAGGATAAAAGCCGTTATCGCGGCGGCCCTTTCCAGCTCCCCGTACTCGCCGGGGTCAAGCACGGACTTGCCGGCAGCAACGGCCTTTCCCACCGAATCAAGCCCCGCTTGCAGAAGCTTGTGAAGCATGACCGTTTCGGTGAGCACCCACGCGGGATGAACCTCTCCCGGGGGCATGTCGTACTCAACACGGGTCGGTTCCAGGAGACGGGCATACTCGTCATAGGAAAGGGTGCCTGGTTCAGGCACAACTGCAAGCAGGCTGTCGTGAAGAGGCCATGTTCCTGGTTTGCTATGGTCCATTCGCAAAACACTCACCGTTCCACCCCCGGCGCTCCGGAAAACATCCTGGACCAGCGACGCGTCTGGTTCCTGGCAAGTAAGGTAGAAAAGCTGCCTGCCATCCAGCGCAAGTTCAGTCATGGAACGCGCCACCTCCCTGAAGCGCATCAGATCGGTATTGGCGAGAACCTCGTCGAAGATGAGGGGCAGTTTGTCTCCGGCCTCGGTCAACTCGGCGAACGAGATCTTGAGCGCAAGGAGCAGTTGCATCCGGGTTCCGCGGGACAGGTGACCCAGCGGGACGGCTTGACCCGTTTGAGTGTCCAGGGCAGCCATCTCAGTGTCTTCGAGACCCACCGGACACAGCGCGTACCTGCCTCCTGTAAATCTGGTCAGCAGACCTGATGCCCTGTTCACCACGGGAGGCTGGATCTCAACCTGATACTTCCCCTTTACGGTATCGAGAAGCCTGTTCCGGATTCGAACCCGGTTGTTCCGGCAGTTCAAGGCGTCTTTTCTTCTCTCGAGGTTCTGGAGCTGGGAAAGGAGCTCCACAAGTTCAACTGAGTTTTCCATCTCCGTTTCGGCTGCCATGGCAAGAACGACTTGATCGCGTATCTCATCAAGGGTCGAAGCAAGATGACCGGTTTGGCGGATCTCCTCCGAAAGGTCTGAATCCGATGCGGGGATGTCCGCGTCGGGCAAATCGAAGCGCTTCAGTCTGTGGTCGATGTCGCGGTACTCCTGAAGGCGGGAGTCACGCTCCTTCAGGGAGACGAAATCCCCACATTCGAGCCGGTTTCTCTGAAAGATCCCGTCGTACTCGGTCTCGGCTTCGCGCAGTCTGTCGGAAACTGCACCGGCTTCGATCAGAAGGCCATCGAGGGTCTCGGACTCATGTATGAACACACGAGCCCTCTCCTCAAGGGCATCGACAAGGCTGGCTGCGCTCTCGAGGGAATCCGGCGAAGCAGGTCCGTAACCTGAAAGCAGTGCGCCGAGTTTCCGAAGCGTTCCTCGGGCGTTGGAAACCGCGTTATCGAGCTGTCCCTTCAACCCATCCAGTTCATCAAAACGCTTCATCCGGGCCGCAACGATCTCAACACCCAAAGTGGAACTCACTCCCATCCTCTCCCTGGTTTCCTGATAGGCCTGGCTCGCGGGTCCGATCTCCTTGACGATCTGGGCCAGTTCAACCGCAAGACCGTTTCGAGCGGCCATGTCCGCCCGTGTATCCTCAAGGTACCGTATCACTCCAAGAACATCATGTACCGTCCAGGAGGCAGGTTGTCTGAGTTTGAGCGATGAGTAGGTCTTCTGGGCACCAAGAGCCCTGACCAGGGGGACTAGAAGGGAACAGGCAAGGATCAGGAGCGCAAACGCCGCAGGCAGATGGTTTCCGCCGGGGATCAGAATCGCCAGCAGAATCAGCACTCCCGCTGGAATGATGTAGTCCCTGTGCTCCTTCAGGGCAAGCCAGCGAGCCAGATGGCTTCTGCCATGAGTGAGGGTTTCCTCCTGTAAACCCGAGAGCCTGTCGTCAAACTCCGCGAGGCGGACTTCCAGTTCCCTTTTTCTTTCCATGAGCCGTTCGTGGTTCAACCCGGAAGCCAGCAAGAAGTCGAGATCAAAGATGCTCACGCTGGTTGGGACCCCCTCGAGTATCCTCGATAGCTCTTCAATTCGTTCCTCGAGATCGGCCTTCCTGCGGATATACTCCTTGAGGCTTTCCAGCAAGTTGCGCATCTCGCCCATGGACTCGGGCAACGAATCGAGACCGCACGCGGAGAGCTTCCTGCGGCAGGCTCCGGCCAGGCCGTCAATCTCAACGGCCTTTCCCTGCAAGATGGTGATCTCATCCCTGAGCCTTGAGGCGTTCCCAAGGTCTGTGGGCAGGATAGTCTCCATCCCGCTCATGGATGAGAATACCCGCAGGAGTTCACGTCTTTCCTGCTCCCTTTTCAGCAGGACAAGCCTTCCCTCAGCCCTGACGGCAGCGGCCTGCTTCTCCCGGAGTTCGGGCAGCGTAACGACAAGCCGGTGTCTGGCCTCCAACTCCCTGACCCTGGAATCGTACCGGCTTCTATACCTTTCCAGCTCACTGCCCAGGGGGTGTTCATGCCCTGCCTGTCAGGGGAGGGAGCCGTGGACCTGAAACCGGTTTTGTTATCCGGGGCCACTGAAACCGAGCTTCGCGGTGTTATCCTCGATGCGGTGGCCACCAAACCCGAACGAGGAAACTGCCATTCCCTGCCAATGTGGCGGATCGGAGGGTGAACATGGAAGACAGCCTTCACTTCGACGGGGCCGGAAAGCCAAGGATGGTGGATGTATCAGGTAAGAGCCCCACACGAAGGACAGCCACGGCTGTCGGAGAGATCGAACTAGGGGAGAAGGGTCTTGCGGCATTGGCTACCTCCGGTAAGGGACCTGTCGAGACCACCGCCGCGCTTGCGGGGATCCAGGCCACAAAGAGGACATGGGAGCTCATCCCCCTGTGCCATCCACTTCCGCTCGAGAAAGTTGATGTTGTTTTTGAACTTGTCAACTCAACCCTCCGATGCACATGCAACGTCAAGGGTGAGGCCAGGACAGGCTTCGAAATGGAGGCCATGACCGGGGCGGCCGTGGCGCTGCTTACCGTTTACGACATGCTCAAGGCGATCGACAAGGGAATGACCATCCGCGGGATCCATCTGCTTGAGAAAACCGGAGGGAAGAGCGGGGACTGGAAATGCGCCCGATGAAGTCCTTTTCAGTTATCACGGTAAGCGACACATGCGCCGCCGGTCTCAGGGAAGACGGCAGCGGACCCGAGATCATCGGCGTAATGACCGGAGCGGGTTACACGCTCGTTGAGAGTGTTGTGGTTCAGGACGGCATAGACTCTGTGGCTTCCGC
>Ga0351862_1130_pt1 | contig 16906 bp, 17 predicted proteins | sample BONcelFGM3001F10_FD_206787 | JGI IMG/M metagenome (GOLD analysis project Ga0351862, IMG submission 206787) | Enriched cells from coal bed in the Powder River Basin, Montana, United States - BONCAT cells FGM rep2 HSBNCT.FGM.300.1.F10 ...
CTTTCGCAGTTTATGGACCAGACCAATCCTCTCTCCGAGATAACGCACAAGCGCCGTCTTTCGGCTCTTGGACCGGGGGGGCTCACAAGAGAGCGTGCAGGTTTCGATGTTCGCGACGTTCATACCACGCATTACGGACGTATCTGTCCCGTGGAAACGCCTGAAGGTCCAAACATCGGTTTGATATCTTCTTTGTCGCTCTATGCCCGCGTCAACGACTACGGATTTATCGAAACTCCCTATAGAATAATTGATAATGGCAAGGCGACTGATAAAGTTAAATATTGTTCTGCGTTCGAGGAAGGGGATAACGCCATCGCCCAAGCCAATGTGTCTTTCGACAAGAATGGCAAACTGACCAATGAAATAGTGCAGGCTATGGTGCATGGTGAATATGTTCAGGTCTCAAGAGACGATGTGAAGATGATGGACGTTTCTCCCCAGCAGCTTGTTTCGGTGGCGGCGGCCCTCATACCGTTTCTAGAACACGATGATGCCAACAGAGCACTTATGGGTGCGAACATGCAACGTCAGGCTGTGCCGCTTCTGCGCAGCGAAGCCCCTCTTGTGGGGACCGGCATAGAAGCCGCGGTGGCAAAAGATTCTGGTGTTACGGTGGTGGCCAAACGAGATGGTGTGGTTACTGAAGTTGATGCCAACCGGGTGCTGGTGCGGGCCGATAAAAGTGAACGAGACAAGTTCAGCTCGGATGTTGATATCTACAACCTTACGAAGTTTAGAAGATCCAACCAGAGTTCGTGTATCAACCAAAAACCCATCGTCGATGTTGGCGATAAGGTAAGAAAAGGCGATGTCATGGCCGACGGTCCGGCCACCGAAGAAGGGGAGTTGGCGCTTGGTAGAAACGTCGTAGTCGCGTTCATGCCTTGGGGTGGATACAACTTCGAAGATTCCATTCTGATAAGCGAAAGGGTGGTTAAAGAGGATGTCTATACTTCTATACATATAGAAGAGTTTGAATGTGCCGCCCGCGATACGAAACTTGGCAAGGAAGATATAACCCGCGATATCCCCAACGTAGGCGACGAAGCTCTTAGGAATCTTGATGAATCGGGAATAATCCGCATCGGAGCCGAGGTCAATTCGAGCGATATACTAGTCGGCAAGGTTACGCCAAAAGGCGAAACCCAGCTTTCTCCCGAGGAAAGGCTTTTACGCGCAATATTCGGCGATAAGGCCGGAGACGTCAAGGATACGAGCCTTCGGGTCCCTCCTGGAGTTGGCGGCGTGATCATCGGTGCCCAGGTTTTCAGCAGGGAGGGAGTGGAACTAGATGAAAGGGCCAAAGAGATACAAGATGACGAGAAGGAAAAGATAAAAAAGGATCTTGAAGCCGAAATAAAAGGGGTGCGCGATACAGCTGTGAAGAGGATAAAAAAGCTTCTTTCAGGACGCATTTCACGCTCCAAGGTCATGGACGACAATGACGAAAATATCATTCTCGCCAAGGGCAAGCAGATTACCGATGCGATTCTCGACAAGGTGCCTTTTCATAAATGGTCTGAGATATCGGTGCAAGGGGGAGAAGATATAGAGGCCGAACTTGCCGATATATTTGAAAATATCGAAGAACAGGAAGACCTTGTAAGGATGATGTACGACCAGAAAGTCAGCAGGCTTACCAAGGGTGATGAGCTCCCGCCGGGAGTGATCAAGATTGTGAAAATATTCATCGCCATCAAGAGGAAGCTTGCTGTCGGCGACAAGATGGCTGGACGGCATGGAAACAAGGGCGTCATTTCCCGAATATTGCCGGAAGAGGACATGCCCTATCTGTCAGACGGTACGCCCGTCGATATAGTCCTAAATCCGCTTGGGGTTCCCTCTCGTATGAACGTCGGTCAGGTACTAGAGGCCCATCTTGGATGGGCGGCCAAAAATCTTGGCGAGCAGCTGCAGTCATATCTCGACAAAAACTTTTCCAAAGAAAAACTCTCGGAAATTTTGAAGAAGTGTTTCAAATCACCGAAGATGGATGAATTTCTTTCGAGGGCCACCGATAAACAACTCAGAGAATTTATTTCCAAACACAAGGGCGGAATTCTTTTCGCAACGCCTGTGTTTGACGGTGCTTCCGAGGGAGAGGTTAAAGATGCTCTCAAACAAGCGAGTCTTGCCACATCTGGTCAAACGACTCTCTTCGACGGGCGCACAGGTGAGGCGTTTGATTCGCCGGTAACCGTCGGCGTGATGTATATGCTAAAACTCCATCACTTAGTTGATGAAAAGCTGCATGCGCGTTCTATAGGACCGTACTCGCTTGTCACGCAACAGCCGCTGGGTGGAAAGGCGCAGTTCGGCGGACAAAGGTTGGGAGAAATGGAAGTTTGGGCGTTGGAAGCCTATGGCGCAGCCTATGCTCTGCAGGAATTTCTAACCGTCAAGTCAGACGATGTCGTGGGACGCACAAGAATGTATGAAGCGATAGTAAAGGGCGAAAAGATTCTCGAACCGGGACTGCCGGAATCTTTTAATGTTCTCATAAAAGAACTTCAGGCATTGTGTCTGGACGTAGATTTGCTCGAAACGCAAAATGCATAAAAATTAAAAGCCCTCTTAAGGAGAGTTATGGATATTTATCACTTTTTCGAAAAACCCAAAGATCCTCTCGGCTTCGAAGGCATAAGGATCAAACTGGCTTCACCCGAGAGAATAAGGCAGTGGTCGCACGGTGAGGTAAAAAAACCGGAGACCATCAATTACCGGACCTTCAAGCCGGAGCGAGATGGGCTTTTTTGTGCCAAGATATTCGGCCCGGTGAAAGACTATGAGTGCAACTGCGGCAAATACAAACGCATGAAGCACCGGGGAATAGTTTGTGAGAAATGCGGAGTTGAGGTTATCCAACAAAAGGTTCGCCGCGAGAGAATGGGGCATATAAATCTCGCAACTCCGGTTGCTCATATATGGTTTTTGAAAAGTCTTCCGTCGAGAATAGGAATTATGCTCGACATCAAGCTCAAAGATTTGGAAAAAGTTCTCTATTGCGAAGCCTATATGGTTGTCGATCCGGGCAATACCACTTTGGGAGAAGGCGATATACTCACCGAGGACATGTATCAAAAAGCCCTCGAGGATTTTGGCCCTGCATTCCGGGTAGGAATGGGAGGCGAAGTCGTAAAGGATATCCTCTCAAAAATAGACATGGCCGAGCTTTCCAAAAAGCTGCGTAAGGATTTGAAAAAGGTGAAATCTCAGGCGGCGTTGCAGAAAATTTCAAGACGTCTAAAACTTATAGAGCAGCTAGTCGCTGCGGACAACAAGCCTGAATGGATGATGCTCGAGGTGATTCCGGTTCTTCCTCCAGATCTAAGACCGCTTGTTCCGCTAGAAGGCGGCAGGTTTGCCACCTCTGATCTCAATGATCTTTATCGCAGGGTCATAAATCGCAATAACCGCTTAAAAAGGCTCATGGAGCTCAGCGCACCTGATATCATCATCAGAAATGAGAAGAGGATGCTTCAGGAAGCGGTAGATGCCCTGTTTGACAACGGCAGACGTTCGCGGCCATTTGTCGGCCCCAATCGTCGAGCTTTAAGGTCCTTGTCGGATATGCTCAAGGGTAAGCAAGGACGTTTTCGTCAAAACCTGCTTGGAAAACGAGTCGATTATTCCGGCAGGTCGGTTATCGTCGTCGGTCCGGAACTTAAACTGCATCAATGCGGTATTCCGAAAATTATGGCTCTCGAACTCTTCAAGCCTTTTATCTACAACAGGCTTGAAGACAATGGTCTTGCCACCACGATCAAAAGCGCCAAGCGCTTGGTCGAAAGTGAAACTCCAGAGGTATGGGACGCACTAGATGACGTCATCAAGGAACATCCGGTGCTTCTAAACCGTGCGCCTACGCTTCACAGGTTGGGAATGCAGGCCTTCGAGCCGGTGCTGACCGAGGGTAAGGCCATAAGGCTGCATCCGCTAGTGTGCGCCGCATTCAACGCCGACTTCGACGGTGATCAGATGGCCGTACATGTGCCCCTTTCAGTAGAGGCGCAGATGGAGGCGCGCGTGCTTATGCTCGCCACCAACAACATACTTTCTCCGGCCAGCGGAAAGCCGATCATCGTGCCTACGCAGGATATGGTTTTGGGCATTTACTATATGACCAGGGAACGGGCTTTCGTAAGAGGCGAGGGAAAGTCTTTTTATTCTCCGGAAGAGGTTCGTATAGCCTACGACTCCGAGGTGATCGATCTGCAAGCGAAGATAAAAGTCAGAATAAACGGCAAGCTGGAAGAAACCACGGTTGGCAGAGTTTTGCTATACGAAGTACTGCCGGTGGGTACCCCGTTTTCCCATGTGAATAAGGTCATGGATAAGAAGGCCATCGCGAACCTCATCGATCAGGTTTACCGTTCCTGTAAGGACAAGGAGACTGTGCTACTTTGCGATAATTTGCGAACGCTTGGTTTTCATTTTTCCACAAAGGCTGGTATCTCGATTTGTATAGACGACATGATTATTCCCAAAAAGAAGGAAGAACTTTTAAATAAATCTTTCAACGAAGCCAGACAGGTTGAAAATCAGTATGCGGAAGGCTTGATAACAGCCGGTGAAAAATACAACAAGTTGGTCGATATATGGGCGGCAACGACTGAATCTATCGCATCCGAGATGATGAGTGGAATGTCGGTAGAAAAAGCGGTCAACGACAAGGGTGAGACGCGTGATCAGATAAGTTTTAACTCGATATTTATCATGGCCGATTCAGGTGCAAGAGGTTCTGCCCAGCAGATGCGTCAGTTGGCCGGTATGCGCGGACTTATGGCCAAACCGTCGGGTGAAATCATCGAGACTCCCATCACGGCAAATTTTCGCGAGGGATTAAACGTGCTCCAGTATTTTATTTCTACGCACGGTGCCAGAAAAGGACTTGCCGATACTGCTCTTAAAACCGCAAACTCCGGTTATCTTACAAGAAGACTTGTCGATGTCGCTCAGGATATGACCATAGTCGAGGATGACTGTGGCACGCTAGACGGTCTTGAGATGGAAGCGCTCATGGAGGGCGGAGAAGTAATTGAGCCGCTTAGCGACCGCATATTAGGCAGAGTTACGCTAGACGACATACGCGATCCATATACCGACGAGGTGATCGTCGAGGCTGGCCGTATGATAAATGAAGACCTTGTGCAAAGAGTCGAGGACTCAGGCTTGGAAAAAATTCTGATCAGGTCGGTGCTTACCTGCAAGAGTAAGCATGGCATATGTGCAAAATGCTATGGTAGAGATCTCGCTAGAGGCCATTTGGTCAATATCGGCGAGGCAGTTGGTGTTATAGCCGCCCAGTCCATAGGAGAACCCGGTACGCAGCTCACGATGAGAACGTTCCATATCGGAGGAACCGCTTCGAGACGTGTCGAGCAGTCAAGCCTTGAAGCCAGACATGACGGAGTAGTCAAGTTCGACAACCTGCAAGTGGCCCTCAACAAGAACGGCAAGCTCGTCGTCATGAACAGAAATGGAACACTTATAATATCCGATGAGGAAGGGCGCGAACGCGAAAAGTACAAGCTGACCTATGGCGCGCATCTGCTTGTAGAAGAAGGCGGCAAGGTAAAAATAGGTCAGACGCTTGCAGAATGGGATCCATACATGGTTCCGATTCTTGCCGAGGTTTCAGGTGTTATTAAGTTCGGCGATGTAATTGAAGGTCTTACAATGGAAGAACAGGTCGATGAGGTAACCGGACTTTCAAGAAAGGTTATCACAATTCCTAAAGATCAGAAAATGCGTCCCAGAATTTCCATCAAGGACGAATCCGGTTCGACAGCGCAGCTGCCATCGGGAAGGGGCGACGCTAGATATATGATGCCTCGTGAAGCCAATATAATAGTTTCCGAGGGCGACGAAATCTCTGCAGGCGATGTTATAGCCAAAATTCCAAGAGAGACGACGAAAACAAAAGATATCACAGGTGGTCTGCCGAGGGTGGCTGAACTTTTCGAAGCTAGAAAACCCAAGGATAATGCAATTATTTCCGAAATCGAAGGGCGAGTGTCGTTCGGTCCAGATCAAAGGGGCAAGAGAACTGTCGTTATTACGCCCGATATCGGTGAACCAAGAGAATATCAAGTTACGCATGCAAAATATATGTCGGTGCGCGAGGGCGACTACATACAGGCCGGAGATCATCTGATGGGCGGCTCGGCGAATCCTCATGACATACTTGCGGTTTTGGGCGAGAAAAAACTTGCAAAATATCTAGTCGATGAAACCCAAGAGGTTTATAGATTGCAAGGCGTTAGAATAAACGACAAGCACATAGAGACCATCGTCAAACAAATGTTAAAGAGAGTTAAGATAGTCGATCCGGGCGATAGTGAGTTTTTAGAGGATGAGCAGGTCGAGAAATGGCAATTTGAAGATATAAACGAAAAGTTGCGCGCAAAGGGCAAACAACCCGCAACTGCCGAACCTATGCTCCTTGGAATCACCAAAGCATCCCTTGCAACCGACAGCTTTATGTCAGCTGCCTCGTTTCAAGAAACGACAAAGGTGCTTACGGCGGCAGCCATTTCTGGCCGGGTTGATTATCTGCGTGGTCTTAAGGAAAATATCATCATGGGCCGTCTCATTCCAGCGGGTACGGGTCTTAAGAAATACAAGGGTTATGAAATCAATGTCGAATCCGTTAAGGCTGAAAACGAACAAGGTATAGTTTTTTCTTCCGAAGACCTTGAAAATAGGGATGTTGCTGACTGATTTTTAAATTAATACGTGAGACATTAAAAAATGACAAAAACTGTATAATTGTTATGTAATTACTTGACTGAACAAGGTTCTTTTGCTAGTTTCCCGCCGCTTCTTTCAAAGGAAGCGGCGTTTTTTTTATAACCTCCCGTAATTCAAGGGAAAAATGATAGGCTGGCGTCGCCTGAAAAAGACGTGAGGTGGGTTTTTATGCCAACGATAAATCAACTTGTAAGGTTTGGCAGGAAGCAGATCAAGATGCGCACGGCCTCTCCGGCCCTTATGCAATGCCCGCAAAGGCGTGGTGTTTGCGTTCGCGTCTATACATCTACGCCTAAAAAACCGAATTCGGCCTTGAGAAAAGTGGCTAGGGTTCGTCTTACAAACGGGATCGAAGTGACAGCCTATATACCGGGTGAAGGCCACAACCTTCAGGAGCATTCGGTGGTGACGGTTCGCGGTGGTCGTGTAAAAGATTTGCCCGGTGTGCGCTATCACATAATCAGGGGTACGCTCGATTCAACCGGTGTTGAAAATAGAAAAAAGAGTCGTTCAAAATACGGCGCCAAGAGACCGAAATAAGGGGTATAGAGATGCCAAGAAAAAAAAGAGGCAGTTTAAAGAGGAAGGCGATTCCAGATCCCAAGTATGGGGACAATTTGGTCGCAAAGTTTATCAGTACGATTTTATGGGACGGTAAAAAGTCCACTGCCGAAGGCATAGTGTATGGTGCGTTCGATATATTGCAGGAGAAAAAACACGACGATCCGGTGAAAATTTTCAAACAGGCCATGGAGAACATAAAGCCTGTCGTTGAAGTGAGATCGAGACGTGTTGGAGGTGCTACCTATCAAGTCCCGTGCGAGGTTCGTTCAGATCGCAGGACATCTTTGGGACTTCGTTGGGTGATAGGCGCAGCGAGGGGACGCGGCGAGAAAACGATGAAGGAGAGGGTTGCAGCCGAACTTCTCGATGCTGTAGAAAACCGCGGTGCTGCGGTCAAGAAACGCGAGGATACGCACAAAATGGCGGAGGCGAATAAGGCTTTTGCCCATTACAAATGGTAATTTGCGTAATGCTCTTTGATAGCATGGTGCAAGTCGTCTCTTAAGTTTATAAAAAGGATAAGGCAGGTTATGTCGCAGAAGGAACTGAATCTAAATAATCTACGCAACATCGGCATAGTCGCCCATATCGATGCGGGTAAGACTACAGTTTCTGAGCGTATCCTGTATTACACGGGCATGACCTACAAGATAGGCGAGGTCCATGAAGGTACGGCCGTGATGGACTGGATGGAACAGGAACAGGAACGGGGCATAACCATCACCTCTGCCGCTACAACCTGTCGCTGGCGGGATTTCGATATCAATATAATAGATACGCCGGGGCATGTTGATTTTACCGCCGAGGTTGAAAGAAGCCTTCGAGTGCTAGATGGAGCAGTTGGCGTCTTCGATGGCGTTGCCGGGGTGGAACCACAGTCTGAAACGGTGTGGCGTCAGGCCAATCGTCACGGTGTCCCGAAAATAGGATTTGTAAACAAGATGGATAGGACCGGCGCGGATTTTGATCGCTGTGTTCAAATGATGCGCGACAGGCTCAAGGCCAACGCGATCCCATTTCAAATTCCGTGCGGAGTTGAATCCGAATTCAAGGGCGTAATCGACATCGTGGCCAGAAAGGCCTATCTGTTTGATGACGAAAACAAGGGATCAGATTTTATCGTGGAAGACATCCCAGAGTCTATGCTTCCTATGGTAGCTGAGCTAAGAGAAAAATTAGTCGAGTCGGTCGTGGAATGCGATGACGAACTCCTTCATAAATATCTCGAAAGTCATGATCTTACCGTAGATGAAATCAAGTCGGCGGCGAGAAAAGCTACGATTGCGATGAAGGTAGTGCCCGTATTTTGCGGTTCGGCCTTCAAGAACAAGGGAGTTCAGCAACTTTTGGATGCCATAGTCGATTATCTTCCTTCGCCTTTGGATGTGCCTCCCATAGAGGGCATTCATCCGGGAAAGGATGAAAAGATCGAAAAAAGGGAAGCCAAAGTTGAAGAACCCTTTGCGGCCCTTGCTTTCAAAATCATGACCGATCCTTATGTGGGTCAGCTTACCTATTTCAGGATCTATTCCGGCAAGATCGAAAGCGGACAGACGGTATGGAATTCTGTGAAGGAAAAAAAGGAACGAATAGGACGTCTTCTCAGAATGCACGCAAACAAACGCGAAGAACTAAGTGAGGCGTTAGCCGGGGACATAGTTGCGGCGGTAGGTCTCAAACTTACAGGTACGGGAGATACAATTTGTAATCAGGGTCGTCCGATAGTTCTTGAGAAAATGGAATTTCCCGATCCGGTTATATCCATAGCGATAGAGCCCAAAACCAAGTCCGATGAAGAAAAGCTTTCCGTTTCTTTGCATAAGCTGGCTAACGAAGATCCGACGTTTAGGATAAACGTCGATAGTGAGACCGGGCAGACGGTCATATCGGGTATGGGCGAGCTTCATCTGGAAATCATAGTTGACAGGCTGCTTCGCGAATTTGGAGTGGGCGCGAACGTAGGCAAGCCTCAAGTGGCCTACCGCGAAAGCATAACTAAGTCCGTTGAGGTAGAGAACAAATACGTCAAGCAGACAGGCGGCAGGGGGCAATACGCGAATGTATGCTTAAGGCTTGAACCTCAAGGCAGGGGAGCGGGTTTCGAATTCGTTGATGGCGTTACCGGAGGTTCCATTCCGAGAGAGTATATCTCGGCGGTAAGAAAAGGCGTCGAAGAGGCCATGGATTCGGGCGTGATAGCGGGCTATTCGATGGTGGATGTTAAAGTCACCGTGTTCGACGGCTCCTATCACGAAGTGGATTCTTCTGATCTGGCATTTAAGATCTGTTCGTCCATGGCATTTAAAGATGGTGCCAGAAAGGCAAATCCGAGCATTTTGGAACCGATCATGGCGGTTGAAGTAGTTGTTCCCGATGAGTATGTCGGCGCCGTTACCGGAGATCTCACGGCAAGAAGGGGTCGAATACAAAGAAACGAGCTCCATGCTGGTTCGCAGGTCGTTGGTGCCATGGTGCCTCTTTCGAAGATGTTTGGATATTCCACGGATCTTCGCAGCGCGACCCAAGGCCGGGCGACTTACACGATGCAGTTTTCGCACTATGACGCGGCTCCAAAAAACATAGCCGATGAGATAATAGCAAAGGTGCAGGGCCGATAATTAGGAAATTTGATTTACTCTTTAAGGAGGCAATATGTCGAAGGAGAAATTTGAGAGGACGAAACCGCACGTAAATGTAGGCACGATCGGGCACGTCGATCACGGCAAGACGACCTTGACTAGCGCCATAACGAAATATCTGGCCACCAAGAATCTGGCTTCCGAGATGAAGTTCGACGAAATCGATAAAGCTCCTGAAGAGCGCGAGCGCGGCATCACGATAGCCACGGCGCACGTTGAATATCAAAGCGAGAAGCGTCATTACGCCCATGTAGATTGTCCCGGGCATGCCGATTACGTGAAGAACATGATCACCGGAGCGGCGCAGATGGACGGTGCTATACTCGTCGTGAGCGCAGCAGACGGTCCGATGCCCCAGACGCGCGAGCATATACTTTTGGCCAGGCAGGTTGGGGTTCCGAAGATGGTAGTCTATATGAACAAGGTCGATCAGGTGGATGATCCCGAGCTTTTGGATTTGGTGGAACTCGAGGTGAGAGAGCTTTTAAGCCGTTATGAATTTCCCGGCGACGAGATACCGATCATACGCGGGTCAGCCTTGAAGGCCATGGAGGGCGATACGGGTGATGTGGGTTATGGATCGATCCAGAAACTTTTGGATGCGGTGGACGATTACATACCGGAGCCTGAGCGTCCTATAGACAGGCCGTTTTTGATGCCGGTCGAAGATGTTTTCAGCATATCCGGTCGCGGTACGGTGGTTACGGGCAGGGTAGAGCGCGGCATCATCAAGACGGGCAACGAAGTTGAGATAGTGGGTCTTAGGGACACGTTGAAGACAGTGGTGACGGGTGTAGAGATGTTCCGCAAGATTTTAGATGAAGGCCGGGCAGGAGACAACGTGGGTCTTCTTCTTCGCGGCACGAAGCGGGAAGAAGTTGAGCGCGGGCAGGTGGTGGCGATACCCGGTTCAATAAAACCGCACAAGAAGTTCAAGGCTGAGGTATATGTTTTGACGAAGGAAGAAGGCGGTCGGCACACGCCGTTTTTCAAGGGATACCGTCCGCAGTTTTATTTCAGAACGACGGACGTGACCGGCATATTGCAGTTGCCTGAGAACGTCGAGATGGTGATGCCCGGAGACAACATCACGGCGGAGATTGAGCTTATCAACTCCATAGCTATGGAGAAGGAGCTTCGTTTCGCAGTTCGCGAAGGCGGTCGCACAGTGGGCGCTGGCGTCGTCACCGAAGTCATTGAATAAATAAACGAGAGGACTGTATGGCTACGCAATACGATAAGGGACAAAAAATAAGAATAAGGCTTAAGGCCTATGATCACAAGCTGCTCGATCAATCTACTCAGGAGATCGTGGGTACGGTGCAAAGAACGGGCGCAAGTATAGCAGGTCCCATTCCGTTGCCTACGAAGATCGAAAAGTACTGCGTCCTTAGAAGTCCTCACGTCGATAAACGTTCGCAGGAGCAGTTCGAGATCAGGACTCACAAGCGCCTTATCGACATACTCGAACCGACACAGCAAACCGTCGATTCACTTATGAAGCTTGAATTGTCGGCAGGTGTGGATGTTGAAATAAAGATGATTTAAGACTGAGAGGGAATTATGTTGGGTCTTCTAGGAAAAAAGAAAGGCATGACTCAGGTATTCGCAGCCGGTGGTGAATTGATTCCGGTCACCGTTGTGGAGTTGGGTCCTTGCACCGTCGTTCAAAAAAAGACCAAAGCGAACGATGGTTACGATGCGCTTCAATTGGGCTATTCAATAAGAAAACCCAAGGGAGTTACAAGGCCGGTGCGCGGGCACTTTGAGAAAAAAGGGTTGCCCATATTTACGCATCTAAAAGAATTTCGAACCGATATGGCAGCAAATTTCAATGTTGGCGAAGTTCTTTCGGTTGAGGGATTCAAGGCCGGAGACAAAATACATGTCAGCGGTGTAACCAAGGGCCGGGGTTTCCAAGGCGTGATAAAACGTCATGGCAAAGCCGGCGGTCCTGCAGCTCACGGTTCAGGTTTTCATCGCGCCCCGGGTTCAATAGGTATGAGAACCTGGCCGGGGCGTGTTTTTAAGAATACAAGACTTCCCGGACACATGGGTGACGTCAACGTGACGACCCGCAATCTCGAAGTGGTTGCAATAAGGCCGGAGGACAATGTGATCCTCATCAGAGGTGCCGTGCCGGGTTGCCGCGAAGGTCTTCTGGAAGTGGTCTTGGTACACGAGCCGTTGGAATCGAGGACGGAGCTGAAAAAGAAACCCGTTTCCGCTGCAAAGGTTGTCACTGCAGAAAATTCCGAGGTTGCCGTGGAAACGATCGAGGCAAATGCCGGGTCTTTGGAAAAACCGGAAGAGACAAAGGAGTAAACAGTGAAAGCGACCGTTCTCGACATAAATAATAAAAGCGTCGGCGACGTTGAACTTTTCGACGAAATATTTGCTGCCGAATCCAGGCTTCCGCTCATCTATGATGTCGTGAAGATGCAGCTGGCCAATCGCCGCAGCGGAACAGCGGCAACGAGAAACCGGGCCTTGATGGAAGGTTCTACGGCCAAGATATACCGGCAGAAGGGTACCGGTCGTGCACGCCATGGCGATTCGCGGGCTAATATTTTTGTCGGCGGCGGCAAGGCTTTTGGTCCGCATCCCAAAAGTTATGAATACACGATACCCAAGAAGGCTAAGCGCGGTGGTTTGCGTTCAGCCCTATCGATCAAGACCCGGGAAAACAAACTTATAGTGCTCGACAGTTTTACCTTGGATGCGATCAAGACTAAAGATGCACTGGCGAGGCTTGCGGCCATCGGTGTCAAAAACGGGTTGATAGTAATTGAAGGCAGAAATGAAAATCTTGAAAAATCGGTAAAAAATATAAATGGAATTAAGCTCGTGCGCGCCGAAGGGCTAAACGTCTATGACATTATGAAATACGAACATACCGTTATTCTCAAGGATGCCTTAATGAGGATCCAGGAGGTTTTGAAGCCGTGAAGACTACAGACGTTATAAAAAAGCCGCTTATTACTGAAAAGGGATCTATGGCGCAGCAGCTGTATAATCAGTATTTCTTTGCTGTCGATAGGCTTGCCACCAAATATGACATAAGAAACGCGGTGGAAGAACTCTTTAAGGTTAAGGTTTCTGATGTAAAGACCATGCTGGTTCCCGGAAAATACAAGAGAGTGGGTAAGCATGTTGGTAAGGCCTCTGACTGGAAGAAGGCGGTGGTTACTTTGGCGGAAGGCCAGAGGATAGATTTTCTTGAAAGCGCCTAGATGAAAATTGGCGTAGATAGTTAACGGCCCTCCCGGGTGGAGAATGAGTGAGGATGAGATATGCCTAACAAGAATTATAAACCGATGACCCCAGGCCGTCGCGGAATGAGCGTCAGCGATTTTGCCGACATAACGAAAGATCGCCCTGAAAAGGCTCTTCTGGAGACGCTTAAAAAAAGCGGCGGTAGAAACAGCAACGGCAGAATCACGATGCGTCATCGTGGCGGCGGTGCCAAGATCAAGTATCGTATCATCGATTTTCGCAGGAACAAAAAAGATGTCCCGGCTAAGGTCGTAGCGATCGAATATGATCCCAATCGCTCAGCAAGAATCGCTCTCTTGTCTTATGCCGACGGCGAAAAACGCTATATACTGGCACCTGTCGGGATAGCTGTTGGGCAGATGGTGGTTTCTGCGGAATATACAGACATCGTCCCGGGAAATGCGATGCCGCTTCGTAACATGCCGCTTGGTACGGGAGTGCACAATGTGGAACTTCGTCCCGGTGCCGGTGGCAAAATAGTGAGAAGTGCGGGTTCAGTTGCCCAGCTTATGGCCAAAGACGGTCTGTATTGCCAGCTCAAGCTACCCTCTGGCGAAGTCAGGATGATTCACCACGATTGCATGGCTACCATAGGCCAGATCGGCAATATCGAACACGAGAACGTCGAGCTTGGCAAGGCGGGGCGGGTGCGTCACATGGGTAGGAGGCCGCATGTTCGCGGTTCCGCAATGAACCCTGTAGATCATCCTCACGGCGGAGGCGAAGGCAGAACGACCGGCGGCAGAAATCCCGTATCTCCTTGGGGCTGGTGTACGAAGGGTATGAAAACCAGAAAAAATAAAAAGTCTCAGCGTTTTATAGTCAGGGATAGAAGGAAAAAATTCTAATCTAACACAAGGTGAAATATGACACGTTCGTTAAAAAAGGGACCATTCATAGACGGGCATCTGTTGAAAAAGGTGCAAGCTGCGCAGTCTTCAGGCAGTAAACAGCTTATGAAAACGTGGTCCAGGCGTTCCACGGTGATTCCGGACATGGTTGGGCTGACACTTGCGGTACACAACGGAAGAAAGTTTATCCCGGTATTCCTCACCGAGAATATGGTCGGGCATAAGCTGGGTGAATTCGCCGCAACAAGAACTTTTCGCGGTCATTCCGGCGACAAGAAAACAAAAGTTGGAGGTAGCTGATGTCTGTCAAAGCTCGCATAAAATGGTTGCGCATGACCCCGCGCAAGGTGCGCATAATAGCCAACGAAGTGCGCGGCAAAGACGTGCAAGTTGCGATCGATTTTCTCACGTTCTGTAAAAAAAGTGCGGCTAGGCCGATACTCAAGCTCGTTAAATCAGCAGTGGCTAACGCCGATCAAAAAGGCACCCTCGATCCTGACACGCTCTACGTCAGCGAGATTCTGGTAGATAGCGGGCCTACCATGAAGCGCTGGATGCCCCGCGCCAGAGGGTCGGCTACGCCGATATTGAAGAGAAGCAGTAAGGTTTCTCTTACGCTAAGCGAACGTTAATTATTTCAGGAGTAATTTGGAGCGACTATGGGACAGAAGACACATCCGATCGGTTTTAGGCTGGGCGTAACCAAAACTTGGGACTCTCGTTGGTATGCCCCCAAGGGCATCTACCAAAAACAGGTCCATGAAGACGAGTTTATACGCAAAGAAATAAAAACCAAGCTTGCCCATACGGGTGTCTCCAGAATTGAGATCGAAAGAGCGGCGGGCAAGATAGTAATCAACGTATATACTTCGAGACCCGGATTGGTGATAGGAAAGAAAGGCGCAGGCATCGATTCTCTAAGGATGGACATGCAAAAGCGGATGAGCGACGAAGTTACCGTGAACATTCGCGAGATTAGAAAGGCCGAAATTGACGCCCAGCTTGTTGCAGAAAATGTTGCCCAACAGCTGGTAAGGAGAATAGCCTTCAGACGCGCCATGAAAAAAGCTGTTCAGTCGGCCCAGAAATTAGGCGCGCTTGGTATAAAGATCCACTGTTCGGGAAGATTAGGCGGTGCGGAGTTGGCAAGACGCGAATGGTATCGCGAGGGTCGTGTTCCTCTGCATACGCTAAGGGCCGATATCGACTATGGCTTTGCCGAGGCGAGGACGACCTACGGTATCATCGGTGTAAAAACTTGGGTGTACAAGGGCGAAATCCTTGGAAATGAAAAACCACAGACTGCTTAGTTGCAAAAACTAAAATTGATACGGAGTTTTTATGCTTCAGCCATCGAAAGTGAAGTACAGGAAACAGCAGAAGGGGCGCATACGCGGCGTTGCCAGAAAAGGGTGCAACCTTTCATTTGGCGATTTTGGCTTGCAGGCTCTTACCCATGGGCGCATCACTGCACGTCAGATCGAATCGGCCCGTATGGCGATGAGCCGGGCGGCCAAACGCGGCGGTAAGCTTTGGGTGCGCATATTTCCGGATAAGCCCATAAGCAAAAAACCCGCCGAAGTTCGCATGGGAAAAGGAAAGGGAAATCCTGAGGAGTGGGTGGTGCCGGTGAAAAGGGGCCGCATGCTCTACGAGATACAGGGCATCCCCAAGGATATGGCGGTGGAATCTCTACGGCTTGCATCGCACAAACTGCCGCTTAAGACAAAGATAGTGATACGGGAGGATTACCGTGAAGCCAAATGAGGTGAGAGAAAAATCTACCGAAGAACTCCGAAAGATGGAGGTCGAGCTTAAAGAGGAAATCTTCAGGCTTAGGTTTAGAAAAAATTCCGGCCAGCTAAAACAGGTGGCCAATATAGGCAAATCGAGAAAGACTCTGGCCAGGATAAAAACCATCCTCAAGGAACGTTCTCGTGAGTCAGTAAAGGAGGCCGGGTAATTATGGCGGGCATGACTGGAAAAAAGATGATTACTGGCACGGTGGTAAGCGATGCCATGGAAAAGAGCGTCACGGTTTTGGTCGAGCGCACCGTGCTTGAGCCTGAATTTAAAAAGTACGTCAGGCGCAGGAAAAAATTTATGGCTCATGACGAGAAAAACGAATGCAAGGTCGGCGATACGGTGATGATACGCGAGTGCAGGCCGCTTTCCAAACGTAAATGTTGGCGAGTTCATAGTATCATAGAGAAGGCGACGGTTTATTAGAAAATAATTTCTCCGGTTTTTATTCGGGGATTAACGCGGGCAGGGGTAAGTTATGATTCAACATATGACAGAGCTTGAAGTTGCTGATAACTCCGGTGCGAAGCTTCTTCGTTGCATAAAGGTTCTTGGCGGTTCACGCAGGCGATATGCCTCGATAGGCGATGTAATAGTCGTTTCTATCAAAGAAGCCATGCCGCGCTCCAAGATCAAAAAAGGCGACGTCAAAAAAGCGGTTATCGTAAGAACGAAAAAGTCGATAAAAAGGAGCGATGGTTCCACTATCCGCTTCGACGACAATTCCGCCGTGATCGTCAACGATCAGAAAGAGCCAATCGGAACGCGTATATTCGGTCCGGTTGCAAGAGAGTTGCGTGCCAAGAATTTTATGAAGATAGTTTCGCTTGCTCCCGAGGTTCTTTAGACGAAGTTTTAATAGTGAGGGTGATATTATGAGCATCAAAAAAGGCGATCTGGTGATGGTGATTTCCGGTAGAGAAAAGGGAAAGACCGGCCGGATACAGCGCATAGATAAAGAGAATGAGAGAGTTTGGATAGAGAAGACCAATCTCGTAAAAAGGCATCAGCGTCCCA
>Ga0351862_1132_pt1 | contig 16753 bp, 12 predicted proteins | sample BONcelFGM3001F10_FD_206787 | JGI IMG/M metagenome (GOLD analysis project Ga0351862, IMG submission 206787) | Enriched cells from coal bed in the Powder River Basin, Montana, United States - BONCAT cells FGM rep2 HSBNCT.FGM.300.1.F10 ...
AATATATTTTTCGCCCCCTTATTTTGCACCCCGGACAATTTTTTTGAAATAATTCCAGCCTTTATTTGTGAGGATTTTCACGGATTTCAGCCAATTAGCGCGCCGGTCCATGTCCGCTTTTTTGTGTCTCAATTTCTTATACCCTGTAAACAATGGCCGAATTCCGGCCAAAGGATAGGGACAAATCATGAAAAGATTGACGCAGAGGTGCGCGATGGTTACGCGAAGGCCGCAAAGGAAAGGCTGCTTTTGCATGGGCCATAACCTGGCCCATGGCAAGACAATGTTTTTCTCTGCGCCCCTTTGCGCTGCCTTTGCGCGCCTCTGCGTTATTCCTTTGCCTTTGCTTTTTATTTTTCTTCCGCATTTCCATTTCTGCGCCACACGGCGCTTCACATACATGCATTGCCTCATCCGCGCCAATAAGACCCGGCGGTGTGCGTCGGGCGCGCGGGGGAGGCGGGGATACGGTAGCACCGCCGGGGATTCCGGTGCGCGGTTTGTTTCGCGGTATACCAAACGCGTCCAATGTTGCGCCAGCCGCGGCGCACGCTCGAATGATAGTGCCCCCCCATGGCAAAACTGCGATCTCCTTCCGCTTTCGCAGCACCCGGCGGGCCTGGGCGCCGGGGTTTCAAAACAACCCCCCAACCAATTATTTCTGGAAGGAGGTGGGCCTCATGACGGCCTTATTTGCGGCTTGGCCGCTGTGAATGTCCGGGCGCGACGAGTGCGCGGGTGCGCGTAAAAGTGCGAGTGAGGCGCATCCGCAAGGCACAGCGCCGAAGTAACACGGTTGAGACGGGGGCGGCTGCGAAACTATGTGCCACCCGCCGCACCGTTACAACCCCGACGTTGCTTTTCGACAACATGTGATCCGTGTCCCCGCCTCCCCGGCGTAGCTCCGTGGATGAGGAAATGCTAAGGCAAGGGCAAGGAAAAGAAACGGGTCAAGGGACAGACCTTAATTTATCCCTTTCCCGGTTTGTTTCTGAATGTGGATTATTTGGAATAAAACCGGGACAATACAATTAAATCAGGGACAGAATTCAGGCAATGTGTGTGGTTAATAAATTGTGTTAATGCGATTTCCATTACTACGGGGAGCACAAAACACATTTGATTTCATACAGGCCTGTTGTTCCCCGCTGTGAAAAACCTTCCCCTTCCAGAAACCCTTCTCCGTGACAGCTTGTCGCGTGGACTTCGGATCCCGGCCCGCAATGACGGGATTTTTTGCTTGGCTTCATAACAGGCAGTGATGGATTGGGCGTATTTTCCGCTTTGAGTAAAGTGTCGTTTTCCTGCAAAAAATGAATATGCGTTGCTGCCCGGCTTATGGATTATTTGGGTGCGTTGTATTTCAAGTGCCGGTCGGCGAAGTCGAGATAGCGCAGCCAGTCGTAGTCTGTGAGGCCGTGGCCGCCGGAGCGTACGTGGTAGCCGATGAAGCCGCCTATGGGGTCGTTGACTGGGGGCGGCTCTGTGGCGCCCACGCCGGGTTTGCCGAATAGTTGGTAGACAGGGCCGGCAAGCGCGGCGGCCAGGAATTCTCCGTTGGGGTCGGCCCATTTGTCGTCGATGCCGCTGGCCACGCACAGGGGCCGGGTGCGCGGCCGAATACGTGGGTGCGGAACAGCTCCAGGATCTCGGGGCGGCGCACGGCGCGCCACTGGTCCGCGGTTTGGATTTTCGAGCCGTCGCGGGCGGTGAGTGCATCGGGCAGGGTGTAGTCGGGAATCAGGGATTCGTCATAATTCACCTGGGCCGCGGCCGCGCAGGCCAGGGCCAGAAGCAGAGCAGCATGCAGGAGTATTGCTTTCACGAATTCTCCCCTTAAACAACGCTGATTTATTCAAAGGATAACGTAATAAAGGGCCTGTTGGCAACGTTAAGGGTGTGAAATTGTTTTGATCCTTGCAGCCGGAAATGGTAAAATATACGAACAAGGCTGCAGATGGAATAGCGGAAGGCTGTTTGGAAAAGGAGTTGCCCGAATGCATGTGAAGAGAATGCATGGCGTGTTGCTGGTGTTGCCGGCTTTGATTCTTGCCCTGGCCCTGTTTGTGACACGGTGCGGCGGAGGCGGGGGAGGCGGTGCGGCCACAACAGAGAGCGCGCCTGCGGCGCAGGCGGTGGATTCCAATGACCCGGAAACCCCGTCCGACACATCTGACGCGGTCAAGATTTTCGCGGGGGAGCCCGATGCGCCGGTGCTTGAGAACGGCGCGCCGGTCACGGCACAGTCTGTGACAGCCTGCCCGCCGCCCGCGGGCGCTTCCGCAAATAATACGATCAACTCTTATTACAAGCCGTCCAATGCCTTTGATGGGAAAATGAACACCTGGTGGGTGGGCGATACCGCGGTAACGCACTGGGATTTATATTACAGTTTTCCCACGGCGCGTGATGTGCAGTCCGTGAGCGCTGTTTTTTATGGGGCAGGGTATGTGCCCGGCATAGTGACTCTCAGGGTCAGTTCAAATGGATGCGCCTGGAGCAAGCCCATTGCCATGCGCGGGACCGTGAAGCCCGCGGCCGTGGTGGGGCAGAGCGTGCAGTATATCTGGATTGAGATGTCCGGGGCGCCGGCCACGGGCTACCCGCTGATCCGCGATATCGACTGGGTTGAGCCGCAGGACAATGCCGGGGCATCCGGCGGGCCCGGCGCCAACGAGGCCTGGTATTTTCCGTCCAATGCCTTTGATGGAGATCCATCCACGTGGTGGGCGGGGCAGGTGGGCGCCGGGGCGTGGGACATTTATTACATGTTCGATGCTCCGCGCAATGTGCAGATGGTTGCGGCCGCGTTGTTTAATGTGAATTACAGGCCCGCATCCATGACATTGTATATCAGCCTGGACGGGCAGGCGTGGACCAGCCTGGGCGAGATGGAGCCCGGGGCGTCGCCCCGCCAGTTCGTGGGCCAGGCTGTGCAGTATGTCCGCATTCAAATGGCAGGCAATCCGCCCAGCAATTTTCCGCTTATTAAAGACGTAACATTTGATATCCCGGACGGCGCGTCCAGCGGCGATTCGGTGAGCGCGTATTACAAACCCGCCAATGCTTTTGACGGGGATTTGAACACGTGGTGGGCCGGCGCTCTGGGGCAGACGGACTGGGATGTGTTCTATAAATTTGCGGCGCCCACGTATGTGGGGTCCGTGAACCTCGTGTATTATGCGGCCACCCACACGCCCGGAACCACGGCATTGTTCGTGAGCGGCGACGGCGACACATGGACGGATGCGGGCGCATTCCCGCCCGGGCCCAATCCTGTGCTGCCCGTGAACCGCATTGTCACCTATGTGCGCATCCACATGAGCGGGACCCCGGCCACGGGGTTCCCATTGATTAAGGACGCGGCTTTGAAGCCGGATGTGTGCCAGCCGCAGTGCGTGTCGGACTTGCAATGCGATGATGGCGATCCCATGACCGTGGACACCTGCGGCCGTGAGCAAGTATGCCAGGCGACGTGTTCCCATACTGCCTGCACGCCGGCCTGCACGTCTGATGCGGACTGCAACGGCGGCGATGGAAATGTCATGGTGTGTGCGAATGCGGGAACGTGCCAGGCCGCCTGCGAAATCAGCGCATGCACGCCCGCGTGCGTATCCGATGCGGATTGCGGCGATGCGGATGCGACGACCACCGATACCTGCACGAATGCGGGGGCATGCAGCGCATCCTGTTCCAACACAAGGGCGGTTGCCACAATTACATCCGGTCTTTCCCATTCGTGCGCGCTTTATGCAGCGGGAGGCGTGCGCTGCTGGGGCCGCAATGTGCGGGGCGGCCTGGGAGACGGGACATTTGTGGATTCGGGCGCCCCCGTGAATGTATCGGGGATTGATGACGCCGTGAAAATGGCTGTCGGGAATGACCACGCGTGTGTGGTGCTTTCCAATGGGAGCATAAGGTGCTGGGGCTTTAATGATCACGGCCAGCTTGGAGACGGCACAACAACGACTTCGGGTGCGCCCCTGGCCGTGCCGGGCATCACGGATGCGGTGGACGTTGCCGCGGGCGCGTATTTTACATGCGCGCTGCATGCCGGCGGAACAGTATCGTGCTGGGGCGACAACGCGGACGGATGTTTAGGGCGCGGGTCTTTCAGCGATTACGAGACGACCCCGGCCGCCATGCCCGGGTTGGCCGGTGTAACCGCGCTTCGCGCAGGATATTATTTCACGTGCGCATTGATGAACGGCGGGAGCGTCAAGTGCTGGGGCCGCAATGATTTCGGGCAGCTTGGCAACGGCAACACCACAAATTCCGCGACGCCTGTAACCGTGGCGGGCGTCGCTGGGGCGCAGGATCTGTCTTCGGATTCGTATCATGTATGCGCCATCATGGCCGACGCCACGCTCAAGTGCTGGGGCTGGAACCAGGACGGGCAGCTCGGCCTCGGCTATTTCGGAGGAATAATTCCCACGGCCACGGCTGTTCCGGGACTGGCAAATGTTCTTGGCGTGGAATGCGGGTACCGGCATGTGTGCGCGCGTCTGTCCGGCGGGGGCGTCAAATGCTGGGGCAATAATGAGTTCGGCCGGCTTGGCACAGGAGATGAAAATCCGTCCGCAACGCCCAGGGATGTGCCCGGCGTATCGCAGGTGGCTCAGTTGTCCGGCAGGGGCTCATTCAACTGTGTATATGAGGCAGACAAGGATCTCAAGTGCTGGGGCTATAACGGGGAAGGACAACTCGGGATGGGAACCATCGGCGGGTATTCCACAAGAGCCGTGGATGTCATCGGGTACTGACCCGGGTTTTATTCACATAGCAGATGCATAGACGCCGTCACGGTTTGTGCGGGTGCGCGGCTGCCGGAACCCTGACAAGAAATGTCATGCCCGCGGCCACAATGCACAGGGCTGCGGCCAGGGCCAGGGCCGGTGTGTAGCTGCCCGTGGCTTCCTTGATGCGCCCGGCCACCGTGGCCATGATGGACCCGCAGCCCCACGCCGTGAACATGATGCCATAGTTGAGGCCCAGGTTCTTGAGCCCGTAGTAATCCGCAGTGATGGAAGGGAACAGGGACAGGCACGCGCCGTAATTGAAGCCTATGCCCGCAACGCAGAACAGCACCGCCCCCGGGTGGTTGCTGAATAAGGACAGAAGGCCCAGCATGCACGCCTGAGCAACGAACACAAGCAGCATGCCGCGCGTACGACCGATTTTATCCGACACCACGCCCCCGGCCAGGCGGCCCCCCGCATTGCCAACAGCCAGCACAGCCACGAGCACGAATCCGATATCCGCGATGCTCCCTTTGGCCATGCTCACAGCGAATGAAATCAGCATGAGCCCCGCGCCCGAACCGAACAGGAACATGGTCCACAACAGATAAAACTGCGGCGTGCGCATCATCTCGGCCCACGCGTAATCACGTCCTGTTTTGGGGTTGATCTCTGTGCCGGGCTTGCGCGCCGCAGCTTTGTTTTTACTCGTTGCGGGAGGCTTTGCTTTTACAGGGTGCGCATGCCCTGGCGGCGGGTTTTTCAGAAACTGGGCGAAGACCACGATCACCGCGCAGAAACATATTCCCAGAATGCGGAATACACCGGCCACATCCAGGTTCGGACGGTTCAGCAGATACGTTGTCAGAGGCGCCACATACACCGAGGCCAGGCCCACGCCGCCCACCACAAGGCCTACGATCAGGCCCTGGCGCTGCGGGGGAAACCATTTCACGGCAGGCGGCGTGGTGGACGCGTATCCAAAGGCCAGGCCGAACCCGGAAAGGATTCCAAACCCGCCCACCAGAAACGGCGTCGTGTTGCGGTCCGGGGACGCCAGGCCCGCCACAACCAGGCCCGCGCCGAACATGAGCCCGCCGAGCGTGGCCACCACGCGCGGGCCGAAGCGGTCCTGCAAACGCCCGGCCGGCACCATCATGAATGCAAACACCAGGCACGACACTGTGTAGGGCAGGGCCGCCGCAGCCGGGCTCAGCCCGTACTCGCCCTCAAGCGCGCGTTTAAGAATGCTCCACGAGTACAGCCCGCCCAGGCACAGGTTGATGCCCGCGCCGCAAATTGTCACAATCCATCCGGCCCTGTTTGTTTTTTTATGCAATGTGCGCCTCCCCATGCGCGCCATGCGCACGGCATTGGGCAATTATATGAAATCACAAGGAGGCAATTGCCCGACACGTTTCTGGTCGGGTGATTGCCCGGAGAAAGTTTTGGGAAGATTCTCAAGAGCCCTTTTTCAAAAGGGTTTCTTGAGTCGTCGAAGACGCATTTATCCCGGCCTCACAGCTTTTCCTGTTTCCTGCCTTTTTCGTATTCGGCTCTGCGCTCTTTGAGGTATGTGGGCACGGGCACGTCCCACCAGCCCATGGCCGGGGATCCGCTGTCCGGGAAGTGGCGGTACACGTTTACGTGCAGCAGGGCCGGGCGCCCGGCTTTGAGGCAGCGGTCCAGTGCGGGCGCAAGTTCGCCGCGTTCGCTCACGGCCTCGCTGTAGCAGCCGAAGCCCTCGGCGATGGCCTTGAAATCGGGCTTGATGAGATCGCCCTTGCGGTTTGTGAAGTCCACGGCCATGCCGCGGTCCTCGCCGAACGCGGCCTGCTGCAAATCCTTGATGGCGATCCAGCCCTGGTTGTCCAGGACCACGGTTACCGCGTTGATGCCGTACTGCATGGCGGTGTGCAGTTCCTGCATAGTCATCATGAAATCGCCGTCGCCGATGATGCCGACCACCTGGCGGCGTGGCGCGGCCAGCTTGGCGCCCAGAGACGCGGGCAATGTCCAGCCCATGGCGCTGAATCCGCCTGTGGTGAGGCACGTGCCCGGCACCGGGAACGGGAATTCCTGGAGCATCTGCGCCTGGGCGTTGCCGCTGGAGGTCACAATATACGCGTCGCGGGCCGTGGCCTCGCGGATTTCCGCCAGGGCCGCAGACATGCCCATGGGGGACAGTTTTTTGTTCTGGAGTTTTGACACGTGGCGCAGCCACGCCGCGCGGAATTTCTCGATATCTTTAAAAAAATTCGTGCGCGTATAATCCTTGGGGCCTTTGCCTTTCACGTATTTATTGAGATCGGCCAGGGCGCGTTTGGCGTGCCCCACAATGCCGACCTCGGCCGGGTAATTTTTCCCGATTTCCGTGGGGTCGATGTCGATGTGGATCAGCTTGGTGGGCGGAATATTAAAGGACACGCCGTGCTTGTAGGACGAAGCCGTTTCATCGGCGAAGCGGCAGCCCACGGCCAGGAGCACATCGGCGCTGCTTGTGAGTTTGAGGCCCACGGTGGTGCCCTTGCTGCCTGTGTGCCAGCCGTAGAGGGGATGGTCCTCGGGGAAGCAGCCCTTGCCCTGCATGGTGGTGACCACGGCCGCGCCCGTGCATTCGGCGAGTTGTTTGAGTTCCTTGTACGCCCCGGCCGTGTGGATGCCGCCGCCGGCCAGGATGACCGGGCGTTTGGCGCCAAGCAGCAGGGAAGCGGCGCGCTTGAGTTCTGCGGGGTCGGCGATGAGTACGCCTCCGGCCGCGCGTTTGGACGGCTGGATCGCATCCACGTCCGTGGACGCGGCCTGCACATCCATGGGCAGGGACACGAGCACGGGCCCGGGCCTTCCGCTGGTCATGATATTGAACGCGCGGTTCATGACCGAAGGCAGTTGTCCCACGGTATCCACGCGCCACGCGCGCTTGACAATGGGTTCTATGATGCGGCTGAACATGGAGTCCTGCGCGCGCTCGATTTCCTGCAAGAGGCCCTTGCCGCGCATGTGCGTGTGCGCATCCCCGGTGAGCACCAGGGCCGCGGTGCTGTCCACATAGCACGTGGCGATGCCGATGGCCGTATTGATGGCGCCCGGGCCAATGCTGGTAAAACAGGCCAGGGGCTGGCCCGTGACGCGGTAATACGCGTCAGCCATATGCACCCCGCACATCTCCTGCTTGGGCATAATGACTTCAATCTTTTTATCATATCGATGGAACGCGTCGGCCAGGGCCAGGCACCCGTGCCCGGGTATGCCCATCACGTACGGCACATTATTGGCCACAAGGTGTTCCGCGACAATTTCTCCGCCGGTAAGCTGCATGGTTAAATCCCCCCAGGATAATCAATGGCAAAGCAGCGCGCGGATTCATCACACAAAGCCGCACGCGCTTCCTGCATTTTATCAGATTCCTGGAAACCAGGGCAATTATTCTGGAGGAATCGAAAACAACGATGGAACCGCCGCGGCCCTTTTCAGCAAATGTGGGCCGTTGCCGTCAGCAGCTTTGGCCGGCGGGCGTGCGTGCGCCGCCGAACTGTGCGAGCAGGGCGGAGGCGTTGCTATAAAGCACCTTGTGTCGCAGGGCGCGGTCCCCGTCCGTGGCGATGAGTACTTTGGCCAGGGGCAGGGCGAGGGGGAAGAACGGCCAGTCCGAGCCAAAGAGGATGCGGCTGTGGTCCACGGCGTCGAAGATGCGCGCCAGGTTGGCCGGGGGCTGGCCGTCGATTTCAAGGTATACATTGGGGTAGGTGTTGGCGTAGTCCATGGCTTTTTCAAAAAAGTCCATGCCCGCGTGGCCCAGAATGAAGGTGATGTCCGGAAATGTGCGGAGCGCTTTTTCGTAGGTTTCCATGCGTGCGAGAATTTGCAGAAACCCGGGGGCGATGGCGTTGAAGGCTGTGTGAAACTGCACGGGCAGCCCCGTGCGCGCCCAGCGGCGCAGCATGCGGATGATAAGCGGGTGGTCGCTGGTCATGAATTCCGAGTAGGGGTGGATTTTGAGGCCGCGCGCACCCGCGGCCACTAACCGGTCCATGCGCGCTTCCCACCCGGGCTTGAGCGGGTTGATGGCGATGTACGGCGTCAGTGCGGGCTGGCCGTGCATGGCGCGCAAGTATGCGCCGGAATTCTGCGCGCCCATCGGAAAGTCGATGGCCATGACAATGCTCTGCTCCACATTCATGTCCGCCATGTCGCGAAGCAGATTGGGCACCGTGTGCGTGGCGTGGTCCCCGCGGTTGGTGACCATGGAGCGCATGTACTGGCGCACCACGTGGCCGGGTTTGTGGGTCTCCAGGTTGAGGCCGGATTCCAGGGACAGGTCCACGGGCACGCCGCTCATGGGGAAGTTGGTCAGGGTTTCTCCTGTGTCGCGGGTGAGGTCGAGCGGGGGCGAGAAAAACAGGGCAAAGCCCAGGTGGGCGTGGAAATCAATAATGGAGCCCACGGCCGCGGGGTCGGACAGCACCAGGCGACCCTCGGAATTGTGTTCAAACCAGGGCAACTGATCCAGGGAATGGCAGTCAGGGTATTGAAGATTCATAAGCAGCACAGTCCGTTTCTTGGCGCGTATTCGGATATACACACTATACGGATTTCCCCCCGCACTTCAAGCGCGGCCATATGTGATCGCTCCTGCGCGGGCGCCCGCGCAGGCAGTGAAACAGTGTTCCTGGACGGGGGCCTGTGAGGAAAACGCAGACTGCAGGGTATGGGTGGAAGAATCATGCCCGTTGTGGTGCGGGTTGATTTTCGGGCCTTGGGGGCGTCAGCGCCATTGCGTTGGAATCAATCGCTCCGGTCTGCTTACAGAGTCGGGTCTTGTGGAGGAGGATTCTGTTGCGGCGGCGGGGGCAGTTGATTAATGCTGCGCTGCGGCAGGATGATCCACAGCACGATGTAGATGATGAGCCCCACGCCGCCGCCGAGCAGGGCGCCCACCACAAAGGCCAGGCGCAGCAGGGCCGTGGACAGGTTGAACTGGTGGGCCAGGCCCGCGCATACGCCCGCGATGATTTTGTCCTCGCGCACGCGGTACCATTCCTCGCGCAGGGGGTTGCCCGCTGCATGGGGCGCGATCAGGCTGCTGCCGCAGAAGCGGCACTTGATGGCTTCCACCTTGATGAGTTCCGCGCAGTACGGGCATTTTTTCAATGCTTCATCCGCGTGGTTCGGGTTATTGTTCTGGTCCATGATGTGCGCTCCTCTAACCTTGGCGGCGTTGATTCTATGCCGTGCTGTTTATTTCCGCGGCCGGAATTTGGGTTAAGCCGCTCCGTTTGCAAGCTTGTCCATGCTGTTTGCTGTGCGGCCTGCGGCCGCGCCCACGATGAGGGTGAGCAGGGCGCAGCCCAGGCCCATGGCCATGACTGCGCCGGAAATATGGCCGGCCATGTACAGGGCGCCGACCATGGCCGGCAGGTGCCGGCCCAGGGCGTCGCGCACGGCTTCTGCAAACAGGTAGTTGCCCAATAGCAAAGCCGGGGCGAGCGCCGCGGCCGCGGCCGCGGCCGCGGCCAGGCGTGCGCCGGACACGCGCACGGCCGGCGCCGGCGCTGCAAGAGCCGCGTACGCGGGATTCTGCGCCATTTCACACTGCGCCATGGCCAGGGTGCGCGCCAGCAAATCATCCGCTGGTGTGTGCGCGTGCGCGGCCTGGTTCAGGAGTGCGGCCACGCCTGTGAATTCCGCGGCGAATGCGGCGCAGTCTTCACACGCGGCCATGTGCTCCGCGGCCTGTTCGGCGCGCCCGCGCCGAATGAGTTGTTTTGTTGTGTGGCAGTCCATTGGCTGGATTCATCCCGAAAAGATTTTTAGATGCGTGGAAACCCATTTTGAAAAAAGGGTTTCCACACCGTCCCCAAAACTTTGGCGGGCAATGCCGCGCTGTGGGCGCGGTATTGCCTCTCTCGCTCAGGGGTATCTGGTGCGTTCATTTTTGACATGCCGTTATTCATAGGGCCGGTTTCCACTAAAAGTGTTTACTGGCGTTTCGGGTTCATATTTCATCAAGCAATTCTTTGAACCGCGCCACGGCTGTGTGGGTGCGGCTTTTCACGGTGCCCAGGGGCGTGTCCAGGATGGCGGCTGTTTCGCGCTCGGAGAATCCCAGGTAGTAGCGCAGGGCGATGAGTTCGCGATCCGGCGCGGGCAGGGCGGCCAGTGCGCCGCGCACATGCAGGGCCGTGTCTGCGCCATGGGGCGCGGCGAGTTGCGCGGCGGCGTCAAGGCTTGTGGTCTGCGGGCGCGCGGCCTGGCGGCGGTGCGCGTCGCGGCACAGGTTGAGGGCGATTTGAAACAGCCATGTGCTGAACTTTGCCTGCGTGTCGAACCGGGTGCGACTGCGCACCACGCGCATCCAGGTTTCCTGGTAAATGTCCTCAACGTCCAGATCTGTGCTGCGTGCAATGAAGGACAGGAGCGGGTCGTGCCAGCGCTGCATGAGCGGCTCCAGCGCGGCCTGGTCGCCTGCGGCCACACGCGCCAAGAGCTGTTCATCGGTTGCCCCGCCTTGGCGCATTCAGCCGGCCTCCGCTTCATGTGCGATCACTGTCCCTCGGTGATTTCGGCCACGGGTTCTGGCGCCGCGGGCTGTGGCTTTTCGCCGAATGTGTGGCGTAACCAGTCCACAAAGCGCTCGGCGGCCGAAGGTTCGGACTCGCGGAACGGCGCGAGCGCCCAGATTGCGCCATACACGGCAAGGGCCGCGGGCAGAGCCAGGACCGCGCACACAGCGAATACCACGCGCACCGGGGTCCGGGCCAGGCCCATGGCCCGGGCCACATACGCGCACACCCCGGCCAGCATGCGGCCGGGCAGGTCGCGCTGGCCCGGCAGATGCGCATTGCGCCGGGCCGCGGGTTCGGATATCATGCGTTTGCAGTGGCGGCATTTCACGGCTTCCGCTTTTATCTGTTCCCCGCACCAGGGACAGTATTTGTGATTCCCGTCTTCCATGATTGTATCCCCTTTCAACCTGCTTTGTCCTGTAATACGCAGTGCATGCGAAAAGGTTCGAAGCATTAGGAAAAAAACTGAGCGCGGGCCGCGCGCGTATTGTTAATCGGGAAATTCATATACAATAGGGGCGAACAAGGAATCGCGGGGAACACGATGTTTCAAGAAGATCGAAACAAGGAATTCGTCGGGCGGAGAACCGTGAACGGCCAGGTGCTGTGGCTGCTGGGTGATGCGTGTGTGTTTGCGCTGGCATTATTCAAGGGCGTGGAGTACTCCCTGCTGCACATGGAGGGCCTTGTGTCGCGCGCGGGACTGGGCGCGGGCCTTGGGCTGATGCTTGGCGCCCTGGCCGCGCTGCGGTGGAGCTGGGCGCGGCGCAGCGGCGCGCGCATGTGGCCCGGGCTGGCGGTGGAGTGGGCCGCGGCCGGGGGCGCGTGCCTGGCCCTGGCGCGCCTGAGCCTTATTCAGAACAAAGCGCAATCGTTCGCATGGCTGCCCCTGGAGTGGCACAAGCTGCTGGACAACCACTGGCTGCTGGTGCGCGTCACGCCCACGTTTGCGCTTGCGCTTGCGGCCCTGGTTGTTCTGGGCGTGTGGCTGTTCGTGGGGCGCAGGCGCGGGTGGCTGCTATTCGGCACGGCCGCGGCCGTGGTTCTCACGTATTATCAATGCACGATCATGGCCAAGCAGGGCACGCTCGGCGTGTATCTGGTCATGTATGTGTTCCCCTTGTTGCTGGTGGGCATTGCCGCAGCCGCGCGGTGCGCGCGCATGGGCGCGCGCACGCTCGTGCTTGCCGCGGCGTCGCTCATCCTGCTCTGGCACTATATCGGCTGGGCGCCGGTTATCCGTGATAAATCCTTTGAAAAGATGCCCGGGGTGGAGCGCATCTACCCGCTCCAGGGCCAGGCCCCGGAGTTCCCGCTCGCGTTTTTCCGCGATTTTCAGGTGGACCCGCAGGGGCAATTTTTGTACACCGCGTATGGGCCCACATCAGGCATCGTGCGTCTCGACGTGCAAACCGGGGCGGTGCGGGTGCTGCGCACGCACGCCGAACTGGTGCGCTACATCGACCTGGTTCCGGAGCGCAACACGTTTTTCGCCCTGGACTGGATGAACGCGGACATGCTCACCCTGGGCATGGACACCATGCAGATTCAAGAGCGCGAGAATGTGTATTTTGAGAAGCAGCAGCTCTATGTGCCTGTGTTTTACATTGAAGACGGGCCCCGCATGCTGGCCACCTATTCCGAGCGCCCGGGCGTGGCCGAATTCTCTCTGTATCCATTGAAGCTCAAACGCTGGATCAACCTGCGCGAGCAGGGCGTCACCGGGTTCCGCAGCGGCGTGTGGAAAGCCGCCCTGGACCCGGCCGCCAACAAGCTGTTTGTGGAAGCGGGCATGGTGAACCTGCGCGACGAATTTCTGCTTCTGCGCATCGACCTCGACACATTCACAATCGACGGCGCCGCCGTGCTGCCCCAGGGCGGCCTGGAGCTGACCGTTGTGCCGCGCGCGCGCCGCATCATCGCCACCAGTTTCTTTTCGGACAGGCTTTATGAGTTCGACATGGACACCATGAAGCGCACGCGCGTGCTGCGCGGCCCGCGCAGTTGCCGCAACCTGGTGTACGACGCCAACCGCGATCTGCTCATAGGCACGGGTTTTCTGGACGGGGAACTGCGTGTGATCGATTTCAAGAGCGGCAACACAATCACGCGCGCCGCCGTGGGCAACAAAGCCGCGTCCCTGTACATAACCCCGGACAGCGCGGACCTGTATCTGGGCTCATCCTGGGGCGTGTTCCGGGTGCGGCTCAATGAGTTTTTAGCAAAAGCCTCTTCTCAGCATTAATTAATTCCACGTTTTGATTTGCTCTGCTGGCATGAAATTTGAATAAGTAAGCAGTATATCCGGTCCCAGGGCCGTATTTGTGCGTGGGGGTGGTTATTGTGACCATTATGCAACCTATTGTGCGGCAATTTCGCCACGGTTTTTTGAATATCCGTATGCCTATTGCTGTGTTCCTGCTGGTTTTAATTGACGTGGCCCCGGCTGTTGCGTGCGGCGGCTATTCCCTTGGCCGGCAATATTATCCCAATCCTCCGGCCATCAGCATGGTGAATAACACGCACCCCATGCAGTACAGCGATACATTCACGGTAACAGCCGAGGTGGAGCCGGGCGCGCAGTTCAGGATCCTGTGCGACAACCCGCCCAACAAGCCATGCACAGCTATGGATTGGTACCGAGTCATGGATGGGGCGATTACGCCGAATCCACCGGATCTGCTCTTAGTGCGTGTGTATTATTACCGGAAAGGTGATATCGGAAATACGCGGTTTGTGGACATGGAGCGGGATGCAGACACAGGGCTGTGGTCGGCCGAGGTTCCGGTGGGCGATGCCGCGATCGGGGATACGTTTTTCTATTATATCGCGGCCATGGATTCCATGGGCAATGTGTCGTCCCAGGCCCCGGACCCGAATGCGCGCGCCTGCACCACGACTGATGACTGGGATCCGGATTACGCCACCCCGGCCATGGGCCTGTGCATGGATTCTCCCGAAGATACGAAATGCTATCAGTACGTGAACCGGCTGGCGCCGCGCACATGCGCGGACAGCACATTTACGGTTAATGACATGCGGGGCGATGTGTGCGGGGAAATCGAGCCGTGCCACGGTGATTTGGATTTCTCATCCGGCACATGCGGTGTGCAGCAGCCTTATTCGCGAAAGGGCGCGGAAAAGCTCGACCTGCTGGGCCTGTCCGTATCCGCGAGCCCGGACCGCGTGTGCGCGCGCCTTGGCCTGGACGCTGTGGAATCGAGCCTCGGACCATCTCCCATCAAATCCTACGCTGTGCTTTTTATCCAGGAGTTGCTGCGCACGGACTGCGGGGAGTGCATGGGAACCGAGCCGGTTTACGTGGCCGCGTATATGCCCCAGATGGGTGGAACGGACTGCCTGCCCCTAACCAACACCGTGTTCAACGGCGACTGCCTTATGGAGCGCGCGCGGAACGCTGATTATGACGGCGTCCTGGAATGCTGGGTCCAGACAGGGTCCAATAATTCCGATTTTTTTGACGTGGCCATCGGGGGCGGGGCTTTGACAATGTCCATTTCCGAGCGCGATACCAATACGGGCTATGCCCGGGGAGATGGATATGATTTAATGGCCGTTCCTTCGGGCAACCAGCGCACCATTATCCTGGCCATGACCACGGAATTTGTTGTTGGCCAGGATACATGGGTTACGGACGCCACACCCGCGCTGGCTTTTTACCATAAAAACCAGGCCGCGGTGGTGCTGGACGCGCCTGCGCCGCCCGGGGACATGGAAATCACGTGCCTGGCGCCCGGCGCGCAAGGCAGTTCCAATCGCTGCCCGTTCGTGCAGCCCGCGCCCCAGTCCAACACGTGTGCTCTGTCCTTCAGCCCTGTGCCCGCGGCCGGCCCCGTGCAGTACCGCATCTACCGCGCGGATAATGAGGATGCCAAAAACGCCGTGCTTATGGGAACCCAGGATGATACCGGGTTGTCCCGGTATGTATTCAATGATTCGATTCAGACCCTTGAGGGAGATACATACTATTACTGGTTAACCACGTTCGATGTGGGGTCCGGCCGGGAAACCCCCAGGGCGCACGCGGCCGCGGGCCAATGCACGGTCATGGAGGTGGACCCCTTGTGCAGCGGCGCTTCGTGTGTGACATTCAGCACCTGCTCCGAGAATGGGGTCTCGTGCACCCCGCTGGCGGCCGTGGACCCGTCGATCCTCGGCAGCGACGGGCGGTACGCAAAGATTCCACTGGAGGGCCGAAACATATCTTTGCTTGACAGCAACGGGAATCTTGCGGCGCCGCCCGTGGCCACGGCCGCGCAGGGGCAGTTTCAACTATCCCTGGACACTTCAACGCTCTGGCTTGGTGAGAATTATTCTCTTGTATTGAATCTTGAGGGTGAGGACAGGAATCGGTTTGCGTGTGATTCCCTGTTTGAATCTGCGGGTTGTTTTATGCTGCTCAAACAGTTTGCATTGCAGGGCGCGGCCCGGTCCCAATGGGTGCGCGTGTCTCCGCCGGCCCTGCCCATGCCCGGAGGCGGTCGGGCTGAAATCGGCAATCCCGACTGCAACACTGTGGTGGATATCTCGGACATGGTGCTGCTCAAACCCGCGTTCGGCAAGGAGCGCGGAACCGCCGAGTACCGCACATATCTGGATTTCAACGGCGATGGGCAGATTGATATCTCGGATTATCTTCTGTTGAAGAACAACTACGGCAGGAGCCTGCCCGGCGCGCCGGCGCCGCACGCGGAGTTGTGCAAGCCATAGCTCCCGACCCGGGGGCATTCAAAACGGCATAATTGATGGAATGAAAAAACGGTGCGCGAGCCTGGCTCGCGCACCGTTTGCTGTTTGGGTTATTGGTTGAGCAGTGTGAACTTGCCGTCGCGGATGGTGAGCATTTCCAGCGAATCCATGTCCAACCCGTTGTGGTCTTCGGGCGAGTAGCGGTACATGCCGCCTGTGCCCAGGAATGAGACGTTTTCCACAGCGTCCCGCAGGGCCGCCTTGTCGCCGTCCGTGCCGGCTGTTTCCAGGGCGCTGACCAGGATGTTGATGGCGTCGTACGCGTGGCCGCCGAATGTGCTGATGTCTTCATTATATCGGTCTTCATAGGCGCGGCGGTAGTTTACGAGCACGTCTTTCTGGGGGTGATCTGCGGGCAGTTCATAGGCGGCGATGAGGAGCCCGGCCGGGAATATGATGCCTTCGGCCGCGTCGCCCGCATCGCGCGCGTACTGGATATTGCCGAACCCGTGGCTGTGGTACAGGGGCAGGGCTATGTCCAGCTCCTTGAGTTTGCGCGGCACAATGGATTGCGCCGGGAGAATGGACCAGTTGACAATGGCCTGGATGGACGGGTCGGCTTTTATTTTGGTGAGCAGGGTTTCGAAATCGCCCTCAGTGGCTGCGGGGTCGTAGTGGGCTTCGTAGCCGATGGTGACGCCGAACTGGCCCGCGAAAGCCTTCATCTGCTTGAGGCCT
>Ga0351862_1145_pt1 | contig 16026 bp, 11 predicted proteins | sample BONcelFGM3001F10_FD_206787 | JGI IMG/M metagenome (GOLD analysis project Ga0351862, IMG submission 206787) | Enriched cells from coal bed in the Powder River Basin, Montana, United States - BONCAT cells FGM rep2 HSBNCT.FGM.300.1.F10 ...
CTCCATTGGTGAGGGAACCATGGAACACGCGCACGACTTCGTGTTCCGTGACGTAACAGTTTCTGGACAGGGCCATGCGCACGGGAGTCCCGGAATCGGCGACAGTCGTCACGCCCACCGATATACTGCCTCCGGCGTCCGTGGCCAGGGTCTGCGCGCCGCCGTCCACGGACACGCTGACCCCGGAGACCGGGGCGCCGCTTTCATCCAAAACGCGCACGGCCAGGGTGGCCGCGCCGTGGCCGGCCGTGGTGGCTGCGCCGGGAACCGCAGCCCGGTCCCCGCCGCCACCGCCTCCGCAACCATAGATGATTGCCAGCGCAAGGCAGGCGGCGGACACAAACGCCAGGACAAATAACGTGCGGAGGCTTTTTTTCATCATTGATAGAAGTCCCCTCGAATTTGACGGATTAATGCATGATGATTTTAATCATATTTGATAATTTTAATTCAAAATGTGTGCCAATGGGCATATCAACAGGAAAATGCGAAATCGTGGGATATTCACATGAATAACATTTGAATGTTTCAAAAATAACAACAAAAATGCGGCATAAGCACCGCACATATTTATTGTTTGGCTGGTTGAATCCGTATTGTGATTTGCGATTGACTTCTGAATTCAAATTTAACGGTGTTTGTGAATAGCGGGAAAGTATACGTTTGCGATGAAAATAATGCACGCCCTTGGTGGTTGCCTTGACATGCCGGGGTCGCTCCCGGTAGCATGGTATAAGAATCCTTGAATGCCAGAGGCGTGACTCAATGGGCCGGATCCGTGTGAAGCAGGTTGTGTGCGCTCCGCCCGATGCCGTGTATGCGCTGGCCCGGGATGTGCATCTGTACCCGTCTTTTATGCCCGCGCTGCAGCGCATCGAGGTGCTTGAAGCCGACCCCGACGGCCTGGGTTCGCGCACGCGCTGGCACGCCGAGCACAAGCTCTTCGCGGCCAGGCGCACCATGACCTGGGTGCAGCGCGACCGCTGGGACCCGGCCGCGCGCTGTTGTCTCTTTGAACTCGACCCCTCGGAACCGGGCCGCTACAAAAAACTCATGGGCCGCTGGCTGTTCAAGCCCCATGCCGCGGGCGCGGAACTCATTGTGGATGTCGATTTCATTCTGGACCACCCGGCCCTGAATCCCGCAATCCACAAGGTCCTGGACCGGCTCATGGCGCACAACAACCGCGTACTTTTAAAGGCCATGAAGCGCATGGCCGAATCCTCATGCGTCCGGCCTGGCGGACTGGATTCCGAAATTTCAGCAAATTCGTAAAAACAACCGGATTTAGTAGGATTTTTCCAATTCCGACAAAAATATCTTGATATTCTTTGAATAATTCAATATACATCTTTGGGGTGGTGTATCTTTTTTTATATTATTTGGAGTGAACAGGTGAGGAAAGGGTGGAGAGCACGTGACGACCAAAACAGACACAATCGAGACAAAAAATCCTGCTTTGTACAGCAAGGTTCAGGAACTGGTGGATGAAGTACTGAGCGACATCGGCAATGATATCCGCATGGGCCTGCCCATCGGCGTTGGCAAGCCCACGATCCTGGCCAATGAAATTTACAAGCGGGCCAAGGAAAATCCTAAGATCAAACTCAAAATCTTCAGCGGCCTGTCCCTGTGCGTGCCCCAGGGCAAATCCGATCTGGAAAAACGGTTTCTGGGCCCATTGGTTGCGCGCCTGTTTCCGGATTATCCGGACCCCGAATTCACCAAGGATTCCTTCAAGGGCAAGCTGCCCGACAATGTGGAGATATCCGACTTTTACATCACCCCCGGCGCGTATGTGGGCAACCGGTTCGTGCAGCAGGGCTACATTTCCTCGAACTACTCGCACGTGACCCGCGATGTCATTGACGCGGGCGTGAACGTGGCCGCCAGCATGGTGTGCCGCAAACACATCGACGGGCAGGAGATGTACAGCCTCAGCAGCAACGCGGACGCGCCCCTGGACACTGTGTGGAAGCTGCAGGAAATGCGCCGCACCGTGGGCAAGAAAGTGGCCATCATCGGGCAGGTGAACCAGAACCTGCCGTTCATGTACGGCACCGCCGCCTCAACCCCCGACAACTTTGACTACATCCTGGACAACAACGATTACTACCACCAGCTTTTCGGCACGCCCCGCGAGGCCATCAACACCACCGACTACATGATCGGCATCAACGCCAGCACTCTGATTAAAGACGGCGGCTCCATCCAGATCGGCATCGGCTCCCTGGGCGACGCCATCACCATCGGCCTGGTCATGCGCCAGAAAGAGAACGCCCAGTACCGAGAGTTTATCGACAAGGCCGGCATCTCCGAACGCTTCGGCGCGTCCATCGACAAAATCGGCGGCCTCGGAACTTTTGAAAAAGGTTTGTATGGAATCACCGAACTCATGGTGGACGGTTTTATCCAGCTCATTAGAAACGACATCATAAAGCGCAAAGTGTATGATAACAGCTACCTGCAAAAACTCGTGGCCCAGGACCGCATCACCGACAAAGTGACCCCGCGCACCCTGGAACTGCTCATGGAAGAGGGCGCCATCTGCCCGCAGCTTCACGAGGAAGACGTGGTGTTCCTCAAAGACTTCGGCATCCTGCGTCCGGATGTGCGGCTTGAAAACGGCCAGTTGCTGAACGGAGATGGATCCGGCGTCAGGGCCGACCTGTCCGACGGCGCGGCCATGGACGCCATTTCCGCGAAATTCCTGGGCGACCGCCTCCAGAAGGGCATCCTGGTTCACGCCAGTTTCTTCGTGGGCCCGCCCACGTTCTACCAGGCCCTGCGCGACATGAGCGAAGAAGAGCGCTGGCGCATCCAGATGCGCGAGATCAGCTTCTGCAACACCCTGCGCGGGGACGAGCAGCTCAAACTGGCCCAGCGCCTGGACGCACGCTTCGTGAACGTGGCGCTCATGCAGACCCTGCTTGGCAACACCGTGAGCGACGGCCTGGAAAACGGACAGGTCATCTCCGGTGTGGGCGGCCAGTTCGATTTCGTGTCCATGGCCCACGGCCTGCCCGGCGGGCGCAGCATCATCCTGCTGCGCAGCACCAAGCAGCAGAAAGACTCTCTGACCAGCAACATCCGCTGGAACTACGGGCACTGCACTGTGCCGCGCCACATGCGCGACTTCGTGGTCACCGAATACGGCGTGGCCGACCTGCGCGGCATGCCCGACCGCAAGGTCATCGCCAACCTCATCAACATCGCCGATTCCCGCTTCCAGAATGAACTCCTGGCCAAAGCCAAGGAAAACCAGAAAATCCCGGATAATTACAAAATCCCCCAGGTCTACCGGCAGAACTATCCCGAACGCCTGGAAAAGGAACTCAAACCGTTCCGCGAAAAGGGCCTCTTCAAACCCTTCCCGTTCGGCTCGCAATTCACAGACGATGAAATTATCATCGGCAAGGCGCTCCAGAGCCTCAAATCCACCATGGAAACCAAGAAGTTCAAAATGCCGCCCATGGGCCAGATCAAGAGCATCATGACCCCGCCGCGCGAAGCCATGCGCCTGCTCGAACGCCTGGATCTCGATAAGCCCAAAAACGGCAAGGAAAAAATCACGCAGAAACTCGTGCTCTACGCCCTGGCCCAGACCGGCGCCATCTGATCCGATTTCAGCACATCAGCCATGCAAAAACAAACGCCGCGCAGCACACTGCGCGGCGTTTTTGCGTGCGCATGTGATGATGGATCGCTGTGCGGTGCGCCCTGGAATCCCGCGCTCCCGGGCAGGGTATGACACATTTATTTTGAATCTCTTTCGGGTTCAATTCCCTGATCGCGGAAAATCATCAAAGGAAATTTCGATGTGATGTGATTGTCCGGGCGCGCAGGCGTCCCGCCCGCACACGCACGGCGCAAAAAGCACCGCAACATTCCCATGGTTCATTTCGTTCGGAACAGATGAGCAAAAACCGCAGTAATGAATGGACTGCTTATTCCGCAGATAAAACAGCGGTGGCCACGCCCTTTGCCGGAATGTCAAAGGTGAAAACCACCAGTGTTTTTTCTCCTTTGGCGAATTGTGAAACGATGGTGCAGCTTTCACAGGTGTAATGTGCCGCCGCGGGCATTTCCACGCGCCAGGATGCACGGGGCATGTCCTGGATGCTCGAATTTTTGGCCTGGATGGTGAAACTGCGCCCATCATCGGATACCTTGGTGCGTGACTCAACGGTTCCGATTTGTGAGGAACTGAAGCCATCGTTTTTCGCGGTGATTTGTCCGATTTCGCCCTGGTCGAGGTTTAAAACGCGGTAGAAGCCCTCAAAAGCCGAGCCGGTTTGCACGTAGGTTGTGGGAGGCATTTTATCCACGGCATTCATGTGGACGTGGCCGTACAGGGCCAGCTTGACATGGTATCGAGAGGCAATCTCTTTGACTTTTGATTCCGTGAAGTGCAGGGGCACGTGGAACAGGAGAATCCGCATTGCCGCCCCGGCGTTTTCAGATAGATCTTTTTCCATCCAGTCGAGTTGCTCCTGGGCGATGTCTTCTGCGTATGGCGCGCTGTGCCCGGTGGATGTCATTATGAAGCTGTTGTCAAACGCCGTGAAATGATAAGGGCCGACGTTAAAGCTGAAGTCTGTGGTGTCGAAGAACCGATACCAGCGCACGTAGTCGTCCTGTTTCTTGAAAGGGCTCAAGTCGTGGTTTCCGGGCAAGATGAAAGTGGGGGCGTTATATGCATTCCACAGATTGAGCATGGCCGGGTACTGGTCGGATTCGGGCCAGGTCTCATCCGTGTATCCGCTGGAATCCGTGAGATCGCCGGTGACCACGATGATATCGGGATTGATCAGGTTGATCTCCTCCGCCAACTGTTGATATACATCGAACAGTTTTTCTGATTTGTAGACATGAACATCCGTGAGATGCACAACGCGTAGGGAGTCCTTGAACTCTGGAACAACCATCACGGCGCGCGGCTGAAAGTCCTGCCCGCCGTCAAAGGACAGCCGCAGATCATAAAGAAGCTGTTTGGTTCCAATGGGAGCAGACGCGCGCAGCGTCCATCGTTGCTTTTCAGCATTGTATGCAGCATCTTTCAATTCGAGATCCGCTGTGGCCCAAGCCGTATCGAGAACGGCCCGCCAGCCTGTTGTCGACGCCGGCGCAGCCACTTCAATGGGAAATTCATCGCCGGGCCGCACGATTACGGGCCGTACGGGCAGGGGGCTGCGTATGTATGTCAGGGGCCGTGCGCCGGCCTGTTCTTCAAACGCAACATTATCGAGGGATATTTTTTGCCCCGAAGCAACTCTGATATCCGCAAGATCCAGGGGGATGAATCCCGGGTGTTCAAAATGCAATGTGTAGTTTCCGGGCGCCAGGGCGCTGAATGTGAAATCACCGGTTACACCGGTAATGACATCGGTTGCCTGGTTATCGCCCGATGCGGTAACGCGAGCCCGCGAAACAGGCAGTCCCTGGTTGTACCGGCACTCCAGCACGCCTGAAACAGAAGCAAATGGGGCGTTCGCGGCGCGCAGCGCGTCAATGGTCACATAAGAGCCCACGCTGAGCGGATTGCGTTCGCTGAGAACTTCGATGCGCAGCGTGTGTGCGCCGGGGGCCAGATCATTGGCCAGAAGCACGCGTTCGATATCAGGGCTCATGTGCCCTCTGTACATATCAATTGTCGCCACTGCGCGCCCGTCCACGGACACAGACATCCTGCCGCTGCTTTTTCCGGCGACCATGTCTGCGGCCACCGCGGAACCGGTGAAATCGAATTCCACCGCTGCCCCCGCAGTGCTCGATGACAAGGCCGCACCACCCGACAATTCCGGCATTTCCGTGGTTTTCCATTCCCCGATCAGGGTCAAAGGCCCTCCGGGGATTTCCGCTTCGGTTAGGGATTCGGTAAATGGCACAGGGGATGGGGCGACTTGAGCCGTTGCCAGAACCGGGACAAGCGCCATGTGGATTAGCATAACGGCAGACATAAGAAATCGTTTCATTTTAGCGGTTCACTCCTTGCCGGCATATTGGGGATTGCGACAGTGTCCTGCATTCTTATTGTAAAGTCTTTGTGCGTTCTTGTGGTTTTGTCAACTTGGCGCACGCGCGGACAATGGAATTATCTCAAGTGTGTTTTGACGCACCTGTTTGCCCGGGTTGCTATTGGGAATCCCGTGTGGTTATGGGTGAATCGTCTTCGTAAAGTTCAAACAACCTGCTCGTCAAACAAGATTGCATTCTGTGCGAGAAGAATATCCTGGATTGCTTTGGCTTGATCTTGAATATCGCCTGCGGGATCATCGGCTGCGAGCGCCGCGGCCACGCCGCCTGCCTGGCCCACGGCAAGGCACGTGGGCATGACCCGCGTAGAGGAAAATCCCTGGTGTGTCACAGACATGCATTTGCCCACGGTAATGAGGTTGGGAACGGTTTTGTTGAGGATGCTGCGCAGGGGGATGTCGTAATGCTTCTTGCCGCACAAAGACAGGGTTTTGAGACCTTCATCGGTCTGTTGGTGGATATCGAGAGGGTAGGCGCCCTTGGCGATCACGTCGTCGAAATTCCGGGATTCGATGAGTTCGTTTTCATGTAAAACATAGCGGCCGATGAGGCGGCGGGTTTCGCGCACCCCGGGTTCGCGCGCCACGGTTTTGAGAAATGCGTTTTCAAATCCCGCGATATGTTTTTGCATGAATGGAACGAGTTCGTTGACCTGCGCCATGCCGCGCGCGCGGGCCGTGGCCAGTTCGTTTTCGTCCAGGCCCGACAGGCCCGTGATGCGCGTGGTGTTGACTACGACCTCGTCGCGGTGCGTGTTGTTGAAGAACAGCAGCCTGTCGCGCGGAATGGTGAGTTCTCCGCTCTTCCGCGCTTCGGCCACCTGGGAGAAAAAGCCCGACACGGCCACGTATCCGCGGTCCAGTACGCCGGGATCCTGGTGCATGTAAAAGTCCTGCGGGTTCTGTTTCTGGAAGCGGATGATAGCCCCGGGGTCCACGCCGCCCATCACAAAAATCAGAGTCATGGGCTGGTGGTCGGGGTCCATTTCCATGTCGCAGCCCGCGACCAGAGTGAGGTCCCCGTTGCCCCCGGCGTCCACAAAAGCGCGCGCGCATAGAGTCGCGGTCCTCTGGTTTTCGTCTGTCAAAGAAACGGATTTAAGTCGCTTGTTGGCGTTGAGTGCGCAGTCGCGGAACCGGTGGTTGAGAAAAACGGTGACGCTGGCTTCGCGGCACATGGCGCGCAGTTCAAGCCCAAAGGCTTCGGGGTCCACGGGGGTCACGGTGTTGGCGAATCCGATGGGGTCCATGAGGTGGCCTGGGCAGGCCTTGCGGGCAACGAGCCGGTCCACGAGTTCCTGGCCCAGGCCGCGGATGACCTGGCCGTGGGGCGCGTGGAATGTCTGGAGCGGGTTCACCAGCGCCAGGGTGGCCATACCCCCGAGCATGTCCGAGCGTTCCACAAGGGCTACGGATTTGCCGCACCGCGCCGCGGCCACAGCCGCGCTGCATCCGCTGACCCCGCCTCCTATTACCACCACATCATAGGTGTGTGCCGTTGCCTCGCTCATAGGTTTCCTCAGTACAATCATAATTTCAAAGCCGTGCATATGTCCAACAACAAAGGAAAGCATTTTGCTTTAAGGAATTAGAATGCCCAATCAAAGCCACCAACAATGTTAATCGTATTCGATACGGACCTCCGGCTCGGTTTCATCCACCGGTCTTGTCGGTGGTTTTCTCCCGAAATTAAGCGAGAGCTTTTCACAAAGCTAAATGGATCAATGTCCCTGTTGATAGCCCGGCTTTTTGGATTGCTCCTAAGGGCATTGAGTTTCGAGTTTGTTGAGACTGCCAGGGTTTGCCGTTACAATGGAATTTTGTAAGATTGTTTGAGACCATGAGAGGAAATTATATGCGATGCGCAGATATGTAATGGGTTTGATAATCCTGTGTGCGGCGGTTGTTTTTTGCGCGGGAGCGACGCGCGCAGCCAGGGCTGCGCAGGAGGCGGTGCTGACAGTGGAAGAGGGTGCGGCGCCCGGGGATTTGATTCTGCATCTGGATATGCACCCGGATTCCGTGTCCGCGGCTCCGGGGCTCACACATGAGGTTCCGGGCGCTGTTGCAGAACTGGAGGATTTCGAGAAGTGGTACGAGGAGCTTTTTGCGCTCACGTATCTCACGGGCGACACCGGACGGTTATGGAAGCAGTTGCGAAGCCGCACGGCTTTGTTATCCAAAAAGTTTTTGTCAGAAGAAATGATTGGCATGCTGCGCGGAGCGGATCTGCTGATTGTTGCGGATGGGAATTTCCCGTTCCCTGCCGACGTGCTGCGCGCGGACGGCAAATGGCTGTTTGAAATTGTGCCCATTGTGCACACGGTGGGCGCTCCGCAGGGCATTCCGGATATAACGGACGAATACGCATATAAAAATGTCTTTATTTTGGACTGCCAGGGGCCCAAGGACCGGGAGGGAGAGGAAGCCCCGGGCGTTGCTGCGTTTCTGGAAAAGCAGGGCGTTGAACACACCATGGCGCTGGCCCTGGAGAATGCAACGGCCGAGGCTGCGCTGCGGGATACTGAGGCGGATGTGCTGCACCTGGCAACGCATGCGCACCCTGATGAATTTTTCCCGGGCCGGGGAAAACCCGGCATTTCCGCGCAAAAGCTCAAGGCTATTCCCACGCGGTTCCGCACTGTTTTTTCCACCGGCTGCAACACGGGCCACCCGGTATTCGCGGACGCCATGCTCCAGCACGGAACGCGTTTCTATATCGCATCCATTTATGTGACCAGCGGCAAGGACGGGATCCGGTTCGGCAGTGATTTTTATACGCATCTGTTCGCGGGCATGTCGCCGTTTCAGGCTTTTTATGCGGTTAAGAACCAGAATATCACAGGGGAAAAGCCGGATTATCCCGATATTCTCCGGTATGTGTTTTATGTGAAATAAATGCGTTTGCCCCCGGAGGGGGATTTGAAAAAATACAGCTCCGGGGTCACAGCTTTTCGTAAAGGAAATCCGGGATCACCTGATAGGGCAATTCCACATTTTTCCAAATTTTGGGTACGTAAACCGTGCGCTTGCCTTTGTCGAGCGCGTCGCAGATCTGCGTGGCGGCTTTGTCAGGCGGCAGCACGATGAAGCGCAGGGCTTTTGCTTCCTTGATATGCTTGGTGCCGTCCATGGCCGTGTCGATGAATCCCGGGCGGATGTCCGTGACCTTGATATCGAGTTTTTCATGGATGGCGCGCAGGCGCAGGCTTTCGAGGTAGCGGAACATGTAGGCCTTAGAGGCCGAGTACATGGGATTCATGCGGTTTCCGCGCAGGCCCGCCACGGACGAGATCGCGGCCAGGTGCCCGCGGCCCTGTTCCACGAAATAGTTCCAGCCATCGAACGCCAGGGCCGTGAACCCGGTCACGTTCACATCGATCTGCGCTTTTTCCATGTCCCAGGAATGCTCGGAGTGCGGATTGGCCATAGCCGCGCTGATGAGTAACAGATCCATGCCGCCGAGTTTGCCGATGAGCGATGCAAGGCCGGCGCGGGCGCTGTCCACATTCTTGAGGTCCATGGGTTGCACGTGTGCCTCTGCACCCAGGTCCGCAGCTAAGGCTTCGAGTTGCTCCACGCGCCGCGCGGCAACGCCCACGGCCCATCCGCGATTTGACAGCTCGCGCGCCACGGCCTCGCCGATTCCAGAACTTGCACCGATTACGATTGATTTTTTCATGTGCGCCATGTGAAAAGCCGGAATAGGGGACAATGAAAATATCAGGGGCGCTGCTGTTGGGGAAATCCCTTTGAAGCGGGCTGTTCCCCAAAACCCTTTCCCGAACTTCTTACTCCTTTATAAGTTGATTTTCCAGGCGGCTGGTATGTTGCCGCATTCATTGAGATCTTAGGAACTGTCGGCGATTTAAACAAGTCATTTGATTGCCGGGAAATACAAAATGTCTCTGATTGATGAAAGGCGGTTTGGCCGGGAATACAGCAAAGCCGCTGGATCAGGAACTGAACTATTTTCGAAGGGTGCGGTGCGGGAATCCATTATGCAAGAAAGGGTTTTCTGCGATTCAAACAGGGTGCTGCGCGGAGTTTATTCGAATGGCGGCGAAGCGGGCTGGAGCATGTCGCTGGCCTGGTCCACGGTTACGCGCGTGCCCAGGAATTTTCCCAGAGACTTGGCGGCTTTGACCAGTTCGTCGGCGTGGCCCGGGTCTCCGATCCAGTTGTCGCGGATTACGTCTTCGCCCAGGGAGCCGATGAGCTGGGCCACGAGGAAAACGATATAGAGCGTGAGCACAGCGTCATCGAGCATGGCGACTGGGCCGGCCAGGGCGTCGAGAAGCGCCTCGCCCGGGGATATCATGTAGGCCACGATCACGCCGATCTGGAACTTTTTCATGAACGGCACGCGCGGATCCAGGGCCAGGTTCACGGCCAGGTTCAGAATGCTGGGCAAAAAGGAAATCACGTTCATTACGTTTTTGATATTGTCGCGGGCTTCGGCTTCATCCACCTTTTCAGAGGCCCGGGCCAGGAGGTCGGCCAGGCGGGTGGCTGCCTTAGCATTGAATTCATTGAGCGCTTCACGCAGTCTGTCATTTACTTTTGCCATAAAGGTCAATCCCCTTGCTTCATTTTCCATTAGTATTGTATCATCGCCTGCCGGATCCCCGCTATAATGGATAATATTTTTATGAAACAGGGTCGGGGGAAAATGTCACAACAAAACAGTGAATTGCCAAAACTGCCCATGTGGCGCGGGCTCATGTACTGTTCAGGCAACATGTCCAGCCAGTTGCTGCAATGGACGTTCGGCATGTATCTGATGTATTACTACTGTCCGCCGGATGGGAGCGGATTTGTGCGGCTGTTGCCCATCGCCACCGTGTCGTTGATTTTGTCTGCGGGCCGCATTATCGACGGGTTCCTGGAGCCGATTGTGGGTTTTTGGAGTGACCGCACGCGCACGCGCTGGGGGCGCCGTATTCCGTTTATCATGTTCGGCGGCCTGCCCATGTGCGTTTTCTTCCTTCTCATGTGGTATCCACCGTTTAAACCCAACACATGGCAGATGGCGGCGTGGCTCATGGGCACCCAAACTCTGTTCTGGCTCAGCGTAACTACCGTGTTCTGTCCCTATCTGTCGTTGCTCGCCGAAATCGTGCGCACCAACAAGGAGCGCGTGACCCTGTCTATGATCATGCAGGTGTTTCTGGTGGTTGGCACGGGAGTGGTTATGGCCCTGCCCAGTATGTTTGAGCCCATACGCGAGCATCGCGAGATGTTCGTCATCATAGCAGTCATGGGCCTGATATCCATTTACGCGGTGGTTTTTGGCGTGCCGGAAAAGAAATACTGCGGCGAACACGAAGACGATCAATACGGGATAATCCAGGCGCTCAAGTGGACGTTTACCAATAAGGCGTTTGTGATTTATCTGATCGGCTCGCTGTTCATGTGGCTCGGATTCCAGATCCTTATGAACGGGCTCATGTATGTGAACACGGTGCTGCTCGGCAGGCCCGAAGGTTATATGATGGTATGGTTCGGCGTCATCTTCGTGTCGGTCGGCATTTCGTTCGTGGTGATTCTCAAGCTGCTTGACCGCGTGACAAAAAAGACGTTTTATCTCGTTGGCAACCTTTGGATGGCCATCACAATTCCCATGCTGTACCTGCTTGGATATGATAGCCTGTTTGGAATTAAGACCATTTATCTGGCGTATGTGTTTTTTCTTCTGGCCGGGTTCCCTGTGGCTGTGCTTATGAGCCTGGGCCTGCCGCTGCTCGCGGATATCGCCGACTATGACGCCAAACTTGTTGGCAAGCGGCGTGAGGCGATATTTTTCGGCGCACAGGGCATTCTGCAGAAATTCGTGATATCCCTGTCTTTTATAATCCAAGGGTTCTTGTTCGACAAATTCGGCTACAGCATGACCAACAATATGGGTGTGCGCCTGCTCGGCCCCACCACGGGCGTTTTTGTGATTATCGGGGTTGCGATTTTCTATTTTTATCCGCTGAATGAACGCACCCTGGAGCTTGAACCCGTGCGTCTGTTCAGGAAAAAATAGCATCCCCACGCGCGGCTGTCCGAGCATGGTTTGATTCCCCTATTTCCTCTATCTATAATGGTGATGCATGCCGGGAAACCAAGCTCGGCAGGGGAGCTATTGATTTGATCATCGGCATTGTGGGCGTTCCGCCCTGGGACATGATGCAGGAATACGTGCGCGCCGGGCACACGGTTATTGATTTGGACGAGCCTGTGCCTGATCTTCCTGTTCAGGACATCTTTTTGCCCAATGCGTACTGTTCCATCCTCAAACGCGTGGTGAGCAATATCTTCGGGCTGCGCGCGCGGGGCGGGCTGGATCTGGTTGTGGCCACAGTGGGCGAATGCAAGTGCGACGGCATGCGCAACATCGCGCGCTGGCTGGAAACCGCCACGGACATTCCGGTGCGGCAGGTGCGCAACGGCAACGCGCAAGGCGCGGGGCATCCCATCTGCACCAGCGGCCTGCCCCTTGTGGAAAAATTCGAGCGCATTGTGAGCAGCGTGTACGAGCCGGTTCCTACGGAGCTGAAGCCGCGCCTGGCGCCGGTCAAGCCCGTGTGCGGGTTCTGGGGCGTGCCCCCTTATGATTTCGATATCGCGGCCCTGTTCCCGAACCGCACCCATATCTACGGCTGGACCCGGTGCATGGAAAACCGCACACCCGCGGACCTGGATCTCGAATGCTTCGTGGACTCTGGCGTGCCCACGGTTTTCTTTACCCAGTCGTTCTGCCAGAAGTCGGCCCTGGCGTTCAATCTCGCCAAAACATGCAACGGACTTTTTGTAGAGGTGGACAAACGCCTCACACGCTCCACAGCCGCGAAAATCGAAGCGTTCATTGAATTCAATGTGAAGCGGAACTGAAGGCTGCGGGGGAATAACATTGGAAAAACTGACCTTCTAAAACACATGGCTGCAAAATTAAAAAAATCAATCCTTCTCGACTGTGGCACAAGTTACGCCAAGGTGCAGTATATGGACACGGGCCGGCGGCGCATTGTGCCGGCGCGGGATATATTGCGCAATCCGGACCGCTATCATGTGGCCGCGGCCACGGGGCACAATGCGGGTGTGAAGCCGGACATACGTCTCAACGAACTCGTGGCTCTGGCGCATGGCGGCCTGTCGCTTATCGAAGATAAGAATTTTACGCTTCTGGACTGCGGCGCTCGGGACGTTAAATATGTGAAAGTGAAAAGCCGCAAAGTGCGCGGCATGGACTGGAACACCGAGTGCGGGGCGTTCACGGGCCAGGTCATTGAGTTGCTGAGCCGGTATTTTGATATGGATCCCTCGGCCCTGCCAGCGTCCAGCGGCCGCTTGCCCGTGGTGTGCGGGGTGTTGGGCATGACGGCTATGTTCGACCGCATCGCTCAGGGCGCGCCCCACGAGGTGGCGTTCGCAGAGTTCCTGCGCGGCATTGCTTTCAACTGTGAAACCCTTGTGGGCCGTCCGGATGTGTTGTACCTGTCCGGCGGTTTGTGTGAAAACCGCACGTTTGTAAACAGTTTTTCATGTGAAGTGAAGCCGCTGGGCCGCTTTGTGCTGCTTAATGGACTGCTTCACGCTATAGCAAACCCTTCTTCATAACCCGCCATACAGTCCCGGATTGTTTACCACTTGATTTTTCCTGTGCTATGATATCTTTACAATTAAATAATTATGGAGACTACCATGCGAAAGAATTATTGGGTATCTGTGTTTGCGGCAATGCTATTGATTATGGCGGGCGCCGGATGCGGCAACAACAGTTCGTCCATCGTGTCATCTGCGGATACGGGCGATATTTCAGGGTACATTTACACCGCGAGCTATAATGCGGCGGTTGCGCGACCCGCAGCAGAAGCCGGCCGCGCGGCGGCCGCGGGTGTGCCCACCGGGTATGTTCCGGTTTCCAATGCCCTGGTTACTATTGAAGGCCAGGATATGACGGCGCGCACCGACGCCAACGGGTACTTTTTGTTGGAAAAGGTGATTAAGGGGACGCAGACGTTGAAAGCGTCCAAGAATGGGCTCAATACTCTGTCCCTGTCTGTCTCAGTTCAAGCCGGCGCCACAGTGTCGCTGAACGATCAGGTGGATGCCCAGGCGCTGTCCATGCAGCCCGAGCAAAAAGGCACGCTGGTTGTCTCTGCAACCGCGGGCACTGTGTCCGCACCCGTGAACGCCACCGTGTATATCAATGGCCTGGCCACGAGCAAGACCACCAACACCGCAGCCTCTATTAGTGACATCACGCCCGGCTCGTACACGGTGACTGTGAAAGCCGACGGGTATAACGACCCCACAGCTAAGTCGGCCACTGTTATTGCAAATCAAACCACTTCAGTCTCTTTTCAGTTGGTCCCCACGGACGGCAACAATCCTCCGCTCGTGACCATCGTCGCCCCCACGGAAAACCAGAGCTTCAACAATGGCGCCACTGTAACACTCACCGGTTCTGGGGTGGATCCCGAAGATGGAACCCTCACAGGCGCGTCTCTGGTATGGTCGTCCAGCGTGGACGGCGCATTGGGAACAGGTATCTCTCTGCAGACGTCTTCCCTGACTGTGGGCAACCACACCATTACGCTATTGGGCGCGGACACGGGCGGCAAGAGCAGCACCGACACTGTGAACATCGTGATCTCCAGCACCGCGTATCAGAATACTGCGCCCACGGCCACGATTGTCACACCCACGGCCGGCATCTATACCAATGCGCAGACCATTACATTCGCAGGAGCGGGCAACGATGTCGATGACGGCACACTCACAGGGTCTTCGCTCGTATGGACGTCGAACCTTGACGGAACCCTGGGAACAGGGAACTTCTTCCAGAAGAGCGGCCTGACCATCGGTAACCACACGATCACGCTCACGTCCACGGATGCGCGCGGCGCCACCGGCACGGCCACAGTGCAGATTACTGTATCCTCTGCCGCAGGGGTAAACACCCCGCCCCAGGCTTTTATCACAACACCCACCAATAACCAGACTGTGACAACGATTCAGACCGTGATATTTTCGGGAACCGGCGCGGACATTGAAGATGTCTTGATTACCGGAACAGCACTGGTCTGGACGTCAAGCATCGACGGAGCTCTGGGCACAGGAAATTTCTTCACCAAATCAGGCCTCACCGCAGGCACACACACCATCACGCTCACGGCCACGGATTCACAAAGCGCCACCGGCGCCACGTCCACGACACTGATTGTGCAGTAATACCCGGAAGGACTTTGGTCCCCATGGCGGATTATGCGCGAATGACATACGGGCAGTACCGGGATTTGCTGAACGGCGAACACCTGCCCGCTGCGCTTGTGAATCTGAACGCATTCGACGAAAATCTGCAACGCATGCTGCGCATCATTGAGGGAAGCGGCAAGACGTTGCGCGCGGCCAGCAAGTCCGTGCGTTGCGTGTGGCTGCTCAAACGGCTGCTGGAACAGGGCGGCGGTGCGATCAAGGGGCTCATGTGCTTTACCGTGGAAGAAGCCGCATTCCTGTTTGACCATGGCTTTGATGACTTGCTTGTGGCGTATCCAACGGTGCAGCCCAGCGATATGGAACTCATGGCCATGCTTACATCGCGGGGCGCGGATGTCTGCCAGATGGCGGATTGCGCCGAACATCTGGACGACCTGGGCGCAGCGGGCCGCAGGCACGGGCTCACCCTGCGCGCGGCCATTGAAGTGGACATGAGCTACCGTCCTCTGGGCGATAAACTGCACCTGGGCGTGCGCCGCTCCCCGGTGCGCACCCCGGCCCATGTCATGCGGCTGGTGCGGCACGCGGAAAAAGTGCGCGGCGTGCGTGTGGCAGGCATCATGGGCTATGAGGCGCAAATCGCGGGCCTGGGCGAAAGGAATCCGTTTTCCTCGGAATTCAATGGCGTGCGCGGAATTATCAAAAAACTGTCCATACCCGACGTGGCCCAGCGCAGACAAGCCGTGGCGCGCGCCCTTGAAAAGAATGGTGTGGAAATTGAGTT
>Ga0351862_1148_pt1 | contig 15656 bp, 21 predicted proteins | sample BONcelFGM3001F10_FD_206787 | JGI IMG/M metagenome (GOLD analysis project Ga0351862, IMG submission 206787) | Enriched cells from coal bed in the Powder River Basin, Montana, United States - BONCAT cells FGM rep2 HSBNCT.FGM.300.1.F10 ...
GAGGTCGTTTTGAAGTAATTTCCGGCAAACCATCTGACACCATAAAAAAGGGGCGCTGCATGCAGCGCCCCTTTTGATCTCAATGTTTTTTTGCCGTGTTCAATCCCCGGCTTTGGGAATGATATCGATGGTGGAAATGCAGGTATCCTTGTATTTCCAGCCGGGGACCGCTTCGTCGATAACCAGCATGATCCAGGACACTTTGCGGGGTTTTGCGCCCTCGGGAACGAGCATGAAAAGCTGGGGGCTGTTGGTGATGGTGCTTTTTGTCTTCAGGGGCTGGTACGATGATTTGCCGTTGTTCATGTCAATAAAATGTTCGCCAAAGCGCAATTCGTATCTGGTTCGGTCGCTGAGCACGAGCGTGGCTTTTTTGATGCGGCTGTTTTTGGAAAAGATGTCGGGATTTTTGTCGTATCCCGCGGACACGAGCAGGGCTGAAATCTGCACCGGCTCCTTGAACGTGATGCGGATATATTCGCCCTTGTCTGTGTCGCTCTTGCCCTCGCACCACGCTGTGGCGGGGTTGCCGAAAAAGTATCCGTCTCCAGAGGACGGGTCTGCGTCGATGGCATTTTTAGCCGCGTAATCTTTTTTGTTTTCCAGCACAGAGGACGCCGTGGCCTCGGCCGTGCGGGACACGTTCAAAGCTGTCCACGAGCAGGCCATGTTCTGCTCGCAGCTTTGCCCTTTGATCACCACGGGTTTGTCTTTTGTGTCTTTTGCACTCTGTGCGGGCGCGGCCGCCAGGGTGAGAGCGGCGATAAAAAGGAAGAGTGTGCGAAGCCTCATGGTATGCCTCCGGGTTGTGATTTTCGGATGAAACCTGTTGCTGATATCATGGCGCAGCGCGGCCGTGGAGATCAATCCTGTGGCGGAAGATAGCGGGTCCAGTCGCGCTGCTTCTCTTTAAGGTTTTTCAGCTTTTTGCGATCCAGTTTTTGTTTGGAGGGGGATTTTTCATTGGACTCTTTTGGCGCCAGTCCCTTTTTGAGGGCTTTCTTTTCCTGGGCCGCGGAAAAGCGCTTGTTTTTGCGCATGCGCGCTTCGCGCTCCTGGATTTCCTTGCGGGTGAGGGATTCTTCCATATCGTAGGTATTCTGGAGCTGCGCGCCGGAAACCTTGCGCGCGGCCAGGGCCAGGGCGCGCGCGCGGATTTGCCTGCGGTTTGCCAACCCGCCCAGGAGTTGTTCGGGCAGCCCGGACTCGCCGTGGAGCGCGCCGCACAGTGCGCCGGTGATTGCGCCGAGAGCGCCTGCGGCGCCGCCGCGCGCCACGGATGCGGCCAGGGCCTTGCCCGGCTCGGCCGCGTGGCGCATGAACACATACAGCGCGTACGGAGCGCACGACGGCGCGAAGTCGATGGCCGCGCGCGCGAGTTCATGCGGGTAATATTCCCGGGCGTTGCTCACGAGCCATTGGCGCACGGGCTCGTCGTCCTGTTCGAGGCGGCCGGCGAGTTGCTCAAGCGTGGCGCTGAGCACGTGCAGGGTGCGGCCCGCATCCGTGCCGTGCAGGGAATCGGGATAGTGGGCGGCCAGGCGATCCTCGACATCGCGGGCGAAAGCGGCCGCGCTTTCCATTAAAGCGGGGCATTCGCGCGCGGTAAGGCTGCCGCGGTCCAGGAATTCCAGGGCCAGGTGCGCCACGGCCGCGGCCGCGGACACGGACATGGGGTTGCGGTGTGTGAGCAGGGACGCCTGGATGATGATTTCGGGCAGGGCATGGGGTTTGTCGCCGTACCACACGGCCAGGGGTGCGATGCGCGCGGCCGGCGCTACGCCCGCGTAGGGGCGCCCGGCCTCGGCCCATGGCTTGAGCTGTTTGAGGGCCAGCACCGCGTCCTGGATGTCGCGCCCGGCCCCGCGCAGGGCGCCGAACGGCAACGCGGCGTCGCCCCGGGACAGGGCCACGATCAGCGCGCCCGCGCGCTCGGGGTCGAAGGTGCGCCCTGTAAACGCGGTGTCCAGCAGGGCCAGGGCCAGTTGCGCGTCCAGGCCGTACAGCCCGGGCGTGCGCCAGCGGTGCAGCTTGTGCACCACCATTTTTTCCACATCCACATATTCGGTAACGTCTCCGAACGTGGATTTCACGGCCCCGGGTTTGGCGTTTTCCAGGGGCGCGCCCAGGGCGCTGCCCACGCAAAGGCCCGTCAGCACTCCCGCGCGTTTGTCGTCTCCGGTCTTTTCGCTCATAACATCCATATTATAGTCCTCAGGCGCCGGGATGGGGAACGGGCGGTCGCACGATTTTCCGAACAGCCCCCGAATGAATGGACACCCGTGCGCGCGGGTGTTATGATACGCGCCGTGGGGGCTTGGTTCAAAGGATGAGTTTTTCAAAGGCAGATAAAACAACAAGAGGCATCAAGATAGGCATCGCGGTGCTGCTGGTTTTGATTGCGGGATTTATTGCGGCTTATGGATTCCGCGGGTGCGGCGCGATTAAAAGCGCGGGCAAGATCTCGTCCCATGGCATGGCGCGGGTGCCCGCAGCAACAATTCCCGGCGGGTGCGGCCCGTTCGCCGTGTGCGAGCTGAACGAACTCAAAGCCCGTGAAGTGCGCACATCCGAATTTTTTATCGATGAAAATCCAGTGACCAACCGGGAATACGGCGCGTGCGTGGACCAGGGCGCATGCCGCGATAACCGGGCGGGAGATTGTGCAGTTCCGGATGCCCTGGGCCGGCCGTGGCCCGTATCCGCCGGGGATGCGCCCGCGGAATTGTTTGATGATGAACGGCCTGCCGTGTGCGTATCGTGGTCCATGGCCCGTGATTTTTGCAAGGAATCGGGCAAGCGCCTGCCGGGCGATGCCGAGTGGATGGCCGCGGCGGGTGCGGGCAAGGGGTTTGTGTTCCCGGGCGCACGGCTGCCGCAGCCCGGGCATGAAAAATGGCCGGCCGTGGCCGCGGGGCGTTTCCGGCTCAATGGAATCGCCAATGCGGGACAGCCCGTGTGCTGCGGCCCGGACGCGGGCGATGGCTGGGCCCTGACATCGCCCGCGGGCCGGTTTCCCGAGAGCGATGCAGAAACCGGGCTCCGCGATATGGCCGGCAATGTGTGGGAATGGACAGCGGATTGCGCGGCTCCGGCGCGTGACGGCAAATGCGCGGCGCGCGTGATCAAGGGCGGCTCCTGGGCCACGTCCCTGTATGAGTTGCGAATTCGCAATAAAGCCGGGCGCGATCCGGCGCTGCGCAGCGCCGAAATCGGATTCCGCTGCGCCCTCGACGCTTTGGAATAAGTCGCCCAAAATTCCTGTTGATCTGAATAATGCTTTAAGGCGCGGGATCTATTTTCCGTGTGATTCTGCGGGGCAGGCCGTGTACTTGCCATTGATTTTCAAGACGCCGTTTGCGTCGCGGCGCATCATGTAAAGATACCATCCTTGTTCGGCTGGAGACCAGTCCTCGGATTCATCAAAACGCTCGAATACGATTATTTCAGCCCAGGCCTCGCCCGGCTCAACCGGCGCCCGGCAGTCGCCGCCATCCGGAGCTTTGGCGGATAGCATTCCCTGTGTGGCGATTTGTCCGATTTCATGACGCGTTTGCACCAGGCAGTCCCGGTTCAGCATTTCCAGCACACCGGGCGCATCCAGTGTGTGATTTTGTCCGTGCTCCCCGTATACCATTACGGCATCCGCGAAATACTTTTTAACGGAAACAAGGCCGCCGTCGCAGTAGGCGAAAACATGGTCCAGGACCTCGCGCACATTCTGCTCCGTAACGGGCGCCGGAGCTTGTTGCTCTTGCGCAACGGGAAGCTTTTGTTCGGCTTTGTCTTCGGTATATTGCCCGGGCCCGGCCTTGCGGCATCCGCACACAAGCGCCAGGCACAGGGCCAGCGCCAGCAGCATGATTTTGAGGTTCTTCATAGATTCGCGCTCCACACGGGTTATTCGGCAATCACCGGGAGAATGATGCGGGAGGGGTGATCCGGGCCGCGCAGAATCGTGATGGTGGGTATCACGTTGTCCGGGGACGCCGGGTCATTGGCCGGAGACAGCACGGGGTTGAGGCGGAACGTGGGCCAGTCCGCGGCCGCGATGCTCACGCGGATGCTGTGTCCCTTTTTGAACACCCAGGACGTGGGGTGCAGATCGAATGTGAGTTTCACGGGTGCGCCGTCCGCGAACACGTTGTTGTTGTACTGCGCTTTTTCGTATCCGTGCCAGGGCAGTTCGGGCTTCACATCCACGCCGGTTGCGCCGCGCAGGATCATAGTGTTGTTGTCGTGCAGGGCCGCGAACCCGGCGCGCAGGGGCATTTCATCGATGAGAACCGCTTTGCCGTCCGGGGTCACGTCTTCCAGGTACACGAAGAAATCGCCGTCGCGCGCCGTGGACGACGCCCAGAACTCCACGATGGGGTGGCCGGTGACTTCGGTGTCCTGGACCACGGGTGCGGACGTGTATGTGAGGCATTTTTTGTCCAGCTCCGCGCGGTCCGGCGCGTCGTCGGGAATAATGAACATGAGCCAGCGGTTGCCTTTCCGGGACCCGAAGCGCGAGTCGTGCGTGAAGTCGGTCTGGTAAGCGTCATGGCCCGCCGCGGGTTTGTCCGTGGTGAGCGTGTTTTTATCCGAGAAGTAGTAGTCCGTGAGCGTTTGGCCGGGCAGGGGCCAGTCCGCCTCCTGGCGCAGGCCTTTGCCCATCACGTACAGGGTCACGGGCGGCTCGGTGTCGATGCCGTTGTCCATGCCCTTGAGATACTTGTCCATGAACCGCAACTGCTCACGGCCGATCATGTCCAGGTATGTTTGCTGATTGTCGCCCAAATATTCATAGAACGGGGACATGAGGATGTGGTAGCCCGGCAGCATGAGCAGCTTGGACGGGTTTGTGTCTTTGGCGGTGGCGTAGAACAGGGTGGTGCTGCGGGGCTGGGCGTCGAACCATCCGCCCAGGTGGTATATGGGGATGCCGGATTCCATGATGGCGGGCACGTTGCTGATGGGGCTCAGGGCGTAGCCGTCGAAATCGCCCCACTGAGCCGCAAAGCCCAGTTCGCCGGATGTGGCGTCGAGGAACCGCGCCTCGGCCATCCATGCGTTGAGGTCCGCGTTGTTCCCGTGTTCTTTGGTGGCGAGAAAATACAGGTGCTTGCGCGCCTGGCCGTCTTCGTACTGGGGCGGGTCGTTGGGATCCTCGGGAAAGTTGTAATCATCCACGAACGAGCCGTTGTTGTTTTTATCAATGGGAAATTCGTCGAGGAGCATGCCGTCCCCGTCTTCGTCCGCGGCCGGGGCCGTGGGCATGACCGGGAACATGGCGCCCTCGGCTTTGAGCAGGTTGCTGTTCATCAACTTGAGCAGCTTGGAGTACTCGGCCATGAAGCCCTGGTTGTAAATGCCGCCGGGGTAGAGATCCTGGTATCCGAACGGATAAATCATAAGGAATATGGCCTTGAGGGCCGGGGGCTTGCGCGCGGCCGTGAGGATTTGCGAGATGGCCATGTAGCTTGCGCCCTTCATGGCGATGGCGCCGTCGCTCCAGGGTTGCTGCGCGATCCACGCGATGAGTTCGGCGCCGTCGTCGCCGATGCGCGGCATGAGGTCGAGCCGTGAGCCGAATGACGCGCCCGAACCGCGGATGTCCGCAATCACGATGGCGTACCCGTGCTCGATGAGCGTGCGGCTGAGGCAGAACGGGTTGGGAATCACCGCGCCGTCCCCGCCCATGAGATTAGTGCGGCCCGTGCCGTCCAGGGCCGCGAATCCGGGGTTAATGAATGCGCGCGAGTAGGGCGTGTACTCCACCACAACGGGAAATTTGTCGCGTTTCGGCCCCTTGCGCGGAAGGTACACATCCACGGCCAGTTTCACGCCGTCGCTCATGTCCACGAATGTGCTGAACGTTTTGTAGCCGTTGTATTCCTTTTCGGAATAGCCTTTGTATTCCGAGGGGGTGCTGATTTTTTCCTGAGCCGCCGCGGGCAGGGCCGCCGCCAGGATGAATACCATGAGAAACAGTGCTTTCTTCATTGTATTGCCTCCGCATGCTGTCTTTGAAAATCATATCACGCAAAAAATGATTTGTCTGAATTCATGGGAAGATTTGTGTTGTGGCGCGGAAAACCGGCAAAATCCGCTTGATTTATTATGAGCATATGCTTAAAATAGAATTGAAAGCGGAGGGCAAAGCCATGCCGAGGCGCAAATGCTACAGGCGCATATCCGGGCCGCCGCGGTGCGGCCTGTACAAACCGGCCGGTGTTCCGGCTAAAGGGCTCGAGGAAGTGGTGCTGGAGCTTGACGAGTTCGAGGCATTGCGCCTTGCGGACGCCCAGGGACTGTATCAGGAAGCCGCGGCTGAGCACATGAATGTGTCGCGCCAGACTTTTGGCCGCATCGTGGACGCAGCGCGGCATAAAGTGGCTACCGCGCTTGTGAACGGCTGGGCCCTGCGCATCGAGGGAGGACGGATTCACATGGATGATATGAGGACATTTACGTGCCAGGAATGCGGGCACGTGTGGCATGAGCCGTTTGGCACGGGCCGCCCAGATGCGTGCCCCCAGTGCAAGGGCGCGAATTTCTGCCGCACGGATGAAGCGCGCGGCCAGGGAGGCGGAGGCATGGGCCGTGGCGGCCGGGGCGGCGGGCAGTGCCGCGGCGGAGGTGGAGCAGGCCGTGGTGGCCGTGGCGGTGGCGGTGGCGGTGGCGGACGTGGCCAGGGCGGCGGCAAATCGTAAATAGAATATATGGAATTAAATAATATTAAGAACGTAATAAAACTCTACGAAAGGAGGTGAACAATATGCCAGGATTTGATGGAACAGGACCCATGAGCCAGGGCCCCATGACAGGGCGCGGCATGGGCTACTGCGGTACAGGAAGCGGCGTGCCAACCGGTGGCGCACCCGTTTATGGGCGTGGCCGCGGAGGGCAGCCCTGGGGCGGCGGCCGCGGATTCGGCGGCGGCAGAGGTTTGCGCGGCGCCGGGCCACGGGGCCGTTTCGCCGGGCAGCAGCAGTTTGCCGGTTCGCAGGATGAACGCGGCTGGCTGCAACGCCAGGCCGACGCGCTCCAACAGCAACTGGATGGCATTCGCTCCAGATTACAGAACCTGGACCAGGATTCCTGAGTCCGGACCACGTGCGTTGCATCAGGCAGGGCGCTTAACAGCACCCCGCCTGTGCGGCCACGTCGCAACAGGGCGGCGGCTAACCACCGCCGCCCGGTAGAAATCCTCCAAAACAACCATCATACGTTTGCGCCATTGCGCGCGACTTCCGCCTTGACATTCAATCAACGGCGGCACAGGAGGATATTCCACTATGAAAATTGCAATAACCGCACAGGGACAGACCCTGGACGATCCCATGGACCCGCGTTTTGGCCGCGCCCCGGGCTTCGTAATTTACGACACGGAAACAAAAGAAAATCATTATATTGAAAACATTCAAAACATGCAGGCCGCGCAGGGCGCGGGCATTCAGTCCGGCCGCAGCATGGCCGACGCCGGGGTGCAGGCCGTGCTCACCGGGCACGTGGGGCCCAAGGCGTTCACAACGCTCCAGGCCGCGGGCATCAAAATCTACTCGGGCGTCAAGGGCACGGTGCGCGACGCCGTGGAGCAATTCACGGCCGGAAAGCTTGAAGCCACAAAAGGCGCGGACGTGGACGGCCACTGGGGCTGATGCGCTGCTTTGAAATCGCATGCTTAATGAAAGCAGGTTTGTTATGAAAATCGCAGTAGCCAGCGGAAAGGGCGGCACCGGCAAAACCACGGTGGCCACGTGCCTGGCCTGGACCGCCCGGCAACAGGGCCGCGACGTGCTCTATCTGGACTGTGATGTGGAAGAGCCCAACGCGCACCTGTTCCTCAAGCCGGATATTACTGAAACACGCAAACTCACCATTCCCTTCCCGGATGTGGATGAATCGCGATGCACGGCGTGCGGCGAATGCGACCGCATCTGCCAGTTCAGCGCCATCATCGTCATGGGCGGAAAGTGCATGACGTTCCCGGACATGTGCCACGCGTGCGGCGGATGCATGCTGGCGTGTCCGGAAAAATGCATCACGGAAAAACAACGCGAGGTCGGGGTCCTGGAAACAGGCGTGGCCCTGGGCGGGGCCGCGTTTGTGCACGGCCTGCTGCGCGTGGGCGAGGCCCTGAGCGTACCCCTGATCCGCGAAGTCAAAAAAGCCGCCTGGGCCCAGGCGCATGACCTGGTCATCATGGACAGCCCGCCCGGCACATCCTGCCCGGTCATCGCCACGGTGCGCGATTGCGATTATGTGCTGCTCGTAACCGAGCCCACCCCGTTTGGCCTGCACGACCTGGGCCTGGCCGCGGACATGGTGCGCGCACTTAAACTGCCCACGGGCGTGGTCATCAACCGCGCCGGGGGCGATGACGGCCTGGCGCTCCGTTTCTGCAGGGAACACGATCTGCCTGTGATAGCGGAGATCCCCGAGGACCGGAAAGTGGCCCAGGCCTACTCGCGCGGCCTGCTGCCCGTGGAAGCTGTCCCAGAAACGCAACAGGTGTTCCAGGTCATCCTCGCGGCCGTGGAATCCGCGGCAAAGGAGGCGGCGTTATGAAGGAACTTATCGTAATCAGCGGCAAGGGCGGCACCGGAAAAACAAGCGTGGTGGCGTGCCTGGCCGCGCTTGAAAACAATGCCGTGCTCGCCGACTGCGACGTGGACGCCGCGGACCTGCACCTGGTGCTGGAGCCCGACATCAAGCACCGCGAGGATTTCAGCGGCGGCAAAATGGCGCGCATCGATCCCGATCTGTGCACGAGCTGCGGCACATGCCTGGATGTGTGCAAATTCGACGCGGTCATCGCGCCCGCCAAAGAGGGCGACGCCTACGCCATTGACCCGGTGCTGTGCGAGGGCTGCGGCGTGTGCCACTATTTCTGCGAATTCGGCGCCATTCCCTTCGAGGAGCAGGTCAACGGAGAGCGCTATATATCGGATACGCGCCACGGGCCCATGGTGCATGCGCGCCTGGGCGTGGCCGAAGAAAACTCCGGCAAGCTCGTGAGCACCGTGCGGCGCGAGGCGCGCCGCATCGCCGAGGAACAGGGCCGCGATTTGATTCTCGTGGACGGCTCGCCCGGCATCGGCTGCCCGGTCATCGCATCCATCACCGGCGCGGACATGGTGCTGATTGTGACCGAGCCCACGCTTTCCGGCGAACACGATCTCAAGCGCGTGGCCGCGCTGGCAAAGCATTTCGATATGCCCGCGGCCGTGTGTGTGAACAAGGCCGATATCAACCCGGAAATCACGGAACGCATCAAGGCAAACTGCGCTGAGCATGATCTTCTGTACGCGGGCAGCATTCTTTACGACACCAGTTTTACAAAAGCCCAACTCCAGATGCGCAGCCTGGTGGAACTGGACGGCAACCCGCCCGCGGCCGCGGCCGTGCGCGCCATCTGGAAGGTGGTGCGGGAGAGGTTGTTCGCGGAATGAATGAAAAAATACAAAGGATTTTACAAGCGTGGAAACCCTTTTTGGCAAAAAGGGTTTCCACACCTTCCTAAAGATTTTGGCAGGCAATACCGCTCCTGCGGCGCGGTATTGCCACTGTTAGATCAAATATTTAAAGGAGATGGAACATGCCGATCTATGAATACCAGTGCAAAAAATGCGGCCATGCTTTTGAACACCTGCACAACACCAGCGATTTGTCTGCACCGGCATGCCCCGAGTGCGGGGCCGCGAATCCGGAAAAAGTGCTGTCTTCGTTCAGCGTGAACCGCAGCCCTTCGTTCGGCGGCGGCCACACCTGCTGCGGGGTGAGTGATCCCTCGCAGGCCGGCTGCGCCGGACCCGGATCCTGCTGTTCGAGTAAAAAAGAGTAATGACACAAAAATTCAGGAGGTAACGACCATGAAAGTAGCCGTCCCCGTAGCTGATGGAACGCTATGTCTGCATTTCGGGCATTGCCAGTATTTCGCGATTTTTGATGTGGAAAACGGCGCTGTGAAGGGCCGCAACGATGTGAACCCGCCGCCCCACGCCCCGGGCGTAATCCCCAAATTTCTCAATGAGCAGGATGTGGCCGTGATTCTGGCCGGCGGTATGGGCCACAAAGCCCTGGAATTATTCGATCAGTTCAATATCCAGGTTGTAACCGGCGCCTCGCCTGTAGATCCGCAGATTGCTGTTGAGGATTACCTCAAAGGCACGCTGCAAACCGGCGCCAATGTCTGCGATCACTGAACCCCCGGCAGGCTTGCGCTTAAAGCCGCATAACCCGTTCGGAATTGGATGACACCCCGGCCCGCGCTGGCTAAACTATGTATGCGCGCGGGCCGGGGCGTTCCGTCCGTCGCAGGATTCTGTTCCCATGAGGCGTGTTCCCATGAGCCACACCCATCACCACCATGACCACGACAGCAAATTCTTTATTCCCCAGGATTGCGGGTATTCGGACAAAGCCGTGCGCCTGGCTGAAAATCCCATCAATTTCGGACGCATGGACAACGCCCATGGCGTTGCCGAGAACACCGGCACCTGCGGCGAGTCCCTGGCCATCTATTTCACGGTTGATGATGACGGGATTATTGATGCAATTCAGTTTTATACGGAAGGGTGCATCGCCACGCGCGCGTGCGGGTGCGCCGCCACGATTCTGGCCACGCACCGCAGCCTGGACTATGCGGCAAAAATCTGTGAGCGCGACATGCTGGAGTTTCTCGAACAATTCCCCGACGACCACCACCACTGCATCATGCTGGCCGTAGGCGCCCTGCACGATGCCGTGGCCAGCGCGCGCCACAGCGCCGCCGAACCCGGAGCGTAGTAACGCTTCGCACCTGCTTGTCACGCTATAAAGAATTGAGAGATATACCGCACCGCCAGAAAAATAATTAATGCCGAGAGCACGGCTTTGATGCTTTTTTCCGGAAGGTACTTTTGGATGCTCGCGCCGAAATATGTTCCGGCCAGGCCGCCGGCGCCGAAGAGCGCGCCCAGAAGCCAGTCCGGCGCAACCGCGGACTGCGCGGCCATGGCGCTGTGCGCGAGCAGATGATAGTAGAAAACACCGGCGATGGAGGTGACAAAGGTTCCCGCAAGCGCGGCCCCGGCAACAATATATACGGGAAGCCCGAACACGGCCACGCAGAACGGGGCGATAATGGCGCCGCCTCCGATTCCATAAATGCCGCCCACAAGGCCCACGGCCAGGGAAAGCACAAACAGGCTCACGGGATTAAATGCATAAACATCCCCCCAGAACTCATATTCGATTTTGGAAAAGGAAATACTTTTCATTTTCACAACCGCATCAGCCGGCAGTCCCGCGGCCAGGCGGCCCGCCTGCTGTGCCTGTACTTTCCTTGTTTGCTCATTGAATTTTTTAGCCATCTCCGCATTGCGTGCATGGCCTTTTTTATTGAATCCGGCCACATCGGATGTGAGCCGCCACGCCAGGTAAAGAAGCACACAGCCCATGAACATTTTGAACGCCCGGGGATCGGGCAGATACTTGATTCGCACCACCGCGCCCGCGAACACTCCGGGCAGGGTGCCCGCCGTGATAACCCATGCCATGGCCCACGCCATGCGCCGCTCCCTGATGTATTTGTACAATCCGCCCGGGATGGCGAAGATGTTGTAAATTAAATTGGTGGGGCTGACCGCGGGGCTCGTGAAGTGGAGCACGCTGACCTGGAACGGCAACAGCATGAACGCGCCGGACACGCCCGCCGAGGTCGTGACCGAGGAAATCAGAAACGCCACCAGCGGCGGAATCAGCGGAAACACATCCACACCCGAGACATTGAAGTGCATGATTCACGCCCTTTCATTCCCGCCGGCTGAATGCCATTCCTGTTTATAATACGCCGAAAATATACTTCAATGAATAGTAAACCCCGACGCCGATAAACACACACCCGGTTGCAGTGCGCGCCCAGAGCTCAAATTTTTTGATTCGGTTGAACGCGTTTGCCACTTTATGAACACCGAACGCGAGCAGCACAGCAAATAAAAGCACAGGCAGGGCGGTGCCCACTCCGTACAGCAAGGGCACAAGCATGCTGGAATGCAATTTCACAGCAAGGGGGATGAGGGAGCCGAAAAACAGGGCCGCGGACACCGGGCAGAATGTGAGCGCGAATAAAATGCCCAAAAGCCCGGCGCCCCAGATTCCATTCCGCTCCACTTTTTTCTGCAGGTTTTCAGTCATGCCCAGCCCGGGCATGTTGATGGCGATTAATTCCAGCAGAAACATCCCGGCGACAATGAGCACGGGGCCGAGAATCTTATTCATATAGAGTTGTAAAAATTGCGACACAGAGGGAATGCCGAGCAGTCCGGCCAACAGCAGGGCGCCAAGGCATAAATAAGTGAGCGTCCGGCCCAGGGTGTACAGCACACCCGCGGCAAACACTTTCGCCGGGCTGTCCACGCGTTTGCCGATAAAGGACACGGCGGCGATATTTGTGGCCAGGGGGCACGGGCTCATGGATGTGAGAATGCCCAGCCAGAGCGCCGTGCCAAGCCCAATGGTATATTCCGTCATAGCCGCGTCTCCAGTAGGATCAAAGCCAGGCTTCGATCTCCTTTTGAACATAATCTATAAATGCGTTCTCGTTGTTTAACAGGTCCCACACTTGCTCAAGGTTCTTCCATTGCTTTTGCTCTTTGCCATGCATATCCGAGATTACGAGGGAAATGGACAGGATCTGGTAATCCTGAACGAAATGCCGGTTTTCCGGCTCATCAAGGTCAATGTCGCGCCACACGATGCGCCCGGATTTCAATTCATCGGCAAATCTGGATTCAAGCGTTTTCTTACCGAAGGCTTCGATGATTTTGCAGGACTTGCACCGGGCGCGCCCGTGAAAGAAATACACAATCAGCACATCGTCCCGCGCCGCATTGTCTTTGGGTATGGCTGCGGGCGCATTTTTCGCGGGCGTTTGTTTTTTGGATTTTGTTGATTCCTTGAATACCAGGAACCCGGCGGATACCGCCACGAAGATCAGAAGAACCGCACTGATGATTGTTTTGGGTTTCATCATTTCCCTTTCCCCGGCTCTTCTTTTTTCTCAACCTCGTATTTCTGATCGAGCAGGATTCTGGTTTGGTCCTGGATATACTTCATGAACTTGTCCTTATCCTTGACAAGCGTCCATATGTCTTCGAGATTTTTCCAGAACAGCAGTTTTTTCTTGTCTTCTTTCAGCCCTTTGTAATCCGCCGCGATCACGGATTTGGAGCTTATCTGAAAGTCCTCGACATAGTGCCAGTTGCCTTCTTTTTTAACATCCAGGGGCATCCACACGAGGCGGCCGTTTTTGAGTTCCTTGGGGAAAGCTTGTTCCAGGGCCTCTCGGGTGTATTTCTCAATGGTCTTGCACGTCTCGCAGCGGGGCTCCATGTACAGGTAATAAACAATGACCGTGTGTGTGGCGGCCTGCGCGTCGCCGGGTTTGGCCGTGGCCGCGCCTGCTGCGGGGGCTTTTGATTTGCTGTCCTGTTTCGCCTGAACACCCGGGGCCAGGGCCAGGACAAGCAGCACAACCGCGAGCAGTGTTTCCATGCGTTTTACATTCATGCTTTCCTCCGCATTGATGTGGCATAGCAAACAGCCACAGGTTTGGTTTTTACGAAAAGGCGTATGTCCGCCATTTGCCGATGAGGGCGCGCCGCGGCCATGAGCCGTCCCGGCGCGCGCTGTTACCCGATGAATTTCTTGATGTCCTTGGGGCTCGCCACTTTGCCCGTGGATTTAATTTGTCCGTCCACGCACAGGGCCGGGGTCATCATCACGCCGCGCGCGGTTATCTCTTTGATGTCCTAAATCTTGATCAATTCGATGTCGCTGCGGCCCAGCTCCTTAACCGCGGCCTGCGCGTTTTCATACAGCTTCTTGCACTTGGGGCAGCCGGCGCCCAGAATTTCCAGTTTCATGATGCATACCTCCTGTTTTTTATCCACAATTTAATTCCCCGCAAGGGTCCGTTCAGATGATGGCGTTGAACAGATAGCCTACTAACAGAATGCCAGTTCCTACAACAGCGATAAACACCGCTATGAGCCGCGGCTTGAGCACCTTGCGCAAAATCACGAACTCGGGAAGCGAGAGCGCGATCACGGACATCATGAATGCAAGCACCGTGCCCAGGGCCGCGCCTTTTTCAAGAATCGCCTGCACAATGGGAATAATCCCCGCCGCGTTCGAGTACATCGGGATACCAATCAATACCGCAACGGGCACCGACCACCACGCGCCTTTGCCCATGATGGAAGCCATGAAATTTTCCGGCACGTAACCGTGAATGCCTGCGCCCACTGCGATGCCTGCGAGTACGTAAGGCCACACTTTGCCGACAATCTCTTTGACGGCATCCAGCCCGGCCCGCACGCGCGCGGCCCAGTCGAGGCGCTCATCGGCGCCTGCTTCACCCAGTTGCGTCTCAAACACCCAGTCCTCAATGCCTTTTTCCATGTGCAGCCGCCCAATGGTCCACCCTGCAACGATGGCGATGAGCAACCCGGTGCTGAGATATATGGCTGCTATCTTCCATCCAAATAAACCGTAAAGAAGAACGAGGGCTATTTCATTCACCATGGGCGCCGCAATCAGAAAGGAAAACGTGACGCCAAGCGGTATTCCGGTGGTCACGAAACCGATGAACAACGGAACCGCCGAACAGGAGCAGAACGGCGTCACAATGCCAAGAAGCGCCGCGAGCACATTGCCCGCGGATTCGCGCTTGCCCTGAAGAATCCGGCGTGTGCGCTCCGGGGTGAAAAACGACCGCACAATGCCCACTCCGAAAACCACCAGAGTCAGAAGCATGAGCACCTTGGGCGTCTCGTACAAAAAGAACTGCACCGCAGAGGCGAGCATTGACCCTTCCGCTAAATGGATTAGGCTGTATGTCAACCATTTGGAAATTGGCTCCAATTCCCTGTACAACAGCCACCATGCAAGAAGCACTGGAATAATCATCAAAAGAGCTGTATTGGGCGCGCGTTTGCCAGGTGTTTCCGGAACGCATTGTCCCGTGGTTTTACATGAACAGGCACACGTGGATTCTGCTTTTGTATTCGTTTCCAAGATGTTGCCCCCTTAACTGTTGCTAATTTCCCATATAGCCAATTTAGACGTAAAAGAATACATTATCCGAGCATCTCCATCTGTTTCAGAGCGGAATCCTTGAGAATGGCTTCTACGCAGCCAAAGAAATTCAGAACACACGGAATGCTCAAGGTGTAGTAAACCTGTGTTCCCCGCTTCTCGTCAGAAACAATACCGGCGCCTTTGAGAACGGAGAGATGTTTTGAGACAGTGGACATGTCCGCGCCGATTTTTTCGGTCAGATCACACACGCACATTTCATGTTCTTCAAGCATATCCACAATGTACAGGCGCGTGGGGTGCGCCAGGGCCTTGATGATTTTGGCGCGCGCCTCGTATCGGGCTCTGGTTTTTGTGTCCATGTGTGCCGCCTCCTTGCTTTCCTATTTGGTAGTATAGCCAAGTATTCGGTGGTTTCAATGCCCGGGGAAATATTTGGCGGCGCTTACCGGCGCATCAGGGATTTGAAGAGTTCGGGCGCGAAAAACTCGTGAAAGCAGCCATGGGCCTCACTCTCCAGGAAGCGGAAAACGCGTTCGCCCGCGCCATGATCGACGACGGGCGCCTGGACATCCGCGACGTGGATG
>Ga0351862_1151_pt1 | contig 15500 bp, 9 predicted proteins | sample BONcelFGM3001F10_FD_206787 | JGI IMG/M metagenome (GOLD analysis project Ga0351862, IMG submission 206787) | Enriched cells from coal bed in the Powder River Basin, Montana, United States - BONCAT cells FGM rep2 HSBNCT.FGM.300.1.F10 ...
GCCTCCAGGGCTGCGGCGGCCTGGTCTATGATTTCGGGGGGCAGGTCAACGCCGTGCCTGCGCGCCAGGGCCAGGGCCCACAGGGCGTTGCCGGTCACAGCCATGTCCGGGGTCGCGTTTCTCACATCGCGCCGGGTCCAGTTCCAGGTGCCTTTGCCCTGGTTGCTGTTTGTCACGAGCCGCATGCACAGGCCCTTGAGGCGGCTGGCCAGCACCGCGCGGTCCGCCTGTCCCGCTCCGGTCTTGTTCAGGTATTCCAGCTTGTACGCCGTGGCGATGGCTTCGAGCGCGGTGCTGTTGTTGGACATGGGTCCGGGGAACGCGATATCCAGGACCGAGCGCTCGGCACCCGGGCTGATGAGAATCTTCATTTCCGGGTATGTGGTTTCCGCGGCCTGGGACAGGCCAACAGTCACGGATGTATTCTCCGAGGACACGCCGGATTTGGCCGCGACAATTTCCGCGCCATACGGGGACACAGGGATTTCGCGCTGGATTTTGTCTGCGCGGTCCCCGGCCTTGGCATCCACGGTGAGCACGGCGCTGCGGCCCGCGCCTACCTTGAATTGCAGGTGCGCTGCGCCGGTTTCACCGGCTTTGAGAGACACGGTCTGCGTATCGCTGTTGCTGACGCCGTCCACGTCAAGCGTGGCTGTGATCACGGCGCTGCGGTCTGTGGCCGTAAGGTTGTGCACATCAATGATGAACCCGGCGGTGCTGCCTTCCACCAGGGCGGCCGGGTGCTTTGTCTGAATGAAGAAATCCTGCTTGGTTACGACTTTGATCGTGGCCTCACCCACCAGGGTTTTCGCGGTTGTGCCGCGCGAGGTGAGCCGCCATGTGGTGGCTGTGTCGGGCAGGGTCACGTCCAGGGACGTGCTGCCGTTGGCGCCTGTGTCCACGGCCGGGTTCCAGTACCCGGTTTCCGGGAAATAGTCGCGCAGCCGCGCCGCGGGCGCGCCCCCGGGGGCCGTCGTAGCGGCGCTTAACCCGCCCATGGGTTTTTCCGGTTCCGCGGGTGCATTGTCGTAGCCATATAATCCATCAGCAACCTGAGCCGCGGGAGAGGGCGCCTCGCGCTTTTTGTCTTTTCGCATGGCCTTTGCATCAGGGGCCTGCTTGCCCATTGCTCCGCCGGACGCCCGGTCATACGCGCCTATTTCAGCCACGTCATCAAAATCTCCGTCGTATTCATCCATGGATCTTTCCAGATGCGCGACGCGGCCCTCGGCGATGACTTCTTTTGGCGCCTCGCGGGTTACGCCGTCATAGGAGAATGTGTTGGAGGAAATGGTTTTGAAGCGTGCGGCGCGGCGCGCGCCGAAGAAGAATTCGTTGAGTTTTGGCACATTGTCCGCGAACAGGGTGTACAGGGCCTCGTCCACCAGGGCCAGAGACAGCTCCGCGCGCACGGGCCGTCCGTCCTGGTCCGTGGTGCGGACCTTGAGTTTCATGCTCTGGCCGGGGGTGTAGGATTCGCGGTCCGGCTCCAGGGTGATGACCAGGCCCTTGATCACATCGAATGTTTTGTCGGCCTGGTGGAACCGGTTGGCGCTCATCACGGACACGCCCAGAGTGAAGTTGGGCGCCAGGTCGTCGGTGATATTGAGCTTTATCCGGTTCTCGCCTTTTTTCAGTTTCACGGTTTCATATTTGTAAATGGCCTCGCCCTCGTAAGTGAGCAAAGCCGTGGCCGCGTCCTCGCGAAACACCACAGTCACCATCGGGGTTTCGCCCACGCGCAACTCCTCGCGCTCGGTGATGACCCGCACGCGGTTGGTGTCGTCGTCTCCAGAGAGAAACACGTAAGTTTCGGCCACCACGGGGTTGTTGAACTTGTCGCGGGCGAACGCGCGCAGCACGTATGAGCCGCCGTCATTAAGCGTAACCGTGGCGCGGTACACGCCCGGGTCCTTCTGGGTCATGGGCAGTTCGCGCACACGCACCTCGGAGGTGGTCCCCTTTTGCTCCACGCGGTGCAGCACCTCCAGGCGCAGGTCCTGGGCCGCAGCCGGCTTGCCGGACAGGTCCGTGGCTTTGACTGTGACTTCCACGGACTCCCCGGCCAGGTACACGTCGCGCAGCGTGCTCGCATTCAGGGTGAAACCCGTGGCCGCGATCCACACCATGCCCACGGCCGTCACATTTTCGTCGGACATGATGGCGGTGATTGATTCGGCCACGTTTTCGTCGTAGTCCCCGGTTTCAAAGGAGAATGCAATTTCGCCGTTGGCGTCGGTTTCCGCGGAAATGATTTCGGATCCGGGGCCGATGCGGTATTCGATTTTCTTGTTGGCAACCGGCTCGCCGAAATAGTATTCCGCCTTGATTTTTCCCCTGGCGGTTTCTCCGCGGAAATACAGAGGTTCATCCATGTTCACGGACAGTTTCACGCGTTCAAGCTTGTATTCCTGCACAAGGAACGAGGAGGAGAAAACCGTGGGGTTTTGCCCCTGGCCCACGGCCTGGATGCCGTAGGTTCCGGGCGCGGCGTCCGGGCTGAGATTGTATTCCAGGGACAGGGCGCCGAACTCGGACAGGGCCGCGGATGCGGTGTGCAGCACAATGCCGCCCGGCGCCAGCACGGACACGGTGTAGCTCGCGCCGGGCTGGAAGGAGTACACGCCGTCCTTGTTGTTGCGCAGGATGCCGCGCGCTTTCACGGTCTGGCCCGGGCGGTACGCGGGCCGCTCCGTGTAAATGATGCCCCGGTCGCGGCCCGAAGCCACATACTGGATGTCGCCAACCGACAGCTTGTTTGACGCGATGCCGCCGTCTTTGATAATGAGTACGCCCATGTTTGAGGCGCTGCTGATTTTGTCCCCGCGGTACTGGTACACGCCGTCGCCGCCTGTGTGGCCGCCTTCGAAAATCTCGGCGCCATTGCTGATGAGCACCCGCGCGCCGCTCACGGGCTGGCCCGTGCGCGTGTCCTGCGCATACACGAACACCGCGTTGCGGCTGGACTTGATGACCGCGGCCACATCCGTGACCAGGAGCAGGGTTGTGGCCTCCAGTTCCTCGTCGCCCAGTGTGATGGCGTACGCGCCCGGCTTCATGTCCGGGGCCGCAACGTTGAGGTCATACGACTGCATTTTCTGGTAGTCTGGAATTTTGTATTCCCACGTGATATCCGGGTCGATGAGGGCGATGTCCAGATTTTCCACGCCGCGGAAGTCGTGGTATTTTTTAAAGTATGTTTCCATATCAATGCGGTACGCGCGGAACTTGAGTTCCGGGATATTGCGCGCCGTGATTTTCAGTTTGGGCGTTTCTTTTGAGGAAAACGTGCGCTCGGTGACCACGAGCAATTCCTTGTTTTTCATGGCCGCGGCGCGCTGCCGGGCCTGGCTGCTGTAACTGCCCTGCACGGATTCGTATGTCTTGAGCGCGGCCTTGAGGTCCAGGAACTTCTTCTCCTGAATTTCACCGATCAGCATATGCGCCTGGGACGCCTGGTTGCTGCCCGGGTACTTGCTCACGAGTTTTTCCCACAGGGCCACGGCCTGGGGGAAGTGGTCCTGCAGATACTCAATATTGCCCAGTGCGAACATGGCGTCCTTGGCCAGTTCATCCAGGGGGTGGGTGTTGAGGAATTCCTCGAACATGCGCCCGGCTTCAGTGTACTTCTTACTGTCCAGGGCATCCTGGGCCATGGTGAACTCGGTGTAGATGATTTTGCGGCTCACGCCGGGCCAGTCCGCGTGCGTGGGGTGCCCGTCCAGGAAAACCTTCCATGCGCGGATGGCTTCGGGGTACCGTTTCTGGTCGAAGTAGCACTGGCCCAGAAGAATTTTTGCCTGCGGAACCTGATCCAGGTCGGCGCGGTGTCCGAAATTTTTGACAACCTTTTCCAGGGCGTCCACGGCCTCTTCGTAGCGTTTCATGTTGTAATAGGCCCTGGCGATTTCAAATGCGGCCGTGGGCGCGAATTCGTGCTGGGGGTGATTTTTCATATATGCCTGGTGCGCGGCCACGCCCAGTTCAAGCTGCATGATATCCCCGGGGTTGGGAATGTTGTAAGTGCCTGCGATGCGGAACGCCGCGTCCGCCGCGTTTTCATTGTCCGGGTATTTTTCCAGAAAATTCTGGAACGCTTTGCGCGCTTTCATGGTGTCGCCCGAGGCCAGCAGGGATCGGCCCAGGTAATACATGGCCTGGCTGCGGATGGCGGGATCGGTGTCGTCCTTGTCCAGGGCCCTGAATCCGGGCGCGGCATCGCCGTGGCTGCCCTGCTTGTACTGGCACAGGGCGATGCGCAGGCGCACCTGCTGAAGCGCGTCTTCGGGCACTTCCATTTCCAAAGATTTCTGGTAGTACACCAGGGCTTTGGCGTAGTCGGGGTCCTTGCCTTCATCTTCGGGCTTGAAGTAGGAATCCGCGTAGCTGATGTATATGTTGGCCAGGTCCATCTTGCGCTCGCGGCTCAGAACGCGCCGGGCCTGTTCGCCGTAGATCACATCGGCCTCGTCGAACCGGCCCAGGGCCATAAGGTAGTCGGCTTTTTTGAACAGGGCCTTGTTGCGCCACTGGGAATCGGGGTTGCCGCCGATGATCTTGTCCAGGGTTTTCACGGCGTTGCCGAACTGTTTCTGCCGGGCGTAGGTATCGGCCAGGAGATAGAGATACACATCGGCCTGGCCCGGATCCGCGGCCGCGGCTTTTTGGAGAATATCCACGGCGCGCGCATTGTTTCCGTCCAGGCGCGCCTCGCGCGCATCATCCAGGGCCGCGGCGCCCGCCGCCCCTGCGGCGGCGGCCGCCAGGATGACGCTTAACAACAGAACATGAAGTTTTCTGTTCATGGTGAATATCCTTTCCTTGCATGAGTAAGGGTTTTCTGAGTGCAGAATTCAATTGCCAAGCCTGTGTTTCCTGTGCGTGTCTATTTTATGGAACTAAATAAGTATAAATTTCATTCTATCATGTCTGCTGATTGTTGAATATCCTTGGCGAACACCGTGCCGGGTTTACTGGCGCATATAAGCAAGAACAAACCAGACAATTGCACCAATGAATAATGTGATCAACGCAACGCCCATTATGTATATGGACAACCGGGGGGGCCGAATGTTCCATCCGGCTGAGGGATTTTGAGAAATCAATACCATGCGCCTGCCGGAAACGCCAAAAGGAAAGAAATTTGTGTATTGCCGGCTATATGCTCAGCCTTGTCAGCAACCATAGGCGCCGTCTACGTTGAAGGGGTCTTTGATCCAGCCGAGGGCGCCGTCGGAAAGTTTGACTCTGACCCACCAGGTGGATTCGGGCTCGGACACGCGCTCGAGCCAGCATTCGGGCGTGGCGTATTCATGGCCGCATATATCCTGCATGCTTGTATTGCCAATATAGCCGTGGTACCAGTATTTGCTCCAGCCTTCGCCCAGGTATGTGAGTTCGTAAATTTGCTCGCCGGCATCCAACTGTATGCCGGTCCAGGGGTCAGAGTAGTATTTTACGATATTGAGTTTGCCGGGTTTGACATAGGCTATGCCGGTGAGGGCGTCAAAGGATTCGCCGTTGTCGATGCGTTCAATGATTTCAGATGTTTCATCGGACTTTTCATATACGGTGAAGGTTTCCTGGGCGGTCCATTGCCCGAAGGCGCAGCACTCGAACGGGCACGCCAGGTCGTCTTTGTAAATTTCGGGCAGCTCGGCCGGTGTGTAGTCCAGATCCATGTCCGTGATTTCATCGGGCAGGTTGTCCGTGGGAAACACCTGGACGCGTGATTTCTCCATGCCCTTTTTGCCGCAGCGGTACTGGGTGATCATCACATTGGAGGGGCAGCAGTGGCCGTCGTCCTCGTCATACAGGGGCGTTTTGGCAGCCACCACGCCTTTGTCCGGGATCACGGCCATGCCCTCTGCGTTGAGGGTTGCGACCTGCTTTGGCCTGCCGTCTTTGTTGTCGAATATGTAAACTTCCTTCCACTCGCAGCAACTCGCGCCCGGGGTGACTGCGGAGAGCATGGCCGCGGCCTGCTCGCCTCCGTTGCCCAGGAAGTCGCCGAACTGAACATCCACGAATTCATAAGCCAGTTCGGGTCTGTCTGTGTTTTCCATAATAGCTTTGGTTTCCCACAGGCCGTCTTTGAGCTGGATTTTCTGCTCGCCGTTGTCATAGGTGAAATTTTTGAAATCCACGGCGCGCAGGGAGGTGTCTTTTTCCGCCGGGGAGGCGGCTTTACCGGCGGTTGACGCGGCGGCGGATTTTGCGGCATCCTTGCTGGCGTTGCAGCCGGAGAAATAGGAACATGCGAGAATGAGCGCGATCACAAGGGTGGAACTGATGCGGGAGAAGAACCCTTTCATAAGGAACCTCCGGAACGGGGAAGACTGGGGCCTGGGGTCCAGGCCGGTAGATCGTCAATGCCGGGGCGTTTCAGCCGTGCAGGCCGGCGTCGTCGAGTTCTTCTGCTTCGATTTTTTGCGGGTCCACATCGTGGCGCGGGCCCGCAGGTTCGCGGCGCACGCCCTCGAATCCGGGGGCTGTGGGGAATTCCTCGTACAGGTCGATGACTTTCATGTTCACCATGTGGGTGAATTCCTTGACCGCGTCGCGGTCCGAGGGGTCCATGCCCTTGGGCACGGGGATGGGGCGGCCCACGTTGATGTGCAGTTTTTTGTACACGCAGCGGTCTTTGATGTATTGCATTTCAATGGGGTAATCCATGATTTTGCGGATAAACGGGGGGAATGACTGGCGGCCGCGCCGCTCGTTGAAACCCTGGAGGGCAACAGGCACCACGGGCGCGCCCGCGCGCATGGCGATGCGTGCGAATCCGGTGTTGAATTCGCCCACGCTCCAGTCGAACTGGTTTTTGGAAATATAGTCCCAGCCCTCGGGGAATATGCCCACGCCCTGGCCCTTTTCAAGCTGGCCCTCTGCGCTGTCGAACGCGCGCTCGATTTCGGTCTTGTGCTTGGATACGGGGATGGCGCCGAGCCCGACCATGACCTGGCGGGAGCCGGGGATATTCCACAGGTAGCTGGCCGCGAGCCAGTTGATCACGCGCTTGATGTTCACAATAAGCAGAAAGGGGTCCAGGTCGCTGCGGTGGTTGGCCACGAGCACGAACGGACCCTCGTCCGGCACATAGTGCGGGTTCTGGATGCTGGTATCAATAAACGTGTTATAAAAAACGCCGGCGAATTTCTGGAATGTCTTATAGGTTTGTTCCTGTTCCGGTTTCATGTCAGCAAAATCCTCCACGCGTGGAATAAGCATAGCTCGGAATTTAAATCATAGCACAGCGCCGCGGCACAGGGAATGAATGGGATGAATTGAGCAGGTTGCGAGTGTCGCAAGGAACTTTGGAACAGGCGCTCAGTATCCCAGTTCCTGGCCCACGAAAATTACGTGCATGCGGCCCGGAACGGGGTTGTTTTTAATCACCGTGAGGAAATTGCAGATCCCGACACCAGGGCTGTGCAGGCAAAGGAATTGTAGGCGGGGACGCCTGTTGCCGCGCTCCGCTTCTGCGCATCGTGAAAACGCCTCTAAAATCCTCCCCAAACTTTGTGCCGGGGAATTACCTCGACAATCATGCGATTCTTTCGTCAATAATTGTGTTCGCGGGATGAAAATTCTTCTGCACATGGAGGCTGTGCATCTGCCCCATATTGAGAATTATTGACCGTTTAATTTTTGGCTGTTATTTGCGATTGCAAGAATTATTTCATGACAGCATGAAAAGGGAAGAACCCGGTGAGGGCCAGAGCCCAGAGAATGGCCAGGAGAACCAGGGCCGCGCCCGCGCCTTCGTATTCGTGGTTGGCCATGGCCTGCTGCATGGAGAACCAGCCGCCTCCGCCGCGCACGGCCGGGGTGAGGCGCGGGAAGAACCTTGGCACTTCGCTGCAGAATCGCGCGTAATCATTGCCGAACCGGCCGTGCAGGAATTGCTCTTCGCGGTAGATGGTGGCGTAGTATACGCCGAAGAAGAAGGGGAAGAACGCGAGGATCACCCACAGGTTGCCCGCGGCGATGCAGAAGCCGAGCACCATGAAAAAGCTGCCCAGATATAAAGGATTGCGCGTGTACGCGTAAGGCCCGTGCCGGCTCAGCACCTGGTCCTTCTGGATGCACCCGGCCGCGGCCATGCGCATGGCCAGGCCCAGGATGGTTACAGCCGTGCCAACGGCCAGCATGGGAATCGTGGGCTGTGCGAAAAACAGGATGATGAGGCTGAACACGTGCCCCAGGCGCACGCGCCACTTTTGCAATATACTCGTCAGGTTTTCCATTTAATCGTGGTCTTGTCCAAGAAAAAATAATTTTAAAGCGCGGAACCCCTTTTTGGCAAAAAGGGGCTCTGCACCTTCCCAAAAATACTGGGGGCAAAACCGCGCCTGCGGATGCGGCATTGCCTGTTGCGTATGCCATGGTTTCGTGTGCATCGTTGAGTCAATCCGACTAAAAAAACTCCGTATCATTTTTGAATTGCTACAGAATCAACATGCGGCTCGTCCGCGTTTTTCAATCTGTCAAAGTATAGGACAGAAAGTGCCCGTCCGTGAAGCGGCCGGGGTTTTGTCCGGCCACGTCGGGCAGGAGATCGCGCACCACGGCGTAGTCCAGGCGCAGGTCGCCCAGGGCCGCGCCCGCGCCGTAAGTGAAGCGCCCGTTCATGAGGCCCGCGCGTGCGAACACATCATCGTCCCACCCGCGCTCCACGCCCGTGAAATAGCGCCACTCGGTGCGGCGCAGTGCGGTGGTGGTGAGCAGTTGCAGGTCCAGGGCGGCCAGTGTGTCCGCGGCCGGGGTGTCGCGCCAGGCCACGCCCAGGGTGAGGTCCACCAGGGTTTCCTTTTTTACGGGTTCCTCGGGCCGCTGCCGGCTCTTGAGGCGCAGGGTGGCGCCATAGCGGAATCCGTCACTGCCTTCATAGTAAACGCTGAACCCGGCGCCCTGCTGGAACTCGCGCTGGATGCGGTCCGGGTTTACGTGTTCCTTGCGGTACCAGTTGCTGGCCAGTTCGGTGGCGGCCAGGCCGTTGCTGTTGTTGAAATTGCGGAAGTTGCCGAGCGCCATGCGGCGTTCGCGTCCGCGCACGCGCGGGGCCGGTTCAAAGGGGCATGCATCGGCTCCTGCTTTGTGTTTGGGGCATTTGTGCGCGCAGCCCGCAGGCGGCAGCACGCCGTTGGTGTCGCCGTAATCCACGCCCCATTCTCCGGGCACGGACATGCCCAGGCCCAGCATGTTGTCTCCGCTGAGCGGTATGGTCACGCCCATGGTGTCGGAATCGAACTGGTCCAGGTTGTCGCGGCCGTGGGGAAAGTGGCGCAGGCTGTGGTTGCCGGAAATGGCCAGGCGCTGGCCGAACATGGCCGCGGACGGATTCCAGAACATGCCGATGGGATCGTCTTTGACAGCCGTGAAAGCGCCGCCCATGCCCGCGGGGCGGGGTGCGGTTTTGGCCAGGTATTCGATGCGGCGCACAGAGTCCAGGCCGGACGCTGCGTAAGGGCAGGGCCGCGCGCAGGGCGGGGCCGGAGCCTCGGCGTCCAGCCGGTCGCCGGAAGCGGCGGGGTCCATAACCGTGGCGTTCACGGCCTGGTTGACCGCCTCCTGTTTCAACCTGTCGCACTGCGCCGTTGCCTGGGCCGCGCACACCAGCACACACAGGAATGCAAGGGCTGTAACACGTGAAATTCCGCCGCCTGATTTCATTGAAGGGACCTCTTGGAAAAGGGATTGGTCTGCGGTGATGCAGGTGTCAAGTGACATATGGGAAAGAAAAAAGGAATCCGCGGACACGCGGGGGGAAGCGATATCTTTTTGGCCACAATCCAAAAGGTTGAGGCCCGCTTTCCCGCGTGCATTTTCTTCGTGTCCCTGGTGAATCATGGTTTCCGTATCTGTTTCCCGGCGCCCCTGTCGGGCCGCAGTTTATATGCTTATTTTTTTACGCCTGAGCCGCCGCTGCCTGAAAAGAAGCGGCGCTCGATTTCTCCGGCCACTTTGGCGGATTCGTCCAGTGCTTTGTGTGTGTTGTCCTTGCGGTTCATGGCCGCCACCAGGGCGGGGTTGAGCTTGTCGATGGTGGTGTATGTGATGTAGTTTTCACGGTTGAGGTCTTCGTACAGAGTGATGAACTTGTTGCGTTTTTTGCGTCGGCCCACCTGCACCACGACCGCGGCCTTGCCCCCGGAGATAATCTCGGACACCATGGATACGCTGTCCTCTGTGACCACAACCACGTCGCACAGGCCGATGATGCCTGGCACGGGGTTGGCGTCGCTCTGCGAGGCCAGCAGCAGGTAGGGGCAGCGGTCATGCTCGGCCAGTTCGCGTGCGAACACCTGCTCGGCGTCGGGCGGGGTGCGTCGCGAGGTGGTGGCGAGCAGGTCCAGGCCGTTTTCCTCGCATGCGAGCAGCACCTCCTGGCACAGTTCCGAAGCCATGTCCCTGGTGATGTAATTCATGGCGCTGTTGCCGCCCACGAGAAGGCCCACGGGACGCGGGGCTTCGCCGCGCAGGCTCTGGCGCAGGGCCACGGCTTCGGCGAAGATGAAAGCTTCGGAGATGTGGCTGGTGGCGCCCATGGTGTAGAGCACATTGTCGCCGCGGCATTTGCGCGCGTCGTGGCGCGGCGCCACCACCAGGCCGAAATCGCGCGGCGACAGCAGGGATGGGCGCATGCAGATCACCGTGGGGCATTTCCACAGCTTGCCCAGCAGGTATGTGACCGGATGCGTGAGGGACCCGGCTGAAATGATTACATCGGGCTCGTATTTGATTAATGTTTCCATGCGTGTTTGTGTAACACGCTGGAGCCAGAACAGGATCTGCGCATTGTTGAACCGCAGGCGCCGCGCCAGCATGGACACAAAAATCAGAAACAGATAATACGGTGTTGACATGGCGATATCGAACTGGCGCACGGTCACATTACCGAGCTTATCGACCACACCGCGGGTCTGGTGCTCGTGCCCGCGCTTGCCGTCGCTGACAAGCAGAACTTTTCGCGATTTTTGTATTTTCATGAAGCGCGCCGGCCGCCGCAGGGCGGTCCGTGCCCCCTGATCTCTTATCTAATAACTATCCATATAATTCACGGATTATTGTAGGGGCGCGCGCGTTAAAATTCAAACGCTGGCATGGCCGTGGGTTTGTTTCATATCCATGAGTGCATCATATATAGGACGCGAGCGCAGGGCCATGGCCACCAGATACGCGATGGAGCAGGCGGTGAGCAGGTGCAAAAGCTGGCTGTATGAGCCGGTCATCTCCTGAATCAGTACGATGCCTGTGAGGGGCGCCTGCACCACGGCCGCGAAAATCGCGACCATGCCCACTACCGCAAACGCGGTCGGCGCATGCTCCATGGCCGGAAACCAGGCCGTGCTGATCTGGCCGAACACCATGCCCGTGAGAACGCCCGGCAGCAGCAGGGGCGCAAACAGCCCGCCCGGCACGCCCGCGCTGTAGCTCAAAATTGTAAGCACGAATTTCAAGGCGATGAAAATAAGCACGAATGTCATTGTGTGCTGCATGGGAAATGTGCCGTTGAGGATGCTTTGTGCGGATGCGTATCCGCCGCCAGCCGCCTCGGGCAGCACCCACGCGCACAGGCCCGCGGCTGCGCCGGCATGCGGCCCTCAGAATCTCAAGCTGCGTCAGGCCCAACCGGAACACAACTGCGATTCCACCTACGACCAGTCCCACAAACACGGCCATGAAGGCCTGTCGCAGAAACACAATCTGTCGCTTGTGCTCCTGGGGCGTTTCCTCAATTGCGTCCGGTGGGAATCCGTTATCCTGATTTTCGGGAATCATGTCGTATACATCTCTCAAGACTTGCTTAACCGGTATCAACGGTCCAAAGATTATAAAAATATGAACACGCCAAGTGCAGTCGGAGTTCCGGGCGCAATGAGCGCGGGCAAGGAATGCGTCCGGCCCAGCGCAAAAAAAAACTTGACAAACCCTGGAATATATGGAAAATAATAAATAGAAAGACCCCGCAGCCGGAATCTGGGGGCGAGCCTAAGCCACTTGCCGAGCCAGCCGAACCGGCCGCAACACCCACAAAAATAGCATAAAAGATGAAGTCTGTTTATGGGCTTTTTTGCATTTCAGTCTCCGGCAGGCATGGACTCGTATGCCGGAAAATTCTTCACACGGATGTGATAAACCATGACAACACCGTTACTGAATTATGGGATTTCAACACAGCGCATCATTGAATCCATGACGCGCAATGAAAATAATGCGCGGCGCGCCATGCAGCGGCTGAGCACGGGCCTGCGCGTGAACAGCGCAGCCGATGATCCGAGTGGAATCGCTTTGGCGCGCGGCCACTTCCAGAGCCGCCTTGGCCGCATCCAGGCCGGCATTGAGAACCTGGAGCAGGCCATTAAGTTCACGGACCTGCGTATGGATGGCCTCATGAGTTCGCGTGACAAAATTCTGCGCATGATGGATGTGGCTGTGCGCGCGGCCAATGAAGTGACCCTCACAGCCGCAGACCTGGCCAATATGCAGACGGAAATTGATGGCCTTAACTCGGCCCTGGCCGATAACCAGCATGTGGCTTTCCGGCTCAATAACAACGATATAACCTCCAAGATCCTTTACAATCCAGGCCAACTGGATGTTGTTTGGGTCGTGGATCAGACCGGCAGCATGGCTGCGCCCATCGCCCAGGTCGTGGCCGCGGCCCCGGCTATGTTCTCCACGCTCACGGCAAAGGGATTCGAGTTGCGCATGGGGGCCGTGGGTTATAATGCCGGCGCAGGCCTGCCCCTGGATCCCCTGGCCATTCCCGCAGGCAGCCCTTTCGGCGCTCTGAGCGGATCCGGCAGCAAGTCTCTTGTGGACAACAGCGGCGCTTTTGTGGCGGATGTTACAGCCATATCAGTCCTTGGGGGCGGCGCCGAGCGAGGGCTCGACGCCACCATGGAAGCCATCTATAACACCGGCATCGATGCCCAGATGAACGCCCGTCCCAATGCCCAAAGAGTGTTTATTCTGCTTACGGATGCAGATTCGGATGACAACGGCGACGTGGGCAAAAGCGTTGGCTTGGACACAACCGCGGCCCAGCGCGATGCTGTGGTCAACGAACTCAACGCATGGGGCATCAAATTCTATACAGTGAACAGTGTTACAGAAGGCTTTCCCGCAGGAGATTTCGGCCAGGATCAGGATTACACAGACGTTTCAACACGCACCGGCGGCTCATCCATGGCGCTTGACGCGGGGAACGCCTGGGTTAACACCATATCCAACACGCTTCAGGCGTTTGGCGGCCCCTGGGATTTGCGCTTTCAATGGGGCCCGGATAGCAGCGATTACCTCACCCACACCGTGAACACTATCATGCCCACCACCCTTGGCACCAATGGCGTGAACGTGACTACGGCGGGCAATGCCGCAAGCTCCATCGACACCATCCAGAGCGCCATGGACTTTTTGGGCGAATCCCTGGCCAATACAGGCTCTCTGCGCAATATGCTTCAACGCCAGCTTGAGACCCAGCTCAGCGAATATACCAACATGGCCGCTATGACGAGCAATCTTCTGGACGCGGATCTGGCTGTGGAAATCTCGAATTTCGCCAGAACATCCATTCTGCAGGATGCGGGTGTGGCCACCCTGACGCATAACCTGCAAAGCACCAGTCTGATGAGCCTCATCGACAGCAATCTGTCCACTGAAGCATCATCCGGCATTGCCAATGTGTCCGCATTGGCCAAGGAGCCGCAGGCATAACAGCAGGGTTAACTTGACTAGGGTGTTGTTGTAAGTACAACAACATTTATATTCGGCACGGAGGACCGTCTGGCGGGGTTCATGCCCCGTCGCATAAATAAATTTCACGGATGAAATCACACTGGCCCGGAAACGCATCGGGCCTTTTTTTATGCCCGAAACATGCCCGGGACGCGGCGATCCGGACTGTGCCAAAATTCGGATATATTGATTTTGCAGCATTTGCCAATATGGATGAATAACGGGCTAATGACGGGTTTGAACTAATGGAAAGCATTACGGCGCCGCTCAAGGGACCTTTGTTTGATGGGTTTGTCTTGAGGTGTTGAAGCCGCGAAGCACTGCGAATGGCGGCTACGACAGGTGTGCATTCATGGCGCGGCTGACGGCGTCTACAAGTTTGTCATTGTCGAACGGCTTGGTCACATAATCCATGGCGCCGTGGGCCAGGCAGCCGTTGATCACGTTGGATTCACAGATGGCGGATACCACGATGATTTGGGCATTGGGCAGAGTGCGTTTGAGTTCCTGCGTGGCCACAGCGCCGTTCATGCCGCCCATCATGAGGTCCATGAGCACCACATCGGGGTTAATCTGTACCGCGAAGCGCAGGGCCTGCTCGGCGTTGTCGAATTCTCCGGCCACGTGGCAGCCGGCTTTTTGCAGCACTTTTTTGAGCATGCGCCGCATCATGATATCATCTTCCACAATCATCACGCGGGGCCGGGTTTGTGATGGCGCCTGGCGCGCTTCACTGTATTTGGGAAGCTCTATCACACCCTGGTGCGCATGGGCCTCAAGTGTGTGCCGGACGGTTTTCAAAAACCGGGACTCGTCGATGGGTTTGCTCATGTAGTCGCACGCGCCGGCGCGCAGGCAGGCGGCGATAACTTCGGGCTTGTCGAGCGATGAGACCACAAGCACCCGCGCCCCGGGCGCCAGCTTGCGGATCATGGACGTGGCCTTGACCCCGTCCATATCCTTCATCACGATGTCCATAATTATAAGGTCGGGCTGAATCTGGTATGCGATATCAACAGCCTGGGGGCCGTCCGAGGCTTCGGTTATGCGGCCCATGTCATTTATTTCCAATAGTTTGCGCAGCTTGCGGCGCATGTACAGGTCATCATCCACCACCATGATTTTCATGGCGGGGATTTGTGCGGCATCCGCAGTGGCGCGGGTCTCGGGCCGCAGGGCGCGGCCCAGGGCTGCGACAAGCTGCGCTTCGCTGAATGGTTTTGGGAGGAATTCATAGGCGCCCGCGGCCAGGCCACCTTGTACAATATGTCCTTTTTTCATGCTTGACACCATGAGTACCTGCACGTGCGGGAATCGCTTCTTGATGGCGCGTGTGGCTGTGGCCCCGTCCATGTCCTTCATCACGATATCCATGATCACGATGTCCGGGTGCAGGAATTCGAGGTAGTGCTCGGCCGTGGATCCGTCCGCCAATTCACCTACCACCATATAGCCGTGTTTTTCGGATATTTCGGACATTTTTTTCCGCATGTATCCGTCGTCGTCTACGATGAGCACCTTTACCGGCGCATCCGGATTCTTCATGGCGTTTTGAAACCGTTCTGTTTCCGTGTTTCTGTTTCTGGTATTCACTTTATCACCTTTTATTAAATTTTTAATATCTTTAATTCCATGCCCGTTTTTAACAGGGCTATTTGTCAATATGCTTCCGCGCCGCGAAAATTGTATGAACAAACATTCCCTATTTCAGTATAGGTAAAAATATGTTATCTTGGCGATATTGTGAATATTTTTGC
>Ga0351862_1156_pt1 | contig 15244 bp, 9 predicted proteins | sample BONcelFGM3001F10_FD_206787 | JGI IMG/M metagenome (GOLD analysis project Ga0351862, IMG submission 206787) | Enriched cells from coal bed in the Powder River Basin, Montana, United States - BONCAT cells FGM rep2 HSBNCT.FGM.300.1.F10 ...
GGCCAGCTAAGGGCCAACAAAGTTCTTGACAGGGGGAAAAAGACAGGTCCTGGATCAGGGGAGGCGGGCTTGTTTCATGGGTGCGAGGAGGGTGGGGATCGGGGTCGGCTACCCGATCGGGCACTAGATTCTATTCCTCATATGGTCCAAGAAAGCGCTCGCCGTTAAAGTGGATCAGATGTGTTGGCGATTCGGCAATCCAGACTTCCGTCTCCCAGGAAATGTCATTCAAGTATTTGAGCATCGCCCTTCGATCAAGAAATGCGGTCACAAAAACCAAGCCCGCCCTCGATCCGGAAAATAATTCCTTCAATTCCTGCCTGCGTTTTGGGTTTACGGGTCCGTGACTTGTCACAGCCTCGATGAGAACGAGCCAGTTCTTGTCGGCGTGATGCACGACAACATCCGGTATCTTTCCGTGCTCTTGAATTTTGATACCGAGACGCCCCAGAGCCTCTGAGTCGAAGTATGCCCACTTGGCCTGGGTATCCCCGACGTACATGATGTAACATCCCGGTGTGAACAAGGGGCAGAAATCATCTATGATCTTCTTGACCAAGATATTTTGCCCGCCGGGGGAAAGCCTGATTTCCTCGCCATTTGCCAATTTTACCGGCAGCCGTTGCATGTCTCTCTCGTGGGCATACAGCTTTTTCAACGTATTTACGGTTCGAAGATATTCTTTTAAATGCCCATTCCATCCCGGCTTCCCGAAGCCTCGCAACAGTTTCAACACGGATGGATCGATTTGATAGACTGCTTTGGGGCTATTGGTGGGTCTCGATGGTTTGTCGGGGTTCGCGACGATCAAAGCTGCCTGCAGAAACTGGTGAACGGTTTGGCGACGTACCGTTTCCCGGGTGTTGGGAGCGTATTTTTTCCCGTAATGCTCCTGAAAGAAATCCATCATCGGCGTAATACCCATGAGCGGATCGGTCGCATCATCCCAGCGACCGGCAGGCGAAAGGCCCAGTAGCGACAGAAGGGTCAGGGCAGATCGCTCGTTGAGCTGCTGCCTCGGCAAACCCAAAGCGTTCAGAATCTTGAGAGCCTCCTCGATCTTTTTTTCCGCTTTCTGCCCGGTCGTTTTATTGGTCAAAATTCAAGCACTCCTTTTCTATGATGGCGTCAATCACTTCTTGATCAGGCATCTTCTCTTTCACAAAGGCGCCGAGGCGTACAAGCTGTTCGTGGGTAGGATAGGGCATCTTCCGGAGATCGGTGGCATTGACCTGGGTGTGTCCGCTAAATTGACGGAAGTATTTGTCTGCGGCCGTGGAATTGAGATATAGAGCGAGCCCTTTCGCCAAGTCCGCCGGCAATCCCTTGCCCTGTTCATGAAAATAGTTGAGGTGGTTTTCAAATCCGACCAGGCAAGCGCCGATCCTTGCGGGGTCCACTATTGCCGCCATGATCCGCCGTTGTTGTTCTTTGGATGAAAACCTCTTTGTGAGGACATAGAACCCAGTTCCGACGAGAAGGTCGGACGTCTCGGCGGATGATACAATGGCATTTGGCTTCTTTCCTGATTCAATGGGCCAATGGATGAAGCCCTTGACGAAGTGGCATGGATAAATCAGAGGAGCCGTGTCCGGCCCGGGATTCTGTCTGAGGTACTCTCTGGCCCTGAAATCGACGACACGTCCGGTAGAAACGCTCAGGCCCAGCTTGCCGAGAGAGGCGTCGAAGCATTTCATTCGGTCTCCCGGACCGACAGCATCGACATCGAGGTGAATGAACCTATCCAGGTCGCCGGGTTGAACAACCCGTTCACAGGGAACGGCTCTGGCACGCACTTCGTTGAACTCAAGGCCCTCGGACGTGGAGATGGTGATGGACTTCGGTTTTCGTTCCCCCCGAATGGCATGACAGATGATATTTTCCTGCAGCACATTGTCGTCCCCGAAGGCCTTTTTGCGCGATTCGAATACGTGCATCCGTTTCAGGCACATCATGCGCAGGAAGGCCGCCCGAAACTTCTTGAAATAGGGACCGTTGCAAAAACTCCTGGGGGTTATCGCCACCATTTGTCCGCCTGGTTCCAACAAGAGGATGGACAGCCAAACAAATGCCGCATACAGGTTTGCCACTTCCAGGCCAGCGGAATAGAGCATTTTGCTCATGGCAGTCTGGCTGCTGATCTTCTTATAGGGCGGGTTGAGAATGACATGGGTAAACCGTTCGCCGGGAACGGCAAAAAGAGATTCCCTTGTTTCCGCAACGGCCGCCGTGACAAAATCCTCTCGCTTGATGATCCCGTGGAACTCGATACCCCTGGATGCGCAAAGCGATCGGCTCCGCGCCAAGGTGTCTTCCAGATGCGGCAGGATTGCGTTGTCTGTTTCGTAGGCAACCATTTTTATGGAAAGTGGTCGCTTCTCCTGCGAAATCAGGGTCTCTACGCACGTCGCAAAAAGCACGCCTGTCCCAGCGCCGGGGTCCAAAATCTTCACCTCTTGGGGTCCGCTTTCAAACAGCGAAGACATAAACCGGGCTATCGCGACAGGTGTCAGGAATTGGCCGATCTCGGAACGATCAGACCTGCACGTCGCAATGTTGAATGATTTACGAACGTGGTCAAGTGTGTGCATGGCTTCATCATATCATTTTCTGTGGGAAAGGCATAGTCGGTAAAATTTGCGCTGCTTTATTTCCGGGGTAAATTAGGGACAGAGCCCCTCATTTGCGGCATGTGTGCCAAGTGCGCCTTATACAAGCCCATTTGCTGTCTTGGCTTTGGGGAGCCCCTTAAAAGTCCCCTGTATATGAATCTCGGTCCTTGTGCAGGTGCATGTTAAAGCCATAATCCTGTTCACAACATCTTCGACAATTGAATCTGCTCCTTGTCCCCAGACTTAAATATCTCCACCCTGATACGATCTCCCACCCTAAACTGGTTCACCCCGACCCCTCTTTGAGAAAACGATTGCCTGATTTTGATTTGAAAGTACTCACCATAGCCAGCCTTCCCGCGATAAATGTAGGCCGTAGCGGTGGAACCATCCGGAAACAAAAGTCGTAAATCATGGTTTTCTGTAATGCGGTGCACTGAGAGAAACGGATAAAACTCCTTGGGTATCGTGATTGGATGATTACCGTACTTGAGAAAGGACATGTTTATCGTGAAAGAAAAACTGACGTGATCAAGATTTTGCAAAAAGGCTTCCAGTTGAGGTCTGCTCAGTCTAAGGAGTTGTTTCTTGATTTCCTCAATGTCCACAGTACACCTCCAGAACGGGTGATGAGCAGAAAAACGTCAATTGCGTTTAACGGGTGAGAAATAGAGGCTCTGTCCCTAATTTCTCCCGGCCCGGTCATCTCTGTGAACCGCCCGGTGCGGACCCGCATGCCGGGTGGTGTGGGGGCTGGGGGAGAAAAACCCCCGGCTACCCGATTCTGTGGCCCCTATTATCTTGGATATGTGCCACGTTTTTTATTCGCCCTACTAACCTTTGCCGCTATTGAATATAATTTTCTTGGTTTCTGGTCAACAGGGCAGACGACAGGCAACTGATGCACAGCACAGTAATAAGAAAAATTTTGATCTTAGACACTGTTTTGTTCATCACGTTTTTGTATTCCTGCATGTTCATAGTCACCTCCGATGTGTTTTTAATGCCAACGGACACCTGCAAACTTACGCTTGCAGCTACAATCGTCTGTGCTGTGACATCAGGATGCCTTTTTGTCGTAAACCCCATCTCCCCCGAAGGCCAAAAGCCAAGAAAATTAATTTCGTTTATAAATGTTTCGACGTCAAAGAATGCACCGCCGTTGAAATCGATAGTTGTAAGTATTTATTATTTCCCTTTCAAGATATTTACAATAAATTCTATTGCGCCCTTGTTGTAAATGTTTGGTGTACCTGATGCGACAACTCCAGACGTTTCATATTCAGCTTCCTTTTTTCTGCTTCTGAAATTGTATGCAGAATAGTCTTTGTTTTTCTTCAGTCCGTTATCCCTTATAGACTCCCAAATCTGACTTTTGACAACAGAAGGCAATAGTATTTTCACTTCGTCTGCAAGCTCTGACGCTGAGTATGGGTAAGCTCTTGTCAAATGCTCTCTAACCTTTCGAACAATCTCTACCTTATTTACTGGGACAACATCGCCAACCAATTTAAGGGTTGTTTCTCCATGTTTTTCAGAAAATTCCCCCTCCTTGATAAATTTCAGTTTACTTGCCAAATCTTCATCAATAACCATAATTTGATCGGGCGATTTTTCTATGATTCCAGATTCAGTATCCAATATGGCTGCATTCTGTGGACCTATTCGAGCAATTTTACTCATGAGAGTTAGCCAATCTTTATTTAGCTTCTCAACTCTGCTGGTTATGATATTTTCAAGTTCCGCATGTTGGATTTTCTGAGTTCTTCCTCCATAACGGTAGTAGATTTCTCCATTTTTAATTTCTTGGTCTCTTCCCTCATCTTTTTTTGCAATTACAGGCTTAGTTGCTGCTTCAAATACATATATAACGCCAAATTTCTTCTCATACAATTCTATAACATCCATTTCCCATAAGATATCTCTAGAAAAAATATCAAGGATATAACCAGATATTTTTTCTGGATCAATTTTATTAAATTGGTCAAGTGCGGTTGCGCTCAAACCTGATGGTATTCGTGGTGAGTTTTCAACACCAAAAATCAAATAACCACCTTTATTGTTTGCAAAGGCAGCAAAATCTCTAAGATACTCTGCAAGTCCAGCAAAGTTAAATTGCTCTTTGAACTCAAGTTCCTGACTTTCTCTATGAAAGAGGTAATCTCCCTTTTTTCTTAGAAAATCACACAAAATATCTTCGCGCATATAGTTGATATTTTCCTCTCACAGAACATTTCGGCTAAGCGGTTGCAATGAAGCGCAGCGGTATTGCAATCCGCCTTAAGCCGATTGTTATGTGTTGGTTGCTGGTTAAGGTAGAACTATTACATATTGAATCCCTATATGGAAATCTCCAAATCTTGAATTTTTCATTCCATTAATCCAATAAAATGGTAATTTAGGTCATCTCTATCCACGTTTTTTGCAATTACCAAGCATTGTTTAACATGTTCAGCCTCTAACCCAACAATTGCAGCCTTTTGAATGAACTCGTTTCTTTTACTCGCATTGTGGTCGTTGTATACAACATAACAGAGTGCATATTCAGACGCCCTCGGCGGAGTGACAATTGCAATATTCTTGTGCCCCTCAACCATCCAATTTTTTCGGACTATCTTTTGAATTATTTTGACCATTTTTGTCAGTTGTCTCTGGTCTTCAGGTGAAAACCTATTTAAAATCACCCCAATTTCTGTCCAGCGTGGAGTGTGCCTTTTTTCTAATTGCTCAAAAATTCCAGAAAACAGGGGACTAATTTTTGGTTTTGGCTTAGGTATATCGACACCAGCATCCCTTGAATTGTAAAATGCATCTAAAGGTGATGACATTTCTGATATTACAAAATTCGCCTCTGGGTCAATATCGCCAATATTAAAAAGCGTTCCTATATACAAGCCCATCAAATCCAGTTCATCCCCCATATATCCAAGCACTTTCTCTAATTCTTGCCTTCTCTCTAAGTAATGGATGATTTGAACTGGATGATCCAAAAAATCGAATAATGTTTCAAAGTCCGCTATATTCATAGTCGGACATGGCTCAAAGTCTTTAGGCAACCAACCGGTTTCACTCAACTGGGCAACATTAGCCTGAATTGAACCGAAATCCTCAAGTGATACTGAGACACGAATTATTTTATGGATACTATTTATATCTACAGGCAGCTTGTCACGCAGCTCATCGTTGATTCCCGGATTGGCTATTAATTCTTCCAACCTCTGCTTCAACCGCTTCGATTGATTATTTGGAGCGATTAAAATTTCTTCTATATGTTTTTTTAAACGAGCTGGAGCTCCCCTTAGTGCCGGATCACTTATTTTTCCAGATTTTGCTTCGACTATTACTGCATGAGAGTCGATAAATGTTATCAAATCCGTTTCGTATTCTGTGCTATCATATTTCCACTTTATACCTGAAACAGTATTAGATTCAGGAAATCTCCTATTTATAATTTCTACGACTTTTTCCTCCAAATACCCAGCTCGTCGATTACTAAGTGCCTTTTTGTCCAGGCTTTCAATCAACCTATCCAAAGATGGAATTATAAAGCTGAAAAACATCTGTGGAAACGCGCAAAAATATTCGCCAGTCTCTAACTTAATTATCGGACGTAACCAGACCGGATTAGAAAGATATAAATATTCGGTTTCGTATGATTCTAGTCCACCCCATTCATAAGAAAATTCATCTAAAATTGTTCTTATTATTGATTCATCTATTCCAAGCTTATTCGATAAATAACTTGATCGGAATTTATAGTTTTCAGGAAGCCGTAGGTCATAATGAGACATCAACATAGAAAACAAGGACTTATAAGGTATAGAATCTATATCTATGTTATTAATAAAATGACTCGCTTCTTCAGAAGATTGCCCTATCATTTGATGATATTTGAAAATCAACTGAGTTTTGTCTTTAAATTTATATAAATTGGATAATTCTAAGTACCTAGATGTGTTAGCATTTTCTATTTCGTCGATAAGCAACTGAAAAAGCTGAATTATATTAGTAACAGTAAAACCATATTTGTCTTTAAGTGCCTTATCAAAAAAGCTATATATTTCCTGTGAAATAGATTTTACTTGCGAGAAGTAACCCCAATTACGAACCATTTGGGTACTACCTCTTATCCCCTGCTGTAATAGCTTGACTGCTATAGCATCTTCACTTTCATTGTCTATATTTTGTGCTAAACCTCTATAATTGTACGCATTCATCAAATTAACAAGGGAATCCCACAGTTCCTCTACCACATCAGGGCCAAAAGGTAGCTTTTGCATTTCTTCAGGTTTCAATTGAAGTGCAAAAGCCTGACATATTTCTATGTGCGCTTGATAGATTGTATAGTCGCTGTCTTTAGCTTGAATACCACTATCGCCTACCCCTACGGTAAGACCATATGAGGAAATAACAGACAGAATAGTAACTGGATCGTATTTATGCAGTAGTTCTTTTATCTTGGCGAGAGACTCCTGATATGTTTTCTCACTATTTTGAGCAATCTCTTGTATCGCTTTCTTTCTAGTATCGTCATCCAACCCAGCAAATGGATTGGGAATCATCTGGAACGCTGGGCCTAAAGATTTATCAGCATTCTTTATTTTCTTTTTCTTGAGTTCTTTGGATTTGCGAGCCTTATTACGTTTCTTTTGAGCTCTTCGTTGTCTATTATTATTTCCCATGATTAGTTTTCATAAATGAACGCAATATATTTATAAGCATGGAGAAGCAAATAACGCCAAGGGTAACCAGCGGCGGCCACTGAACTTGCCGCGATTAGCGCAACGCTGCTCCCCGCCGTCTGGTTGACCCAATTGTGTACGCCCGGCATGGGCGTGAACTTATGGGGTGAAAGTCCCCTGTATATGAATCCTGTCAATGGTTTATCCATTGACACAAGTACTAGCCAAAGGCAAGGGCGGAACCGTGAGGGACCGTCCGAAGGAAGCCGGAGTGCAAAGCTATGAGCCGACGAACAGAAACAGCATACAAGGCTGAGTCTCCGGGCAAGTCAGCACAACATGACAAAGCCCTGGATTCGGGAGATACGGTAAATGCTGCGGTTGCATAGTCACAGTTCACGTTCTTATCCCGGGAGCCCCCAGCCGCTCAGGATCATGACATCTTTCTCGGACGTCGGCGACGTAGACGGGCATGACCAAACAATGGCTCAAGGATCAAGGGCTTCCATCTATAAAAGAGCTGTGGGTGGCAACATCACTACCCGGTTACGGCCCGGTGGATCTCGGTGAATCGCTCGGTGCGGACCCGTATGCCGGGTGGTGTGGGGTCTGGGGGGTAACTACCCCCGGCTACCCGATTCGGCCGTTTCCAATCATCCTGACTCTTCGATTCTTTGCTTTGTATTTTTCAACACGGTCCCGCTCCTCAAGAATATTTATGCAACGTACGACTCGCTTTTCGAATTCGGCGCGAGGATTGCCACGTGTCACAATTCCCAACTCTTTGAGTACACGAGCCGTCATGGATTGTATAGTGCAGGATTGATTTGGACATCTGGATAGCACTTGCAGGATGGCGTCCTGGATTTCTGTCATTGATACTTTTTCTGGGCGCTTGGATGAATTGCCATCAACATAACTCGCGGTATTCACTATTTGTGGACCAGTGTCGTTTGGTTCGGTGTCATCAACTGCCTCGTCCTGTTCTGCCTCATCAAAATCGTCCGCATCTTCATAATGTCTGTCTTTATCATTGAATCGATAATCTCCAGGAAAAATGTCTCTTTCTTCCAAGGCATGCCATAGGCTCTGTAATGCATCCTCTCTATTTGAATAGAATGCCGATTCTCGAACGCGAAAGAATTCCCAACCGCAACGCTCTAGCTGCCGCTGGCGTTGCATATCCTCTTCGTATTTTTCAGGGCCATGCCATTCGTCGCCGTCACATTCGACTGCCAGTCTTGCATTACCACCCTCGATGACAAGATCAATTCGCTTGCCCGCAATTTCATATTGTGGGATAATGTTGAAGTCGCGCCTTGCCAATTCCAAGGCAATATCGACCTCGAACCAGCTGTCGAATGGAGGCGGCGGTTTGACGACTTTCCGATTATCCTGCAATGCCTTGCGCTCCAGTTCATCTCGTTTGATTCCCGCGATCTCCTGTGGCTTGGAGCCTTCAAAGAATTCGAGAAGGCGTCGTCGTAGACAAGTCACGCTGAGGTCATCAGATGTCACCGAATGAAAAAGGTACATTTGATCACGAGCGCGGCTTGCCGCGACGTTAAAACGCCGCTCATCAGCCGCCTTCGTCAGGGGACCAATTCTTTCGTTGCTTGCTGCAACCAGAGAGAGAAACATGATGTCGCGCTCGTCGCCTTGAAAACTATAAGGGTTTCCGCAGAGAAGGCGTCGTCGTTCCATTTCTTGTGCCCCCAACCGTTCAAGCAATTGTCCCTCAATCAACCCAGCTTGTGCTTCGCCCTGGAGGACAACGACACCCATTGTCCGGTCGTAATAGCGCTTATCAGCACACAATTCAGCAATCTTTTCAACAATCGCGTTGGCTTCCGGTCTGTTGATAGTACGGTTGTTGGAACCTTCTCTGTAACCTCCGCTCACGAAGACATGTTCAAGAGGGGTCAACCGATTTGGACCATATTGCCTGAGAGGAATCAATGGCGTATCGGAATAACAAAGGTCGTTGCTGAAACGGATGACTTCCGGCATACAGCGAAAATGTTCGCGCAAGGTGATTCGGCGGGTCCCATAGCGCAGTTTTCCGTGGTCGAACAGACTGCTCTCAACATCAAATGATGACTTGAATTCAAAATCCTTGAGAAATTCTTCCATGAGCCTATGAACGGCATCACGGGGCAAACCTACGGCATCCGGGCTAATCTGCTTGTCATCGCCAACAATCAATATCTTGTTGCCGAGATAAAACAACGGAAGAGCTTCTACTCCGCATTGCGAAGCCTCATCAATTATGATGACATCGAACATACCCGGTGCCGGGTCCACTGTGTCCCACATGCGGTGAAGCGGCATGACCCATGCCGGAACAGCTTCACGGCATAGATTAAGGTGCTGTTGAGCTTCGCGTCTATGCCGTGGCGCGTGCTTTCCTGTTCCTTTACCAAGTCGCCGCATGGATTGTTGCCATGCTTCCATATGGCGCCGATGATCTTCCTGGAGCCGGGAAAAGCAAAACGACCAAGCGTGGAGAGAAGCAAGCTTTTCGATTATGCTATTTATCTCATCCTCTATTTGTTTGGCGCGCATGGCGAGCGCCGGAACATCTTCCTGTCGGATGTACTCCTCGATCCAGTACCGCGTCTGAGCCCAATGCCAGGCGTCGCCGATGCGCTGGATTCGCTGCTCCCAATAAGGATCGTTGTAGGTTTGTTCCAAGGACTTCGTTAATTGCGGAAGCAAGAGACGCAGTTTCGAGAGGTATTCGTCCATCTTCTGAAGGCGCTGACGCTGTTTCTCCAAATCTTGAATCATATTCGTGCATAGTGCGAACCTGTCCGTGTTGCGACTGCGAATGGCACTCAGCAAATCGTTTGTCACCGGATGTGCTCCGCCCCTGGCAACCATGAGAGAAATCGGAACCTCAATGCTCTGAATTTCTTCTGTGAAAAGCCGCTTGCGAATGCGAGCCAGCGCGAGGTGGCATGAGGAGACAACCCTTTCAATCAGGGATTCGTCGGCCCATACAGGCTCGCTCATGCCTGGGCATTGGTTTATCGCTTCCCGGCATTTGGCAATGAGTTCTTCGAGCGCCAAGGCGTTTTCGAGCGCATCGTGCAACGACTTGAGAGCGGTCAGTTGGAGAGCATATGGCCCTTCAGTCTTTTGGCTTCGCCCTTTCCAGAAGCCCCATGCCTTCTCACATTCAATGCGAACATGCACCGTATCCGCAAGATTTGAGAAGTGCTTGACAGTGGAACAGACTCGTCCAGTGATCCGGACAGTCTTGATTACGTAAAGCCTTTCCTTGACCGGTTTGGGCCGAAACAATCCCCAACCCAGTTTCCCGCCGTTCTCCATGTGCTCTTTCAGTTTGCGGGCGTCTTCATACAACGACTTGATATCGGCAGTGTCCGGGAATTCGATTCGGGTCTCGTCGGCAACCGAAACGAGTTCTTCAATTGACACAACAACGTCTCGCGTGACACGTAGAAGTTCATGCCACAGAGACGAATTGCCGCCCAGAATATCGCGTAAGGCATCATTCATCCACAAATGCGGCGCTGTGAGGAGTCTCCTGCGAGTGTCCCGAAAAGTCGTGAAAGCGTTACAAATCAACTCGATGACCGGAGGATTGTTTCTTGACAACAGATTGGCAATCCGTTCATCGGCCCCGCGTGCCGAGTTTTGCTCTTCTTCAGTCGCGCTTGTCTCATCTTTCACGAGATTGGCAAAGTGCTCAGGGGATGGCAACGCTTTGGGCCATGCAAGGCCCAATTCCCGGCGTTTATCTGGCGTGAATTGACGCAACGCTACAATTACGCTTCGCAAATCGTTTGTGGAAATTTGACACGTCTTGTCTAAAGGAACGGAATCCGTGAACCATTCGTAGTCGGCTCGATCCCGGTTCACAGCTTCGGCGATTCTGGCCGCCGTCCCTCGATAGGCTCCCTCTGCGATCGACTGCGGATGCGTTTCGGACTCCCGGATATAGAGGAGCCTCCGGTTGACCCTGGCCTTCTCCTCGCGGAGATTCCGAAGGCGTTCTTCAAGTTCCCTGCGTTCGTATTTGGCGCGATCTTCGTTCCACTCCTCATTCTTTCGGAGAATGCCACCAACGCTGGATTCGAGAGAGCGACGTTCCTCAAGTCCGCTTCCAAGCAGATTGATGCAGAGGGGGCGCAACTCGCCAGGCATCAGCCCTTCAAGAACCTGAAGCGCGCGCGGCGTTTTCGCCGTGATGAGCGTTCGCTGTCCCGTGGCAAGCAGATGGCAAATCAGATTGGCAATAGTATGAGATTTTCCGGTGCCCGGTGGCCCTTGCACAAGCACACCGCTTGCCGCTCGAATCTTATCAACAATACGGATTTGCTCATCGTTCGATGGTTTGGGGAAGAATACCTCACCATCGAATGTAGAGGTTATCTCTTCCGGCTCATTTGGTGATTCGAGGCCGTCCTTCGGGCGGATTTCCGCGAGGTCTGCGAATTCATTGGGGATGTTTTCGCCGTGCTCGATCTGTTCCTTGATCCGTTTCAAGGTTTCGGTAAGACCTTTGGCGGAACGCTTTCGCAGAATCAAAGCCGGAGCATATTCCACGATGGGCTTCGCCGAGGCTCGGATGTTCTTAGCTTCCAGCGAGTCGTCATAATCGCCTTGTGAGTTGATCGAATGAACCAGGGACTGAAGGACACCTTCGACACAACCTTTTTCCCAAGGGTCGTCTTCGGCTGCGACCAGTGACCCCTTCGCGGTTTCCTCCGCGCGCGCCGGTTGCTCCTCGATGTCCAGCATATCGAGTTCGGGGCGCAACTTGGTGCCCTCGGTATGGGGTCGGACGGTGAATTTCCCCAAGCGGGCCTCAAACTCCAGAATGGCGTCGGCGACAATCAAATGACGCCGGGCGCGCTGGCCGGTGGGCGTCTGCCATGTTAGCAGTCCCAGACCAAGAATGAGTTCGTATTCCTCGCCAAGCCGTAGTTGTTCTTGATAGATGCCAAAGAGCGCGGAATAGACCTTGTGTACCTTCTCCCACGTATTGTGTTCTTCCGTCCACGACAGCCATTTGCCTTCAACATAGCGATCCCATGCTTGTTGAACTTCGGGATTATCCACAATACGTTCGATTTGCGGAATGGTTTCCGGCTGGTCCGAATCCTCGTGCCAATCGGGATTCGGCATTTGCCTGGTGATTTCAGAAAAGAGTTCGGGCAAATCATCTTTATTTCGCAGCGATGGCTGATCCACCCACTCTTTGCATTGCGCGGACACTGCGGGTAGTTCCGGCTCTCTCCGGTTTTTTACTTCCAACCATACATCGAATTCGTACTCCTCATCCCGCCCCCATGCCTGGGTGAAGCACCCCTGTTCACGTGGAATACTTGAAAGCCACAGAACCTTCTCATACTCATCAATACTGCGGATCAGCTTCGAACGCAGAGTTGCCAGCCGAAGCAGATAATCGACCAATCGAACAGCTTTGTGTGATTCAGAATTAAATATCTGTGATTCGTTCACAGCGTCACTCATCTCAATGGGTTTTTGGCCTATCGGCGGCGGATGAGCTGCAAGCCCCGCAGGCCTGAGGGGACGCGAAGCGTTCTCTCAGGCTGAGGAGCGGTCAGCTCTATTGCCTTGATAGGCGGAGCGTGAGCGGAGCCGGTCAAGGCAATGGCGAAGCATCCGCCGCCGATAAGCTGACCGTGAGCGGAGCTCGCGGTCAGCTTATCAGTGTAATAGACGGAAAATATTCCACCATATCAGCCCATATAGACGGAATATTTTTTCACTTATTACGATATTGAGGCGGCATACATGGAAAATACACCGACATGATGTTTTGGGATTGTGCGGATTCTGTCCAGCATCGGTTGAGAGTCCGTAGTCCATACCCCTCCCACATTCGCGTCCCCGCCTGGCGGCGGCTTGGTCTTCCCGATCGTCTGAATCTTTGATTGCATGGTTTTGTTAGGAGAAATGGACGGCAATGTCAAGCAATATATTCGTAGAATATGAGCGTATAGGCGAAGGGAGGGGCCGTCCGGCCAGGGGGGAGGTTTCCGATGTTCAGGCGCCCTCATCGCCCGTGATGACGTCGTCCGGGAGGTTCCGGGCGTTGGCGCGGGTGATGCCGCGGAAGAATTCGTCGATGTTGTCGGTGTGGGCGTAGCACCGGCCGTCCACATAGAGGACGGGGAAGCCCATCTTGACGAACTTCAGGTACAGGGCCTTGGAAATGCCCGCATAGTCGAGGATCTCCTGCCGGCTGGTGAGGATCTTCTTGAGCGCAGTTGTCATCGGTTCAACCATCCGGTTTGTCCGGCCCTGTGACGCCTGTTTTCCGGGCTGTCGCCTGGGGCCTGTTTCTCTTCTTCCTGTTGCCGCTTCCGCTCTTCCCGCTGCTGCCGCAGATACGCCGCCATCATCCGGACCGAGGGGAGCCATTCGCTGTCGGCGCAGGCTGCGGCGAGGATCTCGCAGTCCAGGAGGTGGTTCTGGTGGAACACCTGCTTCCAGGACACGACGCCCCGGCGGTCCTTGCGCTGCTCCTCGGACAGGAGCTGGCGGACGTAGTCCGTTCCCGTCTCGGCATGGACGTAGAACCGCTGGGTCTCCGCGGGCGCCTCGCCCTGGGCCTCCTTGCGGACCAGGCGCCAGTGGATCGTCTCCTTGTAGGCGTCGGTGTTGAGGATCCGCAGCTCCAGGCCGCCGGGGATGAGCTTGCCGCTGGAGGGCAGGGTGTCGATCTTGGTCACCCGGATGTGCTTGCCCTGCATGGCCCACTTGTGGCTGGCGCCCTTGGTGCCGTACACGCGGCCCGGGGGCCGGCTACGGAGCCATTCGTAGGCCTCTTCGGTCCGGCTCCAGTCCCCGTCCGGCGACTGGCCCCCGCCCGTGTCCAGGGCCGCCCGCCAGATCCCCAGGGTCTCCGAGGTCCCCCGGACCCGGTAGGACGTGCGGTAGAGGAGGTCCTCGACCTCGCCGAAGGACGCCAACTGGCCGTACTGGATCAGCCAGGACGTGAGGTCCTCGGCCCAGGCCCGGACCACGAACCAGAAGCCGCGCTTCTGCATGTCGATGCCGGCGGTGAGGGCCACGGCCTCGGGGGGGACCACCAGGGGCGGCAGGTCGGTTTTGCGGGACAGGACGATGGCGTCGGTCTTCTTGGTGACCGTCTCTGTGAAGGGCTCGGCGCAGTGCTGGGTCACCCAGGTCCGGAGGGCCTCCCGGTCGGACAGGCCCCGGAGGAAGGACGCCACGGGCCGGGACAGGGGCTGGACATACCAGGAGGGGAGGTGGAAGGCCACCACCGTGGGGGAGGGGCAGGGCGCATCCGCCACCCAGCGGCCGGCCCGGACGGCCCGGTCCCGCATGGCGTCGTCCCAGGCCATGCCGCAGGCCCGGCAGTGGTACCGGGCCAGGTTCCGGCGGAGGACCTCCCGGGGGTCCCGGGTGTTGCCCCAGGCGATCTGCTCCCAGAGCATGCGCTGCCATTCGCCGCAGACCGGGCAGCGGGCCTCGTAGTGGCGCACCTCGTCGGCCCGGTCCTTGATGGCCCGGGCGATGAGGCCGGTTTCGTCCGTGGGGGAGGAACAGCCGTAGATCTTGTAGGTGTAGGGGTAGGCGTTGGTCCGCTGGTCCGCCAGGGAATGGGCGTCGGGCTCGGCCCCCTGGGGCGGGGGGAACTTGTCCATCTCGTCCAGGATGACCACCTCCACGGCGTCGGAGGACAGGGCCGACGGCGAGGAGGCCCAGGCAACGAAGAGGTTCATGCCGTTTTGGAACTGGATGTCCAGGGACGTCGTGTCGTCGGCCCGGCCGCTCAGGAGCTCTGCCGTGCGGCGCGTCTTGCGGATCGTGGGCAGAAGGCGGCGCTTCATGATCCGCTTGGTCTTCTTCTCGTCGGGCATGACGTACATGGCGATGGTGGGCTGCTGGTCGATGCGGCGCAACAGGTAGTTGATGGCGGCCTGG
>Ga0351862_1160_pt1 | contig 14690 bp, 16 predicted proteins | sample BONcelFGM3001F10_FD_206787 | JGI IMG/M metagenome (GOLD analysis project Ga0351862, IMG submission 206787) | Enriched cells from coal bed in the Powder River Basin, Montana, United States - BONCAT cells FGM rep2 HSBNCT.FGM.300.1.F10 ...
GGTTGGAGCAGTGGGCACGGGAAGAGCTGTAAACCGGTATCATCAAAGGCGCGGAGAGAAATCACCGCGCCTTTTCCTGTTCATTCCTTTATGCGGGTTCTGCTTATGAGCGCCTTCGTTCGCCGCGGCGGCGTTTATAGGACTGGAAAATGGGTAAAGGCAAAGGCGCGGGGAAAACCCTGCGCCCTTGCCTTGTTTCAGCCGCGGTTTCCGGCAGCCAAGCTCGTTACTGCTTAACAGCGTCCAGAATCGCGAGGGTGACCGTCACGTCCTGATAAGCGCCATCCTTGATATCGTCCATGGTTTTGGCGTCCGCAAGCCCTTCTGAGCGGTAGAGCTTGATGGCCGCGGTATCGCCCACGTTCTTGCTTTGCAGGATTTTGATCAGCTGCGATGTGGAGGTAATGACCGTGCCATCCGCCTCGACGATGATGTCGCCGGGCTTGATACCGGCCTTGTCGGCGGGGGAGCCGCTCTCCACGTCCGTCACATACGCGCCGCCCGGCAACACGCCCTGCTGCACGGGGGTGGCGAAGTAGTCGCTCGCGTTGGTCACCGTAACGCCGATGCGGGGCTTGGTGGCGCTGGTGCTGCCGCTGGCGCTGCTCTCTGTGGTTGCGGAGGCGGTTTTACCGCTGACCACATCATTGATCAAGGGCTTGGCGGCGTTAATCGGGATCGCCATGCCGATGCCCTCCACAGAGGTGCCGGAGTAATAGCTGCCGGTGTACTTGAGGCTGGGCACGCCAATCAGTTCGCCCGCGATGTTGAACATGCCGCCGCCGCTGTTGCCTGCGTTGATGGCCGCGTCCGTCTGGATCATGTAGTTCTTGAGATCCTCGCGGCGGCCGTAGATGTCGTAGTTCTGGCTGGTCACCTCGCGGTTGAGCGCGGAGATGATGCCGACGGTCGTTGTGCCGCTGAAACTGAGCGGATTGCCGATGCAGATCGCCCAATCGCCGACGCTGAGCACGTCGCTGTCGCCAAGGGTCACGGGCGCGATGCCAAGGTTCTCTACCTTCAGCACTGCCAGGTCAAGTTTCTCATCCGATCCGGCTACGGTGGCCGAATAGGTTTTTTCGCCCATGGTAACCTCCAGCGAGGAGGCACCGTCCACCACGTGGTAATTGGTAAGCACGAAATCCGTGGCAATCACCACGCCGCTGCCGCTGCCCTGCAGCACCTCACGGCTGCTTGAACTGCCGCTGTTCTGATCGCCGCCACCCTGACCGCCGCCCTCGCCAAAGCCGCCGAAGTTGCCAAACCCGTAATAGTTATTACGGGATACGGTGGCGTAGTTGTTCACACCCACCACGCTGTCCTTCACCTTGGTAACGGCTTCCGTGAACGGGCTGGTGACAACCGTCGCGTTTTCCGACACCGTGACCGCCTCCGCAGAAGCGTTGGTGTTCATCTGCGTAAACGTAATCACACTGCCTACGACCAACAGAAGCGCCAGCGCAATCGAAACAATCCCATAAATGTTCTTCTTCGTAGTACTCATGGTTGAATCCCTCCTTACTACGCTTGCATCATAACACCCATATTTGACCGTATCATGAACGACTCATGAAGAATGTTTTGTAAAACTGCAAATCCGCACCGGTTTGCCATTCACAATCCGGCAGATGCCCGCGTGCTGGCGCGTATGCGCGCCTGAAAGGGACATACCCAAAAAACAGGCGACCACAAACGTGTCGGCCGCCGGATGCCCGCGCTGGGGGGCTAGCGTGCTTGTGGTTCACCGCCGGGCTGGGGCTGTGCGCTATGCTCGGCCGCGAAGATGGCCATGGCGCACTCCAGCCGCTTACGCTCCATCTGGCACTCCAGATCATAGGGCTTGCCGATGTCGCCGTTGAAGGCGTGCGCGTTGGCCGCGCAGCCGCCGCTGCAATAGAAGCGGGCCCAGCAGTCGCGGCATTTTTCCTTGGTGAGCACGTGGTTTTGCTTGAAACGCGCCTGCATCTGCGTGTCAAAGCTGCCATTCAGTACCGAGCCCATGCGCATCCCCTCGCGGCCAACAAACTGGTGGCAGGGGTAGATATCGCCCTCGGGGGTCACGGCAACGTATTCATTGCCTGCGCCGCAGCCGGTCAAGCGCTTCTTGAGGCACGGCCCGCCGGTCAGGTCCACCATGAAGTGGAAAAAGCTGAACCACCGCCCGTCCGCGCGGCGCTGCAAATACGCCTTGCCCAACCGCTCGTACTCCGCGAACACCGCGGGCAGGTCGGCTTCGCGGATGGCGTAGGGTTTATCCGGCGTGGTGACCACCGGCTCGATGGAGAGCTGCTCGAAGCCCTCGTCCGCGAGGTGGAGCACGTCGTTGCCAAAGTCGAGGTTATACCGCGTAAACGTGCCGCGCAGGTAGTATCGCTTCTGCCCACGCTTGGCAACAAAGCGCCTTGCCTTGTCCATGATGAGCGCATAGCTGCCCTTGCCGCCCGGCGTTGGGCGCATACGGTCGTGCACTTCGGGCCTGCCGTCGATGGAGATAACCACGTTTTCCATCTCGCGGTTTAAAAAGTCCATGATCTCATCGGTCAGGCCCACAGCGTTCGTGGTGGTGGTAAACTTGAACTGCTTGCCGTGCGGCGCTTCCAGCGCCCGCCCGTAGGCGACCAGCTCGCGGATGACGGGAAAGTTCATCAACGGCTCACCGCCAAAAAAATCCACTTCCAGGTTACGGCGGTTGCCGCTTTTGCTGACCAGCCAGTCCAGCGCCTTTTTGCCCGTATCGGCACTGAGCAGTGAGCGGCTGCGCATGTGGAACGCGCCCGTGTCGGCAAAGCAATACTGGCAGCGCAGGTTGCAGTCGTGCGCGGCGTGCAGGCACATGGCCTTGACCACACCGCTGTCCAGCGTGTCGATACCGGAATAATCGTCCGGCGTGTCAAGGTAACCGAGTTTTATCAGCTCGCGCAGCTCCTGCACGGCTTCGGCAGCCTCGGCCTGCGGGTATGTAGCGGCCAAAGCGGATTCAAGCTGCGCGTCGCTTTGCGCGGGGTCGCGTTGGAGGGCGGAAAGCGCGTCAAAGGCGACGGGGTCCAGCGCGTGCACGGCTCCGCTGCCCACATCCAGCGCCATTTGCCTGTCCAGCGCGCGGAAAAGATGAATCATGAGGGTTGCCTCCCTTAATGGCCGTCGCACGCCCTGTAAACGGCGGTGCTTTGGCAAGGCTGATGCTACCGGATACGTGCCGCAGGCCATTCCGCCCGGCATGGCAAAAGCCCCCGTGCTTTGGCGGCGCGCCGCAAACCGCGCGCCGGACGGCAACGGGGGCTTGCTCCCTGAACGGGGAGCGTTGTCATTTGGCGGCGTGGTTGGTTTTGCCATCGCGACCGGCAAGCGTCTGCGCATCGCGGCTCTGGCAGCTCTGGTTGGCGACGGTGCAGCTGGTTTTGCACGCGCTCTGGCAGGAACTCTGGCACTCGCCGCAGCCGCCGTGGGCGAGCGACTGGCGCAGGCAGGGCTGGGCGACGGTCTTGAAATGCTTCATAAACAAACCTCCACAAACTAAACTGTCAGTAGTGATTATACAACATGCCGCCATGCTTTACAAGCAGCGGGGCAACATTCCGGCGGCGCGGGGCGCGCAAAAGCCCCCGCAGGGAAGCGCGGGGGCCGCAGGGTAAGGTGCGGGGTCAGTTGAGCACTTCGGTGTCGTTTTCCACGGCCACGTCTTCCACCTGGCGGATCGCCCAGCGAGCCATGATCAGCTTAACATTGTCCTTGCCGACGGTCAGCTCGATGGTGTCGTCCTTGATGGCGGTGATGGTGCCAAAAATGCCGCCGATGGTGCTGATGCGGTCGCCGACCTTCAGCGCGGACAGCATGTCCTTGACCTTCTTGTCCTTCTTGCGCTGCGGGCGGATCAGCAGGAAGTAGAACACAGCGAACATGAGCACCATGGGGAGCACGAGTGTCAGCAGGCCGCCGTCCGCGGCGGTACCCGTAGCTTCGGCGGCGGTGGTGGCAGCCGTGCCTTCCAGGCCGAGCAGCGTTTGCGCTAAATACGTCATTGATAAAGTACCCCTTTCAAAATCGACTGTCTCAGTATGTGATTATAGCAAGAACGACCTGATTTGACAAGCGCAACTTGTGAACGGATTGAAAACTGTGCATGACAGGGGGCATGGCCCGCCTGCCGTGTCAGGCAAACCGGCGGGTGCACCCTGGGCAATGATTTGCAGCCGAACGGCTTGGTGCTGCCATGCCCGCGCTGTGCTGCCGGCGGCCGCAACCGCAGCGCGGCAGGCGGTACGCAGTTTGACCGGCGCGCACGTGAGCCGCTGACAATCGTTGACTTTAACAGTCATATGCGCTATAATAACGCAGTTATTGATAGGCACCGTTGCATGCACCGGCTGCACGCCGTATGCGCAACGGTGCGTATTGTGCATCTGTCGGGGATTTCTCCCCGCCGCCCGCACCGAGAAAGGGGTAGGAACATGGCCGAGACCAAGGAGAGAAAAACAGTCCTGACCAAGGAAGGCTATAAAAAGCTGGAGGCCGAGCTGGATTATTACATCAGCGTGCGCCGAAATGAAATCGCCGACCAGATCGCCATCGCGCGTGGCTTTGGCGACCTGAGTGAGAACGCCGAGTACGACGAGGCCAAGAACGAGCAAAGCCGCATTGAGGCCAAGATCGTCGAGATGGAAAACACGCTGCGCAACTGCATCGTGATCGACGACGACGACGTGACCACCGATACCATCGGCGTGGGCAACACGGTCAAGGTAACGAACCAGACGCTCAAGAAGGAGCAGACCTTCACCATCGTGGGCGCCAACGAGACCAACCCCCGCGAGATGAGGATTTCCAGCGAGAGCCCCATCGGCTCCATGCTGCTGGGCAAAAAGGTGGGGCAGGTGGTGTCCATCGACACGCCGGGCGGCATGGTTAAGATGAAGGTGCTGGAGATCACGCGCTGAGCGGCGCGCCCCGGCATGAAGGCATGAATTGGAAAGGATGAAACGCATGAACGTCGACCCGCAGGACCTCCAGACAGCCGAACCGAGCGCGCAGCAGCTCAGCGAGCAGGAGGGCATCCGCCGCGAGAAGCTAATGCGGCTCACGGAGGCGGGCGAAAGCCCCTATGCGATCACCCGCTTTGCACTCACGCACCGCAGCGCGGAGATACTGTCGCATTTTGACACGTTGGAGGGCAGCGAAGTCCGCATCGCGGGCCGCATGGTCAGCCGCCGCATCATGGGCAAGGCGAGCTTTGCCCACATGCTGGACGGCGAAGGCCAGATTCAGTTTTACGTGCGCCGCGACGATGTGGGCGAGGACGCCTACGCGACTTTTAAGGATTATGATCTGGGCGACATCGTGGGTGTCGCGGGCACGGTGTTTCGCACCCAGAAGGGCGAGATCAGCGTGCACGCGCAGCAGCTCACGCTTTTAAGCAAGTGCCTCAAGGTGCTGCCGGAGAAATTCCACGGCCTCAAGGACCCGGACCTGCGCTACCGCCAGCGGTATGTGGATATGATCGTCAACCCCGACGTGCGCGACACCTTCCGCACGCGCAGCCGCATCATCAGCGCCGTGCGCGAGTTTCTGGACGCGCGCGGGTTCATCGAGGTGGATACGCCCGTTTTGCAGACCGTGGAGATCGGCGCGGCCGCGCGCACGTTCAAGACCCACCACAACGCGCTGGATCTGGACATGTTCCTGCGTATCGAGACGGAGCTGTATTTGAAGCGCTTGATCGTGGGCGGGTTTGAGAAGGTATACGAGGTGGGCCGCCTGTTCCGCAACGAGGGGATGGACGCGACCCACAACCCCGAGTTTACCAGTGTGGAAACGTATCAGGCCTATGTGGACTACAACGAGGTCATGGAGATGGTGGAGCAGCTCTACGCCACCGTGGCGCTCAAGGCCTGCGGCACCACGCTTGTGCCCTATCAGGGCGAAATGATCGAGCTCAAGGCCCCCTGGCCGCGCATCCCCATGGCGCAGGCCGTAAAGGATGCCTGCGGCGTGGATTATGCCGACTGGCAGACCGACGAGGACGCCCGCGCCTGCCTTACCAAGCTGGAAGTCCATTGCGAGAAAAACGCCAAGCGCGGCGATTGCCTTGCCGCTTTGTTTGACAAATACGTGGAGCATACGCTGATCCAGCCCACCTTCATCACCGACTACCCGGTGGACATCAGCCCGCTGGCCAAGCGTAAGCCGAAGAACCCCGATTTGACCGAGCGTTTCGAGTTCTTCATCAGCGGGCACGAGATGGGCAACGCTTTCAGCGAGCTGAACGACCCCGTAGACCAGCGCCGCCGCTTTGAGGAGCAGGTTCGCGTGCGCGCAGCCGAGGGCATCCGCGCCGAAGTGGACGACGATTTTGTGACCGCGCTGGAATATGGCCTGCCCCCCACGGGTGGTTTGGGCTTCGGCATTGACCGCATGGTGATGCTGCTGACCGACAACGCCTCCATCCGCGATGTGCTGCTGTTCCCCACCATGAAACCGATCAGGTAGAATGACCGAAGGCCGCGCCGAACACATGCGGCTTTCCGCTTTGGAGTGTGCGCCATGCATATTGACATGCAGATTACCAAACGCCGTATCCAGAACCATTTCCATTATAGCTTCTGGAAATATATCCTGCTGGTGGTGTTGGCTGTGTTCGGGTGGAACCTGATTTACACCACCACCCGCTACCGCCCGCCGGAAAGCGCCAAGATCGAGCTTTTCGCCGAAGGTGCGATGGCCGAAAACGACGCGCTGGACGCGCTGGTAAGCCGAATCCACCGCGACGCCATGCCCGAGTTGGAGGAAGTGACCGCCACGACCATCACCTTTGACGACGCGTACGGCGACATGCAACTGACCGTGTGGGTTAGCGCCGGGCAGGGCGACGTATACTTGATCTCCAAGGCTCGCTACCTGAACCTTGCAGCCAATGAGGGCACGCTCGACCTCACGCCGTATCTCCAGAGCGGCGCGCTGGCGGCGGACGGCATCGACTTGGCGCCAACCACGCTTACGCGGGCGGACGGGCCCAAAGTGGTGGGTATCCCTGCCGACAGCCTCACGGGTCTTGCCGCCTACGGCCTGCCCAGTGAAGGCATGGTGCTGTGCGTGCTGGTGAACGGCGGCAACGACGCATATGCGGTCAAGTTTTTAAACGCGTTGCTTGCGGACGTGCGCCAGCCACAATAACCTCGCCGCGCGGTTTCCCAGCAAAACAGCAGACCGAAAAACCGGGGCGGGCGGAGCAAATCCGCCCGCTTTTCCCATGTTGAGGCGGCATTTACATCGCCCGTTGACAATCGCGGCAACTTGCGCTATGATTGCGCTGCTGCGATGTTTTCATAACCTCGCAGGCTGATATTTTCTCCTTTACGCGGGTTCGCCGCCCGCCATGCCACGCTCGACCGGATAACGGCCTGAACGTTTGCAGCCATGATGTTGCTGCGCGGGGCTGTTTTTTTTCGGTCTGCATGGCCGGCGGGTGCCCGAGAATGGCCGATATGGTTTGCTTCTGGGCATGAAAGGCACGGCGCGCGTGCCGCGGGCAAACCGGCCTTGTGAAGCGCACTTTTGTTTTGGCGCGGATGTGCTATAATTATAAAGCGGCGCGAGCCGCCGGGAGGCGATGGGATGGATTTTGCGGGTATCGTGTGGTGGCAATATGCCCTCGTTGCCGCCGTGGGGATCGGCTTCGGTGTGTTGCAAAGCGGTCTTTTCAAATGGGCGCTGACTGGCAAACATCACCGCAAATGGTTGTTCGCACTCAAGTTTGTGCTGTGGGGCGGCGCGCTGCTCGCGCTGGCGTTCTGGTCCCTGCCGCTTTTGGTCGTATTCGTGGCGGCGGCGTCGCTGTCGCTGCTCGTCGGTTCAGCGCTTATCTATCGCAAGGCGCAAAGGGAGGCGCGTTAGGTGCTTGAAGTTAGCCTTTATCCCGAGCATTTCTATGTGTTCGGTGTAAATGTGGGCCAGTCTGTATTCATCTCGTGGTGTGTGATGGCTGTGCTGCTTATCACGATCACGTTGCTCTATTTTCTGGTGGTGCGCCGCATGAAGCCCGTGCCCAAAGGCGCGCAGAACTTTGTCGAGCTGGTGGTAGACGGCGTGCATCGCTGGAGCGAAGGCAAGGTGGGCCACGCGGCCGATTTTGTGGCCCCCGTGACCATGACGCTCATGGTCTACGTTTTCTTCAACACCGTGATCGAACTCTTTGGCCTGCCGCCCGCCACTGAGGACATCAACTGTACGTTTGCAATGGGCCTGTGCACGTTTGTGACCGTAAACGTGACGGGGCTCAAGTTCCGCGGCGGCATCCGCGGCCGCATCCGCGGGCTGTGCAACCCCTCGCCCATCGTGATGCCGATCCGCATCATCACCGACCTGATCGCGCCCTGCTCTATCGCCATCCGCCTGTTTGCCAACATCATGGTGGGCGGCATCATCATGCAGCTGATCTACGCGGTGGAGCCCATCATTTTGCCCGCGGTGGTGGCTTCCTATTTCAATGTGCTGCATGTGGGCATACAGACCTTCGTGCTGGGTTTGCTGACGCTTGTCTACGTCAGCGAGGCCATCGAGTAGCGTTATACGCGCTTTGGCGCATAACGGATAACACCGTAGAGTAACCAAGGAGGATATGATTATGACATTGGGTATCATCGCCATTGGCGCGGGCATCGCCGCGCTGTGCGGCGCGGGCGCCGCGCTGGGTATGGGCAACGCCACCGGCAAAGCGGTCGAAGCCATAGCACGCCAGCCCGAGGCGGCGGGCAAGATCAACTCCTCGCTGATGTTCGGCCTCATCATGATGGAAACCTGCGCCGTGTATGCGCTGCTGGTGGGCATCCTGATCGTTTTCATCCTTGGCGCCAAGGTGTAACGGCGTCTTCATGACCAGGAAGGAGGGATGAGAGCGTGGAAGGGATGTTCAACCCACTGTCCATCCTGCTGCATGTCGTCAATGCCGCGATACTGCTGATCGCGCTGTATTTCCTGCTGTATAAGCCGGTGCGCAAGTACATGACTGCCCGCACCGAAAGCGTGGCCAAAGGCCTGCAGGATGTGCTGGACGCGCAGGAGGCAGTCCGGCAAGCCCAGACCAAGGCGCGTGCGGATGTGGAAGCCGCGCGCATACAGGCTGCCGATGTGATCGCGCAGAGCGCATCGCAGGCGCAGGAGCAGGCGCAGAAAATTATGGAAGACGCGCACGAAAACGCGGAGCAGACTGTCCGGCGCGCGCGCACCGAGTCTGACTTCTTGCGCAGAAACGCGCGCAATGAGATGCGCGACGAGGTCGCAAGCCTGAGCGTCACGCTGGCGGGGAAGATCCTCCAGCGCGAAGTGCAGCAGGACGATCACGCCAAACTTGTGGACGATTTCCTGAAAAAGGTGGAATAAGCCGTGAGTGAGGATCTGAATAACATGGCGACCTCGCCGGACGAGGAGCGCCACGCCGGGCGCACCATCCTGCGCGGGCGCATCATATCGGGTATGCCGCTGCCTGTGGCCGCGCAAAAGCGCATCGCGCGAAGCTTTGAGGCGTTGCTGGGCAGCCATGTGCGCCTGGGCTACCGCATGGACCGCACGCTGATCGCGGGCGTGCGCGTGGAGATAGACGGCCGTGCGTATGACGGCTCGCTGCAGGGCCAGCTCGCCACCATGCGCAAGGTGCTCACGCGCCACGATGAGGAGGGGCTATGACGCAGGCGTCTTGGAAAGCGGTCGGTCAGAACCTGCGGGATCGGCTGACGGGATACGAGCGCACGGTGGACGTGCGCAGCACGGGCAAGGTGCTGTTCGCTGGCGACGGCGTGCTCCACATCGACGGCCTGAACGACTGTAAGTTGGGCGAGATGATCGAGCTGGAATCCGGCGGTTTCGCCATTGCCATGAACCTGGAGGAGAAGCTGGTGCTGGCCGTGACCCTTGGCGAGGACGCGGGCATCGGCGTGGGCATGAGTGCCTACGGCACGGGGCGCGTGCTGTCGGTGCCCTGCGGGGACGGGCTGCTGGGCCACATCGTGGACCCGCTGGGCATGCCGCTGGATGGCAGCGACCACATCCCCGATACGGAGCTCAGGCCGCTGGAGATGGCTGCGCCACCTATTTTGAGCCGCAAACCGGTTACGATGCCGCTGCAAACAGGGCTTTTGGCCATCGACGCGATGGTGCCCATCGGGCGCGGTCAGCGCGAGCTGATCATCGGCGACCGGCAGACGGGCAAAACCAGCATCGCCGTGGACACCATTTTGAATCAGAAGGGCGCCAACGTGGTGTGCATCTACGTCGCCATCGGGCAGAAGGCCTCCAGCGTGGCGCAGATGATCAACTACCTGCGCGAGGCGGGCGCGATGGAGTATACCACCGTTGTCAACGCCAGCGCCGCAGACAGCGCCACCATGCAGTACATCGCGCCCTACGCGGGCTGCGCGATGGCGGAATGGTACATGTACAACGGGCGCGATGTGCTGATCGTCTACGACGATTTGAGCAAGCATGCCGTGGCCTACCGCGCCATGTCGCTGCTTTTGCACAGGCCGCCGGGCCGCGAAGCCTATCCGGGCGACGTGTTCTACCTGCACAGCCGCCTGTTGGAGCGCGCCGCGTGCCTGAGCGACGATTTGGGCGGCGGCAGCATGACAGCCCTGCCCATCATTGAAACGCAGGCGGGCGATATCTCCGCCTACATCCCCACCAACGTGATTTCCATCACCGACGGGCAGATCTATCTGGATACCGAGATGTTTCGTGAGGGCATCCGTCCGGCGGTCAACGGCGGCCTGTCGGTCAGCCGCGTGGGCGGCGCGGCCCAGTGCAGGAGCATCCGCAAGGTGGCGGGCAAGCTGCGCCTGGAGCTGGCGCAATACCGCGAGTTGCAGGTGTTTGCCCAGTTCGCCAGCGATATGGACGCTTCCACGCAGGACAAGCTCCAATACGGCGAAAAGCTGACCGAGCTCATCAAGCAGCGCAACAACTCGCCCATGCCTCTGGCCGTGCAGGTTGCGTTCCTCTACGCCGCCACGCAGGGTATGCTGCCCAAGGACATGACCATCAAAAGCCTGCTTGCGTTCAAGGATGGCTTTCCGGAGTACTTCCGCGCCAATTACAGCAGGGTGTTCAACGCGCTGAACGTATCCGGCGAGCTCAGCCATACCAACGAGGCGGAGCTGCGCACGGCCATTGAGAATTGGTTGGGCGGGCTTGACAAATGGCATCCGGATTACGATCTGGGCACACCCGCGGCGCATTGCCCCGTGGTGCCCACACCGGCAGGTGAAGGGCAATGAGTTCGATCGCGGAGATCCGCCACCACATCAAGGCGATTGGGGAAACGGCGAAGATCACGCGCGCCATGCACCTGATTTCTTCCGCAAAGATGAAAAAAGCCCTGCAGGCGCACGACCAGACCGTGCATTACTACAGCCTCGTGCGCTCCAACATGCGCTTCATTTTAGACAACGCGCCCGACGACTTCCGCAGCGATTTTTACCGCGCCAACGGCAGGCGGGCCTGCTACTTGGTGATTGCGGGGGACAAGGGCCTGTGCGGGGGCTACAACCACGATGTGCTCAAGCTGGCTTATCAGGAGATATCCAACCCGCGGCACCTGAACACGCGGCTGGTGACATTCGGCCACATGGCGACCGACTTTTTTCGCCGCAAAGGCGTGACAGTGGACGCCAGCTACCTGACTGCCGTACAGAACCCCACGATAGACAACTCGCGCGAGCTGGCCGCGGAGCTGTGCCGCCGCTATAAGCGCGACGAGTTTGACGAGGTGTTCGTGATCTTTACCCAGATGCTCAAGGGCGGCGTGATGAAGCCCACGCGCCTGAGCCTGTTGCCCATCACCAAGCACACGGTGCGCCACGTGCCGCCCATGCACGCGCCCACAAGCGGGCTGGATTTCTGGCCCGACGCGCGCGGCGTGCTGGACAGCATGGCCCAGCATTACGTGGTCGGCGTAATTTACAGCTGCCTGGTACAGAGCTTTGCCAGCGAGAACCGCGCGCGCATGACGGCCATGGAATCCGCCACCCGCAACGCCGACGAGATGCTCAAGAAGCTGCGACTGAAGCTCAACCACGCTCGGCAGGCTGCCATCACGCAGGAGATCAACGAGATCATCGGCGGCAACCCGGACAGCTTCACGCTGTAGGCGCAACCGCGGGCGCGCGCCCGCAACCCCAAGGGCAACCGCGACTTTTGTGTGTTACCCATCCCATCACGGGAAGGAGAAACGCTATGACCAAGGGAGTTTTAACCCGCATCGCCGGCCCGGTGGTGGATGTGCGCTTCCGCGCCGGCGAAGTGCCGCCCATCCACACGCTGCTGTATGTGCTGGACGGCGAGCGGAAGGTGGCGGCGGAGGTTCACGAGCATTTGAGCACAACCGTGCGCTGCATCGCGCTGGAGGCGACGGAAGGCCTCTCGCGCGGGCTGGTGGTGGAAAGCACGGGCGCGCCTATCACCATCCCCGTGGGGCCGCAGATGCTGGGCAGAGCCATCGACGTGCTGGGCAGGCCCATCGACGGCAAGGGACCGCCTGAGACTGCCATTAAGATGCCCATCCACCGTAAAGCACCCACCTTTGCCCAGCAACAGCCCGTCGCGCAGATTTTTGAGACGGGCATCAAGGTGATCGACCTGCTTGCCCCTTATGCGCGCGGCGGCAAAATCGGCCTGTTCGGCGGCGCGGGCGTGGGTAAAACGGTGCTGATTCTGGAGTTGATCCACAACATCGCCACCGAGCACGGCGGCTACAGTGTGTTTACCGGCGTTGGCGAGCGCAGCCGCGAGGGCAACGACCTGCTGACCGAGATGACCAGCAGCGGCGTGATCAAGAACACCGCGCTGGTGTTCGGCCAGATGAACGAGCCGCCGGGTGCGCGTATGCGCGTGGCCATGACGGGGCTGACCTTGGCGGAGTACTTCCGCGACGTGCAGAAGCAGGACATGTTGCTGTTTATCGACAACATTTTCCGCTACATTCAGGCGGGCAGCGAGGTTTCGGCCCTGCTGGGCCGCCTGCCCAGCGCCGTGGGCTACCAGCCCACGCTGGCGACTGAGGTGGGCGATCTGGAGGAGCGCATCACCTCCACCAACGATGGCTCCATCACCTCGGTGCAGGCCATCTACGTGCCTGCTGACGACCTGACGGACCCCGCGCCCAGCGCTATTTTCACGCATCTGGACGCGACCACCGTGCTCAGCCGCGCGATTTCTGAGATCGGCATCTATCCGGCGGTCGACCCGCTGGACAGTTCCAGCCGCATTCTGGACCCCGCCATCGTGGGGCAGGAGCACTATGCCATCGCGCGCCGCGTGCAGGAAGCCCTGCAGCGCTACCGCGAATTGCAGGACATTATCGCCATCCTGGGCATGGAGGAACTCAGCGAGGAGGATCAGAAAACCGTGCTGCGCGCGCGTCGCCTGCAACGCTTCCTGAGCCAGCCGATGTTCGTGGCCGAGGTGTTCAGCGGCATTCCCGGCCGTTACGTGAAGCTTGCGGACACCATCGCCTCCTTCAAAGCCATCGTGAACGGAGAGGCGGATGACCTGCCCGAGGACGCTTTCTACATGGTGGGCGATTTAGAGGATGCGCGCAGGAAGGCCAAGGAACTGGAGGCGAAGTAAATGGCCAAGATGTTCCACCTGAGCGTGCTCACGCCAGAGCACGAATTTTACAGCGGCGATGTGGAGATGCTCAATGTGAGCGCGCTGGACGGCGAGTTCTGCGTGCTGGCGGGTCACGCCCCTACCGTGATGAGCCTCACCGAGGGCGAGCTGACCCTGCGGGACGCGAACGGCGTCACGCGCTGGGCCGCCGCGTCGGATGGGTTTGTGACCATCACGCAGGACGAGACGGTCGTGATGCTGCAAAGCGCTGAGTGGCCGGAGGATATCGACCGCGTGCGCGCGGAGCGTGCCGAGGCCAAGGCCCGCGAGGCGCTGTTGCAGCAGCAGGACCGCCAAAGCTACCTGATGAACCAGGCGATGCTGCTGCGCGCCATGACGCGCCTGCGCGTGAGCGACCGCCACAGCGTGAATCACTGATACGCCCGCGCGCCATGCCGCCTTCCGGAGGCGGTTGCGCGCAGACAGGCCGCCGCTCGATACGGCGGCTTTTTTGAACAGGAGGGTATGGCATGGCACACAGGCAATGGGTGAGCCGCTACCGTGAGGAGCTCAAGGGGGTTGCGATCCTGTGGATTGTATTCTTCCACACGCGGCTGGTTTTGCCGGGGCAGTGGGACTTGCTGCGCGCTTTCGGCTACGGCGGTGTGGATATTTTTCTGTTCCTCATGGGCATGGGGCTACAGCGCTCGCTATCCAAAAGCGCAGAGTTGGGTGGCTACCTGAAGCGCCGCCTCGCGCGGGTACTACCCGCCTACCTGCCGGTGCTGCTGGCGTGGTTGGCCCTCACGTACCCGACGCTGGGGTTCTCTCCCGTGCAGGCGCTGCGCGGCGTGGCGGGCAACCTGTTTATGGTTGGCTATTGGCTGGATGCGCCCAAGGTGTACAACTGGTATGCCAACGCGCAGTTCCTCTACTTTCTGGCCGCGCCGGTGTTCTTTGCACTGCTCACGCGCGCGAAAAAGCCGCTGCGGGCGCTTACGGGGCTGCTGGTTGTGAGTGTCGGCGTGGGGGCGGCGGTCATCGGTCAGCCGCAGATGATGGGGCTTTCTCGCCTGCCTATTCTGCTGCTTGGCATG
>Ga0351862_1163_pt1 | contig 14261 bp, 9 predicted proteins | sample BONcelFGM3001F10_FD_206787 | JGI IMG/M metagenome (GOLD analysis project Ga0351862, IMG submission 206787) | Enriched cells from coal bed in the Powder River Basin, Montana, United States - BONCAT cells FGM rep2 HSBNCT.FGM.300.1.F10 ...
AAAATCCAAGGGCTTCACCGGCTTCCACAGCAGGCCGCGTCAGAATGATCCGCCGAACCGTTCCCTTGGTCAGTTCTGCCACGGCCATGGCCATGGCCAGATAAGTCTTGCCGGTTCCGGCCGGCCCGATGCCAAACACGATATCAAAAGACCGGATGGCGTCAATATAGGTTTTCTGAGCCAAACTTTTGGGCGTTATCGGATTTTTTTTACTGGTGATATAAACCGTATCCAGGAAAATATCCTTCAGATTGGCCTGATCATTTGAGCTGAGAACACTGATGGCATAATTGATATCGTTTGGATAGATCGGATAACCGCTTTTCAACAGATCATACACCTGTTTCAGAATCGTTTCAGCCAGTTTTTCGGCATGGGAATCACCGGTGATGATTACCGTATTTCCACGTGTGTCGATTTGGACGTCAACGCCTTCGGCAATCTTTTTCAGATGGCAGTTGCGCTCGCCGAAAAGTTGTCTGGCCAGATCAATATCGGAAAAGGTCAGACGGGTATGGGGTGAATCCGTTCGTTCTGAGGTCATAATCCCATCGGTTGAATTTTTGATATTTGAACCACTGGGCAGGGTGTTTACGTATCTGTCTGCCATGATTCATCCCGGTTGCATTGTGTCGGCTCTGTATATCACAGGTATCAAACCCGATGCAAATGACAATTATATCCCATCCAATTAAAAGGGAAAATCGCCTTGACTCCCCATAACTGTTCTGCTACATCGTTTCCGAATATAGCTTTCAAGATTTTTATCTTGAAAGCTATACTGAATTCTGAATCCTGACTACTGAATTCTGCTGTTGCATTTTCACGGTAATTTCTGAATTCGGGGCCGGGCACGTCACGGACACGAATTTTTTGTATTCACCCAAGGGTAATACGTAATGAATCCATTTGATACCACTATCCTGATTATTCTGGGATATTGTCTGATACGGGGCTTTTTCAGGGGACTGGTCAAGGAAATCAGTTCCATTATCGGGGTGTTGGCTGGATTTTACGCCGGCTATACCTATTATCCAGGTCTGGCAGGTTCATTTAGCGCATGGATATCCAATTTGGCCTACGCCAATATACTCGCCTTCATGCTGATTTTTTGCGGTGTATTTATCGCCATCAGTATTTTGGGCGTCATCATCAAATATTTGATGAACATCGTTTTTCTGGGATGGATTGACCGGTTGTCCGGTCTGATATTCGGGTTGTTCAAAGGCGTTCTGATCGTTTCGATCCTTTTGGTGATGCTGACCGCATTTCTCCCAAAAGGGAACTCGTTGATTCGGGAATCTCTTATGGCCCCCCGTGTCTCCTGGGCCTCCGAAAAACTGTCCAGACTGGTTTCACCGGAAATGAAACAGGCATTTGATAATAAAATCAAGGAACTGAAAAAAGCGTGGAATCTTCCGCTATAAATTTGGAATGCGATACGGTTCAACCGGTCATTCACCTCATCGACAGGCTGCGGGGCGACAATGGATGCCCCTGGGACCGAAAGCAGACACCCAAAAGCCTGTCGGTCTATCTGGTGGAAGAAATGTATGAATTGATCGATGCGATTCATGCGGATCGATCCGCCGATATCTGTGAAGAGATGGGGGATGTTTTGTTTCAACTGCTGTTTCTGGTGTGTCTGTATCGGGAAACCGGAAAATTTTCCCTTTCGGATGTCATCACAAATACGGTCGACAAAATGATCCGCCGCCATCCCCATGTTTTTGGTGACGATCGACTCAACTCCTCTGATGAGGTTCGGAAGCAGTGGCAGACAATCAAACAGCAGGAAAAATCCCTTACCGGCAAATCAGGCGTTCTGGATTCCATCCCCCGTGGGCTGCCTGCCCTGATCCGGGCGTACCGGGTTTCCGAACGGGCGGCCCGTTCCGGTTTTGACTGGAAAACCCTGGCGGATGTGATGAAAAAAGTCGAAGAGGAATGGGCGGAATTTATTCATGAAACAGATAAACTGCCTCCTGATAACGATAAAATCCCGCCAGATCGTCTGGACCGGATCGGCATGGAATTTGGTGACATCCTGTTTTCTCTGGTGAATGTGGCCCGTTTTTCCAGGATACATCCGGAAACCGCTTTGGCCGATGCCACGCACAAATTTGAAAAACGGTTCAGGCATCTGGAAAAAACCGTCAGCGATCAGGGACTGCCCCTGTCAACGCTTTCTGAAACACAATGGAACGATTATTGGGAGGCTGCCAAAACAGCCGTTGGATAGAAGAACATGATCGCCATTATTGATTATGACGCGGGAAATCTGACCAGTGTGGCGCGGGCCGTTACATATCTGGGTTTTTCATGTGTCATCACCCGTGATCCGGCGCAAATTGCTGCGGCGGAGCGCATCATTTTCCCCGGTGTCGGGGCCGCGGGATCAGCCATGGCCAGTCTGAAAGCCTTGGGGTTGGATGCCGCGATCAGACAGGCATTCGATCAGTTAAAACCCATCCTGGGAATCTGTCTCGGTACCCAGATTATCCTGAGTCGAAGTGACGAGAATCAGACAATCTGTCTGGGAATCATCGATGGAACGGTTCGATCTTTTCCGGCCGACCTGTCCATTGACGGACAGCGTTTGAAAATTCCTCACATGGGATGGAACCGCATTCAGCCAACAGCAGCCCACCCCATTTTGAACGGGGTGAAGGATTCGGATGAATTTTATTTTGTGCATGGATATTATCCGGATCCGGCCAATTTCGCTCAGGTGCTGTGCACAACCGATTATGGGCTGCGGTTTGCTTCGGTGATCCGCCACAAAAATGTCGTGGCCACACAGTTTCATCCGGAAAAAAGTGGGCGGCCCGGTCTTCGCCTGCTGAAAAACTTCTGTCTCTGGAATCCATGACATGGAAGGCTGAAGGCTGTAGACTGAAAGTGCCGCCATCCTGCATTCCGGCACATAACCGCTGCACCCTGAACTTTGTACCCTGTACCCTTTTTCAGGTAAAGAAAATCCATCATGCTTAGCAAACGCATCATCCCCTGTCTGGATGTCCGGGAAGGAAAAACAACCAAGGGCATCAAGTTCCAGAACAATGTGGATATCGGTGATCCGGTTGAAATGGCCCGGTTTTACTATGAGGCAGGCGCCGATGAGATCGTGTTTTATGATATCACGGCCTCGAGTGACAAACGGGATATCATGATCGATGTGGTCAGACGGGTGGCGGAAACCATTTTTATACCGTTTTCCGTCGGGGGCGGCATTCGAAGCCTGGAAGACATGCGGCGGGTGCTTCTGGCCGGTGCGGAAAAAATCAGTGTCAATTCCGCGGCTGTCAAAAATCCAGCCATCATTCAGGAAGGCGCCAGAGCGTTTGGAAATCAATGTATCGTTTTGGGAATGGATGTCAAACAGGTCAAGCCCTCTTCTGCCATTCCATCCGGGTATGAAATGGTAATCAACGGCGGCCGGACCCATATGGGAATCGATGCGCTGGAGTGGGCCAAACGGGCCGAGTCACTGGGTGCAGGGGAAATTTGTCTCAATTCGATCGATGCCGATGGGACACAAGAAGGGTATGAACTGAATCTGACATCCCTGATTTCAACTCATGTCGGCATTCCGGTCATCGCATCCGGCGGCGCCGGGAAACCGGAACATCTGCTGAGGGTTCTGACCGAGGGCAATGCGGATGCTGCACTCATCGCATCCATGGTTCATTATGGAACCTACAGCATATCCGGGATCAAGGATTACCTTCATGAAGGCGGTGTTCCAGTCAGACGATCCTGGTAGCTTTCGGTATCACTTCCGGATGCTCGTCGTGCTGAATTTTCTCAAGACATTAATTATCTTGATAAAAAATCACATTTCAGATAAAAAAGAAGAATATGATTGAGCTTTGATTCGGCAAAATAAAAACCCGATTCAGAAATTACAACTCAGAATTCATAATGATTTTTCAAAGAGGCATACCACAATAATGACAGAGCATACAGATGAATCGCCTGGCGATTTTCGAGCGGACAAACCCGTATTCCTGACGGAAAAGCGGTTTGACCAGTTTGAATTGCCGGAGCCGCTGCAAATCGGGCTGACCGAGTCCGGGTTTATCAATTGTACCCCCATTCAGGCCGAAACCCTGCCGGTCTCCCTGGCAGGAAAAGATGTTGCCGGGCAGGCTCAGACCGGGACAGGCAAAACCGCCGCATTTCTGGTCACCGTGTTCACCCAGCTTCTGACTCACCCGCCCAAAACGCCCGGGCTTCCATCGGCCCTGATTGTGGCGCCCACCCGGGAACTGGCGCTTCAGATTTATGAGGAAGCCAGCCTGATTGGCCGCCATACCGGACTGATCATCAATCATTTTATCGGTGGCGTGGATTACCAGAAACAGGCCGATGCGCTTCGGAATGGTACGGATATTGTCATCTGCACACCGGGAAGAATTATCGACTACTATCGTCAGGGCATTTTTAAAACCCAGAACATTCAACTTGTGGTCATCGATGAAGCCGATCGCCTGCTGGATATGGGTTTTGAAAAGGACATGCGGTTTATTCTGAAAAAACTGCCCCGATATGACCGGCGCCAGTCCATGCTGTTTTCTGCAACGCTCTCGTACCGGGTTCTGGAACTGACTTATGAATTCATGAACCTGCCGGAATTTATCGCGGTTGCGCCTGAAAAGGCAACGGTTGAAGGTATCGAGCAATCCCTGTTTCATGTGGGGATGGATCAAAAACTGCCGCTGCTTTTGGGAATCCTGGAAAAAGAGGATTGGACCCGTGTTCTGGTTTTTGTCAACACCAAAACCGGCGTGGAATGGGTGGCCCGCAAACTGAAAGGAAACGGTTATCCGGCCGAAGGCATCAGCGGCGATCTGCCGCAGCGAAAACGCCTGAAACTCATGGAGCAATTCAAGGATGGCACGTTAAAAATACTGGTTGCAACCGATGTTGCGTCACGCGGTATACATGTCGAAGACATCACCCATGTCATCAACTATGACCTGCCCCAGGATCCCGAAAACTATATTCACCGGATCGGACGCACGGCACGGGCCGGAAAAACGGGAAAATCCCTGTCCTTGGCTTGTGAGGCCTATGTGTTTCATCTGGAACAGATAGAAGACATGTTGAATGCCAGAATCCCGGTTGTTTGGGCTCAGGATGACTGGTTCAAGGAAGACAAGGCAGGCCCCATCCGCATTGAACGTGAAAAACGGCCGATAAGAAAAGATGGCCGACCACCCCGGAAACAGCCGGCGAGGGGAAAGCCCGCCGAGCATTTTGCGCCATCTGCGCCATCCTTCAAGTTCACTATCCCCCGTGGAAAAGACTATTTCCCTGGTGCTTTTTTTGGTTTTGGTCCGCAATCCGACATCGAATATGACGCCGAGCCCGACCTGGATCCGGTTATTGTTTTCGAAGCGGAACCGGATGTTCCCACAACTTCAGATGTGATGCCTGCCATGCCGGAGACGGTTCAGCCCGAAGAGACTCCCGTTCCGGCACAACCTGTTCCGACATCCGCGCCGAAAAAACGAAAACGCCGCAGAAAGAAAAAAGCACCTTCCGGTGTTCAAACTGCCGAAAGTCCGGAAAATAATGGAAAATCAGCGGATCACGCGGATTCGTCAGGACCTGTTGACCAGACCGGGAACATCACGTAATCTTTCAGAATTTTGGTAATTGCCCATTTCCGGCGCCACTTGCAAATTCCATACTGCTTGAAATATGATCCTGATCTGCCCATCACGGCCTGCAAAGACGAAATCATTCAGGCCATTGCCGGCAATCGGGTTCTGATCGTCTCCGGCGACACCGGATCCGGTAAAACCACCCAACTGCCCAAATTCTGTCTGGCCGCCGGCCGGGGTGTCGCCGGACGGATTGGCTGTACGCAGCCCAGACGCATCGCCGCCATATCCGTAGCCAACCGCATTGCCGAAGAAATGGGTGAGGAGATCGGAACCACCGTGGGGTATAAAATCCGTTTCACGGATCGTATCAGCCCCAAAACCCGCATCAAAATCATGACAGACGGTATTCTTCTGGCAGAAACGCTTTCCGATCCGCTTCTGAAACAGTATGATACCCTGATTGTGGATGAGGCCCATGAGCGCAGCCTGAATATCGACTTCATTCTGGGTTATCTTCACCGGCTTCTGGACCGCAGGAAAAACCTGAAACTCATTATTACATCGGCCACAATTGATACCAAACTCTTTTCGGCTGCCTTTGATAACGCGCCGGTGATTGAGGTTTCCGGCCGCATGTATCCGGTCGATGTGCGATATATGCCACCGGTTATGGCTTCCGATGATGCGGATGAATCCGGGGACATTTCCTATATCGACATGGCGGTGGATGCGGTTTCCGATATTCAAAAAAATGGTCCGTTCGGGGATGTATTGATTTTTATGCCAACCGAGCAGGATATCCGTGAAACCTGCGAACTGATTGAAGCCAAACAAGTTCGAGCCGCAACCGTTCTCCCACTCTTTGCCAGGTTGTCCTCTGCTGAACAGAAGCGGGTGTTTATGCCTGGCCCAGGCCGAAAAATCATTGTGGCCACCAATATCGCCGAAACATCGCTCACGATTCCCGGTATTCGATATGTGATTGATACCGGGCTGGCCCGAATCTCCCGATACAGTCCCCGATCCAGAACCACATCCCTGATGGTCCGGCCCATATCCAGAAGCAGCGTGGATCAACGAAAAGGCCGGTGCGGTCGAACCGAAAACGGGGTCTGTATCCGGCTGTTTTCCGAAGACGACTATTCGGCCAGACCCCTTTACACAAAACCGGAGATCCTTCGGGCCAACCTGGCGGAAGTCATTCTGCGTATGCTGGCTCTTAAACTGGGCAATATCACGGCGTTTCCGTTTATCGACCGGCCGGAATCCAAAAATATTGCAGATGGCTATGAGCTGTTGCGGGAGTTGGGTGCGATAACACCGGTAACCGGAAAACAGACCCGGAGTGCCACGGCAGCATCACCCGGCGGGTGGCACCTGACCCATGACGGCAGGACCATGTCCAGGATTCCGATCGACCCCAGGCTGTCCCGAATGCTGCTCCATGCGCAAAAAGAAGGCTGCCTGGAAGACATGCTCATCGTCGCTGCCGCCCTCAGTATTGGCGATCCGCGGGAACGCCCGCTCGAAAAAGCCATGGAAGCCGATGCCTGTCACCGGGCATTCATGGACCCATTTTCGGATTTCTCAACGCTTTTAAATATCTGGAACCGGTATCACGAGACACTTGAAACAGAAAAAACCGCCAAAAAAATGATGCGGTTCTGCCACAGGCATTTTTTATCCTTCAAGCGCATGCGGGAGTGGCGGGATATTCATGCCCAACTGAATGACATGATGGACGAGTCCGGTTTGAGTAGGTACGCCACAGATCCGGCCGCACCTGCCATCGCCGTCAATCCGTCGAAAACGGATGTTTTCAGCCCGAAATATCGTGCGATACACCGGTCCATTCTCAGCGGGTTTTTGTCCAATATCGCATTTCAAAAAGAAAAAAACATGTATCGGGCAGCAAGGGACCGCGAGGTCATGATTTTTCCCGGCTCCACCCTTTTCAATCGGGGCGGTCCCTGGATTGTGGCGGCTGAAATGGTGGAAACCTCCCGGGTGTTCGCCCGCGTTACAGCCCGAATCGACAATGCCTGGATCGAGGACCTGGCCAGAAACCTGTGCCGATACGCCTGGCTTCATCCGCACTGGGAACGCAACCGGGGAGAGGTTGTCGCAATGGAGCAGGTCAGCCTGTTCGGGCTGACCATCATTGCTGAAAGACCCGTATCCTATGGCCGCATTCATCCGACGCTTGCATCGGAAATTTTTATCCGCAGCGCGCTGATCGAGGGCGATATCCGTCAGAAATTTTCCTTCATGACAGCCAATGCCGGTTTGATGGACGAAATCCGGGATATGGAAAACCGGCTCAGGCGTCGGGACATCCTGGTCAGTGAAGCCGATATCGAAATGTTTTATCGGGAACGGCTGAACGGCGTCCATGACATCCGATCGCTTCAGCGACTGATTCGGGAAACCGGAAATGATGATTTTTTGCACATGGATAAATCCGATCTGATGAATTATTCACCCGATGAGGATCTTCGAACAATGTTCCCCGATTCGATTCAGATGGGGAGCACCACATTGACCTGCCGGTATGAATTCGATCCGGGACATTCAAGCGACGGACTGACGATTCCCATTTCCTGCACCGATGCGGCCCGGATTCCACAGGGATCGATCGACTGGATGGTTCCCGGATTTTTTCGGGCAAAAGTCGAGGCGTTGATCAAATCCCTGCCCAAAGCCAGTCGGAAACAACTGCTCCCCATTGCCAAAACGGTTGATGTCATTGTCTCGGAACTGCCGCATCAGACAGGCATGTTGTTTACCGAACTCAGCCGGTTTATCCTGAATCGGTTTGGCGTGGATATTCCGGCATCGGAATGGTCGGAAGCCGGGCTGCCGGACTATCTGAAAACCCGGATCGAAATCACCGGTCCCGGCGGAGATGTGCTGATCAGCGGGCGGGATGCGGCCATCATGGCACAGTCGATTCAACCCGACATCGATTCGGCAACCCTTCAGGCGATCCGAAAAAAATATGAAAAAAAAGCCATATCGACATGGGATTTTGACGATCTGGTGGAAGCCATTGACGTCACGGATAAAAACGGCATGCACTGGGTGCTTTACCCCGGACTGTCACTTGACTCCGGGAATGATTCCATTGATCTCAGACTGTTTAAAGAACGGATTCAGGCCGATGAGGCACATCCGAATGCCATTGCCGCGCTTTATCAGCGGGTTTATTCGCGGGAATTCAACTTTTTGAAAAAATCCCTGGATCTGCCCCCCCATATCCTGCCGCTCATCAACCGGACGGTTTTGAAACGACAGCTTGAAAAGAATCTGTATGACGGTGTGGTTCAGTATCTGTTTAAACGGAATATCCGAACCCGATTCGAATTTCACCGCCATGCGGAAGAGACATTTCCCGCCCTGATGAAAACAGCGGGCCATCTGCGGACCGTCAGCATTCAGATTCTGGAAGCCTGTCGGGAGGCCCATGATTTAATCGACGGCCTTGAAAAAAATCTGGTCAGAAATCCGGCCTCCCAAACGGTTGTGGCCAGCCTGCGCAATCAGATCAACCGGCTCGTGCCTGACGATTTTCTCAATCGGTATCCGATGGATCGGCTGGAACATATCGCCCGATATGTTCGGGCCGTTGGTATTCGGGCGCAACGGGCCTGGCTGGATTTTGAAAAGGACAGGGGCAGGGAACTGGAAATTCAGACGCTTTCCCATCGGATGGAACATCACCGCCAGCCGACAGACACCCTGTCCCCGGAAAAACAGACAGCTCTGGAAAATCTGTTCTGGATGATCGAAGAATATAAAGTCTCCTGCTTTGCCCAGGAGTTGGGAACCGCCATTCCAGTCAGCCGGAAACGCATCGAGAAGATGTTTTACGAAATCGAGCGGATGGTCTGATTTCACCGGTCCGTTTCAGGCGATCGAATTCCAGTTCGCTTTTCAACTTTGTTGCATCCCCCGTTCGACAGAGTGTCCGTTCTTTTTCCATGCCCGCCGACTGCTGCTGAAGCACATCCCCGTCAGAAATTTCATCCGGATTAACTTGTTGAAATTCTGCCAAATTAAATATAAGGATAGCAGTCAGTTTTGTAACCGATGCCCCAGGGAATGATAATGAATCAAACCCCAGAACAAATGGCCCGTGATAATATCGACAGGCAACTGAGCGCTTCCGGCTGGATTGTTCAGAGCAGGAAACAGATGAATCTGAATGCCGGGCTCGGCATCGCTGTCAGAGAATACCGGACCGATGCGGGGCCTGCGGATTATGTGTTGTTTGTTGACGTCAAACCCGTTGGGATCATCGAAGCAAAACGAGAAGAAGAGGGCGTTCGGCTGACGGCGCATGAAGATCAGTCAAAATTTTACGCCGACAGCAAACTGAAATACCTGAACAACGATCCCCTGCCGTTCGTGTATGAAAGCACCGGACAAATAACCCGCTTTACGGATTACAGCGATCCCAAGCCCCGTTCCAGACCGGAGTATGCGTTTCACCGCCCTGAAACGTTTCGGGAATGGTTCAAACGCGGCAAATCCTTGCGCCGGCGCTTTTTCGATATCCCCGATCTGCAGACAAACGGGCTGCGGGATTGCCAGATCACTGCCATCCGTAATCTGGAAGAATCCTTTCGCGGAAACCAGCCCAAAGCCCTGATTCAAATGGCGACGGGTTCGGGAAAAACCTATACGGCCATTACGTTTATCTATCGCCTGCTCAAGTATGCCAAAGCCAAGCGGGTCCTGTTTCTGGTGGATACGAAAAACCTCGGCGAACAGGCCGAGCAGGAATTCATGGCGTATATGCCAAATGACGACAACCGCAAGTTTACCGAACTTTACGGCGTGCACCGGCTGAAATCCAGCTTTGTGCCCACCGACAATCAGGTCTATATCGGCACCATCCAGCGGCTGTATGCCTTGCTGAAAAATGAAGAACTGGACGAAACCGCCGAGGAAGCCAATCCCAATGAAGTCAAATGGGAAAAACGGGAGCCGGTTCCGGTGGGGTACAATGAAAAATTGCCGATCGAGTTTTTCGATTTTGTGGTGATCGATGAATGCCACCGCAGCATTTACAACCTCTGGAAACAGGTGCTGGAATATTTTGATGCCTTTTTGATCGGCTTGACCGCCACACCCGACAACCGCACGTTCGGTTTCTTCAACAAAAACATCGTCAGTGAATACACCCACGAGCAGGCTGTTTTCGACGGCGTGAACGTGGGAAGCGACGTGTATTTGATTGAAACCGAAATCACGCAAAAAGGCGCCACAATCTGGAAGGGGCAGTATGTGGACCACCGGGAAACCCTCAGCCGCAAAAAACGATGGGAGCAGTTGGATGAAGATGTGGTGTATTCCCGGATAGAACTGGACAACAAGGTCGTTAACCCCAATCAGATCCGGACCATTATCCGCGCGTTTAAAGAACATCTGCCCGAAATGTTTCCGGACCGCTACAACGAACAGAATGAGTTTGAAATCCCCAAAACCCTGATTTTCGCCAAGACCGACAGCCATGCCGATGACATCATTCAAATCGTGCGGGAAGAATTCGGAGAAGAAAACCGCTTCTGCAAAAAAATAACCTGCAAATCCGATGACCCCAAAAGCACGCTGGCGCAGTTCCGAAACGATTACTACCCCCGCATTGCTGTTACCGTGGACATGATAGCCACCGGAACGGACGTAAAGCCACTGGAATGCCTGGTGTTCATGCGGGATGTGAAAAGCCGCAACTACTTCGAGCAGATGAAAGGCAGGGGCACGCGCATCATCTTTCTGGATGACCTGAGAAAAGTATCGCCTTCGGCCAGAACCACCAAGGACCATTTTGTGATCGTGGATGCCGTCGGTGTTACCAAAAGCCTGAAGACCGACAGCCGCCCGATGGAGAAAAAACCGGGCGTGCCGCTCAAGGATCTGCTGGCGGCCATTACCGTGGGAGCCAGGGATGAAGCCTTGTTCACGACACTGGCCAGCCGCCTCAACCGCCTGGAAAAGCAGTTCACCGACAAGGAAAAAGCCGCTTTTGCTGAAAAGGCAAACGGCAGAACCCTGAATCAGGTGGCAAAAGAACTGCTGAACGCCTTCAATCCGGACACCCTGGAAGACCTGCGGCTGAAAGTCGAGCTGGAAAATCCGGGTGCTGCGCCCATCGAGAAAGAAGAAAAGTTCAAAGCCCTTGCCGCTGCCTTGCAGCATCAGGCGGCAAGCATCTTTAACGGGGAATTGAATGCATACATCGAAAACGTCCGCAAGGTGCATGAGCAGATCATTGACCTGGTGAACCCCGATGAACTTACGGGTGCGGGCTGGGATAAAGACAATAAGGACAGGGCCGGCGAAATCATGAAAACCTTTGCCGACTGGATCATCCGGCATAAAGACGAAATCACCGCGCTGCAGATCTTTTACGGACAGCCATTCAAAAGGCTGGATCTGACTTATAAAATGATCAAAGATCTGGCAGAAACCATTATCGCCGATAAGCCTGTTCTGGCTCCGCTGAATGTCTGGCGGGTCTATCAGCAGCTCGAAAGTGTCAACGGGCAACCCAAAAACGAACTGATGGCGCTTGTCGCACTGATCCGAAAAGTTGCCGGCATCGATGCCACGCTGACGGATTATGATAGAACCGTCAATCGCAACTTCCAGAAATGGATTCTGAAAAAAAACGCCGGCCAGCACAACCGATTTACCGAAGAGCAGATGCACTGGCTGCGGATGCTGAAAGACCATATTGCCGCCTCTGTCCACGTTGACTCCGATGATCTGGACTACACGCCGTTTGACGCTCAGGGCGGAAAAGGGAAGATGTGGCAGTTATTCGGGGATGAGATGAATAGCATTATCGATGAAATGAATGAGGCTTTGGCGGCGTAATGTCCGCTTTTTAAAAAGGTACTGTGGTTTCGAGAGCGGACAAGTCGAATTCAGCCGTTTTCAGTCTTCGATAAAATGAAGAAGTAGTCACATAGCTGTCGTTGTTGATACTTTAAAGGTGTAAACCATGAATAGAATAAAAAATTTTACAATAGATGGCTTTAAGTCAATTCATCACATGGCGCTTGAATTGCGGCAACTGAACGTGTTGATAGGAGCAAATGGCGCTGGAAAGTCTAATCTTATCGGCTTCTTTCGCTTACTCAATTTTCTCGAATCAGGTTCGCTGCAAGTGCATATTGGTGTACAGGGGGCGGCAAATAGCGTTTTGCATTATGGCGCAAAAATTACGCCTCAACTGTCATCCACCATTAACTTCGAGACAGACAGCGGTTACAATCGCTACCACATGCGTCTTATCCACGCGGCAGGGGATACACTCATCTTTGCTGATGAGGAAATACAATATTCAGAAAAAGGAAAAGCAACTGAGGGGCCAACAATCCCTTTAGGTGCAGGACATAAGGAATCGGGAATGATTGCCCAGTCAGAAGGCAAGGCTGGGACAACTGCTACAGCTACCGCCAAGGTTATCCGTACGATGATGCGGGATTGGCAGGTGTTTCAATTCCATGATACTTCCTCAACTGCTCAAATTAAACAGTCCATGTATGTAGGCGATTCATACTTCTTAAAAGCCAATGCGGGTAACCTTGCCCCCTTTCTTTGCCAAATGAGGGAGAAAAAAAAAGAATATTATCAGAGAATTGTTGAAACTATAAGGCTTTGCGCTCCGTTTTTTGATGATTTTGTTCTGATACCACGCGATAAGAACGTCATACTGAACTGGAAAGAAAAGAATTCCGATATGCTTTTCGGCCCGCATCAGCTATCGGATGGAACGTTACGGATGATGGCAATCATAACCCTGCTTTTGCAACCAAAGCTCCCTTCTATGGTTATCATTGATGAACCTGAGCTTGGATTACATCCATATGCGATTACCGTTCTTGCAGGGTTGTTGAAAAGTGCTTCTGAAAGATCACAATTATTGATTTCAACACAATCAGCTAACTTGGTAGATGAAATAGAGCCAGAAGACATCATCGTGGTTGACCGAAAAGATGGACGGTCGGAATTCCGCCGACCAGACCCGACTGTTCTTGATGAATGGCTTGATGAATACACAATGAGTGAATTGTGGGAAAAGAACGTTCTGGGTGGGAGGCCGGCTTAATGACACGCCTCAATATAATTGTCGAAGGACAAACAGAAGAAACTTTCGTTAATAAAATACTCGGGCCGTATTTGGGCACCTTCAATGTCTTCGTCAGTGCGCGATGTTTACAAACTGGGAGAAAACGTGGCAGGATATTCAGAGGTGGGATGATTTCTTATCTTAAGGCCCAAAAAGATATTAAATTGTGGATGAAGGACGATAAGGGGAGCGATGTACGATTTACGACTATGTTTGACTTTTACAGGTTGCCTATTGATTTTCCCGGATTCGAAGAAGCAAAACAAAAATCCGACCCCTACAAGAAAATTGAAGTTATTGAAGATAAACTCGGAGTTGATATAGCATCTCATCGCTTTATTCCCTATTTGCAACTTCATGAATTTGAAACGCTACTTTTTTCCGATCTCGACAAATTCCATCACTACTATATTGACAAAAACAGCCAACTTAATAAATTAAAACAGGATGTTTCGGGAATCACGAATCCGGAACTTGTAAACGATAACCCTGATACCGCCCCTTCA
>Ga0351862_1165_pt1 | contig 14200 bp, 15 predicted proteins | sample BONcelFGM3001F10_FD_206787 | JGI IMG/M metagenome (GOLD analysis project Ga0351862, IMG submission 206787) | Enriched cells from coal bed in the Powder River Basin, Montana, United States - BONCAT cells FGM rep2 HSBNCT.FGM.300.1.F10 ...
CTGTGAACCTGCCGCGAGACCTGCGTTCTTAGTTCGATGCCGTCAAATCCAGTGGCTGATCAAACAATACCAATGGCTGATCCGGCCATTCTTTTCCGCAAAACGGTGAGGGATCAGCCCGCGATCACCCTCACCGTCTCCCTGGCTATCATCAGTTCCTCGTTGGTGGGGATGACAAGCACCTTGACCCGGCTTTCAGGGGTGGAGATGATCTTCTCCTTGCCCCTGACCAGGTTGGCCACGGGATCGATCTGGATACCAAGGGCTTCCTGGTTGCCGCACACCATCTCCCTTATCTCGGGGCCGTTCTCGCCGATGCCGGCTGTGAAGACTATCCCGTCCAGTCTGCCGAGCGTTGCAGCGTAGGCGCCGATGTACTTGCGCACTCTGTCGACGAACATGTCGAGCGCAAGGGTGGCCATCTCCTCGCCGCGCTTGAACGAGGCGTCCTCGATGTCGCGCATGTCGTTGGAAATGCCCGATATGCCCAGGATGCCGCTCTCACGGTAGACCATCTTCATGACCTTCTCGAGTGGCCAGCCGTGCTTCTCCATGAGTTCGAAGAGGGCTGCGGGGTCAACATCGCCGCAGCGTGTGCCCATCATGAGCCCGCAGAAGGTACCGAACCCAAGGCTGGTATCGATGCTCTGGCCGCCCTTTACCGCGGTTGCAGAGCAGCCGTTCCCCAGGTGGCACGTGATGAGGTTCAACTCCGAGAGGGGCCGGTCAAGCATTTCAGCCGCGCGCTGGGACACGTACTGGTGGCTGGTTCCGTGGAAGCCGTAGCGGCGGATCCGGTATTTGTCGTAGACCTCGTAGGGAAGCGCGTAGAGGTAGTTAACACGGGGCATGGTCTGGTGGAAGGCCGTATCGAAGACGGCCACGTTGGGCACTCCCGGAAGCTTCGCCATCGCTGCCTCGATGCCCAGGATGTTGGGCGGGTTGTGCAGGGGGGCCAGGGCACTGCACTCCCTGAGACCCTCCAGCACATCCTCGTCGATGAGGACGCTGCTGGTGAACTTCTCGCCGCCATGCACCACCCTGTGGCCGCAGGCAAGTATCTCTTCGAGGGTGGTGACCGGCCCGTAGGCGGGATCGGTTATGGTCTTGAGCAGAAGGTCGAGACCCACGCCATGATCCGACATGGGTTTCTCCTGCCTTATGTCGTGGGGTCCGGCCTGAAACCTGAGAACGCCTGTCTCCTCGCCGATTCTTTCAAGAAGCCCCTTGCCAAGCATCTGGCCGCTTTCGCACTCCAGAACCTGAAACTTTATTGAGGAACTACCGCTGTTTATCACAAGAATTTTCATTCCAAGGCCTTTCAAAAGAGTGGATCGGAGTGAGAAAAAAGACACCCGAAAATACTTGGATCAGACCCGCTCCGCCAAATCAGCACCGTCGACGGCCTGACCGGGTCTCACGGCCATCATTGCGAACAGCACGCCGAAAAGGACCGTGAAGCGATAGTTGGTGATGGCTGACATGAAGAATGACCCCGAAGCCATGGCGATAAGCGAGCCGAAAACGCCAAGAAGGATTGCTTGTCTTTCCGGATCGCTCTCTCCGTATGCCCGGGTGCCCGCTCCGGCTATTCCATGGGCAAAAAGGAGAACAAGGGTCAAAAGACCGGGGATCCCCGCATTGAGAAGTATCTGGAAGTATGCGTTGTCGACAGTGCTGAACGACAGCCTCTGCATGTAATCGAACCGGAAGTATGTGATCTCGTAGCCCTGCCCCCTGCCCAGAAGGAGTCCGACCGGGCTGTTCACGGACTTCAGAACCTCGGCCCATGACAATGCCCTGGCAAGAAAAGTGGCGTCGGTAAGGTGGCTTCCGGTTTCCGAACCGGTGCGGGCAGCGATGTCCTCCATCTCCAGAAAGCCCGCGGCCTGAACCAGGTACCCGGCCGCGAGGAAAAAAAGAACCGCTGGGACGGCGATGAGCAGCAGTTTTCTCAGCACCTTCCAGAAGCCTTGTCCCGTTGAAAAGCTGTACAGAACGAAGGCGGAAACCATGCCCAGCATCATCCCGAACCACACCGACCGGGTCTGGCTGAGGATAAGCCCGACCAGCATCACAACGCTCGCAGGAAGTACCAGTGAAAGGTTCGCTCTGCCCTTCCGGACAAGCTGTCGGGTGAAAAGGAAGATGAAGCCCACCCCGACGGCGAAAGCCTGCCTCGCCTGAACACGCAGCCCGGTGCTCCGTTCGTATACAAGCTCGTCAACCCTGAAATAGCCCCTCAGGGCAATGTTGATCGCCCCCAGAACACTTGCCGCGATGACCACCCTGACTATCTGGTCCGCGGCATCCCTGTCGGTCGCAATGAGCCATGCCGCCGGAAAGAAGCTGAGGTAGCCGGGAAGGGTCTTGAACATGTTGGTTGCCGTGCCGATGTCGTTGCCCGACGCAATTCCCCAGAACAGTGAAATGATGCAGACCGCAACGAAGAGCCCTATGAAGCGGGCCGTTGTGCCCGCTTTCACCCTGCCCCTGCCGTCCGGAAGGACAAGTACCCACAAAAACAGGACCCAGAGGAAAAGAATGTCGTCCGGGCGCATTCTGAAGGGCCCAAGATAGAAGTTCACCAGATCGAGCTGAGTGAACTCAAGCGATATCTGGATCCCCAGAAGCAGTATCAGGGCCCTCTTGGGGTAAAACAGCGTTGTGGCCATGATGGGGATGGCCGCCAGTGCAACGGCGACCTGTGGCAGCACGTCGAAAACAAGGCCTGATATGAGAGCGGCCGCAACAACCCCGAACCCTATCGTCAGGGCCCTGTCAGGGTGTGCGGCCGTCTCCGTCAAACTATGCCCTTACAGCCCGGGCCAGTTCGACACCAAGCTCCCTGCACTTCGCCAGGACCTCCCCGGCGGGCGCGAACTTCACGGCCAGGGAATCACCCGCAGGCACACCCTTCCAGACCGAAAGCTCCCTGTCCAGAAGCGGCACCGCCTCGCCGCTCCATCCGTGGCTTCCGAACGCGGCGCACGCCCTGTCGTGAAACCTGAGGCCCCTGAGGTACTCGATGTGGTCGGAAAGGGCGGGAAAAATGCCGTTGTTCAGTGTGGGCGACCCCAGTGCGACCGCACCCGCCGAAAGCATTGCGTGCGCTGTCACGCTTCGGTGGGCGTTGCCCGCCTTGAAAACCCTCACCGGGACACCGAGCGAAGCGGCCCCTTCAGCGATGGCCCTGGCCATGAGTCCCGTCGAGTTCCACATGGTGTCGTACAGGATTACGACACTGTCACGGTTCCGGCCCTCGGCCCAGTCCTTCCAGAGCCCCGTTACCCAGTCAGGGCCTGTGGCCGTTCCCGAAAACCACAACGGGCCGTGATCGGGGGCGATGATGTCGGGCTTGATCCCGAGAGCCGCCACCTTGCCGAGCAGGGCCGTCACAAGCTTCGAAAAGGGGTTCAGTATGTTGGCGTAGTACATCGCCGACTCGCGGCGGAGAACCCCGGGTTCGTAATGGTGAGCCATGAGGTCGGAACCGGCCATGTGCATTCCGAACGCGTCCTGGCTGAAAAGGATGTTCCTTCCGGGCATGAATGTGAACATGCTGTCGGGCCAGTGCAGCATCCTGGTCTCGAGGAATGTGAAACTGTTCCCGCCGATATCGAGCGTGGACCCGTTCTCGACCGCCTCGGGACGCACAGGGAGGTCGTGGAAGTGCGCCATGAGGTTTTCCGCGCCGATCTTCGAGGCAAGAAGCCTTTTGGGTCTGAGGGCTTTCAGGACCTCGGGAAGCGCTCCCGTGTGGTCAGGCTCGGAGTGGTTGCTTATCAGGACGTCAACGCGATCGGTGACTGAAGCAACCCTGTCCAGGAACTCGCTTCTGAACGGAGCCTTCACCGTGTCGATCAGCACGTTCTGCTCACCGGTAACCAGAAAGGCGTTGTAGGTCGAACCCAGGGAAGTCTCGTAACCGTGGAAATCCCTGACATCCCAGTCTATCGCGCCCACCCAGTGGACACCGGGCGATATCTCACGGGCGCGGAAGCAGCTTTCGGACATTATGCCTTCTCCCCCTTGAACACATCCGCAACGAAGGGCGACGAGGTCTCTGCGACCCACTCGAGGAAGCGTCGGTCATCCCAACCGAAGCCCTCTTTCAGGTGGCTGTCGAGGTCAAGCTCGCCCACGAGCCTGCAGCCCATGAATACGGGAATCACTATTTCGCTTCTGACCCTTGGGCTGCATGAGAGGTAGTTGTCCTGCGTACTGACATCGCCGATCACGAACGTCTGAAGGGATTCCGCGGCCTGCCCGCATATGCCCTGTCCGAAGCTGATGCAGACGTGCTCGGTGGGCTCGCCGGAATACGGCCCCAGCACCAGCTTCCTGTCCGCGGACGGATCAACGATGTAGAAACCGGCCCAGTCGTAGCCCGGAACTGATGTCAGCACATCGCAGATGCGCTGCAGGACTTCACGGCCGTGTACCCTTCCGGAAGCTGCCAGGTCAATCTCGGCCATGGTGTTCCGCAGAAGCCTGAGCCTGTCTTTCATTCTCCGCCGCCCTCCGAAAGCTTTTCCCAAAGGGCCACTGCCCTTCGTACATGGGGAACGGTGATGGTGCCAGCCACCACCATTCCCACACCCAGTGCCTCCACAACCTGTTCGGTGGGAAGGCCAAGTTCGAAGCAGCGGTGAATATGCCACGAAATGCAGTCGTCGCAACGAAGCACCAGGGAAGACACAAGACCGAGCAGTTCCTTGATTGTCTCGGGGAGGGCGCCTGGCCTGTAAGCAAGGGCATCGACGGAGTAGACCCTCTTGATCACCTGGTCGGCGTTCCTCAGGACCGCTTCGTTGAGGGCTTCCCTCTCCTTCAGAAAACCGCTTCCGGGGTCTCCAGCCACGGTTCTACTTCCCTGCCAGGATGGCCGCCTGAAGGTAGACCCTTGCGGCAAGTTCGCGGTCCATCATGAAAATGCCGCCTCCGCCGGATTTGTCCACAAGGTTGAGTTTCTGAATCAGGGCTTCGGCATTGGCCTCTTCCTCCACCTGCTCCGCCACGTACCACTGCATGAAATTTGCCGAGGCGTGGTCGCGTTCGGTCTGCGCTGTTTCCAGAAGGTGGTCGATGCTTGAAGTTATGAAGCGCTCGTGGGTGAGGACCGCCTCGAAGGCGGCCAGGGGGGAGGCCCATTCAACATCGGGTTTGGCGATGGCGTCAAGGCTCACGGCCGCGCCCCGTTCAAGCATGTGGTAGAAGAAGCCCATGGCGTGGTCGCGCTCCTCCTGGGCCTGCACCCTCATCCAGTTCGAGAAGCCGGAAAGCCCCCTCCCTTCGAACCATGCGGCCATGGAGAGGTACAGGTAGGCGCTGAACAACTCCCTGTTGATCTGGGAGTTCATCTCACGGGCAACAGTTTCCTTCATCATGGTTACTTCCTCCAGAGGCCGTGAACGTTGCAGTACTCCCTGGCGGCGGTGACTTCGGAGAGGGCGACGGGGAAGAAAGCCTCGGGCGCCGCTCCGGGTGCCAGTTCGGCCCTGAATACCCTGTCTATGGTGTGAACTTCAACCCACTCGATGAAATGAGCGTCAAGCATGGGGTGGGGAACGCTTCCCACCTTGAGCAGAACGCCGCCCTCGACTTCCACGAGAACCGGAACGTGCTTCTCAGTGGTGCTGTCGGCGGTCTTTTCGTCAAGCAGGTCCATTGGAACGCCGCAACACACCAGTTCACCCTGCCCGGGGTGAAGCATCTCAACTATGTTGCCGCAGATCTCGCATTTGTACACCTGTCTCATGGCTGTCATGATCTTGCTTCCTCTCCTACCAGTTCATGGCTGCGAGTTCGAAGTATGCCTGGGGATGATTGCACGCGGGACACAACTTGGCCGCCTCGGTCCCGACATGGGTGTAACCGCAGTTCCTGCAGCGCCACATGATCTTTTCGGGTCTGCTCCAGACCATGTTCTTCGCTATGTTCTCGGCCAGTTTCCTGAACCTCTCGCCGTGGAACTTCTCCGCAACAGAAACACTGTCGAAGACCGCGGCGATCTCGGGGAAGCCCTCTTCCCGGGCGGTCTGGGCAAACCCCGGGTACATCGAGCCCCACTCATGCTCCTCGCCCTCGGCGGATGCGGTCAGGTTGGCGATGGTGTCCCCTATGACGCCCGCGGGGAAAGATGCTGAAACGACTGCCTCGCCCCCCTCGAGGAACTTGAAGAACCTTTTGGCGTGCTCCTTCTCCTGATCGGCGGTCTCGGCGAACACGGCCTCGATCTGTTTGTAGCCCTCCTTGCCCGCGGCGGAAGCAAAGTACGAGTAGCGGTTCCGGGCCTGCGACTCGCCGGCAAAAGCCGTAAGAAGGTTCTTCTCGGTCTGCGTTCCCTTCAGTGACATATTTCTCCTTGTCGTTGGAACTCCTTATTAAGAATCATTCTTATTATTGCCTGGTTCCTCCGGTTTGTCAAGCCTTGATACGACCATCATCGTCACATCGTCGGTGTGGGGCTCATTCCCCACCCATGTGTCGAGAAGCCTCGCCATCGTTTCCAGAAGATTGGCAGGATCCGCTTCACTGTGAGTCAAAAGGGCGTTCTGAAGGCGCTCCACGCCGAATGGTTCCTCACCTGTCGAGCTGAAGGCGTCGGTCACGCCATCGGTAAACGCCACCAGTTTTCCGCCCTGCTCAATAACCACGGTTCCGCAATCGTAAGATGCGCGCTCATCAACACCCAGTACAAGGCCTCCTGTATCGGGCCTCTCCGAAGAACCGTCGGCGTGGATCAGAATGGGGGGATCATGGCCGGCACAGCAGTAATCGAGGCGCCCGTCCCGGCTTGACAGGATCCCAAGGAACATGGTGATGAACGAGCCATCGGGAACCTGGCTGCACACAAGCCTGTTCAGCATATGCATCAGCCCGGACAGTGAACTTCTTCCAAGAAGGAGGCTTTTGAGGCTTGCCTGAAGACCCGCCATAAGAATGGAGGCAGCGGCGCCCTTGCCCGCAACATCGGCGATGGCCACTGCGGTCTCACCGCTCTCAAGGGGGATCACATCGTAGTAATCACCACCAACAACGCTGCAGGGAATGTTGATGGCGGCTATGGAATACCCCTGAGGCTGATGGATGACTTTCGGGAACAGCTGCTGCTGGATCTCCCTCGCAAGGTCAAGCTCCCTCTGAAGTCTTTCGAGCTCCAGCTTCTCGCCGAAAAGCCTGGCGTTGTGGAAGGCCTGGGCGATCTGTCTGGCGAAGCTGTCGAAAAGGCCCCTGGTGTGGTCAACGAAACGAAACGACTTCCCGCATGACGCCAGCAGCAGTCCCAGGTTTTCCCCCCGCACTTCGACCTGGGCAGCCAAGAGGGAGCCTATCCTTCCCTTCCCGCTGAACATCTTCTCCAGCGAAGTCCTTCTGTAGTTGTTGAAGAGAAGCCCTCTCCCTGTTGCATCGAGCCTGCCCGACAGGAATCTGTACCACTCCGGCGGAACCTCCGCGGTGAAATCGCAGTTGTCACCGGACCATACCGTGGGAAAGTCAGCCATTTTCTCGGGGGGAACGATCCAGCAGCAGTCCGCCCCGGTCAGCCGTTTTCCAAGCCGTGTGGCTGCGGAAGCCAGCTGTCCCGGCTCAAAGCTGGAGTGGAGGCTGTGGCTCAGGTCCTGAAGGGTGTTGAGCTCACCATATCTTCTGTCAAGAAGGCTGGCCGAGGGCATGTGAAGCAGTATTGTGAGAAAGCTTCCGTAGCCGTAGATCACCATGAGCATCGCAATGGTCCCCATCAGTGTGCTCAAGGTTTCCATGTCGTAACCCGGCATCCCCTCGGAGACACAGACCGTCATCACCCTCCGGGAGAACTCGGCGAACAGCAGCGCTCCCGCCATGACGAAGAACCGGCTGTTCCGGTTGAGGTAGTGTATCCACTTCTGACAGCACGCCATCATGGCAGCCGCAAGAAAGACCACCAGGAACGACAGGTTGAGGGGATTTTTCATCACTGACAACACGACCGCCCCGTCGAGACCCAGCGCAGTTGCCGAGGCGTGGAGCATTATGGCCCCGGTCACGATCCAGAACAGGTTCTGGGTGGCCCCGGTGCGATCAACCATCACCAGCCCCTCCAGAAGTGCAAGCATCGTGATGAGCGCGCTCAGGGACAAAAGCATCCCCAGCGGGGCGAACCGTCCCGCGCCCCTCAGGGTATCACTGGGAATGGGCGCAAAGCGACGGGAATCAAGGGTACCCGCCCCCGACACCGTTCCGACGATGACGCCAAGCGTGGCTCCAGTGGCATCGCCCAGCGAGTTCACCACAGCTCCGCCGGGTCCGGGCAGGTCCAGCGAGACCATCTCCCTCATGGACTGAGCGTTCTCCAGAGCGGCGTCGGTAAGTGCCTCCCTGTTCAGTGTTCGAAGCAGTCTGAGCCTGTCGCCCTCGGCTCCATCACTGGTCATGGTCGCGCTTTCGATAAGCACGACCGCTCCCCACGCGACCCCGGAGAGAACGAGAAGAAGGCCAAGCCTTCGTGAGATGCTGAGCTCCCGGGTAAACGACCTCATTGAAACGAAGAACAGAACACCGGACAGAACGCATAGAAGACCGGACACCTCGGTGAGTGCTGACCATGGGGGCAGCACGGCTGACGGAAGCGACAAGATCCCCGCGAGGATCAGTGTGACGGTTCTGGCGGGGATCCGGCCCTTTGTCATCCATTCTCCCTCATGTGCACCGCGAGATCATCGACCCCTCCCCTGAGGGTTTCACCGGAGCGCATGTTTTTCAGCCCCAGAATACCGGTCTGCGCCTCATCAGGCCCCACGACCACTGCCCATGGAAAGTTCTCCCGGGAAGCCTGCTGGAACTGCTTCGAGACCTTTCGACCAGATACGTCCACAACCGTTGCTATCCCACGGTTTCTGAACTCCTCCCCGAGCTTCAGTGCATGGGCAAGCTCATCGGGTGAGAAAACCGCCACGAAGAGGCTGGCCGGGGGAGTCAGCCCCTCGGGAAGGCATCCGTACGTTTCCAGGAAAAGTGTCAGAGCAAGCACGCCAAGGCCGAAACCCACACCGGAAACCTTTCTTCCCTCGAACATCCCGACAAGGTTGTCGTACCTTCCGCCACCGCAAAGCGCCCTTCTGTTCTCCCCGCCTGTGTCCGTCAGCTCGAAGACGATGCCGGTGTAGTAATCAAGTCCCCTGACCACCGAGGGGCAGAACTCGGCCGACCCCATCCCGGCGCCGGAGAGCAGCCGCCCGAAGCCTCTGACTTCGGCGAGTTCGGGGCACTCTCCCAAAAGATCGGCAAGGAAGGGGTCTTCGGGGTCTTGGACCTCGCAGAGTCTCTTAACGCTTCGGGCGGTATCATCCGAGCCGAAAGCCTCAGTGAGCATTCCGAACCACTCCGCCTCCCCTGTCTTGTCCCTGCGGTCCAGCACCGCAAAGGCCCCGGCGGCGTTCGAAACACCCAGGGCGTTCAGGGCGGCGGAAGCAAACCTTCTGCTGCTCCACCTGATCCGGTACTTGTCTGACGAGACCCCGAGGGTTCTCATCATCCTGTCCAGCACCAGGAACACCTCGAGTTCCGCCGCCGGCGGATCGGCCCCAAGTATGTCGAGGTTGAACTGCAGGAATTCACGCACCCTGCCCCTCTGGGGTCTTTCATGGCGGTAGCACAGCGGCATTGACATCCACCGGACCGGAAGGTGCATCTCACCCCTGGCGGCGACCATCCTGGCGAGGGTTGGCGTCAACTCGGGCCTCATCACTACCTTGCGATTACCCCGGTCGGTGAACCAGTAGCTCTGCTTCTCAACGAGCTCTCCGCCGCTTTTCGCCTCGAAGAGGGAGAATGGCTCGAGAACCGGTCCGTCATACTCCTGAAAGCCGCTGAGAGCCCCGGACTCGATCAGGACCCTGCACACATGGCGTTCGACGAGGAGTTCCTCGGGGTATCTCTGGCGCATTCCAGTGAGTGGATTTGTGGATGGAGCGGTCAAGTCAGTCCCTTCCTATTCCGCGGGAGAGCGGGCACCCGCCCCCGCAGACCGACAGTTCGATGCATGTTGTGCACTTGGCGGGAAGATATTCCCTGTCCCGTATCCGCCTGAAAAGCGCGCTGTTCCAGATGGTTTCCCATGGATCGCACAGCATGTTCCCCACCGGCTCGAACCAGCTCTGGCACGGAAGCACGCTTCCGTCGGGTTCGACGCAGATGTTCATGGATGCCGCTGTACAACGCCTGGCGCCGAGATCGAGCTGCTCGGGATCGAGGCGGCAGTACTCGGTGGGCGAGTACCAGAGCATCCTGATCCCGGCGGCTGCGCACGCGGCTTTCAGTTCAATGAGAAGCGCCTCCAGCCTGGTGTCGGACAGCCCCTTCTCCCCCCGGGAGGTGTGGCCGCTGCAGATCACCGTGTTGAAGGCCGCCGCGGCCGCGCCGAGGCCGGCGGTAAACGCCGGTACGGCCAGCACGGCATCCTGGTTGTCGAGGCACAGAGTTGTGTTGGTAACCGTGTGGAACCCGGCGGCAACCGAGTTCCTTATGCCCGAAACGGTCTTCTCCCATGCCCCCGGGACTCCCACCATTCCGTCATGAACGCCTGGATCGGCCGACTCCAGTGTTACCTGAACGTAGTCCAGCCCGGCGGACCGAAGTGAAGCGGCCCTTGCCGGGTCCGCGAGCCCGATGCCGTTCGTGAGCAGCCCGGTGACGAGACCAAGGCTTTCGGCGTGGTTCACCAGCTCTTCAAGGTCGTCCCGCAGGACCGACTCGCCCCCGGTGAAAACGACCTGGGGTATCCCAACGTCGAAAAGCCTGTTTATGATCGTTTTCCATTTTGCGGTGTCGATCTCGGCGACCTCACGGTCCCCCTTGTAGCAGTGGCCGCACGCCGCGTTGCAGCGGTAGGTCAGGGCAAGGTCAGCCCTGAAGGGTGCCGATGGAAGCGTGTCGGGGGTCTCCTCCACATCAAGGACCACATTGTCGCCCCGGATCACCGCCTCCAGCGAGTCCCTGAAAACGGTGTAATCCTCCTGCGCCTTCTTCCTTCTCAGACCGTACCTTTTTGCCAGGCGGGCCGAAGCCTCCTTTTCATCGAGACCCGAAAGCAGCATCCAGGCGCAGTCGGAGCCCGTTGCGTTGAGTCTGATCAGGCTGGCGGCGTCGACAACCAGAACTCCGTTGCCATCCTGATCCACCCGGAGGTGCATCCTTGAGTCACCCCGGCGGAAGTGGTGAAGCCCCGCTGGAGCCACCCTGCCCTTCTCAGGACACCCTGAAAGCCTTCCCATGCTCATCTTCAGTTTCATCTACCTTCCTCCCCCGGCACATGCGCAGGCGCACCCGGCACATGCGCAGGCGCAGGCGCACCCGCCCCCGCTTGAGCGGGAACTGCCGCTGGACACCGGCAGGGGGTTCACAACCGAGGCCACGCTTCTTGTGAGTCCCCGGACCGAGCTTCCGGCGGCGCTTTCGATCCTTGAGACCAGGTTGCCGCAAGCAGCGGCCACATTGATCGACTGACCCGTTCCACCCGTGGTGACCGGCCACGAAGACGCGGGGATGAACACGGGAACGGGCAGCCTGGACAGTCTTTGCTGGGGTTTCTCCTCGGATGCAAGGAGCCATTGGAACCGGTCTGCGAAGACCTCGGCGGCTGCTGTAGCGTCAGGCGCCTCCTCGAGCTGTTTCCAGGCGTTCTTCATCACCCCGGTGTAGTATTCGCGGGTGGTCTTCAGGTTGAAACCTTCCATCGCAGTCTCAAGGTCACCGATCATGCCCTTGAAGAAGGTCTCGAGGTTCTTCGCGGTGAGGCCTTCCTCTCCAGCGATGAGTTCCAGAAGCTTCTTCTCGTAATCCCTCAGCCCTTCCGGAACAAGCCCCATCGGCGTTATCCTGGTCCCTGCGCCTTCGCCGGTCACGGTTACCGCACCCTTTTTGATGAGGCTCCATACCATGAGCATCACAACCCTGTCCAGCGGCTTCTCCATGAGCAGGGCGGCCATTGGAACCGTAAGCCCCCTTCTGACACCCTTGCCCCCGACCCTGATCTTCGGTGGAAGGTACTGCTTCTGCCTGATGATGGAGCTGCGAATGCCGAAGAAAAGCGGCAGGGCGATGAAAAGGAAGAGAACCATGAAGATCGCGATGGGTGCGCAGCACGCAGTGTCGAACAGGGGTTCGGAGGGACGGCTCATAAGGCTTCCCGAAACGAGCCGGGCCGGAAAACCTATGCCGACCTCGAATGACCTGTCCAGCCTTACCGACCTGTCCCAGCGGTAAACCACCCTGTCCTTGTCAACCCACGATGTGTCGAACTGCGCCTCGTGATACCTCACGCTGTCGGGAGTACTGCCCTGGGGAAACACCATCTCCAGAACAAGGTGCGTTTGCCCTGTTAGAAGTGAACCGTCGAACCAGGTCGGGGAGAAACGGAAGGACGCCCAGTCGTCCTGGTCATCGTCGACGTAGATGCCTCCGGTGCACATGCCGTGGAACTCAAGCACCCCGGTATCACCCGGGCCGATGCCCGCGCCCAGGGAAATCTCCACGCCGTTGTCGATGTACGATGAAACCATGACCGGGCGTTCGGTCCCGTCAAGGTTTGCACGCATGTCCGAAACGTTCCAGCCCCGTGTGGGCAGACCGATGTCAACCACGTCGACAGGATCAGCCAGGGCGTCGCACTCGAACGTTATCCTGTACAGAAGCGCCAGGGTCTGGTCGTGGTTCACCGACACCCTGCAGAACATCTCCGGGACCGAGAAACTGTACGAAGCCAAAAGGGCCAGAATGACTACCATTTTGGCGCCTCCTCCAACTGGTACGTTGAACCGCAGTAGGGGCACTCGACCATTGCGGTGCCGCCTATCTCCCTGAGGGCGTCCGCGGAGAGGGTTCCTCCGCAGGAACGGCACTTCATGCTCTCCATGGTCACGTCGCCTGTGAGGTCAAGCTCCCTGCGCTCCACGACACGATGCACCTGCTTCCGCAGGCCGAGGAACAGAAGCACCCCGCCCGCAAGAAGCATTACCGCTCCGTTCACCAGGGTTCCCGTGGAGTTGTTGTATGCTCCGCCTATCAGGAACAGGATTCCCAGCCCAAGCAGGCACAGACCTGCCAGTATCACCACAATCTTGATTATCTTCATCCCTTGTTCCCCCTGGGGCGATTGCGCCTTGAATGACAAATAAAGGATACCGGGAGGCAATGGTGAAACATTACAATGAAATCCGGCCCGAGTCTATAGAGGGCAACCCATTCGAAATGATAGGCAGGCGCTGGTTCCTCGTAACCGCCGGCACCATGACGGACTACAACACCATGACAGGCGGCTGGGGAGCGCTGGGGTACCTGTGGGGGAAGAACGTCGCCTTCGCCTATGTAAGACCTGTCAGGCACACCTTCCGTTTCACCGAGGAAAACTCCCTGTTCACGCTCAGTTTCTTTCCCGAGTCGGAAAAGCAGGCCCTGCAGTACTGCGGAAGCCATTCCGGCCGGGATGTTGACAAAGCCGCGCAGACCGGTCTCGAGCCCTTCGAACCCGAGACGGGAACTGTTTCGTTCACCCAGTCAAACCTCATCCTGGTCTGCAGGAAGCTCTACGCTCACTTTCTGAAGCCCGAGGACTTCATCGACCAGTCCGTGAACCGGGAATGCTACCCCCAGCCCGATCATCACAGGGTGTACATCGGCGCCATAGAAAAGGTGCTTTCGAGTTGATCCCGTCGATCCATCATCTATTTCAGCTCCCGCAGCACACCGGTACAGTCGCGGGATGGATCTATCGCGAATTCTGGGAGGACAGGAACGGGTACGACCAGGCAACCCTCGAGAAGCTGCTGAGAGACGCCGACGACCCCGGCCACATACCCCTCTCACTGATCGCAATCGCTGACGGCGTTCCCGCGGGAACAGTGAACCTCATCGCCCACGACAACTCGAAGCGCCCGGAGCTTACGCCCTGGCTCGCGGCCCTTGTGGTGGTAAGGAACTACAGGGGAGCGGGGATCGGCAGCGCCCTTGTGAAAAGGCTTCTGACCGAAGCCTCCCGCCTCGGGATAACTTTTTTTTTTATTGTTACGGAGACCACCGAGTTCTACACAAGGCTCGGAGCCTTCCACCATGAGACGGTTGACGGGCTTCACATCATGAGGTTCGAGATCCCGGAGGCACTGGATGGTGATTCACGGAACACACCCGATGCCTGCGCCGTCTCGCGAACGGGATGAACCGC
>Ga0351862_1136_pt1 | contig 13560 bp, 14 predicted proteins | sample BONcelFGM3001F10_FD_206787 | JGI IMG/M metagenome (GOLD analysis project Ga0351862, IMG submission 206787) | Enriched cells from coal bed in the Powder River Basin, Montana, United States - BONCAT cells FGM rep2 HSBNCT.FGM.300.1.F10 ...
CCGGGTTGTTATGGGTCATCACCTTAAGACACATAAGCCCTACAACATCTGCAGATCCGTAGATATACTCCTTGATCCCTTTTTCGCTGAACTCCCAGTTTGCCAGATCGCTCTTCATACTGCTCAGGAAAGCTTCAATCAGATCATCCGGGATGGAGTACTTATTTACCGTAAGTACAAATGAGTTAATAATAAGATTCAGACTTATTCCCCTTTCCCTGCACTTGCGATATTCCTGCTCAAATTCGAGCATCAGTGCCTCTTTATCGTATTCGTGAAATGTATCTACAATCTCATCTGCCTGCCTTAAAAACCCGTAGATGGAGTAGATTGCCTCCCTGCTCTGCTTTTCAATACACAAAAGCCCGGCAGAGAACGATGTACTGTAGAGTTTGGTGGTGAGTTTGCTTGTCTTCAAAGAGAGCTCCCGGTAAAGCTTATCCATTTTTCAACTTTTTAATGGTTAAGCCCCTGGCAATTTTTCCGGATATTATTGCGGGAGGTACCCCCGGGCCGGGAACAGTGAGCTGCCCAACATACAGAAGGTTATCTAAATGTCTGTTCTCCATTTTTGGTTTGAGGAAAGCCGTCTGCATCAGTATGTTGGAGAGGCCGTATGCATTTCCTTTGTATGCGTGGTAATCTTCTGTAAAGTTTTTGAGGGAATAGCTCTCTTTGAAGATAATATGGTTGGAAATCTCTTGATTTGTAAGTCTCTCCATCCTGGAGATTATCTGAAGGAAGTAGTTCTCTCTAAGTTCCGGAGTGTCCTTAATTCCAGAAGCAATTGGAATGAGGAAGATTCCGCACTCCTTCCCTTCGGGTGCAAGGGTATGGTCAGTTATACTGGGAAAGCTTCCGTAGAAGAGAGGTTTGTCGGGCCAGCGCGGGCTATCGTAAATTGTCTCTGCGTGCTCTTTAAAGCTTGAGTCAAAGAATAGGGTGTGATGAGATATGTTGTCGAGTTTTTTATTGAATGCAACATAGTAGAGTAGGGCAGAGGGGGCAAAAACTCTTCCCTGCCAATACTTCTCACTGTAGTTTCGTTCACTTTCATCCAGAAGGGTCTCACTAAAGTGGTAATCTGCAGATGTTATTACAAAGTCGGCATCAGCACTTGATGTTACTCCATCTTTTCTATTTGTGAAATTAACTCCGGTAACCTTAGAGTTTTTGGTTACTATTTTATCAATATGGCAATCGGTTATGATTTTGGCTCCGTAACTCTTTGCGATACTCTCCATAGCCTCTACCAGCTTGAACATTCCACCCTCTATGTGCCAGGTTCCCAGCACCATATCTGCATAGTTCATAAAACAGTAGAAAAGAGGAGTTCTGGAGGGCTTTGCCCCGAGGAACAGTACCGGAAATTCAAGCACCTGACGCAGCTTTTCACTTTTAATATTTGCTCTTACAGATGCACTTATTGAGGTGATAAACTGTGAGAGACTCATAATAGTTTCGGGCATTATCAGCTCCAATGGAGATTTACCCGGCCTCTCCATAACTTTGTCAATTGCAACTCTATAGTTGTACTCTGCCCTTTTAAGATAGCTCTTAAGGAATCTGCTGCTACCGGGCTCTATCTGTTCAAAAACCGCGTATATCTCTTCAAGCTTAGACGATATCTTAACAGAGTCCAGTGAATCAAAATAGATCTCATATCCCGGGTTTAACCTTATGAGTCTATAATAATCTGATGCGCTTTTTCCAAAATCTGCAAAGAATTTTTCAAAAATATCCGGCATCCAGTAGAACGTCGGGCCCATATCAAAAGTAAAGCCATCCCTCTCAATAACTCTTGCTCTACCTCCCAATGTGCTGTTCTTTTCGTACAGAGTTACATCATAACCATCTCTTGCAAGATAACAAGCAGCGGACAGACCTGAGAAGCCCCCGCCGATTATTGCAATCCTCTTCATATAATTCAAATTTGAGTAAATATACTCATTTTTTCTCAATGAAGGTCTCTCAAAAACGAGTTACTCTGTTGTAATAGGTGGTTCCGGACGGGTCTGTTTCGCTCCAAACCAAAAAGCCTTTTCCCAGTAGAATGTCCAGAATGGGGGTTGGAAGGAAAGGTGTGGTAAACTCATAGATATCTCCCTGTAAAAGCTCTTGCGTAGCTTTGAGTATCTGTGACATAGGTACATCTCCCGAATTTAGAATAGCAACAGCGTCAAAACTCTGTTTAACTCTCTGCGGGGAGTACCAATCAGGTTGCTCACCACAATATTTCTCCCTATCCTCTGCGGTTAAATCACCTTTGTCTCTCTCAGTAGATTCACCCCCCTCCACTCCATCTACCCCTGCTGCTTTTCGGAGCAAGATTACAACATTACCGGCCTCTACTCCTGCAATTGCTGCAGCCTGTTTAACAGAGGTAACCCTTGCAATTGTTTTGCGCAGAAAGGGATTTTTGAGCTTCGCAAATGCTGGGGAGAGCTCCAGAAGAGTCTCCTCAAGTTGAGGATACTCTTCCAGAAGCTCCGAGATTTTTGTCTGAAGAGTTATTGGCTTTGGCATATCTACGAACCGGTGTATGAGAGCAACCGCTGGTCGCCCTCCAGTTTACGGAGTTCGGTTATATCCTGAGTAATCTCTATAACTCCAAGGTATTCATTATCTTTTCCTCTAAGGGCGGTGTACCCAATATGGACAAATCTGCCCATAAAGTTAGATAACCAAAAGTTGGCCTGGTTCTCTTTACCGCTTTTAAAGTCCTCCAGAATCTGTTCAACAATTTTCACACTTCCCGGAGGGTGACATAGCCTCACATCACGGCCTATTATTGAGCGATTTCTTTCAAAAACCCTGTTTGGACTGTGAGAGAAAAATTTAACCTTATCGTTGGCATCTACATAGGTTATATCTATGGGAATCGAGACAAAAAGTGCCTCCAGCTCCTTAATGTCAAAACTGCCCGAAGAGAGACGGATAGGGGCCCCTTTTACATATTCAGATCTATCCACTGTTATATTCTCTAAAACAGATTCAGATGGTCTCCACTCATCACGAGTGTCATAGAGGCAGTAGCCGTAAACCGGTGTCTCCAGATATACCTGATACCAGTTCTCCTCTGTAAACTTCTCCATACACATAGGGAGAAGTATCTCCTCCTCCTTCATTTTCATACTGTCAATAGCGTCAATTGTGGGACCGAGCAGAAAAACAATTACCGACATAAGCTCCTCTTTGCCTGTAATACTCCCGGGGGTAAGTGCCTCAATTGAGGCCTTTAGCTGTTCCCTAATCTCATCGTGCTTACCCCACATCACTTTTGGAGGGCCTGTAATATTTGCCTTTTCTAAAAACGGAAATAGAAGATACTCTTTTCTCTTGTAGTGTTTATCTATGTCCCAGAGGCTGTTGAATAGACCTTTGAGCTTAAGAACTATCTTCGCTATCTCCACGCTCTCGTTTTCGGCTTCCAATTTTGGAATCGATTCAAAGATCTCCTTTACTTTACCGGTCACTTTCTCAATCTCAATATTCTCTTTTTTAATGGTATCAACCGGGTGTGCAGCAGGTACCTCGATTTGTTGTGATACTATGGTGCCCTCTAGAACTGAACTGTGAATATCACAAAATTTAAGAACCTCTGCCTCCGGGAGCCCTTCAGAAATCAACTCCTGTTCTACCTCTACTACCTCGTTATAAGGTATAGATTTTAGCAGCTCTTTAAGACGGATCTTCACCTCTGACGGGGCTTCGCCCTGATGCAGCTCAAGGATCATATGCTTTAGAAGCTCCCTCCTTTTTGACGAGTTATTGATAAATTCGCTCATAGTAAATTTGTAATTATATGTTATAAAATATTTCCCTAATTTCTTCCAAGTCTCAAACTGTTAAGAACAACCGAAACAGAGCTGAATGCCATAGCGGCTGCAGCTATCATTGGGTTTAGAAGTGTTCCTGTAAATGGATATAAAACTCCTGCAGCAATAGGTATCCCGATAAGATTGTATATAAATGCCCAAAACAGATTCTGCCGGATTAACCTTACGGTTCTCCTGGAGAGGTCAAATGCTTTTGGCAGAAGGGCAATATCGGAGGTGATTAGGGTCATCATAGCCACATCCATTGCGATATCTGTTCCCTTACCCATCGCTATACTAACATCTGCTCTGCTTAGCGCCTGGGAGTCATTGATTCCATCCCCCACCATTGCCACAACCATCCCTTTTGACTGCAGATCTTTTATGTAGTCCTCCTTATCCTGGGGTAGTGCAGATGCCTTAAAATGTTTTATACCAAGTGCTTGAGATACCGCAGATGCGTTTTTAAAATTATCTCCCGTGAGCATATGCACCTCTATTCCAAGCCTCTTAAGCCCGGATACAGACTCCTGTGAGCTATCCTTAATTTTGTCCCACAATGCAATTACTGCTTTAAGTTGGTTATCCCGGTAAAATTGGACAATACTCTTTCCCTGTTGAGTAAGATTATCAACAATCTCAACTCCTATATCGCCTTTTAAAAGCTCTTTGTTGCCGATGAAATAGCTCTCTCCGTTATAAACAGCCTTAACACCGGAGCCGGTAATGCTTTCAAAATTTTCTATCTGTAATCTTTGTGTACTCTGCCCATAGTTATCTGCACTCTCTTTTACATAGTGTACTATTGCAGATGCGAGCGGGTGCTCAGATCTCTCCTCAATAGAGTAGATAAGACCGGTATATAACTCTCTATTCTCATCTGTAAGCCATACCCAATCGGTAACAATAGCTCTCCCCTCTGTGAGAGTTCCAGTTTTATCTAAAACCACTGCATTAACCCTTCTCATCTGCTCCAGAGCAGTAGCATCCTTGATAAGAATATGCTCCTGCGCTCCTCTGCCGATTCCTACCATCAGTGCTGTTGGGGTTGCCAGACCGAGTGCACAGGGGCAGGCAATTACAAGAACCGAAACTGCAGAGAGTATAGCTTTGGCAAACACGCCGCTTCCACCTATGAGCAGCCATAAGACAAGAGTTAATAAAGATATCCCGATTACGATCGGAACAAACACAGCTGCAATTTTATCTGCAATTCTCTGCACAGGAGCTTTGCTTCCTTGTGCCTCTTTGACCATCTTAATAATCTGTGCAAGAAGGGTATCGCCACCAACTTTTGTGGCAGAAAAGAGAAAAGTCCCCCTTTGGTTAATTGTTCCGGCTAAAACTTTATCGCCCTCTCTCTTCTCTACCGCAATTGGCTCTCCGGATATCATACTCTCATCAACAAATGAGTTCCCCTCTTTAACAACACCATCTACCGGAATTTTCTCTCCCGGCTTTACGCTAATTATATCTCCCTCGACCAGAGCCGATATTGAGACCACATATGGCTCTGAGTTTCGTATCACAGTTGCCTCTTTTGGTTGCAGACCCATCAGCTTTTTTATTGAAGATGTTGTACTGCCTTTTGCCCTCTCTTCCAGAAGTTTACCTAAAAGTACAAAGGCAATTATCATAGTTGCGGCCTCAAAATAGACCATCGGCTCAACCCCTCTTTCCAGCCAGAACTGAGGGAAAAATGTATTGAACAGGCTAAAAGTAAAGGCTATTGAGGTACTCATTGCAACCAGAGTATCCATATTTGCACTCCCTTTAACGACTGATCTCCATCCGTTAACAAAGAAGTCTCTGCCAAAGATGAATAGGACAGGTAAGGTAAGCAACATCATTGGTATGTTGAGATAGTGATGGTGCATAAAAAACATTGAGATCACCATTACCGGGATAGAGAAGAGCCAGGCCAGAATTGTGTTCCGTTTTAGCTTTTGGTACTGTTTCACACCCTCCTGTTGCTGTTTATCTATGGCAGCATCTCCCTCTTCAATAATCATATCGAATCCAATCTCCTGCAGAGATTGTTTAAGTTTCAGAGGGGTTACGATCTCTCCCTCAAACTCTACCATAACACTTTTATCTGCAAAATTCACTGCAGCACTTTTGACACCGGATAGAGTACCAAGCCTCTTCTCAACCCCCATTGCACAAGAAGCGCAGCTCATACCCGAAACCGGGAAGCTGCGTTTAGTTTGCAGATCTCTTTTTTCACCCATATCTATAATAGTATTGTACCTAAACAATCTTATATATGTACGGGTTCAATCTGCGTTGTTATATTTTTTGCCGGGAGAGTGTTGTTATACTTGCCATCCAAAAGGGTGGGGAGCGAGTTTCTTTGAAGCAAAGGGGTGGTAATCTCCCTTAAGACCAACAGGAATAGCGTTACGAATGTCATAGACAATCTGGATAGATTTGCGGGCCTCCTTAATTCCGAAACCCTCTCCTTGTAGGATGTTTTTGTAGGACTCTGTGTGAAGATCTGCAAAACCGTCGGTGAACTCAATCTCTCTTCCCTCCAGATTAAAGGAGCGATATATCCTCTGACCCTTTGCCAGAATTTCGGCCGGAAGTGTATCTGCATTTATGCTTAGGAAATAGCGTACTCTGGCCCGTTCAAACTCTATATATCCGGCCACTCTGTCGTGACTCTTTACATTCACGACACTCTTTTTAACCTCTCCAAAGATCCAGTAGAGCATATCATAAAAGTGAATTCCTATGTTTGTGGCAATTCCTCCGCTTCTGTTCACATCTCCTTTCCAGCTGGTAAAGAACCAGTTTCCTCTGGAGGTTATGTAGGTTAAATCCATCTCATAGATCTTATCTTTTGGGCCACTCTCCACAAGATTTTTAAGATCTATTATAGATTGATGATATCTCATCTGAAGAATTGTGAAGACCTTTTTGCCGCTTTCACTCTCTGCTTTTTCCAGTGCATCAAGGTTCCAGGGGTTTAAAACGAGAGGCTTTTCGGAAATAACATTGGCACCAAGTTTAAGGCCATATCTTATATGTGCATCGTGCATATAATCCGGAGAGCAAACCGATAGAAAATCAACCCCGCAACCATCACTTTTTAGCCTTGACAAATGTCTGTCAAAGAGTTCAAACTCTTTAAAAAAAGAGCATTCGGGGAAGAAGCTGTCCATAAGCCCAACACTGTCAAAAGGATCAACAGCGGCTACCAGATTGTTTCCTGTCTCTTTAATTGCCTTTAGGTGGCGCGGAGCAATATATCCAGCTGCTCCCATCAGGGCAAATTGTTTCACTTTTTCCAATTTATTTTAATTTTTCTATTAACCTTTTCTTTCACATTCACTCTGCCACTTAACTGCAAATTACCAGCCAAAAGGGTGTGGTCTCTGCTCAAGCACCGCATATGGGTGATAATCACCTTTAAGCCCGACAGGAGTAGCGTGTCTTATGTTGTGAACAATCTCTATTGAATTTCTTGCCTCTTCCAGACCAAATCCCTTGCCATCAAGAATTTTTTTGTAAGACTCTGTGTGGAGCTCTGTAAAACCGTCGGAGAACTCAACCTCGTTGCCCTCCATCAGAAGGGAGCGATAGGTTCTCTTGCCGGCCTCTTTTGCTTGTTGTGGAAGAGTGTCGTAATTTATGCTAAGGAAGTATCTTACCCGTGCACGCTCAAACTCCAGATAGCCGGAGACTCTGTCGTGTGATGCAATATGTACAATATTCTTCTTAACGGCTCCGAAAACCCAGGAGAGCATATCATAAAAGTGCACACCAATATTTGTGGCTACACCACCGCTCTTGTGCACATCGCCTTTCCAACTGGTGTAGTACCAGTTCCCTCTGGATGTTATATAGGTAAGATCTACATCGTAAATTTTATCTGCAGGACCACTCTCCACACTCTTCTTAAGTGCGATTATAGCGTCGTGAAGTCTTAGTTGAAGTATATTATAGACTCTTTTGCCCGTCTCCTTCTCAACTTTTATAAGCGCGTCAATGTTTCCGGGGTTAAGAACCAAAGGCTTTTCACAAATAACATCTGCCCCGGCCCTTAGTCCGAAACGAATATGAGCATCGTGCAGATAGTTTGGAGTTGATATTGAGACATAATCTACCTTCCCGCAACAACCGTTATCTCTGTTTTTAATGGCAAGATTTGCCATTTTTGTAATATGACGCTCAAATAACTCGTACTGGGTAAAGAATGAGCAATCCGGGAAGAATGAGTCAATTATACCCACTGAATCAAAAACATCGTATGCAGCGCAAAGGTCGTTTCCGGTATCTTTTATCGCCTTCATATGTCTTGGTGCTATGTATCCGGCAGCGCCTATCAGAGCAAAGTTTTTCACTGGTTGTCTTTTTAAAATATCCTGCAAATATACACAAAATGTGCCATCGTGGTATAGGGAACTATTTATTTTGAATTGTTAGTATGTCATCCTCCGAAAGTGGGGTGTATGGCCCCTCTTTAGCCTCAAAAATCACTGTATTTTTGTCAAGTACCTCCAGGGTGTGAAACACTCCTACAGGTATCTCCAACCCGTAAAATCCTTCGCAGGGATCAAGCAAATGGGATGAAACAATAGTGCCGGAGTCATCATAGAAATAGACCCTGATAGCACCCCGTAGAACAATGTAGGTCTCAGCTGTATGGTGGTGCCTGTGAATCGGGAAAATGCTCCCGGGCTGGAGTGCATTGAGCATTTTCTGGGCCCCTGCATCAAGAGATTTATGCAGATTAAAATTCATTCTAAGCCGCGCAGAGCCCTTTGCCTGAGCAGAGACCTCGTCCAGTAATTTATCGTCAATAATTATGGGTTCCATCTCCACAGAAATTACCTGTTGTACATCTGTTCGTAGTATGCCTGATAATCTCCCGATGTAACCCTCTCCATCCACTCTTTGTTATCCAGATACCATCTGACTGTCTTCTCCAGCCCCTCTTCGAACTGCAGAGAGGGACTCCACCCAAGCTCTTTGTTTAGTTTTGTCGAGTCTATGGCGTAGCGAAGATCGTGGCCGGCACGGTCTGTTACATAAGTTATTAACGAGTCGCTGCTTCCCTGTGGTCGCCCTAAAAGCCTGTCCACAGTCTTGATCATAACCTTTATGAGGTCTATGTTTCTCCATTCGTTAAACCCTCCGATATTGTAAGTATCTCCGGTTTTTCCCTTATGAAATATGAGATCTATTGCCACAGCGTGGTCCTCTACATAGAGCCAGTCTCTCACATTCTCACCTTTTCCGTATACGGGAAGAGCTCTGTTATTGCAGATGTTGTTGATAAAAAGTGGTATCAGTTTTTCCGGAAACTGAAAGCTTCCGTAGTTGTTTGAGCAATTTGAAATAACAACCGGTAGTCCATATGTATCGTGAAAAGCCCTTACAAAGTGGTCACTTGCAGCTTTAGATGCCGAGTAGGGAGAGTGTGGGTCATACTTGGTATCCTCTGTGAAAAAGGTACCCTCCTGCTCAAGTGAACCATAAACCTCATCGGTGGAGACGTGGTAGAATAATTTCCCCTCAAAACCCTCTTTGCCGGCCTCCCCCCAATAGTTTTTTGCCGACTGTAAAAGATTAAGAGTACCTATTACATTTGTATTTGCAAATGCAAAAGGGTCTTTGATTGACCTGTCTACGTGAGATTCGGCAGCCAAATGAATGATTCCGTCAATCTTGTTATCTCTTAGAAGCTTAGGAATTAGGGCAGTATCGCAAATATCCCCTTTGATAAATTTGTAGTTAGGGCTATCCTCAATATCCTTAAGGTTCTCAAGGTTTCCGGCGTAAGTTAACTTATCCAGGTTAATGATATTGTAGTGTGGATATTTGTTTACCATAAGTCTCACTAGATGTGAACCTATAAACCCGGCCCCTCCGGTTATGAGGATGTTTTTCATATTTCCTTTTTTTTACAATTTATTTCTATAATCTACCCTCTTGATGCGATACTCTCTTTTCTGTAAAAATCTGCAAGGGAGTCACGCCAATGTGGGATATCAATATTTAGGAGCTCTTTTATCTTCCCTTTGTCTAAAACCGAATATGGCGGACGAACAGCCTTAGTGGGAAATTTATCGCTTGTTACAGGCATAACTTTACAGCGTCTGCCCGTTAATTTTACAATCTCCAGAGCAAAATCGTACCAGGAGCAAACACCCTCGTTTGAGAAGTGGTATATGCCTTTCATCTGTGGGGTGTATCTTTGCTTGAATAGGAGAATAACTTTAGCAAGATCTTTTGCATATGTAGGAGTTCCAATCTGATCAAATACTACATTCAGAGAGTCCCGCTCACCGCTCAAACGCAGGATTGTCTTTGCAAAGTTATTACCATAAACAGAGTATAGCCACGATGTCCGGATTATAATATAATTTGCCCCGCTACGCATTACCTCAAGCTCCCCCTCAACCTTTGTTTTGCCGTATACACCTACCGGATTTGTGCTCATACTCTCTTTGTAAGGTGTTGGCCCAATCCCATCAAAGACATAATCTGTAGAGATGTGAATCAGAAGTGCTCCGCAGGCATTTGCCTCATCGGCAAGAATACCCGGAGCTGTTCTGTTAACTCTATCACAAATTTCGGACTCCTCTTCTGCCTTATCTACTGCAGTATAGGCCGCACAGTTAATAATAACCTCTATGTTTTTGTCATTAAGGAAATGGTATACGCTCTCTCTGTTTGTGATATCCAGTTCGGCCACATCCGTAAAGAAGAGAGTATCTCCTTCAACTCCAAAGAAGAGCTCCTTAAGCTCACTCCCCAGCTGTCCCTTTGCCCCAGTTATCAAAATATTTGCCATAAAAAATCAATAGAGATTTATGTTATAATCAAAAAGCTTTGCATTTTGCAGAGATGGCTGATTCTTATCCTTATCACTCAGGGAGATATCATTCAGGGGAACCCTCCAATCTATGGCTACTGTAGGATCGTTCCAGCTTAGAGCACCTTCACTCTCTACAGAGTAGTAGTTGTCACACTTATATTGAAAGATACACTCTTCGCTCAGTACAATAAATCCGTGAGCAAATCCTCTGGGAATAAACATAATAAGCTTATTATCGGCAGAGATTTCTGCAGCTACGTATTGGCCGAAAGTGGGAGAGCCTTTACGAATATCTACAGCTACATCCAGAACTTTTCCGCTGACAACTTTAACCAGTTTGCTCTGTGCAAACGGTGGAAGCTGGTAGTGAAGCCCTCTCAATACACCATATTGTGATTTTGATTCATTATCCTGAACGAAACGGGTTTTAAAAACGCTCTCTTCAAATTTCAGTTGTGAGAAGGATTCAAAAAAGTAGCCTCTTTTATCGTAAAATACTTTCGGTTCAATTATAAGTACCTCGGGGATTGAGGTTTTAGTAACATTCATTTGCAGTTAGTTATTTATCTTTTTGTTAAATCTATCAGGTACTGACCATATTGATTTTTCTGCATAGGTTTTGCCAGTTCCAGAAGTTGCTCTCTATCTATCCAACCTTTGTTGAACGCAATCTCCTCCAGACAGGCAATCTTGAGCCCCTGTCTTTTTTCAATCACCTCTACAAAACCGGACGCCTCCGAAAGAGAGTCGTGGGTGCCGGTATCCAACCAGGCGAACCCTCTTCCAAGCAGTTGTACTTTTAGCTCTCCATCTTTTAAAAACTCCTGATTTACAGTTGTTATCTCTAATTCTCCCCGTGCAGATGGTTTAATCCTTTTTGCTACATCAACTACCTTGTTGGGGTAGAAGTAGAGCCCTACAACTGCGTAGTTACTCTTTGGATTGAGCGGCTTCTCTTCAATACTGAGAACCTTGCCGTCCGGGTTGAACTCTGCAACTCCGTACCTTTGAGGGTCAGTTACATAGTAACCAAATACTGTGGCTATAGACCTCAATTCTGCATCCTCCACAGCCTCGCTCAGCATATGACTGAAAGACTGTCCGTAGAAAATGTTGTCCCCAAGTACAAGGCAGGCGCAATCATCTCCAATAAATTGCTCTCCAATAATAAAAGCCTGGGCAAGTCCATCCGGAGAGGGCTGAGGGGCGTATTCAAACTTTACTCCGTAATCGCTCCCGTCTCCCAGCAGTCTAATAAAGCCCGGAAGGTCAGATGGGGTAGATATAATTAAAATCTCCCTGATTCCGGCTAACATTAACACCGAAATGGGATAATATACCATCGGTTTGTCATATATTGGCAGGAGTTGCTTTGAAACCCCTTTGGTAATAGGGTAGAGTCTGGTTCCGGAACCACCGGCTAGAACTATTCCTTTCATATAAATACTGTTTCTTTAAACAAATATAGTAAAAAGATCCTACCTAATTTAGAGGTAACTTCAATAAAGTGAATAGAACAAAGCCGTTGAAGATCTATTTACGGAAAATACCTCTTTTTGCAGGTTTGACCTCCTGAGTCGCATTTTGGAAAATATCAGGGTCAAAGCACTTCCCCGGGCTGTTTTTGAGAGAGTTATATATGAAGCCCCAATCCGGAAGACCTCCGAAATTCCTATCATCTATGAACATATCCGCCATTATCTTTCTTGGACCTGTGTTGGGCAGATCCGGGTAGTTTGCATTCACGGCATAGAAGTGAAGTCCTCTCTGTTTACAAAAGTCCAGGGCAGCCTGAAGGTGCTCGCCCTCGCGAACAGTCCATAAAATAAGGTTATGTTTAAGTTCGCTCTGGATTAGTTTTAATGTCTCAATCGCAAAAGGGATCTCCTCTCCAATCTCGGGAAAACGATGCTTAACAATTGTGCCGTCAAAGTCAATAGCAATATCCATTAATCTGGTATTTTTATGAAAAGAACGCTGCAAATTTAGTCAATTTTAAATTATTTTCTAAATATCTGAAAGCGATTTGCAAAGAGAGTCATATAGAGGCGAGTTGTGATCAATAAAATTTTGGGCTGCAGACTCCAGTTTGTGGATATTTTTTATTGAGGCATTGTCAATCCTAATATCTGCAGTGAGCATCGGAGGTTCAATCCTAATGTAATTTTGAGGAACCCCGGAGATGGAGAAGATTTGCTGCATTTGGTAATCAACTGTTTCCGAAACAGATGACATTAAAATATCTAAAATAGGGTGTAGCCAGTGTATATACCCGAAATTTTTTGTGTTTTTGAAGTGATATGGCCTAATAGCCTTACCTGTTCCAACCGAGAGCATCCAGAAATTGCTTACAGGCTCCCCGGGCCATATTTTAATAGCCTCTACCAGAGAACACATTGCGGGATTTCCGGCATAGACTCCGCCATCTACGAGGTGTCTGGAGGAGTTGTCTTTTGCAAATATCCGGGCAGGAATAAAGTAGCTGGGAGCAGCAGTAGTGGCCCGAACGACATCACAAAGTTTATAGTTGGCCATATCGCCATATTTTGTGGTGGCGTATCGACTAAAGAGTACTGCTTTACGGCTGCTTAGGTCATATGCGGTAATCAGACAATCTTTCATTACCTCTGAAATGTATGAATCTCCAATGAGTTTTTTTGCAAATGCATAGAGTGCATCCTCGCTGTATCTGCTTCTTAACAACCCCGCTCCAGACCGGATAAAGTAACTTAGAGGACGACGAAAGAGAACCGGTCCCAACTCGCAGTATAGATCGAATATCTGGGTTGCACTGTATTTAGGTCGTGTGGTTCCGTCGCCTTTGGGTTGAGGAACAAGGTAGAGGCTATTAAAATATGGCCCGGGGAGCCTGTAAGCAATTTCTGGATGCTCTCGGTTGGAACAGGTAAGGCT
>Ga0351862_1174_pt1 | contig 13496 bp, 9 predicted proteins | sample BONcelFGM3001F10_FD_206787 | JGI IMG/M metagenome (GOLD analysis project Ga0351862, IMG submission 206787) | Enriched cells from coal bed in the Powder River Basin, Montana, United States - BONCAT cells FGM rep2 HSBNCT.FGM.300.1.F10 ...
TGGAGAGCCTTGTTAAGGAGGGTGGGCTTACATATCTTGGGGTTGTTGCAATTTCAGATCCTCTGCGGGAGGATGTTACCGAAGCTGTTGCCAATTGCGTAGGTGCAGGGAAGAGACACCGTTAAACAGATTATTCTGGACAACCCTGCTTTGATGGAGGAGATAGAACAAAAAATACGTCTCAAACTACAGGAGAGCAGAGACTAAAACAGCTCAAAAAAAACAGATGGAAATTGTATTAAGCGGAATTCGGTCTACAGGACACCTGCACCTGGGAAATTTTTACGGTGCACTCAGGAACTATATTAAGATGCAGGAGAACTACAACTGTTTCTTCTTTATTGCAGACCTGCATTCATTAACCACTCACCCTCACCCGGATGACTTTCACGCCGGGGTTAGGACAATACTTGCAGAGTATCTGGCTTCCGGTCTGGATCCCGAAAAATCTGCAATCTTTGTACAGAGCGATGTTCCTGAGATACTGGAGCTCTATATTCTGTTGAATATGATCTCATATAAAGGGGAGCTGGAGAGGACAACATCATTCAAGGACAAGGTGAGACAGCAGCCGGACAATATCAATGCCGGGCTGCTCACCTATCCGGTTCTTATGGCCTCAGATATTCTTATCCATAGGGCAAACCTGGTCCCTGTCGGTAAAGATCAGGAGCAGCATCTGGAGATGGCACGAGTGCTTGCAAGAAGGTTCAACACTTTCTACAACTCCCCGGTATTTCCGGAGCCAAAAGCCTTTAACTTCGGAGATGATCTGGTTAAGGTGCCGGGGTTAGACGGAAGCGGAAAGATGGGCAAAAGCGAGGGTAATGGAGTATATTTGTGTGATGATGAGCAAACTATACGAAAGAAAGTGATGAAGGCAGTAACAGACAGCGGCCCTACAGAGCCAAACAGCACAATGCCGGACTCTGTTGCAAATCTGTTTACACTTCTCAATATTGTCTCCAAAAAAGAGACAGTAGCCCACTTTATGCAGAGCTACAACAACTGCACAATACGCTACGGAGATCTTAAAAAGCAACTCGCAGAGGATATCTGCGCTCAGACGCTCCCGATTAAAGCGAGAATAGAGGAGATCTACAAAGATGAAGACTACCTGCGTAAGGTGGTAAAAAGAGGAACAGACCTGGCCAGAGAGAGTGCGAACGCAACTCTCAAAGAGGTTAGAAAAGCAGTTGGCTTCAGGAGCTTCCTTAACAGAGATGATTAGTAAAGAGACTATAGAGAAAATACTGGATGCGGCACAAATTGTTGATGTAGTCGGCGATTTTGTTGCATTGCGAAGAAGGGGGGCAAACTATATGGCTTGCTGCCCTTTTCATCACGAAAAGACACCCTCCTTCTCTGTCTCTCCCTCTAAAGGGATATTCAAGTGCTTCGGTTGCGGGAAAGCGGGCAACTCGGTAAATTTCATTATGGAGCACGAACAGCTGGGTTATGTTGATGCTCTTAAGTTCCTCGGAAGAAAGTACTCCATAGAGATAGCAGACAGGGAGGAGACAGAGCAGGATGCCCAGAACAGATTAAGGTCGGAATCTCTGTTGGCAGTCACCCAGTTTGCTCAGGAGTTCTACACAGACTCTCTCTGGAATACAGATCAGGGTGTAGCTATAGGGCTGAGTTATTTTAAGGAGAGAGGTTTCGACGAGGCTCTTATTAAAAAATTTATGCTGGGTTGGGCCCCTTCAGGCAGAGACTCACTAAGTAAAGCAGCTCTAAAAGCGGGTTACAAAAAGGAGTTTCTTATTGCCGCAGGTCTCTCAGTAGAGAGGGACTCAGATAAAGAGCTCACAGACCGTTTTTACGACAGAGTTATGTTCCCTGTCCACTCAATCTCCGGACGGGCTATTGCTTTTGGAGGCAGGACACTGCGTGCAGATAAAACCGTCGCAAAATATATTAACTCTCCCGAGACAGAGATCTATATTAAGAGTAGGACTCTATATGGGATTTTCTTTGCAAAGAGCTCCATCACCAAGATGCAGAAATGCTATCTGGTTGAGGGTTATACCGATGTTTTGGCATTTCACAAATCTGGTGTAGAGAATGTAGTGGCTTCAAGCGGCACATCCCTTACCACTGAGCAGATCCGTCTCATAAAACGATTTGCCCCAGAGGTGACAATTCTTTACGACGGAGATGCAGCCGGTATCAAGGCCTCTTTACGGGGTATTGATATGCTTCTGGAGGAGGGTCTCCGCATTAAAGTGGTTCTCTTCCCCGATGGAGAGGATCCGGACTCCTTTGCAAGAAAAAACAGCCCTGAAGTTCTCAAACAATTTCTCCAGGATAATCAGGAAGATTTCATAGCTTTTAAAACCAGACTGCTATCTGCAGAGACAAAAAAGGATCCTATTAAGAGGGCTCAGCTTATTCAGGAGGTGGTTGCCAGCATAGCGGTAATCCCGGATGCCATAAGCAGGGCTGTCTACATCGAGGAGTGCTCTACCAGACTAAATATCTCGGAGGAGATTCTCTCTACCGAGGTTAAGAAGTTGCGCAAAAAGAGGCAGTACGGAGCCTACTCAACTGAGTATACCCCTGCTCCCGAGCCGGGAGTTCCGCTCTATTTTCCTGTTTTTGAGACAGGAGAGAGGCTACCCGAGTTTATCACCAACACCTATTGTGAACCTGCAGAGAGGGAACTTCTCTACTATCTAATAAAATTCGGCGAGCATCCACTCTATGGAGCAGACGAAGAGAATCCGGCGTCGGTCACTGTCTCTCAGTTTATTCTCACAGAGCTTTCAAATGACGATCTTGAACTTCAGAACCTTATATACAAAAACATCTTCGACGAGTACTATCTTGTAAAGGAGATTGGTCAGCAAGAGATTCAAAAACACTTTCTGAACCACAGAAATCAGGATTTTGTAAATGTGGTGCTGGATCTTCTCCATAAGGAGCATAACCTCACAATCAAACAATTTGTTGCCGAGATACCTCCGGAGGAGCATCTGCTCTCTACAATGGTCCCTAAATCTATACTCATCTATAAGGCAAAAATTACTTCAATAGCCTATCAAAATCTCTGTAAAGATCTCTCCCAGGCAGAGAAAGAGAGGGACAGTATCCGGCAGAACGAGCTTATGGAGCAGCTTCAGATATTGATGCACATTCGCAACTCCTTCTCCAGGGAGCTTAAGAGATTGACCATTTAAGATTTTTTTTAACTTTGTCGCCTAAAATTTTCCAACCGATGAACAGCAACTTTAAACGACACCTAATCACCGCAGCTCTGCCCTATGCAAACGGAGCAGTACATATTGGACATCTTGCAGGGGTTTATATTCCTGCCGACATCTATGCAAGATATCTGCGAATGCGGGGAGAGGATGTCCGTTTTATCTGCGGGTCGGACGAGCACGGGGTTCCAATTACCATAAAGGCAAAACAGAACAACTGTACACCTCAGGAGATTGTGGATAAATACCACCTTATCATTAAAGACTCATTTGAGAGGCTTGGAATCAGTTTTGACATCTACTCCAGAACAAGCTCTGCAATACACCATAAAACAGCATCTGAGTTCTTTAAAAAGCTATATAGTGAGGGGAAGTTCATAGAGAGGGAGAGCGAGCAGTATTACGATGAGCAGGCCAACCAGTTTCTTGCAGACAGATATATCTGCGGAACCTGTCCAAAATGTATGGCAGAGGGGGCATATGGAGACCAGTGCGAGAAGTGCGGCAGTACTTTGAGCCCAACCGAGCTAATAAATCCAAAATCTACCCTAAGCGGCAATGTGCCCATAATGAAGAGTACTTCACACTGGTATCTGCCTCTTGACCAATATGAGCCCTGGCTTAAAGAGTGGATTCTTGAGGGGCATAAGGAGTGGAAAGTGAATGTTTACGGGCAGTGTAAATCGTGGCTCGATGGCGGGTTACAACCCAGGGCTGTGAGCCGTGACCTTGACTGGGGAGTTCCGGTTCCTGTGGATGGTGCAGATGGCAAAGTTCTCTATGTTTGGTTTGATGCCCCTATCGGTTACATCTCCAATACTATAGAGCTTATGCCAAACGACTGGGAGAGGTGGTGGAAGAGTGAAGATACCAAGCTTGTACACTTTATAGGTAAAGACAATATTGTTTTCCACTGTATTGTTTTCCCGGCTATGCTCAAAGCGTATGGTGATGGTTACATCCTTCCCGAGAATGTGCCTGCAAATGAGTTTCTCAACCTTGAGGGGAATAAAATATCTACATCCCGTAACTGGGCAGTGTGGCTTCACGAATATCTGGACGAGTTTCCGGGTAAGGAGGATGTATTGAGATATGTACTCTGTGCAAATGCTCCCGAAACAAAGGATAACGACTTCACCTGGAAAGATTTCCAGACCAGAAACAACAGTGAACTGGTGGGAATTTTTGGTAATTTCGTGAACAGGGCAGTAGTTCTAACCCATAAATATTTTGAGGGGGAGACTCCGGCCGCACTAAACTGTTTAGCTATTGATGATGAAGTTCTCTCTCAGATTCCTATCCTTAAAAAGAGCATAGAGGATAATCTGGAAAACTATAAGTTTCGCGAAGCACTGCGCGAGGCTATGAACCTGGCCCGTCTTGGAAACAAGTATCTCACAGATACAGAGCCCTGGAAGGTTGTTAAAACAGATCCGGAGAGAGTTGCAACCATTCTTAACATCTCTCTGCAGATATGTGCCAACCTGGCAATAGCATTTGAGCCGATACTTCCGCATACAACCAAAAAACTGCGCTATATACTCAATATGAAAACCAGCCGCTGGGAAGAGTTCGGGAATATCTCGATTCTTCATCCAGGGCATAAACTCAACGAGGCAACTCTGCTCTTTGAGAAGATTGAAGATGGCGAAATAGAGTTTCAGATAGCAAAGTTGCAGGCAACTAAAAATTCAAATGAGGCAACAGCCGTTATTGACCATAAGAGCCCGCTAATGCCGCTCAAGCCTGAGTGCACCTATGAGCAGTTCTCAGAGATGGATATCCGCACCGCAACGGTACTTGAGGCAGAGAGGGTGCCAAAAACAGATAAGCTTCTTAAGTTAACAATAGATACAGGGCTTGATATCCGCACTATTGTATCCGGGATAGCCGAGTACTACTCTGTGGAAGAGATGGTTGGTAAACAGATCTGCATACTTGCAAATCTGGCTCCTAGAAAGATCAAAGGGATCGAATCCAAAGGTATGATTCTTATGGCCAAAGAGGAGAACGGCAAAATGAAGATTGTAAGCCCCGAACAGAGGCTGGAGAACGGTTCTGCTATCAGCTGAGTTTTAGAATCTCCCTCTCCTCTTTTGAGTAGAGTATCCACTCAAGTATCGGACGAAGTTCATCCTTGAACACTATTAAAAGCGCAATTACTGCGATGAGCAGGAATGTGAGCACCAGTATCGTTATAAACCTCTTAACAAATTTGTTGCCCCCCTTTTTATCTTCAGCTTTTGGAGAAGTAGCTGCGACAGGTTGTACTTTTGGAGCAGTAGCTGCGACGGGTTGCACTTTTGGTGCAGTAGCAATAACCGGTTCCGGTTTTGGAGGTGTAACTTTAATAGGTTCCGGCTTAGGTGCAATCACCTGTTGCGGTTCCTGAATTACATCTTCGTCTATTGATATAAGATCTTCAAGCCCTCTCTCACTATTATCTACAGAGATTTCAGATTCTATAACCTCCTCCATCTGTGGCTCAGTAATAACTTCCGGATTAAACTCCTCTGAACCTGCCTCGTCAATTATGCTCTCGATATCGGTGCCCAAGCCGGTCAATCCAAGAAGATCTTTAGGTATCCCTTTGAAAAATCTCTCTACAGGTTTCCCGGTAAGCTTCTCTACCTCTCCTTTTTTTGAGAGGACTTTAATATTAATAGGGGCAAGGCCGTAACCCTCTACATAATTGAAAAGATCTTTGTCTGCCACAAAGAAGTAGTCATTTTGCTCTGTGGCTCTCATAGTACCGAAGCCGGGAATCTTATATGTTTTGTTTGTGCTAAGATCTACCTTGAGTCTTTTAACAAACTCGGCAATCTCGTGCTTTGCAATCTCAATTGAGACTCCCCTGTCATCTGCATATCTTATTTCCAGAAGCCCGTCATTCCAACTCTCACTGGAACGAAACAGTATTCTCCTGAATGGGGGGTGAATAACCAAAGCCCTGTCCGAAAAGACAGATGGTGCCATCTCTGCAATAAAACTTCCCATACCGGGCAGTGATACTCTGTCATTTTCGAGTATAAGCTCCTTGAGAATATTTGAGAAAAGGGTAATATCCATATTTGGTTGCTATTGTGCAAAGTTAAAAAAAATGTAACTAAAATGATGATATTTTAAAAATCTCAAAAATTGTGATAAAAGATTTGCAGTTTTATAAAATTCCATTTACATTTGCAGTCCCAAAAAGGGAAAAACAAATTCCTCGTTAGCTCAGTTGGTTAGAGCACCTGACTGTTAATCAGGGGGTCCTAGGTTCAAGTCCTAGACGAGGAGCAAAAAAGAGTTACAAAAGTATTGTTTTGTAACTCTTTTTTTTTGCTGCAAACAAAAACACAGGGTTTTGTGTTAATATAATTTTGTAATCCTGCGCTTAAATTTACCCGGCTAAACAATTAATAAGAGTAATATAATGGAAAGAGAATCAGTAAACACATCTATTAAATGTAAGATAGAGTGTGCAGCCTCCTCCAAAACCGCTTATGGAGATAAGAGTATTAGCATCCTGAAAGAAAAATTTCTATTTGTTTTGTGTCTGGTAACTCTTTTTAGTTTTCAAGCGTTTTCGCAATCAAAATATGAAAAAGAGTTTCGTATTAAGGAGTCAGAAGTACCATCTATAGCTCTCTCTTTTGTTGATTCAATAACCTTCGACTCCAAAGTTAAATGGTACAAGGAGATAGGTTTAGACCATATTACATTCGAGGCTAAAGCAATTTCAAATAAAGAGAGGCACAGCATTGAGTTTTCTGAGAACGGAACGTTTCAGGACATTGAAATTGAGGTGGGTATATCCAAAATTCCTTCTGATATCTACGCAAAAATAACAGAGATTTTGACTCTAAGTCACAAAAAACACAAAATAGAGAAAGTTCAAATACAGTACACCGGAGAACGAGATTCTGCTCTGATGTTTTTAAGAGAAAACAGGAATAACTCTAAGGGCATTACAGTAAGTTATGAGGTCATTATCTCTACAAAAATGGATGGGAATTTTGTTATGATGGAGTATCTTTTTTCTGCAAAAGGTGAATATCTGCAAAGCAAACAAATAATCTCAAAAAGAAAAGATACTATTGATTACTAAATATGAAAAGACTCTCTATTATACTCATTCTCTCTGTATTTTCGGTTATTTGTGCCGCTCAAACAGGAAATCAGTATGGAGTTATGCCATCGATAAACTTAATTAAGCAATTCCCTAAAAACTGGTCAACAAACTTTAAGCTTGAGTCAAGGCAATCTATTTATAACCAAGTGCTGAAATATGATTATTTGCTAACAGAGCTATCCTTGGTAATAACAAAACGGATTGCGCCAAATATAACATTAGGTGCCGGTTATCTAATAAGGGCAGAAGATGATGAATTTAAAAACAGAGTTATACAACAGATTAGTTTTGGCAAAAAGTATCCCGGCTTTCGTATGGCACACAGGTTTATGACTGACCAAACTTTTGGAAAGAGCTCCGACACTGAACTTAGACTCCGGTACCGGATATCATCCGAGATTCCTTTGGAAGGAGAGTCAATTGATGTGAAAGAGTATTATCTTAAAATCAATAATGAATATCTTAACTCTTGGCAAAAAAGTGATTACGACCTGGAAATCAGATTAGGGGCTCTTTTGGGTTACTCTATCTCTTCTATTAATGATCTGGAAATTGGGATAGACTATAGGTTAGACTCATTTATTAGCGGGAATAGAAGAGAGAGAATTTGGCTAAGCATAAACTTTTTCCACTCTTTATGAAATGTCGATATAAAATCTCAAAATTTAACAGAAAAGTGACTATCGTTTATTACTAAGAAAAAGCGTTAACACAAAACCTATTGCAAGAAGTATGGTTCCTATTGAAAATGCGTAATTAGCCGCGTCTTGCGGAAAATTGTCTTTCATAAACCCAACTATCTGCGGACCAAGAACACCCCCGGAAGACCAGGCAGTTAGAATGGCTCCGTAGACTACCGGCATCAGCCTGTCAGAAAAAACCTCTCTGATGTAGGCCGGCATCGTTCCGAATCCACCTCCGTAACATAGCAAAACATAGCATACAAGCAGTGCAAAGATGTAGGGGTTTGTAACAAAGAGCAGAGTTACAAACACAATAAGCTGACTCCCTAATATCAATCTAAAAGTCTGAATCCGCCCAATTCTGTCTGATACTCCTCCCCAGAAAAATCGGCCTATTCCGTTAAAAATTGAGCTAACGGCAATGAGTGTACCTCCTATTGCTGCAAGCGAAACAGGGTCACCACCCGGTCTGTAGAGGCTCCACAGATCCTGCATCATAGGTGACTGGAAACTGATAAACATTATACCAGCAGTGATATTAACAAAGAAAACTACCCAAATCATTAGGAACTTTAATGTAAAAATGGCCTCTGTGGCGGTAATCTCTTCTCCCTTGCTGTTATCTGTTGCAGATATTTTTGCAGGGGGTGTATAACCTTCGGGCAAGTACCCGGCTTGCGGTTGTTTAATAAAGAGGGCGGCAATAAAGCCAAGTAGCAGAATAAATAGGCCAATTATAAAAAACGAGGTGATAAGATTGCCATCTGCAATGTTCAAAACTGTAGGGGCAATAAATTTAGACATTACCAGAGCTCCAAAGCCAAACCCCATAACCACCATTCCGGTAACGAAACCCTGTTTGTCCGGAAACCATTTTGATGCCGAAATTACCGGAGTCACATAGCTCATCCCAATACCCCACCCGCCAACAACTCCAAACCCTAAAATTAGAGCCGGCAAACTATGGAATTTAAGTGCCAGGCTTCCCAGAACAAACCCTGTCCCGTACATAATTGCACCAATAACAGCCAGTTTTGTAGGCCCAAATTTTGGAAGGTTTATCCCACTCCAGGCAGCAGAGATTCCAAGAAATAGGATATTGGTACTAAAGACCCAGGCCACACCCGAGTTTGACCATCCATACGCCTCAACGATGGGCTTTTGAAAAAAGCTCCAGGAGTATACAGTCCCCAGAACAATCATTAAAATTGTTCCCATCACAGCCACCAGCCACCGGTTTTGTTTTAATGCTCCCACACTCTCTATTTGCATAATACCCTATATTGGCGGCTAATTTAAATAAGTTTGTGTAATTTTACTAAAAGTTCTTAGGGTTAATATTACTTTATGTTCTTTATAAGTATTGTATGGTTTTAAAAGAGAGCCGCGTTAAACAAATAACGAATGAGATACTTTTTGAAGAGATCTATAGGAAACACTTCAAGAAGGTTTTGTTCTTTGCATATAGATACTTAAACAATAACGAGAAGGCAGAAAATATTGCACAGGATGTTTTTCTTGCGCTGTGGGGGCAAATGGAGAATCTTGAAAAGGATGGAGAGGTTTTACCCTTTCTTTTTGTACTGACAAAATACAGATGTCTAAATTGGTTAAGAAAGGAGAAACATCACGAAAAATATAAAAAAAATATTATTACAGATAACGATATTTCAATAACCGCACTTTCGGATGAGAGCTCTACAAACCTCTATTATAAAGAAATTGAATACCTTGTCCAGACAGCAATTGAAAAAATGCCCGATAAAATTAAAGATACATTTATATTGAGTCGATATAAGAACTTAAAAAACAAAGAGATTGCACATCTGCAAAAAATATCAGAAAAAACTGTTGAGTACAGAATGTCGTATGCTTTTAAAATTTTAAGAAAATTTTTAAAAGATTATGTTTGTTTAGGTTTTTTATTTTCACATCAAATTTTTTGGTAAAATATTATATGAGAAAAAGCATTATAATTAAATATATAAAAGGGGAGTTGTCGGATAGCCAACGAGAAGATGTACTTATCTGGGCATCAAAAGAGAAGGATAACGAGCTATATATTGCCAGACTTAAAAATTTGTACATTTCCCAGAACATTCCTCAGGAGGAGGCCTCAGAAGAGGATGTGAACAAAATATTTAAGGCAATAAATCGCTCATTTCCTGATAATTCCAAAATCAAAAACCCAAAATATTTTGTTCTCAATAAAAGGGTTTTCTGGAGAGTTGCTTCAATAATTCTTTTATTTATTGTTTCTGGATATTTTATGCTATACTTTAACAGTGAGAGTAAAAGAGATGATGCCTCTATAGCCGAAATCTCTATTAGCACTGTCAAATATAAAAACTATCTCTCTACAAAAATTTTATACACTCCAAAAGGGGTAAAAGCTCACCTAATTCTTCCCGATAGTTCTCAGGTTTGGATGAACTCAGACACTCGCATTGAGTATCCGGACACATTTAACTTGTCTGTAAGAGATGTTACCATTTCCGGAGAAGCCTATTTTAAGGTTGTGAAAAATCCCGGGCGTCCTATGATAATTAAAACAACAAAGGGCTTTTCCATCGAAGTTCTCGGTACAGAGTTCAATATTAAAGCTTATGACAATGAAAGCAGGTCACAAACAACACTTTACAGTGGAGAGATAAACTTGCTCAGAGAAAAGAACAAAAAAGTAATTAGCACAAAAATAGCTCCAAACCAAACAGTCATAATAAACTCTGAATCAACTGAAAATAATGTTTCCAAAGTTATTAAAGAGTCTCCTTCTGATGATTATGCTTGGAAAGAGGGGAAAATTATTTTTGATTCCACTCCTGTTACCGAGGTTATTAAAACTTTGGAAAGGTGGCACGGAGTTGAATTTATTGTAAAAGACACAGATATTCTAAATTATAAAATCACCGCAACATTTAATTCTGAATCAATTGTTCAGATTATGGATCTTATCCAATTAACATCACTAATTAAATATGAGGTTAAGAACAGAAAAGTGATTTTAAAGAAGAAACAAAATTAAATTTAACTTCCCCTGTCAAATCTTTTTATAATTCACAAGAAAAATTAGGGATAATCTTTCTTTGGGTTCTTAAGTAATGTATAACCAAAGAACACAATTATGAATTTACTTAAACAGAAATTTTATCAAAGGCTTTTGCCTCTAATTCTGATGTGCTTTGCGACAACCATTTCGATTTATTCGCAAAGCATTAACATCAATTTTAAGGATACCCCCATTAAAAGTATCCTTAAAGAGATTACTCGTCAAAGCGGGTATACTTTTGTCTATTCCGACCTACTTAAAGAGGTTGAAAATAGAATTACAATTAACTACTCCAGAAAGAATGAAGGAATGGATCCTCTTCTAAAGGAAATTTTCCTGGGGACTAAGGTATCTTGGAATATTATCGGGAAGCAAATTGCTTTGCTTAGCGGTTTTAAAGAGGAGGGTAAAAATCCCGGCTCATTTATGTTGAAAGGGATTATTAAGGATGATTTGAATGATCCTATCCCTGGTGTTGCAATACAAAACAGAACAACCGGTAAAATAGTGATCTCCGGATCAGATGGTTCATACAATATTGAAGCTAAAGAGGGAGATTTTATCCTATTTGCAATTATGGGGATGACAGATTATGTGCTACCGGTTGGAAAAAACAACTTGGTTAACATCTCTTTAAAGCCCGATGCTATTGACTTAAAGGATGTTGTAGTAACTGGTTATCAAACAATTTCAAGAGAGAGAGCTCCGGGTTCATTTAGTACAGTGGGAGCCGAACTTCTTAATAAACCATCTACATCATTGGAGCAAAGCATAATAGGAAATGTATCCGGTATACAGATAGTTAACAAAGCATACAGAGGCAGAGAAGAGGGATTTATTATTCGTGGTCTTACCTCACTGGGAGCAAACTCTAATCCACTTATTATTGTTGACGGATTTGCGATTGAGGGATCAATCTCATCTATTAACCCAAACGATATAGCCTCAATAACGGTACTTAAGGATGCATCAGCTGCCTCAATCTGGGGAGCAAGATCGGCAAATGGCGTTATAGTTGTTACAACTAAAAATCCTCAAAAGAGTAAGCAAAGTAAAGTTAATGTTGAGTTAAATGCCTTTGTAAAATTTTCCGGAAAGATGGATCTGGACTATGCCAATCCACTCGCGACAAGTGCTGAGACAATTGAATATGAAAAACTTGGCTTTGAATCAAATTTTTTTAAACTCGGATCTCCAATAGGCAACAATTACTCAAGCTCCCTCTACTATAGCTATGCAAGAATGTATTCTCAGGCTGTTGTTGCTTTAAACGAAAATCGTCTTGGATTATTAAACGGTAATCTTAATACAGAACTACAAAGACTATCATCTCTGGACAATAGGGAGCAGATTAAAAAATATCTATTAAACTCCCCTGTAACACAGCAATATAATCTATCAATATCTGGTGGAACCGAAAAATTGACAAACATTCTCACGATAATGTATGATAAGAATATTGACGACTTCAAAGGAAATGACAGACAGAGATATACATTTAATTATAGAACTAAAATTGATCTCTTTAAATGGCTCGAACTTAGCGTAGGTTCAATGTATCAGTATAATAAAAGCAATAACAATGGCCTTAGCTTAGCCGAAATCGCTCTTATGTCTCCATATGATATGTTGCTTGATGACAGTGGTAAATATTTAAGCGTTCAAAAAGACCTCTATCTCCCTATTATTAACCGGTATATCACTCAAAAAGGCGTTAAATTCCCATACAATGACTGGACTTACAATCCATTGCAGGAGATGAGGGGTCGTGATATTTCTACTATTTCAAGTTATGGAAGAGTTCAGGCAGGGCTAAAGTTCAAAATACTTAAAGGTCTCACTTACGAATCAAAATTCCAGTATGAAATAATGAAAGATAGCAATAAAAAGCTTTATTCAGAAGATACATATCAGGTTAGGTTTAATGTTAATTACAATAGTCAATGGAATGGAAGCACTGCTACAGCTGTTAAACAGAACTATGCAAGTGGTAAAGCAATCTCAGAAGCCTATAATAATCTTGATGCCTGGAACTTCAGAAATCAGATCAATTACGATCGTACATTTATGGACAAACACTCTGTATCAATTATTGCCGGTACTGAGGTAAGTGAAAGAGTATATCAGACAGTATCGTACCCTTTGATGTATGGATTTAACAGCGATTTGTTAAGTATAACACCTCCAATAAACGGAATTACATCTCCAACGAATCCAATTTACAATATGTTTGGTGGATCAACCAGCATTAGTTATCCGTCAACAATCAGAAGTTACTCTGTGGATAAATATTTTTCAATTTACGGAAATGCTTCATACACTTTTAACGAAAAATATACCCTTTCCGGAAGTATCAGAACAGATGCCTCGAACCTTATCTCTTCGGATCCTTCAATCAGATACTCGCCATTCTGGAGTGTAGGTTTGTCCTGGAATGTGGG
>Ga0351862_1188_pt1 | contig 12668 bp, 11 predicted proteins | sample BONcelFGM3001F10_FD_206787 | JGI IMG/M metagenome (GOLD analysis project Ga0351862, IMG submission 206787) | Enriched cells from coal bed in the Powder River Basin, Montana, United States - BONCAT cells FGM rep2 HSBNCT.FGM.300.1.F10 ...
CACCCGCACGTTCTGGGGCGGCGACATGACTGTGGTTTTCCCGGAAGCCATTTCCTGCTTCCTGTTCCGCTACGGATTCTTTGAGGAAAACCTGTCCACCATCGTGCTCACTCATGTGAAGCCGGGCGGCGTGTTCTTCGACATCGGCACGCACTTCGGCTACTTCAGCCTCCTGGCCTCGCACCTTGTGGGCGCACAGGGCCAGGTCCACAGTTTTGAGCCCACGCCCTCCACATTCGAGATTTCCAGCCTGAACCTGGCTGCAAGACACAACGTGACACTGAACAACATGGCCGTATGGTCCGAATCCGCCGCCCTCACGTTCAAGGATTACGGGGTGCGGTTCAGCGCATTCAATTCCATTTACGGCGCAAAAATCTCCGAGGAAAAAGTACGCGGCGCCGTGGCCCGGGAAATCAGCATCAAAACCGTGAACATCGATCAATACATCGAAGATTCCGGGGCCAGGCCGGACTTTATCAAGATCGATGCGGAAAGCGCGGAGTATGAAATTCTCCAGGGCATGGAAAAAACGTTGACCCAAATCCGGCCCGCGATCAGCGTTGAGGTCGGCGATATCCGCGAAGGCGATTTCATCGACAGCAGGGAAGCGGTGGATTATCTCTTGAAGTACGATTACCGGGCGTATCAGTTCCAGGAAGGCAGGCTCGCGCCGCACCAGCCGCAGCAGGAATATCTTTACGACAACCTGCTGTTTCTTCCCGCGTGACGGCGGCTCCCCATGAAAGTTGTTATCAGCACCCTGCATGTGAGGCCCAGGTACAACCCAAGCCAGGAAGTTTACGTGGCCGGGCTGCTTGGCGGCCTCGAACAATTGCAGCGCCGGAATATTGATATCACGGTTCTTGTGACCGCGGAAAACAGAACCCTTTTCCCCCTCTCTTCTTTGGAAGCCGTTGCATGTGATGCGCCCGCGTCCACGACCCGCAGAATCTTGTGGGAGCAGACGCATCTACCCGGCCTGCTCGACCAGCTTGGCGCGGATGTATATCACGGCACCGGAAATATGATGCTCACCGGATTCCGCAAGCCCCAGGCCGTGACGGTGCACCTGGCCATGGAGTTCCGCGTCACAGGCGGCATCAAACACGGCCTTCAAGCGGCCTGGCGCAGGTGGATTATCAACCGCACCGCACACGCAGCCCAAGCCGTGATCTGCGCCTCCGAATACTTGAAAGCCGGCTTATGCAGGGTCCACAGACTCAGGCGCGCTGATCACATCCACGTGATTCCCATGGGCGTTGACACCGGGCTTTTCCACCCGCGCGCCGGGCATGGCGGAGACAGGGAAACATTGTCCGGACTGGGAATCGCGGGCCCGTACCTTTTTGGATACGCCGACATTCTGGGCCTGAAAAACGTGCCGCGCATTCTGGACGCCTGGGCGCAGCTTCGCGCACAGGGCCAGGGGCGTCCCGTGCAGCTCGTTCTCATGGGAGACCCGGCGAGCCGGCAGTTTGTGCGCCGCGAAATGGCCGCCCTTGCCCCAAACCTGCGCCGCGATCTGATCTTCCCGGGATTCGTAACGCGCCAGCAACTGGCGGCCCTGTACCGCGGCGCGCGCGCCCTGGTGTTCCCATCCCTGGCCGAGTCATTCGGCCTGTGCATCATCGAAGCCATGGCCTGCGGCGCGCCCGTGCTGACCAGCAACACAACAGCCATGCCCGAGGTGGCGGGACGCGCCGCCCTGATTGTGGACCCGTGCGATACCGCGCAAATCCGCGACGCCATGGACCTGCTCGTAAACGATGATGACGAACATTCCCGTTATGTGGAGGCCGGACTCGCCCGCGCCCGGGAATTCTCATGGACCGCAACCGCGGAGAAAACACTGGGGATTTATAGTAAACTGGGCGCCATATCAGGCGGCGACACAACGTGACGCAAAACGACAACACAAACAACGCGGAATCACGCGGCGCCATTTTCCGGTGGATGAGCATTTTTTCCATGGGGCAAATTTCGGAAAAAGTGTTCATGCTGGCCAAGCTCGTGCTCGTGGCCTTCCTGTTCGGCGCATCGCGCGAGCGCGACGTGTATCTGCTCGCCATGATGATCCCCGCGGTGTTTTTCAATCTCGTGGGCGACGCCATGTACATCTACTGCCTTTCGGTTTTCACCCAGCATAAAAACACGCCGGACGGCCCGTGGCAAATCACCAGCATCCTGCTCACCCTGGCCCTGGTGCTGGTGGCTCTGTTCACCACCGCGTATATGTTGGCCGCGCCGTTCGTATTCCACATGTTCGCCGGAAACCAGCTCAATGCGGACATGCTGCACCTGTCGGTGCGGCTCGCTCTGATCCTTTCACCGCTGTTTTTCTTCTATACCATTCATGCCATGCTCAAGGGTTTTTCCGAGGCTTTCCGCCTGTTCGGCGTGTCCTCGTTCATTTTTTCCATCACCAACTTCATTGCATTCTGCGCTCTGTGGCTGCTGCGGGACCGCGGCATCTTAGGGCTGGCGTACGCCACGCTCATTTCCGAAGCCGCGGCCATGGCCATGTACGTTCCGCAACTCGTACGCAAAGGCTTCCGCTACAAACCGGATTTCCGATTCACACACCCTGATCTGCGCGGCACTTACGCATACGCCATGAAAATCACCACCAGCACCGGTGTCTTTAAATTTTCAATCCTCATCAACCGGCTTTTCGCCCTGACCCTGCCTCCCGGCGCCATCTCGATTTTCGATTACGCGTTCAACCTGGTGCAGAATTTTTCAACGCTGCTGAGGTCTTTTGTCAACGCCGTTTTCCCGTCCCTGACCCAGGCTACCAACGAACAGGAGCATCAATCCGTGAGGCGCTTCCATGAAATGGCGCTGCGCGCCATGGCCCTGGTGGGCATTCCCATGTGCGCGCTCATCTATATGCTGCGTTTGCCTATTGTCAAACTGTTCGAACGGGGCGCTTTCGGCCCGGACGTAGCCATGCAGGTTTCACACACTGTGGCGTTCCTGGCGCCGTGCATCCTGATGTTTCCTCTCACTTACCTCGCCATCCGCCTGTTCGCGGTCCTGCAAAAAACCCGGATGCTCACAATGCTGGGCATCCTGTGCATGGCACTGATCGCGGGTTTCGACGCCCTGCTGCTTGGCCGCGGCGTCACGGGCATGGCCCTGGCAAACACCCTGGCCCTGGCAATTACGTTTGCCGCGTGCTCCATAGCCCTGTCCAGGAATATCGGCGCCATTAACGGTGCGCTGGTTGGACCCGCCGTGCTCAAAGCCCTGGCCGCGGCGGGCGCATGCATGGCAGGCATCCACATGTGCAACCTGGCGCTGGCCCACGCGCCCCTGCCGGACACCTTTGCGGGCCTTCTTGTTATACTTGTGGTACAAGGCGCCGCGGGAACCATGTGCGCCCTGCTCGCATTGTTTTTATTGCGTACGCGGGAAATTATGGATGCATTCGGTTTCATCAGAAAGGCTGTGGGCAAGTGAAACGGACTGTGAACAAGCTGGTGAGCGGCGCACGGCGCGCGGCATATCTGGTGCCGGGACGGCCCGACTACGCCCAGTTCGAAATCACCAACCGGTGCAACCTCAACTGCGCCATGTGCCCGCGCACCAAATACTACAAAGTCAAAATCATCGATATGCCGTACGATGTGTATACCGCGGCCCTGGACAAACTGCTGCCCCTGCGCCTGGCCACGCTCACAGGCTGGGGCGAACCCCTGCTGCACAAGCAACTCTATGACATGATCCGCTACGCGCGCGCCAAAGGCGTGGCCGACGTGGCCATCACAACCAACGGCGTTCTGCTGAATCACGACCATATCAAGGAACTGCTCTCTTGCGGACTCACAGCCCTGCGCGTATCCGTGGACGACCTGGCGGCGCCGGGGGATAAAAACGCAACGTCCGGACACGGCGGCGGCGCGGAAATTATGGACAAAGTCGAGCGGCTGCTCGCACAGCGCACCGGCCCCCTGCCCCGCGTGGCTCTGGCCGTTACCATTTCACCCGAAAACCACGATCACGTGTTCAGGCTCATCGACCGCGCCGCGCAAATACGCATGGATATGGTGGCGCTCATGCGCATGAACGACCGCTTCGATGAATCGCTTAACCGTTACTCATTCGAAGAGGAGAAAATGGTGTGCGCCGAGTACATAGCCCATGCCGCCAAAGCCGGAATCAAAATCGGAACCCCGCAGCAGATGTTCAAAGGCATCCGCCGCATCCTGTACCTTGGCGGTGAAAAATGCCCGGTCACTTATGACAGCGTGTACGTGACCGCAGAGGGCAAAATCACCCCCTGCTGCGCCCTTCCGAAATTCGTGATTGGCGACATTCTGTCACAGGATATTGAAACCATCTGGAACAGCGACAAATTCAAACGGTTCCGCCGCGATCAGCGCCAGGCCTGCGCGCATTGCGACCTGCTGGACCGGCGTTACAAGGCGCGTTGAAGGGACGATCACGGCTTTCTCCATGTTGCTCAAGGGTTACCATTACATCTATCACTACAACGCGGGATCCACGGACCTGCCGCACCCGCCCATGCTTCTGTGGGTGGAGCCCACGAACCGCTGCAACCTGCGCTGCACCATGTGCCCCAACAGCCTGAGCGGCAAAAGCAGGGAATCCGGCAATATGTCCCTGGAAACTTTTGACAACATCGTGGAACAGTCCCGCAACTGGGTCGGTATTTTCTATCTGTTCCTGGCCGGCGAATCCCTGCTTCACAAAGACCTGCCCGAAATGGTGCGGCGCGCATCGCAGGCCGGCATCCGCGTGGTGCTGCACACCAACGGCTGCCTTTTGAACGACGAACGCGCCAGGGCGCTCATTGACGCGGGCCTGCACGAAATCAGTTTCAGCTTCGACGCCCTGGACCCCGGGGAATATGAACAACGGCGCGCGGGCGCAAACTATGAAAAAACGCTCCGCAACATCATCCAATTCCTGGAAATCAAGAAACTGAAAAACACGCGCCATCCCAGGGTGGATATCCAGTGCATCGATTTCCGGGGCAATGTGCCGCGCCAAACCCTCAGGGATTTCAAAGCCCTTTTCAAAGGCCTGCCCGTGGATCAAGTAAAAATCATCCCCGCGCACACCTGGGCTGGCGCATTTAAAGACGATGAAACCCTGAAACCCACGGGGAAAAGCGGCGAATACTGGCCCTGCAAATTCCCCTGGTCTTCCATGGCCATCGCCTGGAACGGCGATGTGGTGGCGTGCTGCAACGACCTGTTCGGGGAAGTGCGCCTTGGCAATGTGAATGAAACGCCGCTGCGCAAGATCTGGAATGACAAGCCCATGCAGCGCTTCCGCCAGGCGCTTCTGGCCCGGCAGTTCACCGAGTATCCCGTGTGCCATGACTGCGACGTGCCCTACAACCACAACAATGGCCGGGCGCCCGTGCGATGGGCGCGCTCCCTGCCGAACCGCCGCCTGGCCGGGGCTGCGGGCCTGGGCATTGAACTGGCCCGCCGCGCCGCGGCAAGCATCAAGCAGACATTCAAAAAGTAACCGGAGCCTCTGACCCTATGCCGGAAACCGTGGACTGCTCCCTGTGCGGCAAAGCACCCAGCCGCATTATGCATACGACGCGCCCGCGCACCCTTTTCAAACCCCTGGCCGCAGACGATCTGTTGCCCGAACGCAACTGGCGCCTGTGCCTTAACTGCGGCCTCATTTACCTCAGCCCGCGCCTCACCACGGCCGAAGCGGCCACGCTCTATGACGACGATTACCACGATATGCACCACGAAGAACTGCGCACCTGGGAATTTTTCAAGAAAAAGGAATTCATCGAACGGCGCGCGCCCGGCGGGCGGCTTCTGGATGTGGGTTGCGGATACGGGTATTTTCAGTACCGGCTCGGAGACAACTGGGACGCGGTGGGACTGGAAATATCACAGGCCGCGGTGCAGCGGGGCCGCGAGCGCCTGGACGTGGATATCCGCCAGGGCGCCCTGGATCAAGCCGGTTTCGATGACGCATCATTCGACGCCGTGACCCTGTGGGATGTGCTCGAACACCTTCCGGACCCGGTTGCGGAACTCAAACGCGCGCACCGCGTGCTGCGCCCCGGAGGCGTGATCGGTATTTCCACATGCGACGCCGCGGCCCTGGTTCCCCGTATGGCGCGCTCTTACTGGTACTGCATCAACACACCCGATCATCAATACGCTTTCACTCTGGACTGGCTCAAAAAAGCTCTGGATCACGCCGGCTACGAATTCTGCGATGTGCTCATTCACAACCAGGGCTGGGATTTCTTTACACCTTTCGCACGCCGGTTCGCCATGGAATCCGTAAAATCAGCTATTGCCCTGGCCGCGCAAGTCACACACATAGGCAAACTCAAACAATTCGTGGCTTCAAAAGCACCGCCACTCGTTCCCATGTTCCGGGACATCGTTATGGTCGCGGGTATTAAAAGATAATTGTCTGATAATTTTTAATGAATCAGTTTTCGCCGGAATTGGAATTATTCACATCGGCGCCCATCCAGCGCACTTCATATCCATCCTCTTTCACAATAACGCCAAACCCGTCCCACACTTTCATGTAGGCATGCCTTGTTGCGGATATCATCGACACCTGGCCCATTAGCACATCGCTCAAATCCCCCTCGAAAATGCGCTGCGCCGCATGGCGCACGGATTCATCAGCGCCCGTTTGCTGCAAGTCCCGGTATACCGGAACCGCACGCTGCGGCCCATGGGCGAACAGGGCGTACAGGGCCACGGGATATATCCCCTGAAAATCGCCCTGCGCAGGACGTACAAGAACCGAGCGCAACACCTCCGCGGCCTCGGGAAGATCAATCATGGAAAGACCGAACAATGCATCCTGGCACAATTGCACATGAGGCATTGAATGCAAAAAACCATCAAGCGCGGCCACGCTTTGTTTGTTGCCGATTAAGGATAGAGCGATAATCAATGAATGGATTCTCAGCACTCCGGATTCACTTAAAGGCTGCGTGGCCTGCAATTCGGATGCAAGATAGGAAGCAGCGGTATCGGGCTTTTCATGAAGGGCAAGCAGGATGTCCGACAAACACCGCAGGGTCGTGGACCCTGTCATGGAATACAGAGCCGCCAGTTGGTCCGCGGGCGGTTTCACCTGCATTCCGAAATGTTGTATTGCCAGATACCGTGACCGGCTCTCTTGGAACCACGCCATAACGTCAGGGTACACGCCGAATGTTTCCTGCTCCCGTGGGTCCGAGGGCGCAAAATCACCGTTTACAACCATGGCGCCGTCAAAAAGCCATCCACCCAGTTCCAGCACCTTTTCATAAGCCGCCACCCTGTCATAAACACTTGACTCCCCAGCCTGCATCACGCCCACCAGAAAAGCTTCTGTTTGATCAGATTCTTCAGGCATTTGTACTGCAAGCCGATTCCGGCTTTTCTCGTAATCAATATGCAACGCGCTCGCGGGTTGCGCGCACAGTGTGCAAACAAGCATCACCATATAAATAATTGCTGAAAAGAATTTACCATCTGAAATGCCGGACATTTTACGCCACCCGGTCAGCGCCGCACATCATCATCTCGACGCTGCGAATCCTTTGCAACATATTGTAACTGAATATGGGCGTGAGTCCGCCAACGCTTTCATGAACGCCGGAAATACTTCGGCCAAATCAATCCATTATTTAATAGGCATACGCCTTGAACCAATCATCGGAAGACAGGGGGATACGGTCATTCATGTGGTCATTTCAGCGGTCATCCATGCGCGTGACATTGTGCTCGAAATCATGGCTGGAATTTTTGACCTGGTCGCGGTACATGCCGGTAATGTACGTGCGCCGGTTAAGGTCGAGATTGCTGATGGAAATTTCCGTGCCCGGCAGGGGCCGCTGAATGTACAGTGCGAACACTTCGCCCTCGGGCACTTCTTCATCTCCGGTAATTACCGTAAAAAATCCTTCTTCCACAAAGATGCGCACCTGGCCGCTTTCCATGGCGTTCTCCAGAACATCATTGGCCAGGAAATCCACCGCGGAATCCGGCTCCAGGCCCAGGTCCTGCACGGTGTCGCCTGTGAGCGACTCAACAGCCGACTCGCTGATTCTGTAAGATTCAAGCAACTCGTTTTCTGTTGCCGGAACCTGCGCGCTCAGAACCGCAGCCGCATGGTCCTGCCCATCCCGGCCCTGGTAAAAAGCAACCATCACGTCGCGCTCCATGCCGGGATTCACAACGTAGGTGCACCCATCGTCAAACGGAACCATTTTCAAATTCCATTGCTGAACCAGGTGGTGCAGTTCATCCAATGTGAGATGGCTCAGACGCGTGCGATGCTCTTGTTCCAGCAACCACTGGTGCGTGCGGCGGCCCATGCGATAATCACGGGCGTCTTTAATTTTGAGTGGGCGGAAATGCTCTTTGACAAAACACTTGTACTGGTCTCCGGTTTCCATGGGCATCCCCTCCGGATGTTCCTTGGTTTTCCCCCGGCATCTACTTTTATTTTACCAGACTTGGCCGCATTTCAATCATTCCTGTAAAAACTATCTTATCTTCACAACTTGGACGAACCATTCATTGACGCCCCGCGCAGCGCTCTGATATGATTCCTGTGTCGCGGCGCGTCCGCAATAATTTCTCCTGGAGACACCTCCATGCCGGCATATTTTCTCGGAATTCACCTGGGCACACGCGGATTGCGCGCGGTCATTGTTGATGAGCTTGGCCAAGTCTGCGGAACCGACGAACGCGGGTATGAAACCGAAAATCCCGCCGGCGGGCAAACCGAACAGGATCCCGAGCAATGGACCCGCGCCGCAGGCCCAGCCGTGGCAGGCGCCATCCGCCGCGCCAATGTGTCACCCGCAGACATCGCCGCAGCCTCGGTGTCGGCACAGCGCCACTCTCTCATCGCCTGCACGCGCAGCGGCGCGCCCGTGCGCCCCGCCATTGTCTGGCCCGACGTGCGCGCGCACACCCAGGCTTTGTCTCTGTCCAGCCACATAGACACCGCACAACTCACGGCGCTCACCGGCCTCAAACCCGACCCCATTCACCTGCTGCCAAAAATCCTGTGGCTGCGGGAAAACGAACCCCAGGCTTTTGAACAAGCCGAAATATTCACTACGCCCGGCCCTTTTCTCCTGCACTATATGACCGGGGAATGGTTCATGGATTACTCCACGGCCTCGGACACCATGCTCTATGACATTTCGCAACGCACCTGGAGCGCGCGCATGCTGGACCTCGCAGGCATAGCCGGGGAATCATTGCCCGCCCTGTGTTCGGGCGCTGACATAGCGGGCAAAATCACAGGGGAATTCGCCCATCAGAGTAATCTGCCCCAGGGAATACCCGTTGCGGCCGGAGGCGGATATGAACAGTGCGCGGCCATGGGATCGGGCGTGATCGGGCCCGGCCTGTGCAGTGACATCATCGACGTGATCGAGCCTGTGGGCGCGTGCACTGATTCCACAGCGCCCCACACCGCACATCTGCTCGAAACCCATGACACGCCGCACGGAGGATCCCGGTTCCTTCTGAATCCGGGATTCGATTCCATCTCCAACTACCAGTGGTTCCGCGACAATTTTGCACGCATGGAAATCGAACATACCAGGAATACATTCCGAACAGCTTTTGACCTCATGAACGAGCAGGCTTCCGCCGCGCCCGCGGGCGCTGGCGGCGTGGTTTTTCTTCCATTTCTTTCCGGTGCGCGCGCCCCTGAGTGGAACCCGCAGGCCCGCGGCGTATTCGCAGGCCTGTCCCATAACCACACCAGGGAACACATCATCCGAGCCGTGCTCGAAAGCGCAGCATACACCCTGCGCGACAATGTCCAGGCCCTGGAAGATGCGGGCGCGCCCGTGCATGAAATCCGTGTTGTGGGCGGCGTGGAGCGCAACCCCATCACCGAGGAAATCCGCGCCCACGTCACGGGCAAACCCGTGAGCCGCACCAATGTGCCCGAAACCGGGGCGTATGGCGCAGCCCTTTTCGCCGCCGTGGCTTCGGGCCACTTCGCAACTCCCGAACAGGCTGCGCAAAAATGGGTTCGCGTCACCCGTGTTATCGACCCCGACCCGGACACGCATGAAATTTATACGCGCATGTACCAGCGCTATCGATTGCTCTATGACCGGCTCAAGGATGATTTTCATATTTTTTCAGAAGACGCCTTATGAACGAAATATTTTCCCTTCAAAACGTTTCCCCCACGCACCATAACGCTTGCAGGCGATCCGTGCGTGCAAATTTTCATCCCGCAATTTCCATCTCACAAATATGCTGAATCCCTTAAAACTCACGGACCAGGACATTGCCCGGCGCGCGCGGCGCAGGGCCACGCCGCGCGACAGGCTCAAGTCTGTGGCGGCCCTGTGCGTGACGGCCGCCCTGCTCTGGTACATGATCGCGCGGGTTGGCTGGCGCGACGTAGCCGGCGCCCTGGGCCGCGTGCGTGTTGCTGATGCGATACTTATTTTCACGGTGTCCATGGCCATGACAATTGGAATACACACAGACCGGATGCGCATGGTGCTGCGCATCGGGGGCTGCGCCATGCCCTGGCGCAAAGCGATCTGGTTGCGCATGGGCACCCTGCCCCTGGCCCTGGTGCTGCCCGCAAAATCCGGCGACCTGCTGCGCGCCTTTTATTTGCGCACGCACCACGGCGCGGGCCTGGCGCGGGGCGCGGGCATTATCATCGCCGAAAAAATGCTCGCCCTGTCAGGCACGCTCACCCTCATTGTGATCGGCGCGGCCCTGGGCGGAGCGCGCAGGCTTTCCATGCCCTGGGTTGCAGCCGGCGCGGCGGCCGCAGGCGCAGCCATCCTGGTTGCCGCTTCTTTTTATATCCTTAAAAAGGGATTTCTTAAGAACGCGCAACAGGCTTTTCCGCCCAGTAATTTCAACGCGTCTTTCCCACTGGTCTACGCATACGGGGTCGTGGCCCTGGCCGCGGAATCCATGGTGGCCTGGATGGCGCTTCGCGCCCTTGGGGAGCCGGTGAGGCCTGCCGTAATCCTGTTCTATATTCCATTGGTGCAGGTGGCGGCTCTGATGCCGTTCACCATGCGCGGACTCGGAATACGCGAAGCCGGGTACTGGGCGCTCATGAGCACTTACGCTTCGCAAAGCGCACTGGTCAGCGCCGGGCTCATCGCATCCTTCTGCCTCTATGCCCTGCCCACACTGATTGGCTTCCTTTTCATGAATGGCTTCATGGCCCGCAGCTTTCCACCCGATCCCTGATCCGCAATGCAATGGCCCTGTATTTCAGTTTCCTGTTTTCACCACTTTGCGGGCAAGCCGGGCCTTGATATCCTTTAATCTGGCTGTGGCCAGCGCGTAATCAGGATCCATGTCCACAGCAGCCTGATAAGCCGTGCGGGCCTTTTCAAGCTGCCCCATGCGCTGATAAACCGTACCCAGATTGCCGAACCCGCAGGCCTGCGCATCATCCATGGCCACGGCCGCCTCCAGCTTTTCCACAGCCTTTTCATTATGCCCGAGCTGCATATACAAAAGGCCCACATTGTTCAGCGCGTAAAATGACGCATATCCATTTTCCATGGCTGTTTCATACGCGTCCACAGCAAGCACTTTTTCATCAAGCTTGTGCAGCACACGCGCCTTGCGGTACCACACGCTTCCACTCCCGGGATGCTTGACCGCCGCATCTTCCGCAGCATCCAGCGCCTTTTCATAGTCCCCGGAATTCATGTAAAAACGGTACCGGCACAAATCCATATCAGCCTTGCACTTCAGCGTCGCGCCCGGCATACCCTGTTCGGGATCATCCTGCGCAAAGGCAATTAACGCCACGCCCATGGAAAAAAGCATTATCAAGACAGCCACAATTTTCTTCACAGCCAACCTCCCGCGAAGCGCCTCATACAAGTGGGCGCTAATTATAAACCTCACCATATCAAGAACCATGCCATAAACCATTTTCACAATCCGACAAAAGCCATCAGAATGAAAAACCCATTGAACACGCACATTTCTATTACAAATAAGATTTCCAGATTCGGCATGTGCAATAAAGAATAGAAAATTTGACACGCCCATGATGATATCCCGACACAATGGAACACACGTGCAGAACCCACAACAAGCCATTGCCCGCCAGAAAGCGCAAGACAGAAAAGGAAACCGCGACTCCCAGGTTTTGTGATAGCTTTCAGGGTGTGTAATGATTGGGATTTGGGTGCTGCTCAGAGCCGTTGTTCTTAACAGGATGGGCAGGATGGGCAGGAGAAGGGCGCGGCAATGCCGCGCCCTGAAAAGACTTGTGCGTGGGACCCGGGCAATGCGTTTATTTGAGATACTTTCAATTGACACTTTTAGCATATTTCCACCATACGCCTTTCCGACTTAATGAGGCAAATACCCGACCCGTTTTTGGTCGGGAATTTGCCCGCCAAAAAGTTTGAAATAGAAAAGGAAACCGCGGAGACGCAGAGGCGCGGAGAATTTTTTTCTGGCGCGGTAGCACTGCACCATTATCCGGTTCATCTTATCCATATCGTTTCAAACCTCCTCCCACAATTGAGGCAAATACCCGACCCGTTTTTGGTCGGGTATTTGCCCGCCAAAAATTTCTTGGAGGGAATCTCAAGGGAAACTTTTCAAAGTTTCCCTTGAGCCGTCGGAGACTCTTTTACGCATTTCCTCATCCTCGGCCTAACGCCGGGG
>Ga0351862_1190_pt1 | contig 12285 bp, 11 predicted proteins | sample BONcelFGM3001F10_FD_206787 | JGI IMG/M metagenome (GOLD analysis project Ga0351862, IMG submission 206787) | Enriched cells from coal bed in the Powder River Basin, Montana, United States - BONCAT cells FGM rep2 HSBNCT.FGM.300.1.F10 ...
AAGTGCGGATTCGGCCAGACTTCCGCCAACTGCTTCGTTGACATCGTCAGCAACTTCGTTGACATCCCCTCGGACTGTTCGACGGAAGAGTGCTGCTGCTGCGGGGGAGGTGACCGTTAATGCACAATGTAACTATCAATGTTGACGGGAAGGACTACTCTGTCCGTGAGGGATCCACGATTCACGAGGCCTGCGGTGAAGCGGGCATCCACATTCCCGTTCTCTGTTACCACCCCAGGCTGAAGATAGCCGGGAACTGCCGCGTATGCTGCGTGGAAGTGGAAGGGTGCCGGACGCTCATGCCGGCCTGCGTTACCCCCATCACACCGAACATGGTGGTGCGCACCGACTCTCCAAAGGTCTTACAGGCCCGGAAAACCATCGTTGACCTCCTCCTCGCGGCCCACAACTGCGACTGCCTGGTCTGTGACGCCGCCGGTGCGTGCGAGCTTCAGAAAATGGCGTACGACCTGGGCCTCGACCGGCGCTCCAGGGCTTTCTACGTCTGTGATGACGAGCTTCCCGAAGTCGACGGCTCATCGCCGGTCCTCCAGTACGACCCTTCCAAGTGCATCCAGTGCACAAGGTGCATCAGGGCGTGCGGCGAGATACAGGGCAAGGGCATCATCGCCGCCGTTCACCGCAGCTACGAGGTCAAGATGGCTGCCGGCATCCATCAGTGGAGCGATTCCCGCTGCGACGGGTGCGGCGAATGCATCCAGATCTGCCCGACGGGTGCCCTTTCCGAAAAGGTTTCTTCGGGTGTCAGGGTCTGGGAGGCCGAGAAGGTCCGCACGAGCTGCGCCTACTGCGGTGTCGGGTGCCAGCTCGACATGTGGGTGAAGGACGGCAAGCTGGTCAAGGTGACTGGCGCCGACGTGGTGCCCAACTTCGGATCAACATGCGTGAAGGGTCGCTTCGGGCACACGTTCGTCAACAGCGAAGAGCGCCTGAAGACGCCCATGATAAGGCGTAACGGAGTTCTGGTCGAGGCAACATGGGAAGAGGCGATAAGCGAGATCGCCACGCAGTTCGGAAGGATCCGTGAGCAGCACGGTCCCGATGCGCTGGCCGGGCTTGCTTCCGCCAGGGTCTCCAACGAGGAAAACTACCTTTTCCAGAAGATGGTCCGGGCCGGGCTGGGAACCAACAACGTGGACCACTGCGCCAGGCTCTGCCATGCATCCACAGTGGCCGGTCTGGCGGCGGCGTTCGGCTCCGGAGCCATGACCAACTCCATCGCTGAGCTTGAGCACGCGAAGTGCATCCTTGTCACCGGCTCCAACACCACTGAAACCCACCCGGTCATAGCCACCGTCATCCGGCGTGCCGTCAGGGAACACGGGGCGAAACTCATCGTGGTCGACCCGAGGCGCATCGACCTGGTCGACAACGCCGCGCTCTGGCTCAGACAGAAGAACGGCACCGATGTGGCCTGGATGAACGGCATGATGAACGTGATCCTGAACGAGAACCTTCTCAACCGCGAATTTGTGAACGAGCGGACGGAAGGCTTCGATGAGTTCATCAAGGTCATCGAGCGGTTCACACCCGAGCGGGTCGAGGAGATATCGACCATCCCGGCGGACCTGCTGCGGCAGGCAGCACGGATGTACGCCACCGCGGAGTCATCATCCATCATCTACTCCATGGGCATAACCCAGCACATAACGGGAACCGATAACGTTCTGTCCGTTGCCAACCTGGCCATGCTTACAGGCCAGATCGGCAGACCCTCCACCGGGGTGAACCCCCTCAGGGGACAGAACAACGTTCAGGGTGCCTGCGATGTGGGGGCCCTCCCCAATGTCTACCCCGGTTACCAGCAGGTTGCGGCCGAGGCCGTGCGTGAGAAGTTCGAGAAGGCCTGGGGCAGACCGCTCTCGCCCAAGCCGGGGCTGACAGTGGTCGAAATCGTCAACGCCCTGGAGCACGGCAGGGTGAAGGGTCTTCTCATCATGGGCGAGAACCCCATGGTGTCCGACCCCAACCTTAACCATGTTGAGAAGTCCCTTGATTCGGCCGAGTTCCTGGCCGTCATGGACATCTTCATGACCGAAACCGCCGCCAAGGCCGATGTCGTTCTGCCCGCGGCCTCGTTCGCGGAGAAGGAGGGCACGTTCACCAACACCGAGCGCCGTGTCATCCTGCTTCGCGAGGTCCTTCCTCCGCCCGGCCAGGCCCGGACCGACTGGGAGATAATCTGTGACCTCTCCACAGCCATGGGTTACCCGATGCACTACGGCAACGCCGCCGAGATCATGGACGAGATCGCCTCGGTCACTCCCATCTACGGTGGCATGCATCACGACAGGCTTCAGGGGGATGGGCTCCAGTGGCCCTGCCCCGATTCCTCCCATCCGGGAACCGTGTACCTGCACAAGGACAAGTTCAGCAGGGGCAAAGGCTTGTTCCACCCCGTCGACTTCATCCCCCCGGATGAGGTGCCCGACGAGGACTATCCGTTCATCCTCTCCACCGGGAGGATACTCTACCACTACCACACGGGCAGCATGAGCAGAAGGGTGGACGCACTGAACGAATACGCCCCGGGAGGATATGCCGAGATCCACCCCGCCGATGCCGCAAGGCTCGGCCTGGTCGACGGAGGCATGGTGAAGGTAAGCACCCGCAGGGGTTCCATAGAAACAAAGGTCATGTCCACGGAGAGGGTGGCGGAAGGTTCGGTGTTCATTCCGTTCCACTTCGCCGAGGCCGCGGCCAACATGCTTACCAACGATGCCCTCGACCCCAAGGCAAAGATTCCGGAACTCAAGGTGGCGGCCTGCACGATCAGCAGGGTTTAACTCGAATCAGGAGGAATTTCTGAATGGATATGACATGCAAATCCCCGGGTGAGATCGCACAGGGTTTCGCCTGCACCATCGGTGTGAACAAGGCGAAAGCCGGCTTCATGTTCCTTCTCATCATGGGCATATTCGCCGGCGTGTACATCGCTTTCGGAGCCCAGCTTGCGACCATCGTGGGTACCGGCATCTCCGATCACGTTGGCTTCGGAATTGCAAGGTTCCTTACCGGGGCCGTGTTCAGCGTTGGCCTCATGCTGGTGGTCATTGCCGGCGCCGAGCTCTTCACGGGGAACAATCTCATCGTGCTGGCGGTTCTTGACGGCAAGGCAAGCTTCGGCGGGCTTCTTCGGAACTGGACCATAGTCTTCATCGCCAACTTCATCGGCTCACTTCTCCTGGTCTACCTCATCCACTACTCGGGCCTTCTGAACATGAGCGGAGGCGCTGTGGGCGCCAACGCCATGGCGATAGCCAACGCGAAGGTGAACCTTACGTTCATGCAGGCCTTCACAAGGGGAATTCTCTGCAACTGGCTGGTCTGTCTGGCGGTCTGGATGTCATGCTCATCCAAGATGGTCATCGGCAAGATCTTTGCCATCTTCTTCCCCATCATGGCCTTCGTGGCAAGCGGCTTCGAGCACAGCGTGGCCAACATGTACTTCATCCCCATCGGCATGCTGAACAAGGGCGCGGCTTTCGCCCAGGGCATGGACCTTGCCAACCTCAACATGACGGGCCTTCTGGTGACCAACCTCATTCCGGTCACCCTGGGCAACATCATTGGCGGCGCCTTCTTCGTCGGAACCCTTTACCACTTCGTTCTCCTCAAGGGCAAGAAGGCTTAGGATCAGGTTTATTTGCGGGGAGGGCTGCCCTGTCGGCAGCCCTCTTTCGCAGGGAGGGAACGGCATTGTCACCGGGCATGACTGCTGAAAGGCTTCTGACAGCATACAGATCAGGGTTATCCGAGGACAGGGTCGACACGCTGATCCAGCAGTCCACCTTCACACTGAGGATCAATGGAGGACCTGGCTTCAGTATCGTTTCCAGCCCCGGAGACAGGGAAACTCTCGTTCTCGGCCATCTGCTCACCGAGGGATGGCTTGCGTCATGCCCTGGCACTCCTGAGATCACTGTCGGGGAAGACCTTGTCACGGTGTCTGTTCCGGGAGTGAACCTGCCGGCCCCGCCGTCTGCTGTCACTTCGGACCACACCATCTCCATTGAGGCCCTTCTTGAACTCAGCGCGACCTTCTCGGTCATGGCTGTCCTGCACGGGCGGACCGGCGGTACCCACTCCGCGGCGCTTGCTGTAAATGGCTCCATCCGTTGCCACAGCGAGGATATCAGCCGGAGCGCCGCCCTCGAAAGGGCAGTTGGTGCGGCCCGCATTGAAGGACTGCCGCTTTCCCAATCGGTCCTGCTGTTGTCTTCCAGGGTTCCGCTTGGTTTCGTGCAAAAGGCAGCCCAAGCGGGTATTCCCCTCATCGCGGCGATCTCGGCTCCCACCGCCCAGGCTGCTGATGAAGCGGAGCGGCTGGGGATATGCCTTTGCGGGTTTGTCAGGGGCAGCTCGGCCAACGTGTACTCCCGCCGTTTTCGGGTCGGACTGTGATGTGATACTGCAGGGGGTTTCGCTTCTTGTGCTTGCGGGGGGGGAATCCATCAGGATGGGCACCCCGAAGCACCTTCTGCCGTTTCGGGGAGTAACGATCCTCGAGCACATTCTTGGAAGGCTCGACGGGCTCTTCAATGAAACGCTGATCGCGGGCCGCACCCCGGGCCTGTTTCCCGCGGGGGTGGTTTCAGTCATGGACGAGAAGCCGGTAAGATGCCCTCTGACAGGCATATTGTCAGGGCTGCGGGCTGCCCGGAACCCATACGTGTTCGTGCTCGGATGTGACATGCCCTTTGTCGAGCCCTCCCTGGTGACGATGCTTTGCTCCCCTGACATGCTTGGGGCCGATGTCATCGTTCCGGTCGTTCGCGGGTTCCTCGAACCCCTCTGCGCGGTTTACAGCCGCTCCTCCGCAGGCCGGATCGAGGAGTACATCGATGCAGGCAATACCAAGACAACAGGATTCTATCCGGCGGTGTCGGTAAGGGAGGTTTCGGAGGAGCGCGTCAGAGCTTGCGACCCCCTGCTTGATTCCTTCGTCAACCTGAACACACCGGGTGAGTTCAGGCACCACTGCAGTGCCATGCCCGGCAACAGGGGCCTACAGGGCCCACAGCCTTCCCGGAGAGGAACAAGATGAACGCGATGCCGGACTGGGTTACGAAACTGCCGGGCGCGGTGACCGTTTCCGACAGGGAACACAGGATCGTCTACATGAACGACGCCGCTGCGGCGACGTGGGTGGCCAGGGGAGGCCTTGCGCTCCTTGGAACCGACCTGATGGAGTGCCACAACCCCCGTTCCAGGGCCATGATAGAAGACCTCCTCGTCACGGGCGGCACAAATGTCTACACCATCGAGAAGAACGGCACGAAGAAACTGATATTCCAGAGCGCCTGGCGCGATCATTCAGGTGCTGTGGCGGGGCTCGTTGAGTTGTCACTCGTCCTTCCCGAAGGGATGCCCCACTTCGTCAGGGCATAGTTTCACAGCACGACATCATCGTTACAGATATCACAACTGATACGGAAGCCGGCGCAGCAGCGTTGCAATTGACATGCAATCAGTTGAGCGATGTAAACAGTGTTCATAACGAACATTGACAAACGCCATTAACTGTTGTCATATATCGCTTTATGGCAACTGGGCATTTCAGTGGCAAACCATTGGTAGGCGAGCAGAGCCGGAAGGGGCGATAATGTCAGACAGGATCAGGGTGTTGCTGGTCGACGATGATCCGGACTTCATCGAAGCCAACAGCATCGTGCTGGAAGCTGCGGGCTTCCAGGTACTCACCGCCGCGAGCGGCGCGGCGGGTCTTGAGATGGTGGAACGCGAGAAGCCCGACCTCGTGGTTCTCGACGTGATGATGGAGAACACCGACGAGGGTTTCGCCGTTGCGCGGCGCATAAGGCAGCGGCTTCACAGCGCGGTACCCATCATCATGCTCACAAGCGTGGGCAAGGTGACGGGTTACGACTACAAGCCCGAAGAGCACCCCGACTTCTTTCCAGTCGAGGCGTTCCTTGAGAAGCCTGTTCCCCCCGCGATGCTCATCAGCCGTATCAGGGAAGTTCTTGAGAAGGGGGAGAAGTAGTGTCACGGGAGTGCATGGAGATCGTGGCCGAGGGGCTCAGGGAGTACGGCAGCGGCCGTGAGCGGATGATGCAGTTGCTCACGAAGGTGAACGGCGAGCTGGGCTACATACCCCCCGATGCCATGAAGGGGATATCGGAGGCACTTGGCGTGAGTGCCGCCGAGGTTTACAGCGTTGTGAGTTTTTACAGTTTTCTGTCTGCCGAGCCCCGTGGCCGGAACATAGTTCGTATCTGCAGCACGATCAGTTGCGCGATGCAGGGTCAGCGCGAGGTTCTGGAAGCGTTGCGCGAGGAGTTGGGCATCGAGGTTGGCGACACCACGTCGGACGGCCGAGTGACGCTTGAGACCACGGCGTGCATCGGGCTTTGCGATCAGGCGCCTGCGATGCTTGTGAACGACACGCCCCACACCCGGCTCACGCCGGAGAAGGCCCGCGGCATAATCGCGGGTCTCAAGTAGAGGAGGCGTCACATGGAAAGGAAAGTTCTGCTCGCAGAGACCCAGCCGGAGCTTGGGAGCGCCCTTCGGAAGGCTTTTGGGATGACCCCTGCTGACGTTGCCTTCGAGGTGAGGGACGCGAAGCTTCAGGGCAGGGGCGGGGCGGGGTTCCCCGCGGGAGTGAAGTGGGTTCTTGCGGGTGGTGCCTCGGGGGACCGGAAGTACGTTGTCTGCAACGCGGACGAGGGCGAGCCTGGCACATTCAAGGACCGAGTCCTTCTTGAGAAGTACGCTGACCGGTTGATCGAGGGGATGGCTCTTGGTGGTTACGCGATAGGTTCCGACCAGGGTTACATCTACCTCAGGGCGGAGTACCCGTACCTGGTCCCGGTGATCGAGAAAGCCGCCGCTGCGATGCGGGCGAAGAACCTTCTCGGCGCGAACATACTGGGGTCGGGGTTCTCGTTCGACATCGAGATACGCATGGGGGCCGGAGCATACATATGCGGCGAGGAGACGGCCCTTCTGGAGAGCATGGAAGGCCGGCGCGGCGAACCCCGGAACAAGCCGCCGTTCCCCGTGAACGCGGGTTACCTCAACAAGCCCACGATAGTGAACAATGTCGAGACGTTCTGCGCGGTTCCGCACATCGTGCTGAACGGAGCGGACTGGTTCATCGGACTTGGCGAGGGCGGCGATTCGGGCACGAAGCTGTTCAGCATATCTGGCGACGTGGAGAGGCCCGGCGTATACGAGCTTGCCATGGGATCCACGATAGGCGAGCTTCTTGAGCTTGCTGGCGCGCGCGATGTACAGGCCGTACAGGTCGGAGGGGCCAGCGGCCGCACCATAAAGAGGGGCGACACTGCGCGAGTGCTCTCCTTCCGCGACCTTCCTCCCGGCGGCAGCGTGATAGTGTTCGACAACTCCCGGAACATGCTCGAGGTGCTCGAGAACTTCATGGAGTTCTTCGTCCACGAGTCCTGCGGCCAGTGCACGCCATGCAGGGAGGGGAACACAAGGCTTCTTCACGCCATCACAGCTCTCCGCGAGGGGGATGTGTGCTGCCAGGAATGTCTTCAGCCCTTCATGGACCTCTGCGACGTGATGGCCGTTTCCAGCAAATGCGGCCTTGGCCAGACCGCGGGCAACTGCTTCCGCGACATGGTCAGCGGTTTTGTCGAGCTTCCTGTGGACTGCAACTGCGAGGGGGGTGATTCCTGATGCCCGGCATCAATCTCAAGGTAAACGGTAAGGACATCATGGTGCGCGAGGGTGTCACGGTGCTCGAAGCCTGCCGGCAGAGCGGCATCGACATCCCCACACTGTGTAACCACCCGGACATTTCCACCGCGGGGAACTGCAGGGTGTGCGTGGTCGAGGTGGAGGGCTCCAGGACCCTCATGCCCGCGTGCATTGCCCCCATCACACCCAACATGGTGGTTCACACGGACAGCCCCAGGGTCAGAAAATCACGCAAGGCCATACTCGAGCTCATTCTCGCCAGCCACAACTCGAACTGCCCCGAGTGCGTTCGCAACCATAACTGCGAGCTTCAGGACCTTGCCGAAAGGTACGGCCTTACGGACAACCCCTTCCAGACCGAAGACAAGCCCGAGAGCTTCATCGAGATCAGTCCGGGAGTGGTAAGGGACGAGTCCCGGTGCATAATGTGCACCAGGTGCGTCCGCACCTGCGAAGAGCTGCAGAGCGTGGCCGTGATCAAACCGATGGAGAGGTCCTCACACGTCTACATCGGCACATTCGGAGACCTCGGCCTCTCCGATGTTCCCTGCACCCAGTGCGGGCAGTGCATTAACCGCTGCCCCACTGGAGCCCTCTACGAGAGAAGCGAGATCAATGAGGTCCTTGCGGCCATTGAGGACCCCGACAAGTTCGTCGTGGTTCAGACCGCACCGGCGGTCAGGGTCGGCATAGGCGAGGCCCTTGGCCTTCCCACCGACCACAACACCGGCCAGATGGCCGCGGCCCTCAGGCGGCTTGGGTTCAACAGGGTTCTGGACACCGATTTCAGCGCCGACCTCACCATCATGGAAGAGGGACACGAGCTGCTCTTCCGGCTCAGGAAAGCCCTTGTCGACAAGGAGCCGGTGGCCCTGCCCATGCTGACGAGCTGCTCTCCGGGCTGGATCAAGTTCATCGAGCACATGCACAGCGGGATGCTTCCCAACCTCTCCTCGTGCAAGAGCCCGCAGCAGATGTTCGGCGCCCTTGCCAAGACCTACCTGGCGGAGAAGGAGGGCGTAGACCCCTCGAAGGGCGTAAGCGTTTCCATCATGCCCTGCACCGCGAAGAAGTTCGAGAAGGACCGCCCCGAGATGTGCGACAGCGGTTACCAGGACGTTGACTACGTTCTCACGACCCGTGAGCTTGCCCGGATGATAAAGATGGCCGGCATCAGGTTCGACCGCCTCCCCGAAGAACCGTTCGACAGGTTCATGGGCGAGTCCACGGGCGCGGCCGCCATCTTCGGAGCCACCGGCGGTGTCATGGAAGCCGCGCTCCGCACGGCTTACGAGGTTGTGACTGGCTCGGAGGTCCCGTTCCCCGGGCTCAACATCTGCGCGGTCAGGGGAATGGAAGGCATCAAGGAGGCCGCCATCCCCATGCCCGAGAAGATGGCTCCGGGCTGGGAGTTCCTGGCGGGAGCCACCCTCAGGGTCGCCATCGCCCATGGCCTCGCCAACGCCGACAAGCTCATGCGCATGGTTGAAAGCGGCGAAGCCTCGTACCACTTCATCGAGGTCATGGCCTGCCCCGGCGGCTGCATCGGCGGCGGCGGACAGCCCATCCCCACCGACATGGAGCACAGGCTCGCCCGCATGAAGGCCATCTACGCCGAGGACGAACGGCTTCCACTCAGGAAGTCGCACGAGAACCCCGAGATCCAACTGATTTACGCCGAGTTCCTCGAAAAACCCCTCGGCCACCGTTCCCACAAGCTCCTCCACACGAGTTACAAGGAGAGGGGACGGACTTAGATAACTTAGTTTGTCGCTGTAACTCATTGCATCACAACGAAGCGGGGGTGGTCATCCACCCCCGCGCTTGCTTACGGCCACTTCATTGAGCATTCTATGCGCAAATGCATCATGAACGGAGGCCGAAATGCTTGTTCTGCTTATTCTTTCCCAGCTGCCCCAGGTAATCTGGTCCAATGTGACCAGTGGTGGTGTCTACTGCTCCGTTGACATGGGAGACCTGAATCAGGACGGGGTTGCCGATGTTGTCTCGGGAGTAAACTTTTGGGACGATGAACCAACGCTCTGGGCACTGTCCGGTTCGGACGGAACCGTCCTCTGGACAAGCGACGCCCACAACGGAGTCTACTCCGATGAGGGAATGGTGGTGTTTCCCGACGTGACCGGAGACGGAAAGAGCGAACTGCTGATGGCCACACCTGGCGGATACGCCCCTCCCGGGAGAACACTTAGACTTGTATCGGGCGGGGATGGCGCACTGGTCTGGGAGTGGGCCGCATGTGAGGTAATGCCCGTTTACACCGGTTGGGGGTACAGTTGTGCCGTGCTGCCGGACCTGACCGCCGACGGCATCCCCGAGGTCGCTGGCGGGTTCGGTACCTCGGGATCATCAAACACCGGCCTTCTCGTCTGCCTGAATGGGGCTACCGGCGATACACTGTGGACCGTATGGCAGCCGGATGCTGTGGCATCGATGGCATCATACATGGATGTTGATGGTGACGGCTACGGCGATGTTCTGGCCGCGATCGGAGGCAACAGCTACACAACACATACCGCACGGCTCTACAGCAGTGTCGATGGAAGCCTTCTCTGGCAGGCTAACCCTGGCGGGGATTGCATGAGCGTAAGTTCTGTTGACAGGACCGACACACACCCTCTTGCCGTTTTTTGCACTTTCAACGGCAGGGTGGCCTGCTACCAGGCTGGAGGCGCTCCCGCATGGAGTTATGAGGGCAGTGGGATGTATATGGAGATACATGGCGGACCGGACCTGAACGGAGACGGGACAGGAGAGGTGGTGCTTGCGGCGGACAACGGCGGGGTGATGTGCCTCGATGGTTACGACGGTGGTATGAAGTGGACTTTTCCTTCCGGCCCCAACACCTGGTCGGTCGCATGGGTGGATCCGGTGCTCCTGGATGGCCAGGAGACTCCCTGTGTTGCCGCAGCCTCGGTGAACGGGAGAAGCGTCAGCCTGGTGAACGCATTGAACGGGGAACTTGTATGGCAGATGCCTTTCGATGAACGGGTCTACAATGTCTCGGTTGCAGTTCTCGACTATCCGAGCCCGGTGGTGATAGCAGGCTTGCAGGATCAGCAGTCGACACCCGAGCACGCCTGGGCACTGGCCAGTTCGATCGAGCTTGGCGTGGCCGAAGGCCCGGGAGCTGCCCTGCCGAGCATGCGCAACCCTTCGACCCATGAACTGGCATTCGCTTCACCGCTTGAGATTGCAGTGACAGTCTCGGTTTTCGACCTGTCCGGAAGGCTCGTTCTACGAGAACGGATGGATCCGGGCGAGTCGGTCCTTCCCCACGACCTGGGTTCGGGCTGCTATCTTGTCAGATTCGAGTCATCTCAGGGCGTCGAGCGGGCAAAGATGACTGTCATTGAATAAAAGGAAGGCCGGAGGAGCGGTGTCCCCCGGCCTGCTGAACCTTTTGTTAAGAGTCGAAGCGGTCGAGAGGGCTCATGACCCTGAGTTCGGACCTGTCTTTGGCGAGCTTGAGGTAGGGTGTGATCATGGAGGGTGTGGTGATTCCCAGAAGCTTCTGGACAAGTCGCCTGTCAACGCCGTCTTCGAGGAGGTGAACGGCGAAGCTGTGCCTGAGCCAGCCGAGTGTGGCGCGCTTCGTGATCCCGGCCTCGTCAAGCGCGTCAATAAAAGCGCGCTGGATCGTTCTGGCGGACACGTAGCTTGTATGTGCCCTGCCCGGGAACAGGTAAGGCGAAGGATCGGTTCGGAGTTCGAGATACTGGCTGAGTATGCGGCCGGCCTTGCGGGAGAGGATGGTGTCCCTCTGGTAATCGCCCTCGAAGGAGTACACGTGTATGATGTGGTTGGCCATGTCAACGTTCTCGCGCTTGAGGATGGCTGTTTCGCTGACCCTGAGACCGCTGGAATAAATGAACATAAGGGCAAGACGATACTTGAGCTCGTGTACGTGCTGGAAGAGTGCTGCTATTTCCTCGCGGGCGAAAAGCCCGTGGAGAGGGATCCTCTTGGCAATGACGCTGGGGCTCGGGAGAGGGTTTGCCTTGTCGAGAACCTGGGTGTAAAGATACCTGATGGCGCTCTGGGCCTGATTGAGGTAGGAGAGGGATTTGCCCTCTTCCACCATCTCCTCGAGGTAGCCACGGAGTGCTTCGGGATCGAGGCTTCCGGTTTCCTCGCCGAAATGCCCGACGAGCCTTCTAAGATGGGAGATGTAACTGTTGGCCGTTTTTGGGCTTCGTCCTGTTTCAGCGAGCTGCTTTTTTGTGCGTTCGATGAAATCCATATTTTTCATTCCTTTCTTGTTCGCTATGATTGGTCGATTACCGCAGGTACATTGAATAATAAGAGATCGCCCAAGGAATGTCAATTTACTCCTTGCGATTTCCCTCGAATGAAGTCATGTTGCATGAATGAAGCCGTGTGAAGGGAAAATGCGCCATGAATAGGACTTTCGGCCTTGACGCCCCAGTAGACGGCAGCTTGCGCGACAGCCGCGAACTGGCAAGGATATTCGCCCCTCTCGCATCGGGAGTTCTTATTGCGTTGGTCGCCTCGATGTTATGGGCGGTGTACGCTGGAAACGTGCTTCGGGAAGCC